>OBUV01000032.1_pt1 | contig 108613 bp, 93 predicted proteins | sample 1475971 | NCBI WGS metagenome assembly OBUV01 (sample SAMEA2579962, study PRJEB22360) | human gut metagenome | biome: human gut; feature: human-associated habitat; material: faeces | place: Denmark | collected 2008/2010
AGTCGCCCCCAAAATCTTTTACAGGCAGAGTTATCTAGATAAAAATCGGTTCCCTGCAGTAGTTTTGCAGGAAACCGATTTTTATGGTACTAACGAAAGATATTGAAAATGTGGTTCGCGATCATCAATCTATCATTTGTATTCTCATACGTGCTCCGGATCCAGAGAAGGCGTGTAGATCTCCCTGCTCCCATTCATCTCAATAAGCACAGAGTGTGCCGGGATTTCAATATTCTCATACTGATAAGAGGAATCACCGAAATTAGCCACTGCAGCCACGACCGCATCCCCGCTGCCCCCGAACATAGTTTTCTGCACGCTTCCATCCTCGCTCTTATATTCGAAACCGGTCATTTCCTTGGTGACAGCCGTTTGGCTGAAGTCCGACCAGACGGTTTGGTGGCGGAGAATGTCATCTTTATATTCTGACCATTCCACTGCATCCAGGTGATAAAGCGGTGGAACGTTGTACAGAATTTCCCGTATCATACGATCCGCGGTTGCTCCTTTAATTTTAAAGGTCGACCAGTCCCAGTGGTAGCTGGTGATGACAGAATCATTGTAGACGAGCTTGAAAAGGGGGATGTCGTATTTCGGGTCCACAAAGATGGTATGGTACTGTTCTTTTACCGGAATCCGTTTGGAAAAATGCTCTGCGGCTCCGCCGTTCGGGTTGTAATACTTTCCAATATAATAGTCGCTGTCCCGATTCTTTTTCATGTCCTCATCCATCCAGGCAAATGTCTTCAGTTCTATCCCATGGGCGTATGCGATATCAGAGGCCGCGAAATCATTGCCGCCCTCCGAGCCGATGACGAGATGGTACTGGTCTCTGATGTAAGACATACGTTCCAGCCTGGCAGCAAGGTCTTCCTCCTGTGTGGTGATATGAGAAGGTGTGTAATCATCATAAATCTCTCCGGTTGCGTCACAGTCGATAAACCAGGAGTTAAACGGCAGCTGGTTGGACATAATGGTTTCCATACGGTTTTTGACGGCAGGAAGAGACAGGGCGGGATTTAATTTGCGGCCGACGTTCTGAAAGCCGCTTTCCGGTTTGCCGTTCTGATCCCTTATGACAGAGTTTTCATACAGGGATTGATCATCAAACTGAGCGGTAATCCACTGCTCCCTGCCCGGCTCGTGAATCGAATGGTAAGAGTCGTAGCTGGCGATGAGATAATCCTGGCTGACCGCAGTTTCGACCAGCTCCGGTTTTACATACGCCTGTTCCCAGCTGTTTAAGCCGATCCATGCATGGTCGATGCCGCCTTCCTTCATTTCCTGAAGCAGAGTTACCGTCTGGGAATCCATCCACTGTCCGGCATCGGCAAATACTTCCGGTAAATTTGCCGCGACAGCATATTTGTGAACCTGAATCCGTTCCGTTTCACTTAAATTATCATATCCTTTTGCCAGGAGAACCTCTAACTCTGAAGAACTCTGAGTAAAGACAGAGGGCTCCCAGAAATCGTCCCGCTTCAAAAGCTGGCTGATGTAGCTGCAGATTACATTTTTCTGATATTCTGCCACGTAGTCCTGGCCCTGTATTTCCTTCAGGACAGCTGTAAATTCCTGACCATTTTCCAGGCGTCCGGCAAATGACAGAAAATATTCCATGGCCGGAGAGGAAAGGGACATTCGCAATGCCTGCCAGTTGATATCATCCGCTGATATGGCGAAATCTCCCCAAAGATAGATGAAAGGAGCACCGTACAGCTTACGGATATTGGGATTTGTCTCCGCTTTCTGTTCCAGGGTGGTAAATTGTCCCTGCTCGATTACGTAATTGCGATACAGCTTGGCTGCGCTGACAGGATCCTTGTCCGTGATGTAAATTCGAAATCTGTTTGTCCGGTTATCATCGATCGCCGGATACTGATGGGAAACAGAGAACGCGATGGGGGAATCCGACGTAAAATTCATCTGTGTCCGGTAAGGATCTTCCATAACAAACAGGAGGTTGTAGCTTCCGGCGGATGAGATCCAGAACGGCATGGAAAGCTGCTCCATTACCTGAAATTCCCCGCCATTTAAATAATTGGACCAGGCCGGATCGTCCGCAGGTATCCGTTTGCCTTCGCCAAAGGGAAAATAGTAGGTATCTGCGGAGATAACGGGCCATGTAAAGGAAGTGTCGTTCTCATTTTCCGATGTAATTTCTACACTTAAATAGTCCTTTTCGGGAGTCAGGGAAACTGATATCTGCTCATCGGGATAGCGCCAGCTGACAGTATCTCCGACTTTTCCATAGTCCAGTACGGTTCTTCGTTCCCCCTTAGCAGTTGCCGTTATAAGCGTCTGTTCCACCTCAAAGGTCAGAGTAAATTCTTCCGGCTCTGCCTCAAAATCAAAGGGAAGTCCGGTATACTGGGATTCAAAGACCTCCGTTTCCACCGGGACGGCCGCAGATGACGGTTCCGGATTCTGGCTGTTGGACGCACAGCCGGTTAGAACCAGGGCCAATGGCAGAAGCAGGCCCGGTTTTTTGGACAGTAAATTTTTCATATAATGCACATGGAGACTTGTGTCTTTAGACATGAGAGAAATTGTACCCCTCATAACTCTTTCGCAAGCTCCTTCTCCTTTTTTAGTTTTCAAATATTTAATTGCTTTTTACTTCTGATTATGGTAAAATATACTCAGATCATGCACCTGTTATGAGGTATATAATCTATGAAATCTATTACCATCAATGCTAAAATAAAACGATACCCTACATCAGAACAGATGGTTATTTTAACAAAATAAGCGAGGATTCCCCCACCTCTACAGGTGGAGGGCTGAATCGCCAAAAACAAACTTAACGGCAGTGGTGGGCATATATCCCCCGCTGACATGATGTCAAGACTATCCGCCACCGGATAAAAGGCAGCAAAGCTGCCGTGTCATTTTGAATGATATATGGGTTCAAAATGTGGATTGAAATAACAAGACCTTGTTCGTTATCCTGGATGTACTGAACTTTGTCTCCGCATTCGCTTTTGGACAGGAAGGAATCCACTATCCCGAATTAAGCTATGCCTTATATTACCCTGTCAGACAGCAGTTCGGGCTTCGATTACTTCATATCGGGTCAGGCATAACCAAAACAGGTGGCTGTTGTCATCTATTCCGCCGAACGTATGTGAGGAGGATTTTCACGCAGCCTATTGCAGCCAACGTTTGAGGGAGGAGATATGAATCACATGCTGTACTACGTGTAGTTGAGTTACAAACCTCTGCCTTTAAGCATGGGTAATTGACACAGAGGGGATTATAAGGCTCGGTTGTTACATTCATGTGACAAAATAGACATGGATTGACAAATTATATGACTGGAATGATATGGAAAAAGGAAAGCAGGATGGCCGGTTGCTTTTTTCCAGAGTCCGCTTACTTGATGAAACAAGTGGAAAAGCTTATTGACATAATTTCCGGTTCTACGTATAATAATAGAATAAGGCAGGCAACAGCGTGTGCCTGTCAAAGTGTTGAAGTAAGAGAGTGTGCCGGTAGGCATTGTCTTATGGAGCTTGCGAGAGGGGTTGTGCAGTGAAACCTCAAACCGGCGTAGGCTGGAAAGCCGAAAGAAAATGCTCACAGAAGCTCTGTCGCAAGGCAGGGCTTCTGTTTCTTTGAAAATGGAGAAGACTTAATGGATTTACTGTTGAAATGTGCGGTTACATTTAAACAATTGATGAATTTCCAATATTGCTTCATACTTGGCAGAAAAGGGCAGCTAAAAGAAATTGTACTAAGCTTTTCAGAAACGGATTTCCACCATCTGGTTGGACTGCATAAGCTTAAAGACATTGATATTGCCCGTGCAAACCGTAGTTTTGTATTTCGGGATATATTGGCAGGCCGTATTACATACGATACGTTGATGAAGAGTGTTTTTATAAATGAGATTTTAAGCAGGCTTCAGACGTTTCCAAAACTTGAGACCCTGTTGGATAACGACCAACTGGTTTTTCGTTATAATAAAAAGTACTATCCGCACTCTGCTATTGAAAGTGAATTTCTTCTGAAGATGGGCGATGGATCAATTCTTGATATTTCATTTCTTTTTCTGGATAAATCTGACCAGGGCGTTTATTTCTGCCGAAGCTTTTTCCCAATGGAAAGAACTGACTATACAAAAGAGCAGATGCAATATACTCTCTTAAAAAAAGAAAAGCGTAATTTGGTAACGGGACAAATAGAATTGCAATATGATCGTCTCTCACCCAAATAGTAAAAATGTTTGGTAAATTCACAATATAAGATATCCTAGTATAGAATCGCTGAAGAGTATTAGAAGCATCTGGAAGGTCGATGTCCCGATTTTGGTGCTGGGCGTATTTTACGGTATCCTTGCGGCCTGTTATGTGTTCTTCGAGGTTGTTGTCATCAATTACAGACCCGTTATTCTCACACAAGGGTTAGAGGCATTTTATCCGTTTTCCCATACGGTTGGCCTCCATCTGTATTATGGCTACGGCGATGATCGAATTTCACGTCTATCTGCGTAAGCAGAGAGGGTGGCTGTTGGCAGCAGATACAGCAGCCGTTCTAATCCTTGCATTAACAGTAGTCGGGAGAATGCTCTCTGGCGTACACTGGTTTACTGATATTGTGGCTGGCGTGATCCTTTCGGCGGCGCTGACCGCTCTGTTCTGTCTGGCGCTGCAGTATATAGGGGAATGATCCGCCAAAGCATAAACGGCAAATTCTAGAAAATGACCTCAAATGTAATTGTTTGGTCTTCCCGTATACAGCGGACCTGATATCCGAACTTATCAGCGATTTTTTTGGCGATCGGTAGACCGAGTCCGGTACCGGACAGCGCCTTGTTGCGGGAGGGTTCTCCGACATAGAACGGTTCCCAGATCCGTTCCGTGTCCAGATCGTCATTTCCCAGATCGTTTGTGATCCGAAAACAGCACTGGCCTTCGTTTTTGACGAGTTCTGCATTTACGGTGCCGGAGGCGGCGTATTTTACTGCGTTGGAGAGCAGGTTGGAAAACAGTTCCGTGACCAGCTCTGCATTTCCCATGATTTCCAGATTCGGTGTGACGGCTGTGTTCAGGCTAAGACCCCGCTTGGAAAGAAAGAGTTTCTGCTCTGCGATGCATTCGAAAAGCAGCAGATCCAGCCTGATGGTGGTCAGAGGATATTCTTTCCTCTCAATTCCCGACAGGTTCAGAAGCCGTTCTGTCATCTGCGACATCCGGCTGTTCTGCTGAATGATAGTTTCTAAAAAGGTGCCGTCGTCCAGCCCATCCCTGATTCCGGAGGAATACATGCCGATCAGGGAGATAGGGGTCTTTAAGTCGTGGGCCACGTTGCTTAAAAGCTGTTCCATCTGCTGATTTTTGGCCTGAAGCATACTCTGATACTGCTGTATGGAATTGCTCATCTGGTTCATGCTGTCCGCAACGTGCTCCAGCTCATCGCGGGTGTTGATAACCAGCGTGCCGTACTCCTGACGGGCGATCTCCTGCGAGAAACGCTCCATACGGCGCAGTGGATTGGTGATATGTTTTACCAGTAAATAGAGCAGTATTACGGTAATAATCAGGGAAATGGCATGAAGCAGGATGCTGAAACGGTTGATAATCCCGATGAAGTCCGCCGTATTAGGAACAATGGCGGCGACCGCATACAAATGGGGGCCCACCGGAATATATTCGACTAAAATACCATAGTTTAACTTGTCCTGCTGGTAAAGGCGAAACTGAAACCCCTTCTGGACGGCGGACAGATAATCCTGATCCCAGAGCCAGAATTTTTGGAAACCGAGACCCTTCTCACGGAATTTTTCCCGCAGACTGCTGCTTAACGCATCGTAGTCGGAAGTATTGGAGGCGTACGTGATCAGCACATTATCGGAAGCCTCCAGGCTGGCGACGGCTTCATCCGGTGACATTCCGGCGTCTAAATATTCCCTTATGCGGCTGCCGGCCTGGCTGACATACTCTGTCTGCTGGCGGAGGTAATACCGCGCCGCCACCTTCGAATTGACAAAAAGCGTGGCGGCCAGAACCAATACCAGAATCGATGCCGTTCCACAGATAAATTTGGTGGAAAGCCGGTGGAATCGTCGGTTTTCTTTAGTCATGGCTGCCTCCCATCATGTACCCCATACCGATACGCGTCTGGATGAGATCTTCGCCGATCTTTTTACGAAGACGGCGGATATTCGTATCGACGGTGCGGGGGTCTCCCTCATAATCCATCCCCCACACGTGGTTCAAAAGCAGTTCCCGTGACAGTACGATGTCTTGATTGGAGAGAAAATACTTTAATAGTTCAAACTCTGTTTTGGTGAGGACCATCTTCTTATGGTCTTTTGTCACCTCCATTGTGACCGGATTTAAGCGGATCTCATGGAACTGCAGGACATCAGCCGCGTTGCATAGCTTTTTTATGCGAAGCAAAAGAACCTGGATATCAAAGGGCTTTCGCAGGTAATCGTCGGCGCCGCAGGAAAGGCCGGTTACCTCACTTTCGTTTTCTCCCTTGGCCGTCAGCATGAGAACCTTAACAGGTATGTTGAGGAGACGGATTTCCTTTAAGGTTTGAATTCCATTCTGGACCGGCATCATCCAGTCTAAAAGTACCAGATCGACCGGGTGCTCTGTCAGAAAATCGACGGCGGCGCGGCCGTCGGAAACCACGTTTACCAGGTAGCCTTCGCGCTGGAGATAGAGCTTTAAGATTTTCTGCATTTCAGGATCGTCTTCTGCAATCAATAGTTTCATGGTGGTCTCCTTTGCCTGGAATCATGCAGTACCAGTAATTTACTTTTGAAGTATATCAAGGGCATGGCTTGTAATGCCTGCTAAGTCTTCTCGTTCACAGACTGCAAAATGGTATTTTAAATACAGTTCAAATGTGTCGCGATCCATGGCGTCTATGGCCTCGCGCATGAATAAGGCACAGCCATCCGCTGCGACGTAATGCAGCCGGGTTACAGGAAGGGCAGAGATCAAATCATCGATATCTTCTTTTCTGACAAGTTCAAATAAATCCTTTGGCTCCGACTTAGCGGCAAATGTACGGGAATCGAGCAGGCCCTTTTCCATATACTCTGCGACGTTTATGCTGCCGCGGTGGAAGCCCTCGTCAAGGAGGCAGCCGTCGGATATCACATATGCAGCAAAGATCACGCCGCCTGGTTTTGTCACGCGAATCGCCTCGCGCAGCGCCTGCTGTTTATCCTCGTTGGTGTAAAGGTGATATAGCGGCCCTAACAGCAGCGTGATATCGTACATATTGTCCGGAAATGCGGACAGATCCATGGCATTGCCCTGGGTAATCGCTATAGTTTCTCCCGCCTGGGTGTTTTTACGAAAAATATCTATATTATGGCCGATCAGTTCCACCGCGTCCACGGCATAGCCCTGACGTGCCAGTGCGTGGGAATACCGTCCGGTTCCGGCTCCGATTTCAAGAATTCGGTCCCCGGGCTTCCTGTATTTTTCAATGTAACGCATCGTGGTGAGAAATTCAACCGATCCATGTCTGCATGCCAGCCGGTTATCTTCATCGTATTGATTATAAAAATCGGTTAAGTACTGGTTTGCTGTCATATGAGGCTCCTTCTGCTGTTGGGGGCGTCTGAGGGTTCCTGATTGATAAATGCTGATAACAGATTCATCAGCATTTTTTCGGCACTGCCTCTGTCAAATGCAATCTTTCCGGCTGCCGTTAATACTGCGATACCATGGGTATAGAGAAACAGATCCAAAAAGATTACCTTTGCACGTTCTAACTCTACGCCAGTGGTTTCGGAAAAGGCTGCCGCTCTTTTTTCGTTATCGGCTTCGTTATAAAAGTCCTTTGCCTCAGCCATATTTAAATCCATATCGTTCATAAATAACAGCTTAAATAAATGCGTTTCTTCCGCTGCAAATTCGATATACGAAAGAGGCAGTAATAAGGAGGGGATTACCTGCTCGGAACTGCTGAAACTGCTCACATACTGAAGATAGTATTCGTATGCAAAATCCAGAAAATCCTTTTTTAACTCCTCCATATTTTCGTAACAGGTAAAAATCGGCCGGGTAGAACACTGCAGTTTGCCTGCGACGCTCCTTGCGTTTACCGTTTCAAACCCCGTCTCTCTTGTGATGTCAAGAACCGTATGTAATATCATGTCTTTTGTGATTTTTGCTTTTGGTGGCATAAGCGGCTGCCTCTCTGTATGTAAATTGTCAGGTGTCAGATGAAAATTAATAGATTACAGATGTTGTGTAACTATTGTTACATATTGAGAAGATAATGTCAAGAGAAAAAATTTCATATTAAATCCCGACTATTTATATCTCTTCCGATACTCCGAAGGCGACATCCCATACTGCTTCTTAAACAACAGATAGAAGTTCTGCCTGGAGTTGATTCCCACAAGCTCATCAATATCGCTGATCGGAGTATCAGAATAAAGAAGAAAGTACACGGCCTTTTCCATGCGGTACTTAGTCAGATAATTCCAGATCGTAAGCCCCGTCTTTTCGCGGAAGATTTTTTGAAGATAGACCTTGTTAAGCGCCACATACGATGCGATCTCATCGATATTCTCAATGGAAAAAAAGTGATAATTGATATAGTTTTTTGTCTGCTCCACATAAGTATCTGTGGGGCTTTTTTCAGCGGAAAGAAGGCGGACGACCTCGATCAAAGCCTTGTTGACCAGAATATTTAAGTAATAAGGGTCTTTTTTGTTATTGGTTTCATTGCAGATTTCCTCGAGCAGGTGAAAGATATTTCTCGCATTCTGAATTACCAGGCCGGTATTTAAGTTCTGAAAAAATGTACCGAGGCAGGGATAGGCCTGAACGAGAGCAGACAGAGTGCCGATGGAAGGCGTAAGCTCAGACTGATAGTAATTAATGCTCATGTTGATGCAGGAGTCCGGGGAAATCAGCTTGTGGGGCGTGTTTCCGTTGACGATCATCAGGTTTCGTTTTTTCAGATTGTAAATCTCCCCGGCAATATCGTAATAGCAGGTTCCCTCTACAATGTAATTAAATTCAATGGACCCGGCCGGATGCTGATGGTAGTCCATATAATATTTCTGCCAGTTCATATAGCAGATTTCCTCTGGAAGAAGGACACAGTCCGGATTGGTAATTTGATAAGCGTTTTCGTATGCCATGGCAGATTCTCCTTTTCCTTTCGATCGTCCGAATAACCGTCTCATCCTATCCTACCGCATAAATTCCCAACTGTCAAAAAAATGTAATAAATAATAGCTTCTTAATAGAAAAAGACCTTATTTTAAATGGTAGAATCATCCATGGATTCCGTGTATATTAATACGTGTAAAGCAGTAAATCAAAGTAATAAATAAAAAACAATTTGGAGGGCGGTTACTATGAAGAAAAATTTGGCAGGACTTTTTGTGGCGGCGGCAGTGGCGGTATCCTTATGCGCGTGCGGTTCGGGCGGAAGCGGCAGTACAGCTGCAGAGAAGACCAGTGAGGCGGCTGCGGGGGCGGCGGCCGGAGGGGGAGATTCGATTACACTGACCTATGTCACATGGAATGAGAATCAGCGGGGGCAGATTCAGGATACCATCGACGGGTTTCAGAAGCTTTACCCGAATATCAAAGTAGATTTACAGATCACCCCATGGGGAGAATACTGGACGAAGCTGGAGGCCGCGGCAACCAGCGGGAATATGGCAGATATTGTGACCATGCATACCAACGTAGTTGCAAAGTACGTAAACGGCGGCAAGCTGGCGCAGCTCGATGATTTAACTCAGTACGATGATACCTTCAGCTACGATAATTATCCCGAGGGAGTCACGAAGCTGTATACATTCGGCGATGCCCATTACGGAGTGCCGAAGGACAAGGACTGTGTCGTGCTCGTATACAATAAAGAACTGTTCGACAAAGCGGGGGTAGAGTATCCGAACGCGGACTGGAACTGGAACGACGTGGAGGAAGCAGCGAAGAAGCTGACCGACAAGGAAAACGGCATCTACGGATTTGCCGCATACAACCATGACCAGGAAGGATGGGGAAACTTCCTGTATGAAAACGGCGGCAGTATTATCGATGAGACCACTCACCAGTCGGGACTGGACAAGCCGGAATCTATTGAGGCGATGGAGTGGTATATGAATATGAACGCCAACTATTCTCCTTCCAATGAAATGATGGCGGAAGTCAATTACATTGAGTTATTTGCAACGGGAACGGTTGCCATGCAGACCTTTGGCAACTGGGAACTGAGCTATTTCACCGAAAATGAGCTGGTAAAAGATAAGTTTGCCATTACAGAACTTCCTGCAGGTCCTTCCGGCATCAAGGCAACACAGATGAACGGCCTCGCGCTGTCTGTTCCCAGTGACTGTAAAAATATGGAAGCGGCCAAGAAGTTTGTCGCTTACGCAGGTTCCAAACAGGGGATGTCAGATTCTGTTAACGGACCGGCCATTCCGGCATTTACGGGGGTAGATGCAGACTGGGCAAAGGCACATGAGGATTTATACGATACCTGCGCTATTTTAAAGAGCATGGATTACGGGGTACAGTTTGTAGGAACGGAGAGCAAGACAAGATGGTCCGAGGTCATGAATACTTATGTGGCGAAAATCTTCAACGGGGAAGCGAGCGTCCAGGAGGCGTTTACACAGGCTGCGAAAGAGATCAATGAAATTCTGGCAACGGAGAAGAAATAACAGGAATCCGTGAATCCGGGGCTGCTGTCAGCTTTTAGCAGCCCTTTCTTTCTCAGGGGGAGGCAACATGAATAAACGAAAATATAAAAACTATCTATGGGGCTACTTCTTTGTCGCGCCGACAATCATAGGATTATTGATTCTCAATATCTATCCGATCTTCAAAACACTTCTGCTGAGCTTTTCAACCAGCACAGGTTTTGAAGAGTATGTGTTCAGCGGTCTGAATAATTTCGCACGGGTCTTAAAGGACCGGGAGGTCTGGATCGGACTTAGAAACACGCTTATTTTCTCAGCTGTTTCCGTACCGGGCGGTATCTTTATCAGTCTGCTTCTGGCATGGCTCATGAGCAGGGAGATCAGGGGAAGAAGCGTTTACCGGGTTATTTATTTTACTCCCATGGTGGCTGCACCTGCGGCCGTCACCATGGTATGGGCCTGGCTTTACAACTCGGAATTCGGCTTTTTGAATTATGTGATCAAGAGTCTGGGCGGCGCGACACATTCCTGGCTGCACGATCCGAAATATGCGCTGATGTCGGTGATTATTATCGCCATATGGGGCGGTCTGGGGCAGCAGATTATCATTCTGATCGTGGCCATCACCAATGTGCCGAGAGTCTACTATGAGGCGGCGGAAATCGACGGGGCGGGTGGTTTTGTGAAGCTGTTTAAGATTACCGTTCCGCTCATTTCACCCAGCGTTTTCTTCCTGACGATAACGGGCTTTATCGGCTCACTGACACAGTTTGACTTGATTTACATGCTCTATAATGCCAACACGTCAAAAGCCATGGACTCGGTCAGGACGATCATGTACCAGTACTACAGGCAGGCGTTTGTCGTACAGGATAAGCCGTATGCATCGGCAATTTCGATTGTTGCGCTGTGTCTGATTCTGATTTTTACCGGGCTTCAGTTTGTGGCGCAGAAGAAAATCGTACATTACGAATAGGGGGGGAGTAAAGTGGAAGCAAACAATAGTAAAAAACACGTGGTAACCCATCTTCTTCTGATTCTGGGCAGTATTGTGATGCTGTTTCCATTTATCTGGATGATTTTATCTTCCTTTAAAACGGTTGGAGAACAGATGTCCATTCCCATGAAGATTCTTCCCGGAAGCTTTGGATATCTGGAAAATTATAGGCAGGCACTGGAGGCGGTTCCGTTTCTGCGTCTGTATCTGAATACGATACTGATGATTTTGGGACGTGTGATCTGCGCGGTCATATTTTCCAGTATGGCAGGGTATGGATTTGCCAGGATGGAATTTCCGTTTAAAAGGCTGTTGTTTACATTGGTGCTGATGCAGATGATGGTTCCGGGACAGATCTTTATTGTACCTCAGTATATGATGCTCTCGAAGATCAGGCTGTTAAACACGGTGTTTGCACTGATATTCCCGGCCCTGGTCAGCGCGTTTGGCACGTTCCTTCTGCGCCAGCAGTATATGGCGCTGCCAAAAGAGCTGGAGGAGGCCGCCGTGATTGACGGGTGTAATCCATGGCAGGTGTTTACAAAGATCATGGTGCCGGTGACCCGGTCCAGTCTGGCATCGCTGGCGATTTTTACCGCTCTGTTTGCATGGAAGGACTTAATGTGGCCGCTTATCGCCAATAATGATTTAAACCGGATGCCTCTGGCGCCCGGACTGACTGTCCTGCAGGGAATCTGCAACAACAATAAGGGCGCATTGATGGCGGGCAGCGTGATCGCCACGGTTCCCATGCTGCTGTTATACATTGCGTGCCAGAAACAGTTTATTGAAGGGATAGCGCAAACCGGTATTAAAGGGTAAATGATTTGCAGGGAAAATGGCTTGCAGGGAAAATGATTTGCAGGAGAAAATGGGTTTGAAGGAGAAAATTAGACATGAATATTGCTGAAAATGGAATTTACTTAAATCTGGGGCTGAAAAAGGGAGAAGCGGCCAGGCTGCTGCATTTTTCTTCTCATCCCCAGGAGATGGAGATCGGAGATAATGACGCCTCTGTGTACACTCTGGCGGAACTTCAGGCCAGCGGTTTCAATCAGAATGACCATCATGGTCTGAAACACACAGGCAGCAGCCCGTCTCTGCTTATGACGTATGAGAGTCACCGGGATTACCGGAATGCTTACGGAAGAAAACTGGAAGTGATCCAGAAATACAATGGACTGGAGCTGATTACTCATATCCAGTTCTACGACGGAATTCAGACGGTTAAATTTGTCAATGAGGTCGTGAACCATTCTGGGGAGGAGTACGCTCTGGAGTATGTATCTTCCTTTGCATTGACCGGGATCACGGAGCAGACAAAGGGGCCGAGAGACAAAACAGGACTTCTCTATATCCCGCATAATACCTGGTTTGGAGAGGCGCAGTGGAAGAAATATACCTTAAATGAGTTGGGATATGATGCGGTAAACTCTTTTTCCATGAAACGGATTGCGGTCACCAACACGGGAAGCTGGGCGTGTGTGGAGCATCTGCCCATGGGCTGCTATTACAATACGGAACTGGATCAGTCCCTGATGTGGCAGATTGAGACGAGCGGATCGTGGCATTGGGAGATCAGCGACATCCGGGGGACGCTTTATGTCCAGGCTGGGGGACCGACGTACCAGGAAAATGGATTTCTGAAAATACTGAAACCGGATGAACACTTTCTCTCGGTACCGTGCGCGGTATCGGCGGCAAAAGGTGAATTTCAGGAGGCGGTCGCGGAGCTGACGAAGTACAGGCGCAGAATCCGCAGGAAAAATGAGGACAACGAGAAACTTCCGGTTATCTTTAACGACTATATGAACTGTCTGATGGGGGATCCGACGACAGAGGTCTTAAAGCCATTGATCGATGCGGCCGCGGAATCGGGATGCGAGTATTTCTGCGTTGACTGCGGCTGGTATTCCGACGGGCACTGGTGGGATGGAGTCGGAGAGTGGCTGCCCAGCGACAGACGTTTCCCGGGAGGAATCGGGGAAGTGATTCGATATATCCGGGATAAAGGTATGGTTCCGGGACTCTGGCTGGAACTGGAGGTGATGGGAATCAACTGTCCTATGGCTTCCCAGGTCAGTAAGGACTGGTTCTTTCAGAGAAACGGCCGCCCCATAATCGACCACTGCAGGTATCAGCTGGATTTCAGAAATAAAGAGGTGCGGGACTATGCCACAGGAGTTATAAAGCGGCTGGGGGAGGAATACGGCGTTGGCTATATCAAGATGGATTATAATATCGACACCGGCGTTGGAACCGATTACCATGCGGATTCCGCAGGTGAAGGACTGCTTTCCCATACCAGGGCGTATTTGAACTGGCTGGATGAGATTTTTGAGACGTATCCGGACCTGATTATTGAGAACTGCAGCAGCGGCGGCATGAGAATGGAATATTCCATGCTGGCACGCCAGAGCATCCAGTCTGTAACCGACCAGACGGATTACATCAAAATGGCGGCGATCGCGGCAAACTGTGCGACTGCATGCACGCCGGAGCAGGCGGCAATCTGGTCCTATCCGCTGGTGGAAGGAACCGGGGAGGAGACGATCTTCAACATGGTAAACGCCATGCTGTTCCGGATTCACCAGAGCGGTTATTTAGGACAGATTGGAGAGCAACGCATGCAGTATGTGCGGGAGGGGATCGCCTGCTATAAGAAGATCCGGGAAGATATCCGGGAAGGGATACCCTGCTGGCCGACCGGCCTTGCCTCCATGTCCGACGAATACATAAGCTATGGCCTGGTAAACGGCGGAAAAATGTATCTGGCTGTCTGGAGAACCGGCGGCGAAGGGGAGAAATCATTTGAGATTCCCTTAAAAGGGAGTTTCAGTGCGACAGCCGAGGTTTCCTGCATCTATCCGGAAAAAAAGGAGACCGCATTTACTGTCAATGGAAACTGTCTAACGGTCAGTCTGGCTCCGAAGAGCGCGCGGCTGTTCTTGATAGTCACGGAAACTCGTGAACAGAGCGAGTGAGTGAACAATAACCGAAAGGTTAAGTGAGGTTGGAAATGTGACTGGAAATGTAGTTGAAAACGCATCTGGGGATACTTTTGAGGCTGAGCCCGGGGATCCGCGTGAAAATGTGACCGGGCGGCCGATGAGAAGTAAAAGCAGTATTAACTGGAAAATAAAGTGTATTCTCGGAGGAACAATGCTCAGCCGCAATTATTATCTGTTTTTGCTGGTGCATACACTTTTCCTGATCTTTACGAGGATTCCCGCTATTTTTATCAATACTCTTCTGATGAATCAGACCGGAGATGTAAACTCCACCCTGTTTTATAACGGAGCGATCTTCGCCGCGTGCGCGCTGACGATGTCCTTCTCAGCGCAGATCATGCACAAGACGGGCTGCCGTGTGACGGCCACGGTTGGAATCGTCGGTTATAATATCCTTTATCTCTGCTATATCCTGTTTCAGCCCTATGTGGGGACTTACTACATGCTTTTTGGACTTTTTAATGGTATGGCAGACGGCTTTTATTATATCAGCTATGGTCAAATGATTCTGGATTATACAGATGTCACCAACCGCGACAGCGGGATGGGGATCATCAGCACGCTGAGTGCGGGAGTAAACTTAACCGTACCGTTTCTGGCCGGCAGTATATTGTCTGCAATCGGCGGTGTGAAAGGGTATGTGGCGATATTTATACTGGCTTTTGCCGTTGCATTTCTTGCTATGGCTGCTGTGTTTAAACTGCCCGGAGCGCCAGAGAAGGAGAAGAAAAACGTGCGGTATGGGGCATTTCTCCGGCTGATGGGTGAAAATCGCCAGATTTTCTATGGACTGCTGGGGGAGACTTTAAAGGGGATCAGGGAAGGAACCTTTATGTTCATTCTGAACATTATTCTGTATCAGCTCATTAAGAGCGAGTTCCTGATTGGCTGTAATTCTCTGCTGACAGGTCTTGTGTCGATCGTGTCCTTCTGGTTTATGAGCCACACCTTCCGGCCGGATAACCGGCGTGGATTCATGCTTCTGGCTGTTATCGGTCTGACTGGAATTACGATTGTCTGCTACTGGTTCCTGAATCCGGCCATGGTGATTCTGTTTGCGGTGGTGAATGCGTTCCTGGCCGGTATGGTTGAGATCTCCTGTTATACTACGTTTTTCGATGTTTCACAGAGCGTGAAGTCGATCGAAGATTTTTCGCCGGAGCTTCTGGCGTTTCACGAGATATTCGTGGTTGCCGGGCGGTGTATCGGCCTCGGAGCATTTGCGTTTATTAATACGGTATCTGGGGCCACGCTGAAGGCCCAGATATTTAGTCTGCTGCTGTTGACACTGGTGCAGTTTGGGACAGTATTTATGTGTAGGACGGCGGTAAAGGATGCCGTGAGAACGGCGGGATGAAGAAAAAAATTCCTGGGTGATTCAAAATGAGAGTGAAAATGGATTGCTTTACAGGGAGAAAAAGGACTGACTGTTGTTTGGATGAGAGACATTCAAATACGGTCGGTCTTTTTGTTGGCGTCGGACTGGCCATCAACGGTAACAGGGGGCGTCAGGTAGGGGCATTAATACAGTTTTCGTATTGTTTTTTTTGTAAATACTATGTTATACTCCAAGTACGCATTTTCTTATGCGTTACGAGATCTTATGTCATATATGGCATCATGGCATGTCTGCCAAAGCATTCACAAGTGTTTGGAAATAGGTAAGCGGAAGGAGTGGTCTGTCTATGAAATGATTGCAAAAATCTGTTGTAAAGTACTAACTGTTTGAGTATAATGGAGGTATAAACGTGGTAAAAGTTAATAAAAAGTATAAAGACAGATTATTTCGCATGGTATTTAACCGGAAAGAGGAGTTGCTATCTTTGTATAATGCTGTCAGCCATTCTGAGTATACGAATCCTGAAGATTTGGAGATTCATACGCTTGATGATGTCATTTATATGAAGATGAAGAATGTCCTTGCATTTTTAACAAAATAAGCGAGGATTCCCCCACCTCTACAGGTGGAGGGCTGAATCGCCAAAAACAAACTTAACGGCAGTGGTGGGCATATATCCCCCGCTGACATGATGTCAAGACTATCCGCCACCGGATAAAAGGCAGCAAAGCTGCCGTGTCATTTTGAATGATATATGGGTTCAAAATGTGGATTGAAATAATTGACGATGTTTTGAATTTGTGGGAACATCAGTCTACCTGGAATCCAGCTGGATAGTCCCCCTCACCTCCGTTCGGCGGAATAGTATGCCGGTTCGTGGAGCTTTCTATATCGTAGAGGAGTACAGAAAGTATATTGAACAGAAGGGGCTGAATCTGTATGGAAGCCGCCTGATTACCCTTCCTGTTCCTCAATTTTATGTATTCTATAATGGCTTGAAAGAAGAGCCGGACTATGTAGAGATGAAGTTGTCCAATGCATTTTCCTCGCTTCATCCGGAATTGGAACCGTGTATGGAATTTAAAGCTATTATGGTGAACATTAACCGGGGGCACAATAAAGGTCTGATGGAGCAGTGTTCTGCTTTGAAAGAATACGCGGAATTCGTGGCCCGAATCAGAGACAGGACGAAAGCAGGAGCAGATCTCCTGGAGGCAATTGGAGAAGTGATTGATTCCTGCATCCGGGATGGGATACTGGCGGAATTTTTGTCATCACACAGAGCGGAGGTGTTTGAGGTGCTGCTGACAGAATATGATGAGCAGAGACATATCGCGAGTGAGAAGGAAGCGAGCAGGGAAGAGGGAATGAAGGATGGATTAGAAATGGGATTGAAGGAAGGTCTTAAGGCTGGACTTCGTAAAGCTGCGATAAATCTATTTAAGCGAGGTATGAGTATAGAAGAAGCCGCAATTATTTGTGAGGAAGATGCCGGTCTTGTAAGAAAATGGTATGAGGAATGGAAATGTTCAATAAATATTAGCAAGGATTCTCCCATCCTCTAAGGTGGTGCGATGAATTGCCAAGACCAAACTTAACGGCAGTGATGGGCGGAGAGTAATCGGTATCCCCCACTGTCATGAGGTCAACAACACATCTATGTAGGATGCAGTCGAACTTCGATAATATACCGAGCGTGGATTGAAACAAGCAGTAGGGGAGAAACAGACAGTAGCAGCCATGCAGAAAATCACTTATTTCTGACTGAAATCCGGAAATAAGTGATTTTTTGCAGCTCTCAGCGTTCAGCCAGGTGGACATTTTCCCTGAACGAAAAATTCTGCACGTTAAGAATTGCTAATGCCCTGCAAAGTCACAGGAAGCGGAGAGGGCGGCGGCAGAGACAGGCCAGCCTGCGGAGCCCCGGGTGGGGAGTGAACGGTAACGTGTTTATGGTACGCATGATTCATACGTATGCACTTAGGACTATGAAAAATAGTAAAACAGTGATATAATTCTAACAAAAGAACCAGACAGCTCATCAAACCAAACAGACCATATGTGTCAGTGATCAGCAGTATTTATTATCATTAGGAGGTCAATTACGTGACATCAAAAGAATTCGCTGAAATAATAGGGGTTTCACAATCCACCATATCGAGAGCGTTAAACAACAGCAGCCAGATATCCACAGAACGGCGTGAGTTTATTCAGAAGAAAGCGGAAGAGTACGGTTTTGTACTGAACAGTCAGGCGAGAAGTTTAAAGACAAACCGCACAGGCACAGTGGGAATCCTGTTTCCAAAGCATTTTATCGGCATGAGCTCTAATCTTGGACTCGCTCATTTATATGACCTGGTACAGGCGGAACTGAGTAAATATGATTATGATGTGATGGTCGTCTACGACGGGGAAAAACAGAATGGTCTTTCCACCTTCGAAAGAATGATTAAGATCGGGAAAGTAGACGGGTTTATCATTTTTCGAATGGAATCCAGTAAAAAAGACTTAGAACTGATAAAAAAATATAAGGTCCCCTGTGTGTATCTGCTTCATGCGGAAAAAGCCGGTTCTTATGGCAGCTGCCTCTCGGACTGCGAATACAGCGGATATCTGATCGGAAAGCTGTTCGGAAAATATAAGGAATATAAAAGCATTTACATCAATGTAAAAACCTCTGCAGAATCGAAAACCAGACTGGCAGGATTTAAACGGGGGCTGAAGGAACGCGGCGTTGTCATGGATAAAAATGCTGTCTGGCAGAGTGAATTGTCGGTTAAGTCTGCATACGAATGCGTAATCAATAATCAGGAGACGGTTAAGTCGAGAAAATGCGCAATTCTGGCATTTAATGATACGGTTGCCCTCGGCGCCTTAAACGCATGCAGGGATTTGGGGGTAAAAGTGCCGGAAGACGTACAGATTTCGGGCGTTGGCGGTCTGCCCATCATCGCTGAAATTGCGCCGGATCTCACCACTGTGAATGTATTTCACGAGAGAATTGCCTCCATGGGCTGCGAGATGCTCCGCTCCGCGATTATTCATGGTGCCCAGGAGCCAATTCATACTGTGATCAGACCAGAACTTATATTGAGGGGAACGACTCTGCGATAATTCTTTGTGCTATTCGCATAAAAAAACCAGATAAAATGTATTAACTATGACAAAAATGAATAAATATATTGACAATGAGTTTACCGGGAGCTATAATTTAACCATGCAGCAAACGCATACGTATGCGTAAACACACACAAACCCAAAGGAGAGGGAGGATTACAATGGTTAGATTCGGAAGGAAAGTATTGGCGGCAACATTATCGGCTTCTATGGTTCTGGCGATGACAGCTTGCGGTTCCGGGAGTTCAAGTAAAACCACAGAAAAAGCGGCGGAGACAACAACCGCAGCGGAGACTGCGAAAGAAACCACGGCGGGGGATACAGAAGAGCCGGCGGAGGAGACTGCGGGGGCGGTCATGCCGAAAGCATCAGGTGAGAAGCTGGTGATCGGTACTTTGGCAAACTGGGTGGGACTTCCTGCATGGTATGCATATGCAGAAGGGTATTACGATGAAGTGGGACTTGATGTTGAAATCGTAAACTTTGGTTCCCAGGGAACTCTTGTCAACGAGGCGATGGCAGCGGATGAATGTGATATCGCTGTATCCGGTATGGCTTCTGTATATGCATTGTCTACCGGTATGTATAAGTATATTGGTGATGGATGCCTGACGATCAGCGGTGAGACGCTGTACGGCCGGCCGGATGATTCGATTTACAAGGCTGGTGCGGATGCCAATGGTGTCTATGGCAGCTCAGATGTATTAAAGGATGCGGTAATTCTTGGGCCGATGAATACGACAGCCCAGATGAATGCAATTGCATACATGCAGTATTTTGGCATTGATGCGAATTCTTTTACGTTTACGAACCTGGATTACTCCTCTGCACTGGCTGCATTTGAATCCGGTCAGGGCGATTTGATTGCGGTGAATCCTACGTATGCAGCGATTCTTGCAGGCGACGGTTATGTACAGGTTTCTGATTTTACACAGGTGTCACCCCAGGACATTATTGATGCGGTCTATTGCCAGAATGAAGTGGCTGAGGATCGGCCGGAGGATGTGGAGCTTTTCCTGTACTGCTACTATAAAGCATGCCAGGATATGTTAAACAATCAGGATAACAGAGTTGCAGTAGCGTATAAATGGTATGTAGATGAAGGCCTTGATTATAAGGAGCAGGATGTCATTGACGAGTGCAGCCTTAAGAGTTATTTTACACTGGATACAGTGGACAGCGGCGACTATCTGCTGGGAAGTTTTATGAATTATGCTGCAGAGTTCCTTCTGGCCAATGAAAAGGTGACGGAAGACGATGTAGCGAATGTGAAGGCAAGTATTGATAACAGTTTTGTTACTTCCATAAAAAGTTGGGCGGCAGCTGAGTAGTCAAATACTCCGCTGCAGCCGCAAAACGGACGAGCCGTGTATCCGGCAGGTACGCTGTTCGTGGAAATAAATCCTTGAGAATCCCGGTCCTTTTAGTTTGAAATTTTTTGCGATCATTAAATTTTACATGAACAGGGCCGGGATTTCTTTGCAATACTGCCGTGGATGATGGCGTACTGACAGGATTAAACTGCAGAAACTTAAGGAGTAATACGCTTGATTTAAATGGAGAGAGTTTGATGAAAACGAATAAAAAAATGAACAAATATACAATTATTTCCTGCTGCACGGTTTTGATTGTGCTGGCAGCCTGGTATGTCTGCATTAATGTTCTGCATTTGAAACAGGAAACAGTCTTTCCCGGACCGATTACGGTTGCGAAAACATTTGTGCAGAAAATGACTTCGAAAGTACCGGATGGGGCGACGCTTCCGACTCACCTGATGGGAAGCTTAAAGGTTGCGTTGTTTGGTTACTCTTTGGGAGTACTGTTTGGGGTCCCGATGGGGATTTTGATGGCCTGGTTTAAGTGGGTAGACCGTTTTGTAAGACCGCTGTTTGATCTGATTCGGCCGGTTCCGGGGCTCGCCTGGATTCCAATGTTTATTCTTCTTTTCGGCATCGGAATTTTGCCAAAGGCCGCTGTTATTTTTCTCAGTACATCGGTTGCATGCATTGTAAACAGCTATACTGGAATCAAACAGACAAAACAGGAGCATCTCTGGGTTGGAGATGTGTTCGGATTTTCAAATTTGCAGAAGTTATATAAAATAGCGATTCCTACTGCGCTCCCGATGATATTTACCGGGCTTCGGGTGGCGATGGGAGCGGCATGGATGGCTCTCGTTGCAGCGGAGCTCCTGGCATCCTCCGTAGGCCTGGGATATATGATTCAGCAGGGCAGGTACGCTTCGAAACCGGCGCTTGTATTTGTCGGTATGATCATGATCGGAATTGTTGGATTACTATTCGATACGATTCTGCACTGGCTTGAAGTAAAAGTTGCGAAAGGAATGAATGCAGAATGAATGAAAATGCAAAAGAAAAGATATTATCAGTCATATGCGCGGTTATTTCGATCGGAGCATTTTTGCTTCTATGGTGGTTTGCCACGCATCACACAGCGTTATCACAGCTTTTGCCTGACCCCGTTGTAGTGCTGGAGGCAACCTTAGAATATTGTACCGGGGTGGTAGGCAAATACAGCCTTATCATTCATATGCTGAGCAGCTTAAGAAGAGTGCTCATCGGCTTCTGTCTGGGGTCCCTGGCAGGTGTCATACTTGGCCTGCTGATGGGAAGATATCTCCTTGCGAGAGCGATTTTCAATCCCATTTTCCGATTTATACGCCCGATTCCTCCGATTGCCTGGATTCCGATTTCTATTATATGGTTTGGCCTTGGCGAGGAGGCTAAAATATTCCTGATTTTCTTAGCTGCATTTGCCAACACCACACTTAATGCGATGACCGGGGCAATGAATGTTGATCCGGAAGTTGTTAATGCAGCCAGGATGCTTGGGGCAAAGGAACGGCAGATCTTTACAACTGTGATCATTCCTGCATCGGTTCCGGCTATTTTTGCAGGACTTCAGGTTGGAATATCGTCTGCGTGGGCAAGTGTGGTGGCTGCCGAGATGATCAAGGCAGAGAATGGCCTTGGCTGGATTATTCAGGCCGGTATGGATAACAACAATATGACTCAGATTCTGGCCGGAATCATAATGATTGGCGTTGTTGGATTTTTGCTGGCTTATATCATGCGTAAAGCTGAAGAGGTGATGTGTCGATGGAACAAGAGCGGAAGATAAATACGGTAATCGAGTGTAAAGGGGTCAGTAAAATATTTGATACGCCGGAGGGGAAACACGAAGTAGTACGCGGACTGAATTTTGCCGCCAGAGAAAATGAATTTCTGGTTCTTTTTGGACCAGGTCAGTGCGGAAAAACAACCATTATCAATATGATTGCCGGATTTGAACAGACCACCGGGGGAAACATAACCGCTTCCGGTAAAAAGGTGGACCGGCCGGACGTCTCCAGAGGAGTGGTATTTCAGTCCATTTCTCTCTTCCCCTGGATGACAGCCATGGGCAATGTCGAATATGGACCTAAAATAGCGGGGGTGAGTAAGGAAGAACGAAAAAAACGGGCGCAGAAGTATATTAATCTGGTTGGGCTTCAGGGATTTGAAAATTCCTATCCCGTTCAGCTTTCCGGGGGTATGAAGCAGCGTGTCGGAATTGCGAGGGCATACTGCAACGAACCTGAGTTATTGCTGATGGATGAACCTTTTGGTGCACTGGACGCGCAGACCAGATATTTGATGCAGGAGGAACTGCAGAGAATTTGGAGTGCGGAAAAACGTACGGTTATTTTCGTCACCAATAATATAGAAGAGGCACTGTACCTTGCAGATCGAATTATTGTTCTCACCAATTGTCCTGCCACAGTAAAGAAGGAATATGTCATCGATCTTCCCAGACCCAGAAATCTGGTTTCGGAAAAATTTCTGGCTCTTCGTAAGGAAATAACCGGCATCCTGGATAATTCACAGGGGAATTGAAGATAGGAGGATTAGAAATGAGTGATCAGATAAAGGTACAGGTCAGACACCTGACCAAGAAATTTGGGGATCTTCTGGTTCTCGATGATGTGTCTTTTGATGTTATGGATGGGGATTTGCTTTGCGTAGTAGGTCCCACGGGCTGTGGAAAAACGACCTTTCTGAACAGCCTGGTCAATATTTATGATATTACGTCAGGTGAAATCTTATTGGACGGACAGAAGGTAGATACGAAAAAGCAGAATATCGCATATATTTTTCAGGGGAATTCAACAATGCCATGGCTGACCGTAGAGGAAAATGTGGGCTTTGGTCTGCTGTATAAGCCGCTTTCCGATGCGGAAAAGAAAGAGCGGACGGAAAAGTATTTAGAAATCGTGGGATTAAGCCAATACAGGAAATACTATCCAAAACAGCTCTCTGCAAGCATGCTTCAGAGGGTGAGTATTGCCAGAGCATTTGCCACAGAGCCGGAGCTGCTGCTGATGGATGAGCCGTATGGGCAGCTGGATATTGAACTACGTTTCAGACTGGAAGATGAACTGGTGAAGCTCTGGCAGATGACGAAAACGACGGTATTATTTATCACACATAATATCGAGGAAGCGGTCTATCTGGGAAATAAAATTATGATTCTGACAAACAAGCCGACTACGGTTAAAACAACACTGATCAATGAACTTCCGCGTCCGCGTGATATTGCGGATCCGCAGTTTATTGAGCTGCGAAATAAAGTGACAGAACTTATTAAATGGTGGTAAATATGGAAAAGAAGAAAAAGAATATTGTCTGGTTCTGTACAGACCAGCAGAGGTGGGATACCATTCACAGCCTTGGCAATCCCTATATACATACGCCGAATATTGACCGGCTGGTGAAGGAAGGGGTTGCATTTACCCGGGCTTATACACAGGCGCCGATCTGTACGCCAAGCCGTGCCTGTTTTTTAACGGGGCGTTATCCCAGAACGACGAAAACGATTTTTAACGGAAATGAAAAGTTCTCAAAGGATGAAAAACTGGTGACAAAGCTGTTGTCTGACGAAGGATATACGTGCGGCCTGGTGGGCAAGCTTCATCTGACGTCTGCGGAGGGAAGAGTGGAGAAGCGGTGCGATGACGGGTATTCCTATTTCCAGTACAGTCATCATCCGCACAATGACTGGAAGGATGGGGGAAATGATTATCAGAACTGGCTGAACGAAAAAGGCGTTCACTGGGAAGAAATCTACGGCGGTAAGTTTATGACAATGGCTACGTGGCCGCCTCAGGCCAATCCCTCGTTTTCCGGGAAGCAGGTGGGCGTTCCCGCACAGTATCATCAGACGACATGGTGTGTGGAGAAGACGATCGATTTTATTGAGACCAGGAGAAATTCCGGGGAACCGTGGCTGATCAGTGTGAATCCTTTCGATCCCCATCCTCCGTTAGATCCGCCGCAGGAATATAAAGACCGGCTGAACGTTGAAGAGATGCCGCTGCCTCTCTGGGAAGACGGAGAGATGGAGGGCAAGCCGCCCCATCAGCAGAAGGATGTGATCCAGGGGGGGCAGGATGGACAGGCGGAGCCCATAGGATCGCTTACGGAGGAGGAAAAACGGGAGCGTTTCAGAGATTACTACGCGGAAATTGAACTGATTGATGATCAGTTTGGAAGACTGCTTTCGTATCTCGATCAAACCGGCCTGCGGGAAGACACGATCATTATTTTCATGAGTGATCACGGGGAAATGAGCGGAGATCACGGCTTGTACTGGAAAGGTGCCTATTTCTATGAAGGTCTTGTCCATGTGCCCCTGATTATTTCCTGTCCGTCCATCTTTAAACAGGGATTCCTGTGTGATGCTCTGGTAGAACTGGTAGATATTGCGCCGACTCTTATGGAAGCGGCCGGACTGGAAGTCCCTTATTTTATGCAGGGCAGGAGTTTTTATGATATACTGACAGGTGAAGCGGATCCCCATCATTTCAAAGACGCAGTTTACAGTGAATTTTATCACTGTCTCAGAGGAACTCATGAAGACATTGATGCGACAATGTATTATAATGGGAGATATAAGCTGATTGTATACCATGGAAAAGAATTCGGAGAATTGTATGACCATGAGACAGATCCGAATGAATTCCATAATTTGTGGGATAAACCGGAATATGAGGCACTGAAAACAGAACTGATAAGAAAGAGTTTTGATCATACCGTCCTTTGCAATATGGACAATTCCATGCATCGGGTCTATGGTTTCTGAGTGAAGGAGATGAAGAAATGAGTCAGAAACCGGTAAATATTGTTTGGTTCTGTACGGATCAGCAGCGCTATGATACGATTCATGCACTGGGAAATCCGTATATCCATACACCGAATATCGATAAATTAGCGGAAGAAGGGGTTGCCTTTACCAGGGCCTATACGCAGGCGCCGATTTGCACCCCCAGCCGTTCCTGTTTTTTAACCGGAAGATATCCCCGAACAACAAAAGCATTTTATAACGGCAATGACAATTATTCCAAAGATGAAAAGCTGGTGACAAAGCTGCTGGCCGACTCCGGATATGTCTGTGGTCTGTCAGGCAAGCTCCATCTGACCTCTGCACAGGGGCGGATGGAGAAACGCACGGACGATGGCTACAGTTACATACAATGGAGCGAGCATCCCAACGACGACTGGCCGGGCGGTGAAAATGATTATCAAAACTGGCTGAAAGAAAAAGGACTTCGATGGGAAGAGATCTATGGGGGAAAATATACCAGTATGGCAGCCTGGCCGCCGAAACCGAATCCTAATTTTACAGGCAAAACCGTTGGCGTGCCGGCCGAGTACCATCAGACGACCTGGTGTGTTGAAAAGGCGATCGAGTTTATCGAACAGAACCGTGGCAGCGGGAAACCGTGGCTGATCAGCCTGAATCCATATGATCCTCATCCGCCGCTGGACCCGCCGCAGGAGTACAAAGACAGGCTTAAAATAGAAGAGATGCCGCTGCCTCTGTGGAAGGAAGGGGAACTGGACACCAAACCGCCCCACCAGCAGAACGATTACCTCCAGGGCGGGCAGGATGGCCAGGCAGAGCCGTATCCGACGCTGACGGATGAAGACAGAAGAGAGCGTTTTCGAGACTATTATGCGGAGATTGAACTGATTGATGACCAGTTCGGGCGACTGATGGAGTACCTCGAAGAGACGGGGCAAAGAGAAGACACGCTCGTGATTTTCATGAGTGATCACGGTGAGATGAACGGAGATCACGGCCTTTACTGGAAGGGAGCTTATTTCTATGAAGCCTTAGTCCATATTCCTCTCATCCTGTCCTGCCCTTCTCTGTTCAGAAGAGGCTTAAAGAGTGATGCGCTGGTTGAACTTGTGGATCTGGCTCCAACGCTGATGGAGCTTACCGGTCAGGAAGTACCGTACTATATGCAGGGGAAAAGTCTCCTTCCCATTCTGACCGGGCAGGCGGATCCCCATCATCATAAGGATTCGGTTTATTCAGAATTCTATCACTGCCTCCTTGGATCGCATGATAATATTTATGCAACCATGTATTACGATGGGAGATACAAAATTGTCAATTACCACGGAATGGAATATGGGGAACTGTATGACCATGAGACGGATCCGGACGAGTTTTGCAATTTGTGGGACAAGCCGGAGTATGCCATAAAAAAAGCTGAGTTGATCAAAAAGAATTTTGACAGTGCCGTTATGAAAAATATGGATCGGTCTATGCATATGATCAACGAATACTGATTAAATATGCAGACCAAAGGAGATGCTGATGAAACTTACCTTAGAAGGAATCAAAGACAAGCAGGCATGGAACCGGGCGGGAATCGGACTGCCATCTTATGATTTGGAAACACTGGCACAGCGGACAACGGAAGCACCGGTATGGGTTCATTTTGGTATCGGGAATATATTCAGGATTTTTATAGGCAGTATTGCGGACCGCCTGATCACAGACGGACTGATGGACCGTGGAATCGTCTGTGTGGAGACATTTGACTATGAGACGATCGACCGCATCTATAAGCCATACGATAATCTTTGTCTGTCCGTGATCTTACATAACGACGGTTCGACGGAAAAAAGAGTATTCGGCTGTTTTACTGAAGCGCTGAAAGGGCTGCCGGATGAGACGAATGACAGAAGGCGATTAAAAGAGATCTTTGCAAATCCCAGCCTTCAGATGGTCTCCTTTACAATCACGGAAAAGGGCTATGCGCTGCGCGGTGCGGATGGGCAGTATTACAGCTTCATTCAGGCCGATATCGATCATGGTCCGGAACGGGCCGTGGGGGCTATAGCGGTGATAGCTGCCATGCTTCTGGAGCGGTATCAGGCGGGGGCAAAGCCGCTGGCTCTTGTATCTATGGATAACTGTTCTCAGAACGGGGCCAGGCTTCGCAGCGCAGTGCTGGAAATAGGGCAGGAATGGAGAGACAGGGGATTTGTGGAAGAGGAATTTGTAAACTACATCAGCGATGAAGAGAAGATCGCATTTCCCTGGACCATGATTGATAAAATCACGCCGAGGCCGGGAGAGACCGTGAAGACGATGCTTCAGGAGGCCGGTGTAGAGGATATGGATATTGTTGTTACTCAAAAGCAGACCTATATTGCACCCTTTGTAAATGCGGAAGAACCGCAGTATCTGGTGGTGGAAGACCATTTTCCCGGCGGCAGGCCGCCTCTGGAAAAGGCAGGCGTCTACATGACCAGCCGTGAAACGGTAAATAAGGCGGAACGGATGAAGGTTACCGTCTGTTTAAATCCGATCCATACCGCTCTGGCTCCATACGGCTGTGTGCTGGGATTTACACTTTTTTCCGATCAGATGCGTGATCCGGAGATGGTTAAGCTTGCTGAAATGGTAGGGCTCCGGGAGGGCATGGAATTTGTGGAGGACCCCGGTATTATTTCACCGAAAGCGTTTATTGACGAGTGCATCAACGTGCGTTTTTCCAATCCATATCTGGGGGACACGCCGCAGCGTATCGCAGTGGATACGTCGCAGATGGTCGGAATCCGGTTTGGGGAAAACATCAAAGCATGCGTACGAAAATACGGCAATGCTAAAAAACTGACAGGGATTCCGCTGGCGATTGCCGGATGGCTTCGTTATCTGCTTGCTGTGGATGACGAGGGGAAACCGTTTGAACCCTCCCCGGATCCGATGATTCCCGAACTGCAGGCACAGATGGCAGGAATTGTGTTTGGAGATCCGGACAGCTTACAGGATCAGCTGCGGCCGATTCTCAGTAATTGCAATATTTTTGGTATCGATCTGTATGAAGCTGGGATCGGTGAAACGATTACGGAGATGCTGCGGGAAGAAATTGCAGGTAAGGGAGCGGTCAGAGCTGCGTTGAAAAAATATCTCGCGTAAGAGCGCTGCCAAAGAAGAAAATGTAATACAGAAAAGAACATAGAACCATAGAAAAATGGCCGCAGTTCGTTGCAAATGCAACATACTGCGGCCGCTTTTTGTGATAAGCTGAATACGAATTTAAGAATGGAGGAACTACGATATGGAGAACAGAATGTTTTGCTATCAGTGCCAGGAAACCGCCGGTTGTTCCGGATGTACAAAATCGGGTGTCTGTGGAAAGGGACCCCGTACGGCCGCTTTACAGGATATGCTGGTCTGGGTGACAAAAGGTATTTCGGAAGCAGCGGTACGTTTGCGGGAGGAAAACCGGAATGTCCCGGATGAAGTAAACAGCCAGGTAATGGAAAATCTTTTCATTACCATCACCAATGGTAATTTCGATGATGAGGCAATCATCCGCAGGATCCGCCGGACTCTGGCGATGAAAAGGGATCTCATAGACTGTCTGTCCGGAACAGAAGGTCTGTCTGAGGCTGCTCTCTGGGATGACGCAGAGGCCATGGAGGAGAAAGCAAAGAGCATCGGCGTGTTATCGACAGAGGATGAGGACATCCGCAGTCTCCGGGAACTGATTACGTATGGACTGAAAGGGATGGCAGCATATTTAAAACACGCAGCGGCCCTGGAGAGGAAATCGGAAAACGGAGCCGGTTACAATGCAGACGGGATGAGAGATGCGGAGGAATTTTTAGAGAAGGCGCTGGCTGCTACTCTGGACCAGAATATGACCGTTCCGGAGCTGACAGCGCTTGCCCTTGAAACGGGAGAGTATGGCGTGAAGGCTATGGCGATTCTCGATGAGGCCAATACGTCTGCTTTTGGCCATCCGGAGATAACAAAAGTCAGCATCGGCGTCAGAAAGAATCCGGGAATACTCGTTTCCGGCCATGACTTATGCGATCTGGAGCAGCTCCTGGAGCAGACGGAGGGAACCGGCATTGATGTCTATACCCACTCAGAAATGCTTCCGGCCCACTATTATCCGGCGTTTAAGAAATACGCTCATTTTGCAGGAAACTATGGGAACGCATGGTGGAAGCAGAAGGAGGAATTTGAGGCATTTGGAGGTCCGGTCCTGCTGACCACGAACTGCCTCGTTCCGCCGAAAGACAGCTATAAGGGGCGGCTTTATACAACCGGAGCAGTTGGATATCCCGGCTGTAAGCACATAGAAGCGGACGCAGACGGAACGAAAGATTTTACGGAAATGATCAATCAGGCCAAACAGTGTCCGGCGCCGGTTGAGCTGGAGACCGGCAGTATTGTGGGCGGATTTGCACATAATCAGGTTCTGGCACTGGCAGATCCGATTGTTGAAGCCGTAAAAAGCGGAGCCATCAAAAAATTCGTGGTGATGGCAGGCTGCGACGGCCGCGCACCATCGAGAAATTATTATACGGATTTCGCCAGGGCGCTTCCAGAGGATACGGTCATTTTAACAGCCGGCTGTGCGAAATATAAATATAACAAGCTGAACCTCGGTGAGATCGGCGGCATTCCCCGCGTGCTGGATGCCGGGCAGTGCAACGACAGCTATTCCCTGGCGGTGATTGCCCTGAAGCTGAAGGAAGTATTCGGGCTTGATGATATCAATGATCTGCCGATTATCTATAACATCGCATGGTATGAGCAGAAGGCGGTCATTGTTCTGCTGGCTCTGCTTTCCCTTGGCGTGAAGAATATTCATCTGGGACCGACACTGCCGGCCTTTTTGTCACCCAATGTGGCCAATGTACTGGTGGAACAGTTCGGGATCGCAGGGATCAGAACAGTAGAAGAGGATATGAAAATATTTTTTGAAATATAGCATTCAGGGCGGAGGAAGGCAAAATCCTGAATCAGCCTGATGGATAGAGGATTTTCGTATCTTCTGCGGGGTGGTTCCATACATTTCTTTAAAGATCCGCATAAAGACCTTGTAATTGGTAAGACCATTCTGCACCATCAGCTGCGTGATGCTTTCATCAGATTTCAGAAGATCCTCGTAAAAATTCATGGTTCGTACAGAATTTACGTATGCAAGAAATGTCTGGCCGGTATACTTCTTAAACAGGCGGCAGAAATACTCACGGCTCAAGCCCTGGGAAGATGCCGCATCATCGAGCGTCAGCGGTTTGCGAAAATTCCGGCGGACATAATCCATAATTCCGGCAATCCGTCTCATATCCCGGCTGGAACCGCCGGCGGCGCCGTCTTCGTTCCAGTGGGAGCAGCAGCGGTAAAGATAATAGAGGAACTCATATAAGTGGGCGGTTACCAGAAGCTGGTAGCCGTCCGCCTGTTTTTCGTACTCGCTTACCATGGTTTCTAAGTGGAAGAACATTTCCTTTTGATCCGGACTCCGGTTTTCCTTTGAGATCAGTGTCTGAAAATGGAGCGCTTCAAAATTCGGGAAAAAACGCCTTAACTGTTCAGCTGAAATCTGAAGAAGTACATAGGTGGTAAGGCCTGCCGTCTGTGTCATATGAAGCTCATTGGAATTGATGACCAGCAGGCTTCCGGGCTCAGGCTGATACGATTCCGCCTGGATGACTGCCGTCAGTCTGCCGTCGATTAAGCACAGGATCTCTAAATATTCGTGCCAGTGGGCCGGTATGGTCATGGGCATGCAGTGGACCAGCTCTAGCTTTGCCGGCAGATTGACATTCTCGGAAACCTCTTCGTGTATGATATGTGCCATCCTGAAACCTCCCTTCTCTGCAGTATATCAATAGTGACAGGAATATCTGCTGTTATTCTACTAAAAGTTTATAAATATATCAATATCAACCTATAAAAGGTTAAAAAAACATCTAGCGGGTGAGAGGGGAATCGTGCATAATAGAGAAAAACAGACAGATACCATTTGGAGGTCAGATATGAAATTGAAAAACAGAACATTTACCGGTTCGACATCAGATGCAGTGACGAAAAGAGAGCAGGAAAACAGGGAGATCGCCCGCAGAGCGGCCTCCGAGGGATTTGTACTTTTGAAAAATGACGGCCATCTGCTGCCGCTTGCCGCAAAAGGAAAAATCGGGCTTTACGGAGCCGGGGCGGTAAAGACCATAAAAGGCGGCACAGGTTCAGGCGATGTCAATGAGAGAGACTGTGTTTCCATCTGCCAGGGGTTAAAGGCTGCAGGCTATGAAGTGACCAGCGACGCATGGCTTTCCTCTTATGAGACTATTTACGCAGATGCAAGACAGGCATGGAAGGAGGAGGTCTTAAGGAAGCTGAAACAGTATGACGGCAACTTTTTCCAGGCGTATTCCACAACTCCGTTTGTCGTTCCATGCGGCGATTCTATCGATGAGGAGGCTGCAAAGGCGGATGGAGCCGATGTGGCGGTATTTGTACTCAGCCGTATTGCAGGCGAAAATGCGGACCGTCACGATACGGAAGGTGATTACTTCATCACAAAAGAAGAAAAATCGCTTCTGGCACAGATTTCAGCCTCTTACGACAGTGTGGTTCTCGTCATCAATACCGGAGGCCTGATTGATCTGGCATTTACAGAGGAATTTACGAATATCAAATCGATTGTGCAGTTTATGCAGGCAGGCCAGGAAGGTGGTTCGGCATTTGCCGATATCATGTCCGGCGCTGTAAATCCAAGCGGAAAAATGACGGATTCCTGGGCATATACCTACCTGGATTATCCCAACGCCCGGACCTTCAGCCATAAAAACGGCAACACGGATACCGAGAAGTACGAAGAGGGAATTTTCGTAGGATACCGTTATTTTGATACCTTTGATGTACCGGTTCGCTACGGTTTCGGCTTTGGATTGTCCTATACGGAATTTTCCGTGGTGGGAACCGGAGTCAGTGCTTCCGGCCTGGGCACAGACCAGCCGAAAATCTCGGTTACGGCTTCCGTGAAGAATACCGGGAATACCTATGCCGGGAAGGAAGTCGCTGAAGTCTACGTTTCCTGTCCGCAGAACGGCATGCCAAAAGAGTACCGCCGTCTGGCCGGCTTCGCAAAGACCAGGCTTTTGTCTCCGGGAGAAAATCAGGATTTGACGATTACGTTCCCGTTATACCAGCTGGCTTCCTATCATGAAGATCGGTCGGCATGGATTCTGGAAGCTGGTACATATGGCATCTGGGTAGGAAATTCTCTGGAATCCGCCAGCTTATCTGCTACGATCAGCCTCGATGCAGATGTCGTGATGGTGCAGTGTGAATCCATCTGCGAGAGAAAAGAAGATTTGAAGGAACTGATTCCGGACGCCGGTAAAATGAAGGAAAAAGAGGCCGCATGGAAGAGTCTGGCGGAATCGTTAAAGCTTCCTGATCTGTCGGTCTGTGCAGATCAGATTGTGACAGAAACGGTTGCCTATCCGGAACACTCAGGCGTGACGGAGGGAAAAGCAGGGGAGATCGTCAGCACCTTATCGGAGGAACAGCTGATTGCGCTTGCTACAGGAGATCCCGGAAAAGGACAGGAGAATGCCCTTGGTTCCGCAGGGCTGACTGTGCCGGGTGCTGCGGCAGAGACCTCATCCGCTGCGATTGAGTCCCCATGGAACGTAGCCAGCATGGTACTGGCAGACGGACCTGCCGGTTTAAGGCTTCATAAGACGTACCAGGTTGTAGATGGAAAGATCAATAAGGGCAGCTTCCTTCAGGCGTTTGAAGGCGGATTTTTCGCTGATCCGGAAGAGCCGGAAGGAACCACTTACTATCAGTACTGTACGGCACTTCCGGTCGGCACGCTTCTTGCCCAGACATGGGATGTCAATCTCCTGAAGGAAGCGGGGGAGATGATCGGCCGTGAGATGGAACTGTTTAACGTGACTCTGTGGCTGGCGCCTGGTATGAATATTCACCGGAACCCGCTTTGCGGCCGGAACTTCGAATACTATTCCGAGGATCCGCTGCTGTCCGGTATGATGGCGTCTGCGATCACTCTCGGTGTTCAGAAAGTTCCGGGATGCGGAACCACCATCAAGCATTTTGCCTGCAACAATCAGGAAGACAACCGTATGGGGTCAGATTCCGTCCTTTCCGAGAGAGCGCTGCGCGAAATCTATTTAAAGGGATTTGAAATAGCTGTGAAAAATTCACAGCCCATGTCGATCATGACGTCCTACAACCAGATCAACGGCGTACATGCGGCCAATTCCTATGATATCTGCACAAAGGCTGCCAGAGACGAGTGGGGATTTGCGGGCGCGATCATGACAGACTGGACCACCACCACGGCTTCCACCGCAGGCGTATGTACCGCCGCAGGCTGTATGCGCGCGGGCAACGACATGGTTATGCCGGGAGTGAAAGAAGATCACGACAATATCCGCAGAGAGCTTAAAGAGGGAACCCTGGAAATCAGTGCGCTGCAGAGATGTATCTGCAATACCGTCAATCTGGTGCTGCAGTCCAACCAGTACGAGGATGCAGTCAGCTACAGCAGCAGGTTTGAGAAGCTGGATACGTATATGACGGCAGAATAGAAAAACAGGTTGCCGTTTGCGGCCCCGCTGAAAGTTTCCGCCGGCGTTCCGGCGCGTGAGACAGGAGAAGGAAGCGTTTCTTGTTTCCTCGGTGGCAGGAACTAAAGCAGAAAGACGGGAAAAAGGGGCGGATCGCGCAAACTACGGTGAACTCCTGAAGGACTTCACCTCCGTGTCCACTTGAAATCCGGCTTGGAGGCCAGATTTCACCTCCCCTTTTTCCCATCTTTCTGCTTAAGTTCCTGCGAACCTCGGAAAAGGAAACGCTTCCTTCTCCTGTCTCACGCGCCGGAACGCCGTCGGAAACTTTCAGCGGGGCCGCAAACGGTAACAAAAACAGTCCTTTGGAACTCAAATATACGTTGACAAGCGGGTTCTCAGTAAATATAATAAAAGCAGTAACAAAGTGCGAATGGCTCCTGCCATTCGCATTTGTCGTATTAAGGAACATGAACAGATTTGTTCATCTTGAGGATCGGAGGGGCTATATGGATTACACTTACCGGCTGCTGGCGGTGGATGATGAGACGGATATATTGCGCACAAACCGTAAGTATCTGGAAGCCAGGGGCTATCAGGTTGATTCGGCGGTCTGCGCGTCTGAGGCGCTGGAATTACTGAGAAAACAGAAGTACGACTGCATTCTGCTGGATGTGTTGCTTCCGGATATGAATGGATTTGAACTCTGTGAGGCAGTGCGTGCCATCACTTCTGCCCCTATTCTCTTTCTCAGCTGTATGGATGACGAGGAAGATAAGATCAGGGGGCTGATGGCGGGGGGAGAGGATTATATTACAAAGCCTTACAGTTTAAAGGAACTGGCCGCCCGCGTGTATGCGCAGGTGAGGCGCAGTACCATAAAGAGAGTCGCCGTTGATCGCGAGAACCAGCTTCTGCGGATTGACGACCGGATAATTCCCCTGGCACAGAAGGAGTTTGAACTGTTTCTGTTTCTGCTGGGCAATCCTGGGCGGATCCTGTCGGCATCGGAGCTTTATCAGGAGGTATGGCGCACAGGGAAGCCGGACAATGCCAATACGGTGGCGGTACATATGACACGGCTGCGGCACAAGCTGGAGGAGGCAGAGCCGGTCATTGGCCGGATTGAGACAGTCCGCGGAGAGGGGTACCGGTTCCTGCCGAAGGTGGAAGCGGGGACAATCTTATGAAACGGTTTTTGGCGATTTTTCTATTGATTTTCAGCTTGTGCCTGGCTCTGTTTTTTGCTTCCTCCAGACCGTTTGTTTCGGAAGGGCCGAAGGCGGGAGAGGGAATATTGGACTTTCGGGAGGCGGATTTTACTTCTTCCGTGTATGAACTGTCGGGGCAGTGGGAATTTTATCACAGTCAGCTGTATACCCCGGAGGATTTTCGGACGGGAAGTCCGGCAGGGATGGAATATATTGACCTGCCCGGTCCGTGGACCAGGATGGGGTATCCGGGGCTCGGTTATGCAACGTACCGGCTGAGGATCCTGACGGAACCGGGGCAGATCTATCTTCTGTATATTCCGGAGATCATGTCCTCCTCTGCGGTCTGGCTCAATGGAAAAGAATTTTACCATGCCGGCAAGGTGGGCATGTCGGACCTGGATACCGTTACCGGGGTACGCAATGAACTGCTGGCGGCGGCAGCGCCGGACGGTGTTCTGGAGCTGGTGATCCAGGCGGCCAATTACCGTATGAACGGAAGCGGGATCTTTTATCCGATTCTGATCGGACGGGATACGGTACTGACCCACTGCATGTTCTGGCAGCGGACCGTGGCGGCGGCAGCTTTGGGAGGCATTCTTCTGATCGGTGTTTACCATCTGTTCCTCTATTTCTTCCGCCGGCGGGAGCGGCTGTATCTGACCTTCAGCCTCACCTGTCTGGCAGCCGTGCTGCGGCTGGGGATGGAGAGCAATGCGCTGGTCCAGTATTTTCTGCCTGGTGGAATCGGATTTCTTTTAAGCAGGGTTTTTCTTTTGCTGTTTACGATACACAGTCTCTGCATCTGCCTTTTCATGGTGCAGGCATTTTCCATCCGGCTGGGGCGCTGCCTTCGTATTTTTTACATACTCTGTTTCGGACTGCCCATGGCGGGGATCTGTGTCCTGCCCTATGCACAGGCGGTGACAGGCATGTTCCTGGTCATGATTCCCTATGGCATCTCAATCTTTCTGGCGTTCCGGTCAGGGAACATCGGCAGGGACCCGTACCGGCTGCTTTATCTGTTCAGTATGGTGACTTTCGTGATCTACGGCCCTCTGACCAAAACCCTGTTTGAAGGGGACATGTTTCTGCCCGGCATCGTGCCGAACATGTTCTTAATTCTCAGCCAGTGCGTTATGCTGTCGCGCAGCTATGCGCAGGCTCACGAGGAGGTGGAACGGGTCAATACGAACCTGGAAGATCTGGTTAAGCAGCGCACGGCCCAGTTAAACAGTGCCAATGAACAGCTGGCAGCCTCCCAGTCGGCCCTGCGGGAAATGATCAGCAACATTTCCCATGATTTAAAGACTCCTCTGACGGTACTCAACAATTATCTGGAGCTGCTGGGGGATGAGACTGTCGCCTCCAGTGAGCAGGAGCGGACGGAATATCTGGGAATTGCCTATCATAAGAACCTGGATCTCCAGCGGCTCATCCATAATCTGTTTGAAGTTACCAGGATGGAAGGCGGTACGGTCAGCTACCGTCTGGAATGGGTTATGGCCCTTCCGCTTATGGAGGAGGCGGAAAGAAAGTACGGGGACCTGGCCGGCGGCATGGGGCTCTTCTTTACGGCAGAGGCGGATGATGCGCTGAAACTGAAGATAGATAGAAATAAAATCTGGAGCGTGCTGGATAATCTGGTCTATAATGCACTGCGCCATACGCCGGAGGGCGGCAGTATCGCCCTTGGTATTAAGCGGAGAGGAGACCGGGCAGTGCTTACGGTGGCGGATACCGGGGAGGGGATAGATGCCGGGCATCTCCCTCATATCTTTGAACGGTTCTATAAAGTGTCGCCGGAGCGCGGAGAAAAGGATGGTTCCAGCGGTCTGGGACTTTATATTGTGAAGACCACCGCGGAGGCCATGGGCGGAACTGTGGAGGTGGAGAGCGTGCCGGGGAAGGGAACCGTATTCACCTTGACGTTTCCGGCAAACTGATGTTTTCCGGATGATGGAATCATGCCGTTAACAGAGACATATTTGATACAGAATGGAAGAACTGGGAGGGACAGGGATGAAAAATGTACTGGCATTACTGAAAAATGAGAACCGAAGGTTAAGCCAGCAGGCGGAAACGGACTGGCTGACAGGGCTGTATAACCGGATGGCGGTTGAAGAAAAGGTTGGCAGGCGATTAAAGAAGTATGAGACCGGCGTGCTGTTTGTCATTGATATTGATAATTTTAAGAGTATCAACGACAGGTACGGTCACCTTGCAGGCGACCAGGTTTTGCGCGGAGTCGCCCGGATTTTGCAGAAACGGGTTTTTCACAGTGATATTCTGGGGCGGATTGGCGGGGATGAGTTTGTCATTTTTATGAGCGTAAAGCAGGATCAAAATTTTATTGAGGAGCGGTGCCGCCAGATAAGGCAGCAGTTCCTAAATCTTCCGCCGGACCAGTTTATGGTTACCAGGCTGTCTGTTACAGTCTGCGGAAGCATTTATCAAAAAGGGGATGATTATCAGCGTCTGTTTGACCGTGCAGACCAGCGCCTGATCACAGAAAAAAGTCTGCGGAAAAAAAGACCGGCCGATGCGGATAACCGGCCGGAGAACACATCGAACATGAAAAGCCTGAAGACCGATATGGAGCAGGTGAGTCTGGAGCTGTCTGAACCCAATCCGTATGCAGGGGCGTTCTGTCAGGATTATGACAGCTTTGTGGGCATATACCGCTTTGTGGAACGGAGGCTTCAGCGGGTACAGTCCAGTGTGTACAGTCTCCTTTTTACGCTGGCGGACGAACACGGAGATTTTCCCGATCTTCCTGAACGGATTCTGCTGATGGAAGAACTGCATACAATCATACAGATGTCCCTGCGGGCGGGAGACGTATTTACGAGATACAGCAGCTGCCAGTATCTCGTCATGGTATCAGATGCGACGGATCTGCAGACAGATGGCATCGCAGAACGGATCCGTGAAAAATTTATAAACAGTTCCTCCTTTTCCGATAAATATATACTGATCTATAAACGGTATCCGCTGAAGCCGTCGGAGGCGCGCGGCAGGAAATGAAAGGATCTGTGCTGTGCGAGGCAGCAGGACGGCATTTTCTATAAAATTTCCTTTACCACTTCAGCGAATCTCTCCACATCCTCCGGGGCATCGAGACTGTACAGCAGACCGTAGGGGATACTGTAATCCCAGTTTACAGGAATCGTCACAAGCCCCGGATGGACCTCCTGCCAGCATTCAATCGTAAGCAGGACATTTCGGGTTTCCGCGCAGCGGTTGAATACGGACAAATCATAAAACCGGGGGGTATCCTCAATCGTGATCTGGGGATGATGCTTTTCCAAATCGTTGCGGAGAAAATCATTGACTCCGGAATCCCCCCGCTCTACCATCATCATCGTTTCCCCGTATAAATCTTCAATCTCCAGGCTTTTTCTGTCTGCCAGGCGGTGCTCTCTGGACACGGCAATCATTTTTTTATACCGTCCCAGAGGGAGGAATCTGCACCGGGAAAGCCATGCCTTCGAATCACATACACCAATCAGAAAATCAAATTTTTTTCCCAATTGTTCAATCTCAGAGAGGATTCCCTCGTGATTATCCTGAAATGTCACAAGATGCAGCTTATAATCTGGAAAATCATGATTCACACGGTACCACAAATCCATAAATGGCTTTGCGGGATTTAAAAGTGACGTGCCGATGCAGAAGACTGTGTCTCTGGCGTGGATGGCGGCTTTCGCACCTGCAATGGATTTCTTCGAATAATCGATCATAAATTTCGCGTCCTGATAAATGACGGCGCCTGCAGCTGTCAGACTCACTCCGGACGGGGTGCGTTCCAATAATTTCATGCCAAGATGGTCTTCTAAGGCATTAATCTGCTTCATGACCGCGGTTGGGGAAATATAGAGGCGTTCGGCGGCCCTGGTGAAGCTGCCGCAGTCGGCGGCCGCTATGAGAGTATCCAGCATATGGTTGTACATGAGAATTCCTCCTGTTCCTGTCAGGCAGCCCGTGCGGCGATTCTTCGAAACGGGCTTAAAGTATGAATAATAAGTTTATACAATAATAACATACAGGAGATTCAAAATCAAGAATATGGGAGGTACAATACAGGAAACGGTAACAATAAAAAGGAGGAAAACGAGATGACGGAACTGATTGCATTCTTCTCAAGAGGAGAGGAAAACTATGTGAACGGGGAGATAAGGACTCTTGAGAAAGGGAATACGGAAGCGGCGGCAGGTATGATTCAAAAGTTTACAGGGGCGGATCTGTTTAAAATAGAGCCGCAGCAGGCCTATTCCGCAGATTACAATGAGTGCACTGCGCAGGCGCAGGCAGATCAGAGGCGGAATGCCCGGCCGGAGCTGGCTGCGTATCCGGAGAGCCTGGAGCCGTATGATGTCATTTATCTTGGTTATCCCAAAATGGAGTATGGTTTTAGGCGTGTATTGTGTATATAGCGTTAGAAAAATGAAGGTAAAAGGAACGGTATACACATAGAACAGGTAAAATTGTATATAGTGTGGTAAGAAATTGGCTTTTAGAATAATAAATTCTGGAGGCTTTTTTATTTATCAAAAATTGTGAAAAAGAAGTCATAAATATTAATGGTGTTTGTGTCAAAAATAAATGGTAGTAAATGAAATATATTTTTTGTGAAAAAATATTGCATAAAAAATATAATTGTGTTATATTATATTGGAAGAATAATAATGAAGGTATTTCTAAACTGGAGGAGACAGACATGATTATAGAGTTAAGAGCTAAAAATTGTTTCTCATTTTATGATGAGATAGTATTTTCAATGAAAGCGGACATGAGAAGCAGTAAATTCACTTCTAATGTTTATAGGAAAAATAATTTCAATATTTTAAAAACGGCGGGAATATATGGCCCCAATAATGTAGGAAAAACTTGTCTTGTGAAATGTATTAAAGCAGTTAAGAAAGCTCTTGCAAATCAAAATTCAGGAATTATGCCAAATATTTTTCACGACAATCCCATTTGTGAACTTGGAATTACTTTCTTATGGGATGGAAGAGAGTTTTCATATGATTTTCGATATGATGTAGAAAAAAAAGAATATCCATATGAAAAATTTACAGAAATTCTGAAAGATAAATATGGGAATGAAAAAGAAGTCGTATGGCTTTTGAAAGATTCAATTAATTCAAAGTATGCATATGAGGATGAGGAATTATTAAAAATGATTCCTTTTGTTTCACAGAGTAATCTATTAATCCATATGATTGATATCAGCAAATTTGAACAATTGGCAGAAATGAAGCAGATTGTAGTTGGCTTCGCTTCAAAAATTGACATTATTAATATGAATAATATTCCAATGGAACGAACCATTAATCTTATGAAGAATGAAAATGATTTGCAGAAAAAGGTGGTTGAATTCATAAAAAATGCAGATTTATATATGGATGACTTTGAATATATGGATATAGATAAACTCCCCTTAAAAATTGATGTTGAAAAACCGGAGGGAAAACCAGAAGAAAAAGCACTGGATATTCCAGATCGGCTAATGGATCAGATTCGTTTAGTATCCGTATATAAGGGGGTAGCGGTTCCAAGTATGCTTTTTGACTCAACAGGAACCAAAAAAATAGCAGCTCTTGCAAGCTATATCATTGAAGGTCTGGAACAGGGGAGAATCCTTGTGGTCGATGAACTAGATAGTAGTATTCATTTTAAACTGACCAGGGCAATCGTTGCGATGTTTAATAACGAGTTGAATACAAATGCACAGATGATATTTACAATCCATGATATTAATTTGATGGACTGCAAAAAAATGTTTCGAAAAGAACAGATTTGGTTTATCCATAAAGATAAAGAAGGAATCTATGTATATTCGTTGGCACAGTTTACAGCTCAACAGGGGGTAAGAGATACAACCGATGTTATGGAAAAATATAGAAAAGGTGTGCTGGGAGCAGTTCCGGATCCAGAATTGATACGTTCTTTGCTAAGCATAAAAGGAAGCCGGAAGGGGGATCTTGCCAATGACTAATAGAATCCCCCAGATTTTTTCTGGCAGTAGAATATGTATTATATGTGAAGGCGATGAAGAGTATGAATATTTGGACAAATTAATATCGTTACAGGTCTGGAGTAAGACGTATGAATTTGTATTGGAGAACGCAGAGGGAAATGGGAATATTCCCGCTCGTTATCAAGATAAATATCAAAATGGCTCTTATGATTTGGTTCTTGTATTTTGCGATACAGATAAAAAACCGTATGAGCAATATGGTGATATTAAAAGAAAAATTAACGAGATTCATGGAACAGAACATGCAGCAGATCAGGTAGTAATATTCGGAAATCCTTGTACAATGCAGATTATCATCGAACATTGGGATGAGGTAATGTTGGAATCTCATAAAAAGAAAAAGAATGCACCAATTATTTTTAACCTTACAGGAGTTGAAAACTATAAGGGAAGAGCGGACCAACGGAAGACATTGTTTTCTGGAATTACAAAGGATAACTATCAAGAAATGCAGAAACGTATAAAAAAACTTCCAACAGATGATTCAATCAAGGGAAGCAGTAATTTTGGGAATTTTATGGAACATTTCTCATCGGATAATGACAGGTGGATTCAGGAAATTAATAATGCTATTGAGGATTAAAGATTAGGGTGAAGATACCCTATCTTCACTCAATATATAATTAAAACTAAAATGTGTGCTAATAAAAATGGGCAGGACAACATACCTGCGGAAAGGAATATATTATGAAATTAAAAGCATTAAGTCACTATGATGAAGACACAGATACGAGGTTTGGGGATTGTATTTTGCTATATGATAGCAGTATCCTGATTGTGTATGACTGTGGGCATGAACGGCATGCAGAAGAAGTGGAGAACTTTCTGCAGAAGAATCGTCTAATCAAACAGGTACATATTGTTGTATCACACAATGATAGCGACCATACCGATGGTGTAATTAGTCTGATGGATTATCTTTATACAAAAGGTTATACAGTCACTTTATATACATCATTATATTTGAAAAGTACAAAGAAGGTTATGGATATTCTGGACGATGGTAGAAGAACACCAAAAGCAACGAGAGAACGCATCTTGAAAATATTCGATAAAATTTGTGAAATTGTTTTAAAAGCAGAGGAATATGAGTTTGAAGTAAAAAATGCGATAGTTAATACGGCTGTATCTGTGGCAGTAGTTGTTGGGCCGAAGGAAGAGGAATTCGCAGGTGTTATCGCTGCAGCAATAGATTCAGAAAATGCAGGGGCGAAAATTGATGGAGAAACTGTAATGAATGCGGCTAGCGTTCAGTTAAAGGTGAAGCTAGATAATGCACAATGTATTCTGTTATGTGGAGATGCGACGCCAGAATATATGTATAACTTGAATAGTTATGATATAATTCAGCTTCCGCATCATGGAAAACTGGATAATGCAGAGAAAATTTTTGAAAAATTAGGTGATTATCAGTATGAAAAATTGTATCTAGTATCGGATAATACTGGCTCAGGTGCAACTAGCGGAGGTTCTGATAAACTGGAGGAATATATGGCAGAAGAAAATTTTGCACCTGCAAAAAATACCAAAAATGGAGTAGTATATTTGCCAGAGAGTGTTGGAGGGTATATAGGAGGCAGAGGTGGAAGTTCTGGAGGAGTGAAGCTGGGTGAAGTGGATTATAGGAGCAGGTAGAGACATTATCCAAAATGAAGAGCAGTTAATTGCACGAAACAGATATATAAAAAAAGTAATGAAAGCAGAGGTAAGCCCATGGAAGTATATTCAGATAAAAGGAATACCTCATGGATTTTATGTTTGCATATCAGAAGAAGAAATAGATGGGACGTTTATAACGGCACATATTGGAGATATAATAGTGTTAAGTTCCATAAATTCCATAGCAGACAGTGAGTTCGTAGTTGCTAATACTTGTATTTGGACTCAGTTAGCTGATAAAGAAGTACTTAGTAAGTTGATGCTAATAAATCCAGATATTAAGCTGTGGTTTGCAAAGCAGGAATTGTCTATAGAATATGGAAACCAGTTAAGACAGACTAACTTGATTAGTGATGTTGGAAATTTTGGATTTCCAACATCAAGGTCTGAAAGGGTATTGTATGCAAATCGAAAAAAGAAATTTAAAGATGCACTGAGTGAGGCATTTGAATTGATTTCACCGGTTCTATTGCCAAAAGATTATGGAGGAATGGGATGGGAAACTTTGTTGAAAAGTTAGATTCATATGAAATCATGATAAACTTATTGCCAGGAGCATTTTTTGGAATGGCGCTTAGATTTTTGTGTGGATTGGAACTTCCTGTAGCAAACATAGGAGAAGAAATTGTTGTTTATTATTTTATGGGATTTATTATTAATCGTTTGGGTTCACTTATAATCAAACCACTTTTGCTAAAATGCAATTTTATTAGAGAAGTCGATTATAATGAATATGTAAAAGCTGAAAAAATAAATGAAAAAGTTAGAACTTTGGCCGAAATTTGTAATTATTATCGTTCCATATTGACTGCTAGTTTGATTTTGCTAATTATAAAGGTTTTTAGTAACTTTAAGGGGAATGCTGGCTGTTTATTGACAAATTGGAAATTTTGTTTTTTATTAGGTTGTATAACTCTGTTTTTGTTTAGTTATAAGAAACAGATGAAGTTTGTATGTAGACGAGTAGAGGTTCTTAATGAGGTAAAAGGGGAACCGGATAAAAAATGAAAATTCCTCAGAATTGAAAAATATGTGATATGTTAATTACATGGAAGTATCAATGTTCGAATAGACACTATACTTTGAAGATATTATGGTAAAATTTATTCCGTTAAAACGATCTAAAGTGCCAAATAAACAAAATGACACTTAAGTGGTACGTTGGATGGCACTTTATAAGAAAAAATATTGACTATAATCAAAAACCGTGAGCTGACACAGGCTTAAATAGTGGTTTTAGCGGACAACTCTGAATGCTCTACGAAACACCTGATGAAGTCAATGGTGGAAACTGAAAAAATTGATCGTATAAGCGGACGGAGATATGGCTATTGGAAGGAAAACACGAAGTCTGACAATTAAGTGAATATGATAAAAACAAAGAAAACAAGAAATGCTCAGATATATTTACCAGAATATTTTACAGGACGTATTGCCAAGTCTTTTCATCTGGAGCGAGATAAAGATATCTTATATTGGGATTTTTCGGGAGAAGTATGCGAAACAGTAAAAGTTCAGATTGAATTCTTATTGAATTACATCGTTAAAAATATAAAAAACAGAGAAGAACGACGAAATCAGTATATGCTTCCGCTAAAGTTCCTACTCCAATATGCAGAAGAGACGAAGATTTCAGATCTTTTGTGAATGGAGAATCATCATGAGCAGGAATATGCGTCTATGATAAAGACACAAACAGGAAAACTCTGCACAAGCCCAGGGAGATTCATCGGATTTTGCAGGCGGGAGCTGTTTCTGACGGAGAAGGAACCGGCGTGGCAGGCGAATGTCTGGTATGTTGATGGATTAAATATATCGCAGGAAAGACAGGCGAAAGGAAGCGTCATACAAAGTTTTAGTTTTTTAGATATTTTGATTCCGGAGAACAGAACTGCATTTCAGGAATATATAAAATATTTATTTTGCATAACTGGTCAAAGCGTTGGTACAATCAGGATTCAGCATATGTATGTCAGGGAACTTTTACGCTATCTTGAAAGGGAAAATATGGCTGTTTCAGATATTGATACTCAAATAGTGAAAAAGTATTTTAATCATGTGGATACTCAGAACCTAAAACCACAGAGTTATAATAATAAAGTTCATGGGATTTTAAAATTCATTTATTACTTGTAAGCAAAGTGTTTGCTTCGTCATTTTGAGTTGCCGCTTACTTATGTTTTGAAAAAGACTTAACCTGCCAGAAATGAAATAAAAGAACTGGATAAAAAGCTGGAACTGTTGGAAGAAAATTTATATCTTTTCCCGGAAGATATAAGGGTGAACAGGAATAGCAAAGGGGAAGCTGCTTTTGTTGAAAGGGAAGGATTTCTGTTGGTATAATGAGGCCAGTTGGATGAAGATACCGGAGACAGAAAGAAGTATACCGATTCCGGATGCTGTATATTGGGTTGTAATAAAATATATGAAGCACAATCAAAAGGCAATAGAAGAATATCTTTTCTTAAACAGCAAAGGCAGACTGTATACAACAGCAGGATTTTGTGATGCGCTTGTGAAACAGTGTTCTATACATGGTATTTTAGATGGAGAATATGTTTTCAAAGGCTGTGACTATCAAAAGGAATTTTGTAAGATGCTGTATCGGAATAGAACATCTATACAGGTGATCCGGGATTATATGGGCTATGCCACTGATGAGCGTGTAAAGGAATATGTCGGTTGGCAGGATGAACGAATCAGCAGGGCATCGGAACGGTATTTTGCTCAGGAAGAACATAGATTGGGAGGTGCTGTTCTGATGGCAAAACATGATAAAATGAATGAAATTAACCGGCAGGAGAACCAGCGCAAAATGGAACTGGCAATTCGGGAAATAAAATCTGCCTCGGAGGAAGGACGCAATATTTCCGTTACGGAGCTATCTAAGAGAACCGGGCTTTCCAAAGGCTTCTTTTACAAAAATGAAGAAGTAAGAGCGGCTCTTGATGAGGTGAAAAGAGAACAGGATATTGAGCGGATGGCAGGAATCCGGAAGGAAATCAAGCAATACAGTCTGGAAAAGCAGAATGAGATCTATAAGACAGAACTGGAGAAGTTAAAGCGGGAAAACAAAGAACTGAAAAAAGAAAAACAGAAACTGGAAAAGGCATCGGAGAAGACAAGATTGGAATATTTGAAATTGTTATAATGTTGAGATTACAGAGTGTGACACCAGTGGCGACACAATTTAAACAAAAGGCTTAACTACCGGAAATGGTGGTTAGGCTTTTTTGTGCATTTGGAAGAATATATACAGAGAAAATAAAATTAAAAATACGAAAATAAATTATGCCTGAAATATATTGTGGTTCATGCAATCCAAGTATTTGTTTATTTTCTCGATAAATTTTATAATGAGATTATAAGGCATATTTAACATAAAACTAAAAAACGTGTATTGTGTTGAAAGTCTTTAAATACAAGCGTTTTGTGAAAAGAACCAAATTTTATTATCCCAATTACTGGGGGACGATGCCGATGGCAGTATTTACGTTTCTGGAACATTTTGATTTTATAGGTAAGACGATCAGACCATTCTGTATCCATGAGGGAAGCGGGATGGGAAGCAGCGCTGCGGATATAAAGAAGCTATGCCCCGGAGCTATTATAGGGAAGGCGCTGGCGATTCGCGGCGGAAGAGTAAACCAGTCAGAAAAAGAGATTGAGAGCTGGCTGAAATAAAGCCTGCAAATAAAAAGTCAATAGGAAAATGAAAAATTTTCAAAATTTATTGTTGATTGAATTTCAGGTACAACAAATAGACCACCGTTATCCGCTGGTCTGAAAGGATGTGGTATCCCTTATTCTGGAAGAGACATAAGATATTCTTTTACTCTTCCGTAATCAATGTCATTTAGTTAAGTTACAGGGTTAGATTCCAATGGCATTAAGTTAACAGTTTTAGAAAAAGCTATCACATAATTCGTGGTAGCTTCTTCCTTTATTGCTTTATAACTTAAAGAATCTTGACATTACATTTTGCACGATAAAAAGGCAAGAACATTTCCTTGCCTAAATAAATATATGAAATTTACAAGATTTATGCTATTCTGTACATGAAGCTTATTGCCTGCTTAATCTTCATATCCCTTGGACTGGATCTGCCAGGACGGATGGGAGTTATGTATCTTGCAATCAACGCTTCTATATCTGGTGGAGTATTTTTCCCTAATAGGAATTCCCGGCATATGTGTGCTGCAACAGAAAAGTTGGCTTTGTATTCATATTTTCTGTTTTTCTTTTCTATGACTACGTGCGAGGTAATCAGTTCAGAAAAGTTATACATGATAAGTCTGGCATAGATTTCTTGAAGGATATACTCCACTTTTTTTGAGTGAAAGTGCAATAAACCAATTGTATATTTTAAATCCCTGAAGGATGTTTCAATTCCCCATCTTTTGGCATAAAGTTGTTTTAGGAGTTCTGGTGGAAACTCTTTCTTGTCCAGATTTGTAACAACCACTTCATTTGCATTCTCTGATATTGGGAAACGAATCATGCGGAATGGAATTGTGTACATAACTGCTGGATCGGCTTTTCTGCTGGTTTTCGGGAGGTAATCAAATGTTTTGCTATGAGCAATCCTTCGATAATGATTTTTGTCTTTCAGCAATTCTTTGATTTCATTCGTTTGTTTACGAGTGACTTTAAGGTCGATGTCAATATCGAACTCCTCCTGATTGGGAAGTTCAAACCCGTGCAGAATGCCTGAACAGTTTTGTTGGTAATCCTTTATTCGGATAAGATATTTCCAGCCTTTTTCTTGAATATGTGCCATGTTATTATAGGATTCATACCCCCTGTCAGCTATCAGAATCACATCCCCTGTCATTTCAGAACGATCCACCATGTTTGTCAAAGCACCATTTTCACTGCTCACGTGTTTTTTCTGGACAATGAAATCAACATAGGTATGTGTTTGAAGGTCGTACAGCGCATTTAGATGAAGAAGATTGTAGGGCTTACGTCCTTCACAAGTTTGTATGAGAGAATCCGCGTCATTGAGATTAGTTGGAATCTGTATGTCAGATCCATCAACTGCAATCAAACGATATCCTTTAAATCCAAGTGATGCCTCCGTTTTCGCGACAAAACTATAAAACAGTTTTTCCAAAGCAGCCAGAAGTATTTTTCCACGTTGCTGAACAAATGCGGAAGATGATGCCATGTCACACTGATATCCGAACTGTCTTAGCAACTCATTGGATAACGATGATCCCTCCATGGTTAAGAGTGAGAGAATCATTTTTTCATAGGAGAGCTTCCTGTTTCTGGTGAAATCTTTATCAGGTGCTCTCACACATTCAGATAAATCCTGATTCTGAATAAGTCCAAGTAGAGTATTTTTTAGTTTTTCTGATTTGTAATTCATACGGTTTCCTCCTTGCAAAAGACATATGTCTAATTACAAGGGCCGCTTTAGCTACCTCTAAAATAAATCAGTAGCTAAAGCGGCCGCATTTTTTGAACTGTATGTCAATGCTTTTGAACAAAAAAAATCCCACACCACGATAATGTGATGTGAGATTTTTCTTAACTTAATGCCATTGGATCCTCACACATGCTGCTTTTTACGCAGGCTGGCCGAAGGCATGGGCCGCGTTCCATATGGCGAAAGAGGTATGGCAGTAATTTGAGTTTCTGTACAGAAAGGAAAGCTAAAAAAATGGAATATACAACGTTAGGAAATTCTGGCATTGAGGTCTCCCGTCTGTGCGCGGGCTGTATGAGTTTTGGAGACCCTGTCAGCAAGATGCATGCCTGGACGCTGAATCCGGTGGAGAGTGAAGCGATTATCAGACATGCGCTGGACTTGGGGATTAATTTTTTTGACACAGCAAACTGCTATTCTGCGGGGACAAGTGAAGAATATCTCGGAAGAGCGATCAGAAACAACACGGCGAGGGACCGGGTGGTTCTCGCTACGAAGGTCTATTTTAATGAAGGCAGACTGTCAAAGGACGCAATTTTGAGAGAAGTGGAAGGTTCGCTGAGGCGTCTGGGCACAGACTATATCGACCTCCTGATTATCCATCGGTTCGACTATGATACGCCTGTCGGGGAGACGATGGAAGCCCTGCATAAGGTGGTTCAGTCCGGTAAGGTACGGGCCATCGGCGCATCTGCCATGTACGGATATCAGTTTATGGAAATGCAGTACACCGCAGAAAAGAATGGCTGGACAAAATTTGTTTCCATGCAGAACCACTATAATCTGCTCTATCGGGAAGATGAGCGGGAACTGATTCCGATCTGTGACGCGCAGAATGTGGCGAGAACCCCATACAGCCCGCTGGCGGCCGGAAGACTGTCTCGTCCAACCTGGTCTGCGGATACACTGAGGAGCAGAACCGATGTGACGGCACAGGGAAAATACGACAAAACACGAGAAAGCGATATGGTCATCGTAAAACGGGTATCTGAGCTTGCAGAGAAGAAGGATGCGACGATGACGCAGATTGCCCTGGCCTGGCAGTTTGCAAAGGGTGCGGCATCGCCGGTGATCGGTGCAACGAAGGCAAAGTATCTTGACGACGCGGCCGGCAGTTTTTCCGTAAAGCTGTCAAAAGAGGAGATTGATTATCTTGAGGAGGCCTATGTGCCGCATCACGTAGTGGGCGCGCTGTAGAGACAGGTAAGGCAGAAACCTGCGGGCAGCGCAGTTTATTGAACAGAGGAGAATAAAATGGAATACGTAAAATTAAGCAATGGCATGGAAATGCCGATTTTGGGTTATGGCGTCTATCAGGTGTCAAAGGAAGAATGCGAGAGATGCGTGCTTGACGCATTGAGGGCGGGTTACCGTTCAATCGATACGGCACAGGCATATTTTAATGAAGAGGAGGTTGGAACGGCGCTTATAAAGTCCGGTATCCCGAGAAAGGATATTTTCCTGACCTCGAAGGTGTGGGTGGAGCATTACGGCTATGAGGAGTGCAGAAAATCAGTAGAAGCATCACTGAGGAAGCTGCAGACTGATTACCTTGATCTGATGCTGCTGCATCAGCCGTTTGCCGATTATTACGGGGCATGGAGGGCTTTGGAGGAACTGTATGAGGAGGGAAAGCTGCGTGCGGTCGGGATTTCCAATTTCTATCCTGACCGGATGGTGGATCTGGCCTCCTTTGCCCGCATCCGCCCGATGGTCAATCAGGTGGAAACACATCCGTATAACCAGCAGATTCTCGCCAAAGAGTATATGGATCAATACGGCGTACAGATAGAGGCATGGGCGCCTTTCGGCGAAGGAAGAGGCGGCCTGTTTGAGGACCCTGTGCTGATGGAGACGGGAGCAAAGTACGGGAAGACAACCGCGCAGATTATGCTTAGATGGAATATCCAGCGAGGCGTGGTGGTAATTCCGAAATCCGTTCATTATGAGCGCATGGTGGAAAATTTCGATGTATTCGATTTTTCACTGAGCGATGGGGATATGGAGAAAATAGCTTCCCTTGATAAAAAAGCGAGTTCATTTTTCTCCCATCAGGATCCGGCCACGGTGGAGTGGTTTGTTCAGATGGTGGAAGAACGGAAAAAGAATCAGGGGAACGTGTGACATACAAGTTTGACAAACAGACGATTCTGCCCGGATACCGTCTGCCGGAAGATGGAATCGTGCCGTTCCTTTTGATAATTGTAAAAAATAAAATAATTAGTAGTAAACCAGTTGAATTCCAGACAAAATGTTGTTATAATAAAAGTAAATATTCCGTTATTTCTCAATGAAACCGAGTATCGGCATTAAGAGCGGCCTCTGTCTGATCTTGACAAAAATCTTTGCATTTCCCCTCGTTTGAATATAAGTGAATCATTTATTTGCCAGTACTGCGCCGCAGTACTTAATCGCTGTGAGATAAAATGAAAATTTTATTCGATAAAACTGCAGCTGACGGATGATGACAGAATTGGCTGCCGCGTGATACAATGGAAGCTGTTGATCGTTCTGCGCGATTCTAATGGACGAGTGAAGATAAAAGACAAGGAGTACGAAAAGAGGATATATGGATAAACATCAGGTGTTAAAACAATATTTTGGTTATGATGAGTTTCGTGACGGTCAGGAGGTTCTGATTGACAGTATTTTAAACGGCCGTGATACGCTGGGAATCATGCCGACCGGCGCCGGAAAGTCACTGTGTTTTCAGATCCCGGCGCTGATGATGGACGGGATTACCCTGGTGATTTCTCCGTTAATCTCACTGATGAAGGACCAGGTGGAGGCGCTAAACCAGGCCGGGATCCATGCTGCCTATTTAAACAGTTCCCTGACGGCTTCCCAGTATTACCGCGCACTGGCCTATGCAAGGGAAGGGTGTTACCCCATTATCTATGTTGCACCGGAGCGCCTGGTGACGGAAGAATTTCTGGATTTTGCATTGAATACGAAGATTTCCATGGTAGCGGTGGATGAGGCCCACTGTGTGTCCCAGTGGGGGCAGGATTTCAGACCCAGCTATTTGAAGATTGTGGAGTTCATCGACCGGCTGAACGTTCGTCCGGTCGTCAGCGCGTTTACGGCGACGGCGACGAAAGAGGTAAGGGACGATATCAGCGACATCCTGATGCTGCGGGAGCCGACGGTACTCACGACGGGCTTCGACCGTCCGAATCTCTATTTCGGAGTCCAGGCACCGAAGGACAAGTATGCGACCATGAAGAATTTCCTGGAACTGCATCCGGGACAGAGTGGCGTGATCTACTGCCTGACCAGAAAAAATGTGGAGGAGGTCAGCGATAAGCTGCGGGCGGACGGATTCTCTGTTACAAGGTACCATGCCGGATTAAGCGATGCGGAGCGTAAGAAGAATCAGGAGGATTTTATCTACGACAGGGCGGCGATCGTTGTGGCGACCAATGCTTTTGGCATGGGAATTGATAAATCCAATGTCCGCTTTGTAATCCATTATAATATGCCGAAGAATATGGAGAGCTATTATCAGGAGGCAGGCAGAGCCGGGCGAGACGGAGAACCGGCAGAATGTATCCTGCTTTACGGCGGCCAGGATGTGATCACAAACCAGCTGTTTATCGATAACAATCGGGATAATCAGGAACTGGACGCGGTTACCCGCGCTATCGTCCAGGAGAGAGACCGGGAACGGCTTCGCAGGATGACGTTTTACTGCTTTACGAATGAGTGCCTGCGGGATTACATATTGAGGTATTTTGGCGAGTATGGTGAAAACTACTGCGGAAACTGTTCCAACTGTTTAAGCCAGTTTGAAACGGTGGATGTGACGGATATCGCAAAAGGGATCATCGGATGCGTGGAGAGCAGCAGACAGAGATACGGCACGAACGTGATTATTGATACGGTGCACGGAGCCAATACGGCAAAGATCAGGCAGTATCATATGGATGAAAATCCCCACTACTCGGAACTTGCCAAAGTGCCGTCCTACAAGCTGAGACAGGTGATAAACTACCTTCAGCTCAACGAATACCTTGCGGTGACCAATGACGAATACGCGGTCGTTAAGCTGACGGAGAAATCCAGGGCTGTGCTGGAAGAGGGCGAACCCGTTGTCATGAAGATGGCAAAGGAACAGGAGCATCCTGCGAAGGTGAAAGCAGAAAAAGGAAAGAAGAGCCGGAAAGGGCTGGCGGCCGGTCTTTCGGAAGCCGGTTTTTCAGAAAGCGACGAAGCGCTGTTCGATCAGCTCCGCGCGCTGCGTTCCGAAATCGCGAAAGAGGAGAAAGTTCCGCCGTATATTGTATTCTCTGATAAGACGCTGACTCACATGTGTGTGATAAAACCCAAAACCAGGGCAGAGATGCTGACGGTAACCGGGGTTGGGGAATTTAAGTTTGAAAAGTATGGGGAAAGGTTTTTGGAGTGTATCAGGGCGGAGACTGGAGCAGCTCACGCGGAAACAGCAGAGAATCTTTCAGAAAGGGCTGCTGATCGCGCGTTCGGAGACTCTGCGGTATCTCCAGCAGCGGATTATGACGCAGGCTTCGCCGGCGATGATCTGTATTTCAGCAGTGACAGCGGAGAGTTTGATGACTGGTCTCTGGACGATGTTATGGCGGCATGGGAGAGCGGAAGCCAGGAGCCGCTGAAGCAGGAGGAACCACCGGTTGAGGCCGCTGCTGTAAAAAAGAAGAAGGGGAAATCAGCCAAAACGGAATTTGTCATGACCCGGGAGCTTGCAGATGAACTTCACTATTCGGAACGGGTCTCCTTAAGCGATTTTATAGGACAGATCAATGATCTTCGGGATGAAGACACCATGAAACGGCTGACGATCAAATCGGTAGAGCAAAAGCTGATCGAGGACGGATATTATGAAGAACAGTTTTTTAATGGGATGAAGCGGAAGCGTTTGACGGAGGCCGGAGAAGCGTTCGGTATTGAAGCGGAGAAGCGTCTGAGTGAAAAGGGAAACGAATACGATGTGTTCTTCTATACGGAGAAAGCGCAGCGGGCCATTACGGCATGGCTGCTGGAATCTGTATGAAATGAGGGTGGAGAAAAACAAAAAACTTGCCGAGTTAAAGCGTCAAATGGCTAAAATCAGTAAAAATTTATCTTTTTCATGAAAATACTAGCATGAGTTATTTTTTTGACCCGGCGTATGGGATATGATAGAAAAATAAAATGTGTTAAAAAAATAACTATTGGAGGGCAACACGGTATGGAAACGAAAGAGAAGGTGCAAAAGACGCTGAACGGGATTCAGTCTGCGGTACTTTTGCTGCTAATTGTGGCTGCGGTTGCGGTCTGTATCCGCTTTAAAGTTGGCGGACCGATGATAGGGCTGTTTTTCAGCTGGCTCATCATCTATCTGTTCTGTATTGGACTAAAGATTGACTATGAACATGTGAAAGCAGGCGCATTTGATGCGTTGAAGGTAGTTCTGCCTACCATGACGATTTTAATGGCGATTGGTGTTTTGATCGGAACATGGATGGCTTCCGGAACGATTCCCACGATTATTGTGTATGGATTGAAATCGATTAATCCGGCATTTTTACTGACCTTTACTCTGATTTTTACGGCGGTGCTCAGCCTGGTGACGGGAACCTCATACGGTTCCGCGGGCAGTGCCGGTGTGGCGATGATGGCAATCGGCAATGCCATGGGGATCAATCCGGGAATGGTGGCCGGTGCGGTAATCTGCGGAGCCATGTTTGGAGACAAGCTGAGCCCGTTTTCCGATACGACCAACCTGGCTCCGGCCGTGGCGGGGGCGAAGCTGGGAGATCATATTAAGAGCATGCTCTGGACGACGCTTCCTCCGATGCTGATCAGTATCGTTGTCTTTACGGTTCTGGGAATCAGCCAGACGAACGGCGGATATGATCCGGGAGATTTGAATGTTTATATCGATTATCTGCAGGGAGCGTTCCACATTGGCTGGACGACCCTGATCCCGGCAGTCTTGATTATCGTCCTGTTAATGCTCCGGGTAGGTGCGTTTGAAGCACTGGGAATCGGCGCTGTCGCAGGCGCGCTGGTGGCAGTCTTTGTCCAGGGAGTGGATCTGCGTTCCATTCTGAAGATCTGTTACGATGGATTTACCAGTGATACAGAGATTGGAGTATTAAAATCTATCCTGAACAGAGGCGGTATGGCCAGTATGCTTCAGTATGTGGCTATCATCACCTTTGCAGTGGGCATGGGCGGCATGCTTGACCGGCTGGGGGTACTGAATAATATTCTTTCCGTTTTCGTAAAACGGATCAACAGTGACGGGTCCCTGGTTCTGGCCACGCTTCTGACCGGTTATGTTACCAGCATTGTCAGCTGTTCCAGCCCGATGTCTCACGTACTGACCGGGCGTCTGATGCAGCCTCTCTTTAAAGAACGGGGGATTGAACCGAGAATTCTTTCCCGGTGTTTGGAGGACAGCGGAACGCTGGCAGGCCCCATGATTCCGTGGCACGGATACGGAATTTACATGGCTGGGACCCTGGGAGTCACGTGGGCGCAGTATATCGGGTTTGTTCCCCTTCTGTGGCTGACGCCGCTGTTTTCCATACTGTATGGATTTACGGGGATTTCCATAAAACGTGTGGCGGATCAGAAGAAAAACAGCGATGGGAAATAACAGATAACGGCTGATATTATAAATAACAGGTGCGTTTTTAACTGCGCACCTGCTGTTTTTAATCTTAGCCGTTATTTTTTTGATATTGTCCGCTGCTGTGCCAGTGCCGTCAGCCGTGCCATGTCGTGAATCACAGTCTGGTGGCCGCGTTTGCTCACAACGCCCATATCCTTTAATTTTCCCATGATCCGTGTTACGGTGATGGTATGAATGCCCAGATAGTTTGCCAGCTCGCTGTAGGAGAAATCCTTGTGAATGACGTAATGGGGGCCTTCGCAGACAGCCAGTTCAGTCAGGGCGTAGCAGAGGCTTACAAAGTTGTCGCCATCCTGAAGGGCATAACAGTGCTTTAATGCATTGTCGTAATGCGCGATGGCAGTCTCAAAGAGCCACCGGTAAAAGTCGGGATGAGACTCCACATACTCACGGAATGTGTTATATGGTATCTGATACAGCAGGCACGCGGATTTTGCCGTGATTGAAAATGCATAAAAGGTGTCGTCGGGGTAAGATCTGGCGTAGGCCGGTATAAAACCGACGAAGTCACCGGGGAGAAAATACTGATAGATCCGTTCCCTGCCGCCGGGAGAAACGCTGTGGAGTGCACAAAGCCCCTCTTCGAGGCAGTATACGTATTTGTCCAAATGGGCACGATTGTAGAGACAGTCATTTTTCTTTTTACGGGTCAGTGTGCCGAGATCCCGGAGTTCGTTTAAACAGGCGGCGCTTGATTCCATCTTCCATTTCCCCCTCTTATGTATGGCGTTATTCTGATTGTCTATCCCCCTGATACTGTGAGATACCAGGTTCATAGTATACCATATTCGTCTGGAAATAAAAAGAAAAATCATAGCAACTGATATTTTTTGCGGGGAAAAACAATGTTATAATTTTAACAAAAATGACAGGAGGGGCAGTACATTGGAACGAAAAACAATCGGTTATCATCGGATCAGCCATTTGGTGGAGCGTCAGTATCAGAACGAAGAAGCTATGAGAAAGGAGCTTGAACGCGGGAACTATACCGCAGAGCATCCTTATATCGTGGTAAATCCTTATCTCGTAAATCCGCTGACGGCAATGATTTTATTTAAAACAGAAAAAGAAGAGGCAGTGACTCTGACTGTAAAGGGGAAAGAAGCTGCCGGTGATATTACCCATACATTTCCGAAGGCGAAGGAGCAGATCCTTCCGGTGCTTGGGCTCTATCCGGAGTATGATAATACGGTTGTGATTGCGGTGGAGGACGGAACGGTTTACGAAGTAACTGTGACCACGGAACAGATTGAAAATATGCCGTACCAGGCGGATTATATCAACACAACAAGTGATTATATGAATGGGCAGCTGATGTTCGTGACACCTGCCGGGGATTCACTGGCCGGAGGCTATGACTATCGGGGAGACTGCCGCTGGCATCTGGTGGAGCCGTTTATATTTGACATGAAGCCTGCCGCAAACGGCCGCATTCTCATTGGCTCCAACCGGCTTTTAAACATGCCTTACTACACGGCGGGCGTCTGTGAAATGGACCTGGTGGGAAAAATATATACGGAGTACTGCATTCCGGGCGGCTACCATCACGACCAGTTTGAGATGGAGGACGGAAATCTGCTGATCCTGACTCAGGAGAAAAATGCAGCCACAGCAGAGGACATGTGCGTGCTGGTGGACCGGGAAAGCGGAAAAATCATCAAATCATGGGATTACAAAAAGGTTCTTCCCCAGCAGGCGGCGAAGTCCGGAAGCTGGTCGGAACACGACTGGTTCCACAACAACGCGGTGTGGTATGACAGGCGGACGAATTCCCTGACGCTCTCAGGCAGACATCAGGATGCGGTCATCAATATTGATTTTGAGACGGGAGAACTCAACTGGATCATCGGAGACCCGGAGGGATGGCCGGAAGATCTGGTAAGCCGTTATTTCTTTACCCCGGCAGGCAGCGGTGACTTTGACTGGCAGTATGAACAGCACGCCTGCATGATGCTTCCGGATGGCGATATTATGCTGTTTGACAACGGCCACTGGAGGGCAAAGAATAAGGAGCGGTACAGGCTCAACCGGGATAATTTCTCCAGAGGAGTCCGCTACCACATCGATACGGAGAAGATGACGATTGAGCAGGTATGGCAGTTTGGAAAAGAGCGGAAGAATGACTTCTTCTCATCCTATATTTCCAATGTGGAATACTATCGTGACGGCTACTATCTGGTACATTCCGGAGGAATGGGGTATAATCATGGTGTTACTTGTGAGGAACTTCCGGTCTATATGAATCTGGAGGATCCGGAATGCGTATTAAAGAGCATTACCGTAGAAATCATGGACGGAGAACTGGTGTATGAGATGCATCTGCCATCCAATTATTACCGTGCCGAGAAGATGAGCCTGTACCGGGAAGGAGCCAATTTAGACCTGGGAAAGGGCAGAGTCGTAGGAAATTTGGGAGTGACAGGCGAGTTTGATACGGAGGTTCCGGCAGAGAACACAGGGGAACTGCTTCCGGAAGCCTGTGAGGCGGTGCTGACGGAAGAGGACGACCGCATCATTTTTAAGGCGAAGTTTAAAAAGGGACAGCTGGTAATGTTCCAGCTGGAAAAGGAAGATGATCCGGAGGAGATCCACCGGTATTTCATCTCCACCAGTGCACAGAAGTTTCTGGCGATGTGTTCCGGCACCTTCCTGCCCAAGGATGACAGGGAAGTGACGTTAAACGTCGACAAAGAGGGCCTGAACGGCACCTTTGATGTGCGTGTCATCATTGACGACAGCAAGTATGAGACCGGGCTGAAGCTGAAGTTCTAAATGATCTGGACAAGTCGAAGAGGTCGGCGGTAAGATTCTGAATATTAGAAAAGTACTATCAATACAAAGGGGAAGTGAGCGGACAATGAGTAAGAAAATAGGAAAGATACTCGGAATTGTGCTGGGAAATGGGATCTTTGCGCTGGGGCTTTCAGCGTTTTCCATCCCGAACCATTTCCTGGTGGGAGGCGCAACGGGAATTGCCAGAAGTGTACAGCATTTTGCACATCTGGACGTGTCGGTGACGGTGGCAGCCCTCAATGTGGTTATGTTTTTACTGGGATTTTATATTCTGGGAAAGCGGTTTGCGCTGACCACCATTGTCAGCACCCTTGTATTTCCCGTGTTTCTTAACCAGTTTCTGAAGATTGAGGCGTTCAGCCACTTAACGGGGGACCGGCTCCTGGCGGCGCTGTTTGGCGGTATGCTGACGGGGCTGGGACTGGGAATCGTTATGCGGCTGGGCGGTTCTACCGGAGGTATGGATATTCCGCCGCTGATTCTCAATAAGAAATTCCGGATTCCGGTGGCGTTGTCCATGTACTTCTTTGACATTTTCATCCTGCTGTCTCAGATGATATTTTCCAATACGGAAGAGATTCTCTATGGAATCATGTCCGTACTGCTGACCTCCATCGTCTTAAACCAGGTGCTGGTGTTTGGTGCCGGTGATGTGCAGGTGCTGATTATCAGCCGGGAGTATGAGCGGATCAATGAGATCATCCAGACGGATTTGGACCGCGGCTCCACCTTCCTGCCCATCCAGACCGGATTTGAAAAGCTGGATCAGAAGGCAGTTCTGTGCGTGCTTCCGAACCGGGAAATGAGCCACTTAAATCACTGCGTGCAGGAGATTGATCCGAAGGCGTTTATTATCATCAATGGTGTGCGCGAGGTAAGGGGACGGGGATTTACGCTGGATAAGCATCTGGTGTGATGAGGCGGATACGACGGATTATGGTGTGCCGAAGGATGGTGCATGGGAGAGCTTACTGTACCCGGATGCAGGGGGGCAGGCCGATTCTTAAACGGAACCGGCCTGCCCCATTCTGCTGTCTGCACATGCTGCTGGCCGTGCAGGAGCAGATTCGCAACTGTACTGGTACATGTGCTTCTGAAATAAAAGGGCTTCAGCGACTCTGCATCTATTCTCCCATAACCGGCCTGATAAAGAAACGCAGAATTGCCAGCGCGCTGGCGCCCACGGCTCCGTCTGCGGCCCCATACGGCAGGATTTCCACGTTGCCTGCATAGGTGCGGTCCACGAATATCAGCTGCCGCTCGATGTAATCCATCAGTTCGTTCTGAATGTCCTGGTTGTCAAAGAGCTGGCCATGCAGAAAGATCTTGCCCGGATTGGTGATGATGGCGATATTGGAAATGGTGATGCCCAGGTATTTCAGCGCCTCCGCGATATACATTCCGATGACGGGATCGCCCATGGAATAGGCGGTGGTGATCGTCTCGATAGTAATCTGGGAATCGTCGGACACGAGACTTCTCAATATGGTATTCGGCGTGTTCCGGTACAGCAGCCTTGCGTTCCGGATTAAGTGGTTCTCGCTGGCGTACGTCTGGAGACAGCCGTATTTGCCGCACTCACAGCGGCGCCCGCCCTCGCTTACAATGGTGTGGCCGATCTCTCCTGCCACATAATTTTCGCCCAGGAACATCTCTCCGTCTACGACGCTGGCGCAGAACATTCCCATGCCCACGTGGAAAAATGCGAAGCTGTCGGGGCTTTCCTGCGGGGAAAAGAGATATTCGCCAAGGGCCATGCACCGGGCGTTATTCTCGCAGACGATGGGGAGCGGAAGCTCCTGTTCAATCCGCTTCGGGTCGAAATTCTGCCAGGTCTTCCGGTTGGTAATCAGGCTGGAAGCGCTCCCGTTCATGTGGCCTGGAACCGCTGCTCCGATACCGACGATCTCATCCCATGAAATTCCGGACTCCGCGACCAGATCCTTTACACCGCCGATAATGGCGTCGGTAATTCTGCCGGCCAGTTCCTCGTTAAACGGTTCTGTACGCTGGAAACGGATTCGTCCCTTTAAGTCCGTGATGCAGATGACGAGAGCCTTCTGGGTAAACTCCAAACCGATGCTGTAAGCCCTGTCCGGTATGATGTCGATCAGGACACGCTTGCGTCCCGAGGAGGCCTCATCGGTCGAGACCTCTCCCAGTTCCCTCACAAATCCCTCTGAAATCAGCGTGGTAACGTTCATGGTTACTGTTGCAGGCGTGATCTCAGTCTCTTCGGCAATATCCGTTCGGGCAATGGGTGCGTTCCGGTAAATACACTCCAAAATCCGGCTCCGGTTGGAGGCTTTCTTCTTTTTCCCTTTGTACATGGCTGCAGCGACCTCATTCTTCTATAATTTTCAAACACGCTCTGGGGCATGTCGTGGTTCTTCTCACTCTAAAGTGTGCTGATGAGCGGTTCTTCCAACAGAAAGCCGGTGTATTTGGTGGATACTTCGGTGACGCGGTACACATCGAGACACTCCTGGAATTCCGTTTCCCGTTCGCAGATCATATGCTGGAACTGCCGCCAGCATTCCTGCGCTTCCAATTCCTCTCCCCCGGCCAGCTTCATCAGCGCTTTCCCTAATCGTAAACTATATTCTCGGTGGTAGTCAAGATATTTCCAAAATAAATTTTGTGCGTCGGTGAGACTGTCCGTGTCTTCCTGCCCGGGGAGGGGGGCGTGCTCTGCGAGGCGGATCAATTCGTTCATGGCGGCTGCCTCTCTTGGGTCCTTCCGATCCTCTTTTCCGTTAAAATAGTCGCAGCTGCACAGGGAGGACAGCTTTGTCAAATAAGAAAGAACCTGTTCCCAGCCAGGCCCGTAGGCGGCACGGAAGTACTCTTTCTTCAGCTCCTCGAATGTCACGTCGGCGTCAAAGAGCATGCGGCCCATGACGTAAGCCGGAAATGCGTTGGGGAGGCAGACCCGGAGCTCCTGGCAGCTGATATAGCCGTCCAGTCCCATCTGTTTCAGCTTCCGGATGTCCTGTCCGATGATTTCGGCGATATGGATGTAGCCGAAATCACCGTAATGCGCCCGGCCCAGCGGATAATCGTATACAAAGCCTTCGCCGTGGAAACAGTTCTGCCATGATTTTAAGAATACCATGTTCTCATCAAGCCCCACAGGAAGCGTGATCTGGTTTCTTTCGTAGGCCGGAGCGGGCCCGTAGGTATCCTTAAGCTGGTAGGAGTGCTCGAACGTACGGCTTATAGGGGCGAACATCAGGAGAAAACGGTCCGGATTGCGGAAGGCTTCCTTTACTGGCGGCCATAAGAGCTCCTGATAGAGCAGAAAAACGATTTTTGTGTCAAGGTGCAGTCCGGTCAGCTTCTCGTCGATCCGGTTTAAAAGCCGTATGTACTGGTCTGTGGGCAGCTGGGACCGGCAGGCCTCGCACTCGCAGATATTGTTAAATTCATCCGCCAGCCATACGTGGACGCAGGAGATAGCCGGATGCTGCATACAGTATTCCACAACCCGGTCGGAAAATTTTTCGATCACGGTCTCGTTGGAATAGCAGAGATTGGTGTTCATGGGAACTCCGTGAAATAATTCGCGTTTTCCATTTATGCAGGCGGCGAGCGGAGCGGTCTCCGGCGGAAGCGGTTCGGAAGCCGCTTTCCAGTCGGCGCAGGGGAAGCCAAGCACGTCTCCGGTCCAGCCGTGGCCTGCCTGATGGAGAAGGAGGCCGCGCTCCTGAAGCGCTTCTTCAATCCGGGCGGTAAAGGAGGAGGCGGTCTCCCTTGTAAATTCCTCCGGCTTCAGAAGGGGATTCATCTCGTGGTGATACCAGCGGGCCATAAAGGTATAGGGCAGCTGGAACTGCAGAAAGAAGCTGTTGCAGCCCAGCTTCGGCAGCCAGTCGATGTAATCCAGAATATTTTCCAGAGAATTGGCCCCCTCGATGCAAACGCCCCGGTGACGCAGCGCAGCTTTCTTCTGACAGCTGGCGGAGAGCTGTTCTTTCTTATATATAGAAGGAAAGGATTCGTGCTTCCTGCCGGGAGCGGGGAAACGGCAGCCGAGAAGCCATAAGTACTGGTAAACGCCGAGAAGAACACTGCGGTCATTGCTTCCCGAGATGGTGCCACCCGCCGGGGTGACGTCGATGGAGTATGCATCCTCACTGTCCTTCGGGTTATTCAACGATTCAAGCCGAAGCGTGACTTCATCTGACCGGCAATTCTGGTTATTTGTTATAATTATTGAATCCGCAACTATTTTCGCCAGGCACCGGGCCAGCTCCTGCGCTGCAAAAACGACAGGCGAACCGGAATGCGAGGAATATAAAATGTTGATCGTCATAAAAATCCTCCTGAAATGCAACTGATGATTAATTATATTTTATAAGTATTATAACAAAAAACAAGAATAAAAATATATGTATAAAATGCACAATAAAATGGCAGAAAAAGTGATATTATAAACAAAAATACATTATTTATCGATTGTGTATTGCATGAGATATAGAAAAGTGTTATATTGTAACCAGCAAAAGCAACACCTAATTGATTATAAAAAATAATTAAAAGGAAGAAAGAGAGGGCTTTCCATGAAAGGACAGTTTTCAGGTGCTTCGCAGGTCAGGGCAACGGACCGCAGAAAGAAGCAGAGAAGGCGCATAAACATGTGGTGCTGGATTTTTATGATTCCCACCATGATACTCTACATACTGTTTCAGGGGTATCCGATACTTTCCAGTATTTTCTATTCCACCCTGGACTGGTCGGGAATGACATCAAACGCCCTGTTCATCGGACTGGACAACTTTAAAGAACTGTTACAGGACAAATACTTCTTTAACGCGGTGGCAAACAGCTTTAAGTATATGATCATGGCCGTTCCGCTGCAGCTGGTGATTTCACTGGCGCTGGCCTACATCTTTAACAGCATCTTAAAGAAGGGCGCTACATTTTTCAGAACCGTGTTTTTCCTGCCTGTTATTACGACGGCTTCCATCGTGGGAATTATCATGATGTTTATCTTCGGCGGCACGGGTTCCATCAATCAGTTTCTGTCTCTCTTCGGAGTGAGGGGATTGAACTGGCTGGGCAATGCCAACACGGCGCTGATCGTGGTGGTGCTCATCGGTGTCTGGAAGGACTCAGGTACCTTTATGATCTACTGGCTGGCGGCGCTGCAGAGCGTATCCCAGGATGTCTATGAGGCGGCGACCATCGACGGTGCCAACAAATGGCAGACCTTTCTCCACGTGGTCTTCCCTCTGATTATTCCCATCGGCGGCGTGATTACCGTGCTCTGTATCATCAGCTCCTTAAAGGTGTTCGACTTAATTCAGACCATGACCAATGGCGGACCGTTTTATTCCACGGACGTGGCGGCTACCTTCGTATACCGGACGGCTTACGCAAGCAGCAGCGGAATGCCCAGACTGGGTTACGCCAGTGCCGCGGCCATGACATTTGGAATCATCGTCGTGGTAATCGGAACTGTGGGCAATGTGGTAAAGACAGCGTTCCAGAAGAAGAACGCGATATAGGAGGAACATATGGAAAGAACATCGATTTTAAGTAAGGTGGGGAAGATCGTCCTTTACGCGGTCCTGGCTGTGGCTTCCTTTCTGTGGATTTACCCGTTTCTCTGGATGATTTCGGCTTCCTTCAAGACGCAGAATGAATTTTTTGCAAGCGGACTGAACCTGATTCCCCAGTCCTTAAACCTGGATAATTTTATCCGTGCATGGAACAATGCGAATTTCGGTATTTACTTTAAAAATTCCATCATCGTGACGGTATCGGTTGTGGTGATTGTGCTCTTGAGCACCTCCCTGGCCGGATACGTCATGGGCCGCTATTCCTTTGTGGGGAAAGGCCTGATTATGAAAATATTTATGGCCAGCATCACGATTCCTCTGGTGTTTACCGTGATCCCGATCTACGAGCTGTTAAAAAATATGGGCCTGTCCCAGAGCCTGGTGGGTCTGATCCTGGCGGAGTCGGGCGGCGGCCATGTGATCTTCCTGATGCTGTTTTCCAGCTTCTACGCCTCGATTCCTAATGAGATGGAAGAGGCGGCCACCATTGACGGTGCAAATTTCGTTCAGACCTATGGAAGCGTCATGTTTCCACTGGCCAAACCCATCATGGTAACCGTGGTGATCATGCAGTTTATCTGGACGTGGAATTCCTTTTTACTGCCTCTTATCATTACGCTTAACAACCCGTCCCTGCGGACGCTGGCGGTGGGGCTCTATGCCTTACGGGGAGAAAATGTGGTTGACTGGACCGGAATAGCCGCCGGAGCCAGTATTGCAATCGTGCCGGTGATCTGTGTGTTCATTGCACTGCAGAGGTATTTTGTAGACGGAATTGCCGGAGCGGTAAAGAGCTGAGTTCCGAAACAGAGTTCAGAAAATGGAAGCAAAGTAATTCAAATAAAGAAACTCAAATTATTAAAGAAACTCAAATAAAGGAGGATATATTTTATGAGAAAAGTAAAGAGAGCCCTTGCGGCAGCGCTGGCCGTGTTTATGGCCGGTTCCTTAAGCGCCTGCGGAGTCAATGTGCAGACGAAGGATGACGCGAATACGACGGCAGCCGTGACAGAGGCAAAGGAAGAGACCAGCGCGGTGGATACGCCGACCGATGAGAAGGTGACGCTTAAGATCATTGACTGGAGCGACAGCACAAAGGAGCGCAGGGAAGCCTTCCACAAGAAATTCATGGAGGAGAATCCCAATGTCACGATTGAATATACGGTTCTGACTGCGGATCAATTTAAGGAAACGGTTATTTCCGCCATCAAGGCGGGGAATGCACCGGATTTATTCCCGCTTCCTTCCGGCATGAAGCTGAGTGCAGCCCTGAAGGAAAACTGGTTTATGCCGATGAACGATTACGTATCCGATGATTTCCTGAATTCTTTTGCAGATGGCGCGCTGAATGAAGGAATTACGACGATTGACGGAAAGACGTATGTACTTCCGGAATCGGCCAATATCATCAATACCCTTGTATTTTACAATAAGAATGTGCTGAAGGAGGCGGGAATCGATGAGAGCCAGCTTCCGAAGACACGCAGCGAGTTCCTGGAGGTCTGCAAGAAGGTGAGCGATGCCGGAAACGGCAAGTTCTTTGGAATCATCGACAGCGGTGCGCAGGCCAACCGTCTGGAACTGGCTCTCCGCTCTCTGGCCAGCTTAGATGGCGGCAAGTGCAGCGATATCTCCCAGATGATTCTGGTGGATGGGCAGAATACGCTGAATTCCGAAGCGATGCAGAGCGCCTATGAATTCTATGATACGCTGGTAAAAGAAGGCTGCTTCCATCCGGACACTGTTTCCATCAAGGCTCCGGAAGCACGTGCGCTGTTTGCACAGAATCAGGCGGCATTTATCATTCAGGGTGCATGGTGTATCTCTACATGGCGCAAGGATAACCCGGATCTGGATTTCGGCGTGATGGCGCTTCCGGCACCGGATGATGGTATGAAGGGAAAGCTTCCTTATATTGGAGCGCAGCCGTGGATGGGAATTTCCGCCAACTGCAAGCATCCGGATGTGGCGGCCAGGTATTTAACCGAACTCTATTCTGAGGATTATCAGGCGGGTCTCGTGGAAGACGGCGGATTCGTATCGGTTATCGATGCGGCCAACAAGGCTCATATGACGGATGACGTCATGCTTCAGTATTACAATCTGAACAATGAGGTAGCAGCGCTGGCGCCAGATCCCATCGTGGGAAATCCGGCTGCAGCCGATGTTTACGCAGAGGTATCCGCAATCACTCCGGGACTCGGGGAAATCGCACAGGGTATTCTGGCACAGAACATCGATTATAAGACAGAGTTAAAGACACTCTCCGACAAGACTCAGGAGGAGTGGATGAGAGCTATCGATGCCGCAAAGGCGAAGGGCGCCGATGTGTCTGCCGACGATTTTGAATTTAAGAACTGGAATCCGATGGAGAATTACACGGCGGATCTCTATGAGAGCAGATAGAAGACTGCCTGTTATGAAACAAGAATAATTTTTTTGCATTGCTGCATACTGTTAAAAAACGTTCCGGTTGGATATGAGCCGGAGGAAACGGAGACGGTATGCAGCATTTTTATGAAGTCTATTATGAGCCGGATATAGTAAATTACCAGTTGGGGAGGGAGCTGAGGGAGCGGTTTAAAGATCTGCCCTGGATTCCCATAGAAAGTCATAACCGGATTCCCGAGATGCAGGAGAAACCGAATAAGGAATTCGGCCGGATGAAACGGAACCTGATTATTGGGACCAGAAAGACCCATAAGTATGTGGAGAATCACAAGGTGTCCGATTATCTGGTTCCCTACACTTCCTCCGGCTGCAGCGCCATGTGTCTGTACTGCTATCTGGTCTGCAATTACAATAAGTGCTCGTATCTGCGGCTTTTTGTAAACAGGGAGCAGATGATGGACCGGCTGATAAAAGTGTCAATGAACGGTGAGACCGGGAAAACCTTTGAGATCGGCAGCAACAGCGACCTGGTTCTGGAAAATACCATTACAGGCAATCTGGAGTGGACGATCACCCAGTTTGCCCAACGGGGGCGGGGCCGCATTACATTTCCAACGAAGTTTCATATGGTGGAGCCGCTGCTTGACTTAGATCACCGGGGAAAGGCGATTTTCCGCATGAGTGTGAATCCTCAGTCGATAATCAGCAGAATCGAGCTGGGAACCTCGTCCCTGATGAAGCGGATCGATGCGGTCAACCGGATGTGTGACGCCGGATATCCCTGCGGTCTGCTGATTGCCCCTGTCATCATCATGGAAGGATGGAAAGAGGAGTACCGGACGCTGCTTCAGACGCTGAGAGACCATCTTTCACCGAAGATGAAGCGGGAGATGTTTCTGGAAGTAATCCTGATGACATACAGCTTTGTGCACCGGGCCATCAATGGAGAGGCATTTCCGGCAGCGCCGGAGCTCTACGATAAGGAACTTATGACGGGCCGCGGCCGGGGAAAGTACTGTTACCGTCCGGAAGTGAGGGCAGATGCGGAGCAATATCTGCGGGAGGAGATAAAAAAGGCGCTGGGGGATGTGGAGATTTTATATATTGCGTAGCGGTGGGGTGTGAAATATAAAATGGCGGAGGCACGTTTGCTTCCGCTTTTTTTCCGCATTCTGTAAATTGCATAACGGGATTGATGACATGGTTTGGCTGTGTTATACTACATGGGATAAAAGAAAGAACGTTCCGGCCGGTATATCGGAAGACAGAAGGAAGTCCTGGAAGGAAGTGTGGATCAATGATGAAGCGAAAGAATCCGATGAAATACGTGGTTTTGATAGGGGCAGTGTCCGCGGGACTGCTGTCCGCCTGCTCGCACGGCCAGACGGCAGAGGCCGCGAAAGCGGACCGGTCTTCCGCAGAGGAGCCGCAGACTGCGGAATCCTTTACGGTATCTGCGGCTGAGAATCCTGTTTCCGCTGGAGAGACGGAAAGCGCCGAAATGGAGAGTGCTGAAATGGAGAGCACTGAAATGAAGAATGCGGAAATGGAAAACACCGAAATGGGAAATACGCTGGATGACAGCCGTATCATTGCCGGACAGAGCTTCGACGTTACATGGAAAAACTGGGGAGACATCCGTTTTATCTCCTACGCGCCGCCAGCGGATCATGCTCATGATGATGTGACATTCTATTTGAGTAAAAATAATGAAATAATATATGAATTTCCGAAGGCGTGGCCTGAAGGCTCCTCACCCTGGACCTTTGAATCGGTGGATATGGTATCGTTTCGGGATATTGACGGTGACGGATATGAGGATGTGATCACCATCATTTCCTATATAACAGGGGCAGGAACTGAGGCAGTGGTTCCATTTCCAACTACACGAATTTTCCTGGGGGACGGAACGAAATTTGTGCTCGACGCAGAACTGTCGGAAGCGGTTGATGAGGCCCAGGCCAATGAAAGCATCAGCGCCATCATGGAATTTATAAATAACAGGACTTCCCCTGACGCCGGTTATTCAGAGAGCGCAGACGGTGAGGACCAGATGTATGAAGTAACCGGGATCAGAGAAGAGGAAGCGAAGGCTTTCCTGAAGAAATTCGCGGCTCACGTAAAGGCAGGGGAGAAGGAGGAGGCCTCCCGGATGATCGCATTTCCGAAGAAAGTGATTCTGCCGGATAAGCAGGTGACTGTCCAGAGCCCGGAAGAGTTTTTGGCGTATTACGATGAGATCTTCACAGCGGATTATAAGGAACGCATCGGTCAGCTCATGGCGGAAGACGACGTCTGGTGGAGCTATCGGGGCGTGGCTGTGGGGAATGGCGAAGTGTGGCTGAATGAAAGAGATGGCACTCTGTGGATTGAAGCCCTGAACAATGGGGAAGACCGTGCCGTCCAATATCCGGAGAATACGGGGATTCAGGCAGAATAAGGGTACCGGCGCGGCCGGTTCTAAAATAGAAGGAGAGAGGCAGGAGTAAATGGAGAATCAGGAACAGACACATAAGCGCAGGGTGCGGTATAAAGGGACCCACCCGAGAAACTATAAGGAAAAATATAAGGAACTGCAGCCGGAGAAGTACGCGGATACTGTGGCGAAGGTGGTGAGCAAGGGCAGCACGCCGGCGGGGATGCATCTCTCGATCTGTGTACGGGAAATCCTCGATTTCCTCCAGATTAAGCCGGGACAGAAAGGGCTTGACGCCACGCTCGGCTATGGCGGCCATACCCGGGAAATGCTAAAATGCCTGCAGTCCCAGGGGCATCTCTATGCTCTCGATGTCGATCCCATTGAGCTGGCAAAAACGCGGGAACGGCTGCAGAGCCAGGGATTCGGCCCGGAAATCCTGACGATTATTCAGGAGAACTTTGCAAATATCGACCGTGTGGCGGCTGAGGTGGGACCTTTCGATTTTGTGCTGGCGGATCTCGGTGTATCCTCCATGCAGATCGACAATCCGGACCGCGGGTTTTCCTATAAAACGGAGGGGCCGCTGGATTTACGGCTGAATCCGGAGAAGGGAATCACGGCTGCGGAGCGGCTGCAGACGATAGAGGAGGAAGAGCTGCGGGGGATGCTTCTGGAAAATGCGGACGAACCATATGCAGAAGAGATCGCCAGAGCTGTGGTTCAGGAAATCAGAAGGGGCAATCCCATCGATACCACGACGCGCCTTCGCCAGGTTATTGAGAAGGCACTCTCCAGGGTTCCGGCAGCAGACCGGAAGGAGGCGGTGAAAAAATCGTGCCAGAGAACGTTTCAGGCGCTGAGGATCGATGTAAACAGTGAATTCGAAGTGCTGTATTCATTTTTGGAGAAGCTTCCGGATGTGCTGGCACCGGGCGGCCATGTAGCGGTTCTGACCTTCCATTCCGGGGAGGACAGACTGGTGAAGAAGTCCTTTAAACGCCTGAAGAAGGAAGGTGTTTACAGCGAGATTGCGGACGAGGTCATACGGCCGTCGGCGGAAGAGTGTTTACGGAACGGGCGGGCCAGGTCGACGAAGATGAGATGGGCTGTGAAGGCGTGATCGTGCAGAAGGCTTTTCATTCAGCGGCGCAGGCGTGTCCGGATACGAGTCAGTGCCTGTCATTTTTGCAGGATAAAACAGCGAGGTTATGGGAATGGAGAGAATGGACGCACTGCTGTATGACTGTGATATCAGGGAGCCGTTGTTTGACTACCTGGAAGAGCGGTTTGGGAAAGCGAGGATGTTCGAGGAGAAAATCATCGGAAAATCGAGAGCGGATGTACTGATGGTGACGGAGCGCAGAATCACGGGGCTGGAGATCAAGAGTGATGCCGACACCTACGAGCGCCTGAGGAGGCAGATCCGTGATTACGATAAATACTGTGACGAGAACTACGTTGTAATCGGCAGATCCCATGCGAAGCATGTGGAAGAACATATACCGGCCTACTGGGGAGTGCTGGTTGTTTCCGTAAACGGCAGGGATATCGTGATTGAGGAGATGCGGCCCCCACAGCAGAACCCCAAAATGAAGCGGGAACTGCAGCTCGCCATTCTATGGCGGGCGGAGCTCCAGAATATTATCGAACAGAACCACCTGCCCCATTACAGGCAGAAAAGTAAACGGTTTGTGAGAGAAAAGCTGCTGGAAAAACTGGAGTGGGATCAGTTGAAGCTGGAGGTCTGCGAGGAATTGTTTCAGCGGGATTACACGCTTCTGGAGGAAGAAGAGGAGTAAACGGAGGCGAAAAGCCAGGGAGGATCATCAGATGGACTGCAAGGATAAAAAGGAACTGCTTTTAAATTTGGACAAACTTCATACCACGGATCTGGGGGTGATGCGGATTCGGAGAAATCTGTCACTGGATGCGGAGGATGTCGTGGTATGGTGCCGTGAAATGATCGGGAATCCCAATACCTGTATTACCAGAAACGGAAAAAACTGGTATGCCGAAAATGAATTCTGCATCATAACTGTGAATGCGTTCAGCTACACGATTATTACGGCTCATAAGCGCAAGAAACCATCGTAAGGCTGCTGCCGCAGCTGACTGCAATCGGATTCCTGAGTTATTTCATTCTGCCGCGTTTCTGCGGGCTTTTCCACATATTCAAAAGGCGTTTATGGAAACAATGGACAGAGCATTTATATATACTTTTGATTACATAAGGCATTTTTCATCCGTATAATCTGCAAAAAAATATTACAAGGTACCTTGACAAATGCTGAAATAAGATGTAATATCAATATTGCAAGGTACCTAACTAATTGAGTTGCAATGATACAGAACAGGAGGATTTATATATGGATGAAAATAGAATGAACTGTCCGTGCTGCCCGAACCACTGCGAAGCCGGAGCGCTGCAGTGTGGAAAAGGGCGTGCATACTTTAGTCAGGAAGAAAACAACAGAAGCGGGCGAACGGAAGTGTGTGGAAGAAATGACAGAAGCAGACACAACGGCAGACACCATGAATCGGTGAGTCATGCAGAAGCAGATAACAGAACCGATCTGCCGCGCAGTTACACCCAGAGAGAAGGACGTCAGAGTCATGGCGGAAGAGAACTGGGAGAACTGGGAGAGTTGCGAAGATGCAGAGGAATGGAAGCGCATGGAAGAAATGGGGAAATGAGAGAACACCGCTGCCGCAGCTTTGGAATGGAAGAAAAGCTGCAGGGCCAGCTTCGCGCCTGCGGCCATTTTCTGCATTATAATATGGGAGAGAAGGCAGGGCAGGCAAGAATTCTGTCTGCACTGTTGGATAGCGGAACCATTACCCAGCGGGAGCTTCAGGATATTCTGGAGGTGCGTTCCGGATCTCTGAGTGAGATTTTAAATAAGGTGGAAGCCAATGGATTTATTGAGCGGAGCCAGAGCGAGAATGACCGGCGCCAGATGGAAGTAAGGCTGACGGAAAGCGGAATGGAAAGAGCCTCCAGACTGGAAGGCGAGCGTGAAGATGCGGCCTCCGGTCTGTTTGCCTGTCTGAATGACGAGGAGAAGAAAACACTGTCGGAGCTTCTGGATAAGCTGTTAGACGGATGGGTAGGTCAGGAGCGCGGACGAGGCCGGGGAGGCCGGGGACGCGGCAGGCACATGCATGGCAGGAGCGGTGACGAGACGCAGTAGCCTATGGTAAATCTGCACAATACACAGACGATTACTCATCGATAGTTTTTAACAAACTTTTTCCCAACGGCAAAAAAACGCTGACATTTTACATTTCAAAATGCTAAAATAAACCTATAGAAAAGGGAGGTTTTAGCATGAGACGAATTATAAGCGCATGTTTACTGCAGACAATGAGATTTGATACGACAAAGGAGGCGGACCCGGAACAGGATTTTGCCATCTTCTGTAAAAGGCTCGATAAGAGCAGTGTGAACTACGTCATTGAAGAGAAGACGAAGGAGGCGGACGGCTCCCTGGTGGTAAAGATCAGGAAACAGTACAATTCCTACAGTACGGATGGATACCTGCAGTAACGAAATGGTGATGCTTTGGAATCATTGAAGTTCCAAAGCATCTGTTTTAATTTCTGCAGGCAGCGTTTTTTTGTTTTGACTTCAGGAGGGAAATGGATGTTTTCGGTAAATGATCACGTTGTATTTGGAAATCATGGAATCTGTGTGATAAAAGCGATCGGTCCTCTGGATTTAGGCATTGCGGAACGAGGGCGGCTTTATTATACGCTGGAACCGCTGTATACACAGAAAAATACCATTTACACGCCGGTGGACAGCGAAAAAAACTCCTTACGCCGGGCAATTACAAGGGAAGAAGCGCTGGAACTGATTGACAGGATCCCGCAGGTGGAAACAGTCTGGGTTCCGGATGAAAAAAGGCGTGAGGAAAGGTACAGGGAAATCATGAGGCAGAATGACTGTATGGGCTGGATGCAGATTATCAAGACCCTGTATCTGAAGAAGCAGAAACGTCTGGCGGAGGGCCGGAAGAACACGGCGCGCGACGAACTGTATCTCAAGCTGGCAGAGGACTTTTTATACGGAGAATTTGCAGCTGCACTGGATGTGGAAAAGGGTGAGGTGGAAGACCTGATCGGCCGGAGAGTGAGGGAAATGGAGATGTGTCTGTGAAAATTATAAATAAGAAGGTAGAGCATAAAAACTATGGAGCGGGAACGATCTGTGCCATGAACGGCGGCAGTGTCTGCGTCGAGTTTGGAAAGCTGTTCGGTATGAAGCGTTTCCCGTATCCGCAGGTGTTTTCTGAAGGAACCATGAAGCTGATGGACGAGGCGCTGCAGGAGGAATTAATGGAAGACCTGTTGACTTAACGCCTGTCCGGCAGGAAGAATCTGGAGAACCGAAGGAAGCGGCTGGATCGGCCGCTGTGCCAGCAGAGATGCTACTGGCGCAGCGGCCTTTTTATTGTGCAGGAAAGTCCGCGTCCTCTAACTGGTAAGGGCCTTTTGGATATCCGTGAGCTCTGCAATAAGCTCTACACACCGCTCCAGGCCCAGCTTTCCGCTGTTCAGGGCGATATCGTAATTGGCTGCCATGCCCCACTCCCGGCCGGTATAATACCTGTAATAGACAGATCGCTTCTTGTCCTTCTCTTCCAGACGTTTCAACGGACTTTTTTCCGATTCCCCGTAAAGACGGACGATACGTTCCGCCCGGATGTCCGCGTCAGCATGGACGAATACATTGAGGCAGTCCGCCCGTTCCTTTAAAATATAGTCCGCACATCTTCCTACGATGACGCAGGGGCCTTTTTCCGCCAGGTCCAGGATGACATTTCTCTGGATTACCCACAGAAAATCGTCGGCTGACATTCCGTTCATTGCGCCGTTCATTCCTCTGGCGGCGAAGGCATACCCGAAGATGCTTTTCGAGGGGGCATCCTCGCCCTGCTTCTCGATATAGGATTCGTCAAATCCAGTCTCTACAGCTACCTTTTTGATCAACTCCTTGTCATAATAAGGAATTCCCAGCTTTTCAGCTGTCATTTTCCCTATGGTGCGCCCTCCGCTGCCGAATTCCCGGCTGATGGTAATGATTCGATTATCCATGTGTTTTGACCTCCATTCGCTTTAAACATTTATATTCATGTGAGACTAGAATAATTGTAAGAATCAGAGAGAGTACATCGGCGATGGGGGCCGCCCACAGCATTCCCGTGACGCCGAAGGCCATCGACAGCAGGATGACGCCCGGAACCAGGAAAATGACGTCTCTGGAGAGGGAAAGGACTGTCGCCTTCACCGGTTTTCCAATCGACTGAAGGAAAATACTGCTTGCCTTCTGAACACAGCAGAGCAGAATGCCGCCCAGAAAGATGCGGAAGCACATGTCTGCGTATTCATTATACAGACTGCTTTCACTGCCGAAGAGGCTGACGATGGCCTGAGGGCAGAATTCAAAGAGCAGTGTGGCAATGATGCCCACCACTGCATTAGCCGCGATAATATGGCGGTACGTATCGAAGACACGCTTAAAATTACCGGCTCCGTAATTATATCCTGCGACAGGCTGGCCACCGACTGCAATACCGACTGAAAATGCAATGACGATGCCAAATACCTTCATAACGATTCCAACCACCGAAAGCGGGATATCAGCTCCGTAAATGGATTTAGGTCCAGCGAGCCCGATCATGTTATTGGAGACGCTCATAACGATGACAATAGCGATCTGTGTGATAAAGCTGGAGATTCCCAGCTGGCCGATCTGCCCCAGCAGCCGCCAATCCGGAAGGAAACTGGTTTTTGAGAAGCGAAAGGATTTCGGTTTCCGGAAATACAGGATGGTGACGAAGCAGGAAGCTGCCTGGCCGATGACTGTGGCGATGGCCGCGCCCCGTACCCCCATGTGGAATACGAAGATGGCGACCGGATCCAGAATCAGGTTCAGCACGGCTCCGATGACCGTGGAGAACATGGAATAGGCGGGGGAGCCGTCGGCCCGGATGGCCGCGTTCATGCCGGAGGCGAAAATATAGAACGGGATTCCGATCAGAATGACCTCCATATATTCCCTGGCGTAGGGATAGCTGGCCTCCGTTACGCCAAACAGGCGGAGAATCTGGTCTGAAAACAGAAAGCCGGCTGCGGTCATCACGATACCGATGAATACGGTGGCCAGGATTCCATTGCCGATGCATTTGTGGCTGGGTTCCTGATCGCCCCTGCCCAGGGAGAGGCTTAATTTGGCCGCGCTCCCATCTCCGGCTAAAAGAGCCAGGGCCAGGGAGGCCACGGTGAAGGGATAGACAACATTTGTCGCCGCGTTTCCAAGGTAACCGACGCTCTGCCCGATAAAGATCTGGTCCACGATGTTATAGAGGGCACTGACCAGCATGGATAGTACACAGGGTACTGAAAATTTCAGCAGAAGTCTGCCGATTGGTTCTGATGCAAGACTGGCGTTTGCATTTCGTTTTGTCTCTGTCATAGATAATCACTCCTTATAAAATAAAAACTGCGCGTAATCAAAACGGAAGAATTCCGCTTATAGACTACACGCAGATATTGCTGGATTTACATCTATTCAGATTATACGCACATGGCTGAAACGGAAAGGGTGCATTTGTTTCCGTCTGCGGACCATTATAACCGATCGCCCCGTACGGATGTAAGAAAAAAATTAAATTTTTTTAATTTTTGTGAAAAATGCGCATAATAAGAATATAATATCGCTGCAGAAACTGGCAGGAGCAGAGAGCAGAACACAGTTTTATAATCTATTTTTCACAAAACAGTCACAGTCCGGCATTATAATGCGGTTTAGTAAAAGAAAAGACTGCGACAGGAGGAAAAAAATATGAGCACAGAGATTATAAAACAGGAAGAAACAAATGGGGAAAAGGCAGCGGTTCTCTCTTTTCTCCTGATATCAGCCGCGTTTCTGATGGCGGAGATCGGGCTGATGGATATCTCGTTATTAAAAGCCCCGGAGCTGATCCAGTGGATTTATGATAAGGTGACGCTTCCAGAGAGTCTTCTGTTTATTACCCATTTAAAAGGGCTGTTCGGATTTGCCGTGATGGTGATCAGCTGTCTGCCGGCGCTGGTCCTGATGGGAATCACGGGAGTTGTGATGTCGAAGGCAGCGGAGAAGTAGCAGGAAAGCTATTTAGACATATTTCATAAAAAAACAGGCGGAATTCCGTTAAAAATCCCCTGTGCAAACTAATATATTAGTGCTAATATATTAGTATACGGCAGATGGTGGTCAACTCAGAAACAGGCAGGAAAGCTGTAAACCAATTTTATTTATCATCAGGAGGGAATTCATATGAATATGTCACTTCGCTGGTATGGACCAGGCTATGACACCGTAACACTGGAACAGATCCGTCAGATTCCGGGCGTGAAAGGCGTTATCACAACACTCTACGGGACCCGGCCGGGAGAGGTTTGGGAGAGAGAAGAGATCAGAAGCTTAAAGAAGACTGTGGAGGAAGCAGGACTCTCCATTCTCGGAATTGAATCGGTCAATGTCCATGACGATATCAAGACTGGTGCGGGAGACAGAGACCTCTATATTGAAAATTACATCAAAACTCTGGAACGTCTGGGCGAGGAAGACATCCACATGGTATGCTATAACTTTATGCCTGTGTTTGACTGGACCCGTTCCGAGCTGGCCAGAAAGAGGGCGGATGGCTCCACCGTTCTCGCCTATAATCAGGATATCATCGATCAGATCGATCCGGAGCATATGAGAGAATCCATCGAAGCCATGTCCGCCGGCTATGTAATGCCGGGCTGGGAACCGGAGCGCATGGGCAGGCTGGCCGAGCTGTTTGCGATGTACCGTGAGGTCGACGAGGAGAAGCTGTTCTCCAATCTCGTATATTTTCTGGAAGCCATCGGGCCGGTCTGTGAAAAATATGATATCCGCATGGGAATTCATCCGGATGATCCGGCGTGGCCGATATTCGGGCTTCCCAGAATCATTACGGATAAGGCTCACATTGAAAAGCTCTTAAGGGCGGTTGACAGGCCGTATAACGGGCTGACTCTCTGCACCGGTTCTCTGGGATCCAATCAGAAGAACGACATTCCGGGCATCATCGAGGCCGCGAAGGGCAGAATTGCATTTGCCCATGTCAGGAATTTAAAATATAATTCCGAACGGGATTTTGAGGAAGCGGCTCACTTATCTTCCGACGGCTCCATGGATATGTACAGAATTATGAAGACGCTTTACGATACCGGATTTGACGGGGTGATCCGTCCGGATCACGGCCGGGCAATCTGGGGGGAAGAAGCAATGCCAGGCTACGGTCTGTATGACCGGGCGCTGGGGGCCATGTATTTACAGGGCTTATGGGAAGCGATCAGAAAAAATGGCTGAGAAGGATACGAAAAAAGCTGCGGCAGAAATGTCTGCTATTAAGAAAAATACCATGAAGACAGCAGAGACAGCAAAGACAGCAGAAAAGGAAAACAGCGGCAGTCGGGAAGACCGGATGTACGACGTACTGCGGGCGGATATCCTCGACTTAAAACTGAGACCCGGTCTGGTCTTCAGTATAAAGGATGTCTGCGACGCGTATGAGGTGGGGAGAACGCCGGTCAGGGAAGCGCTGATCCGGCTGTCCAAGGAAGGACTCATCACTTTTTTGCCGCAGAGAGGTACGATGGTATCCAGAATTGATTTCCAGAGAGCTGACAATGAGCGGTTTCTAAGGAGCTGCGTGGAAGAACAGGTCATGCTGGAATTCATGGCGTTAAGCGGACCGGACTCAGCGGCTGCTGCGGCTCTTAAAGAATCCTTAGACCGGCAGGAAAAAATTGTGAAAGACAGGGACTGCCGGGCGTTTCTGGAAGAAGATATGGTGTTCCACTCTGTGTTTTACCAGGGCGCCGACCGGGAAACCTGCGCCCGGATTATTCACGCCAATTCAGGAGATTACCGGCGGATCCGTCTGCTGTCCTTAACGGAGACCGGGATCAGCGACGGAGTCGTGCGGCAGCACAGGGAACTTATGGAGGCCGTTCTGATGCGGGACAGGGAACGGGTACACCGGCTGCTGGCTCTTCATTTAAATAAGATGGTGAAGGAAGAACGGTTCCTGATGGAGAAATATGCGGAAAGCTTTACAGGCGGCGAAGTAGTGGAAAAACGGAGAAACGACGGTTTTGCCACGGATTTTCTGGCTGGCTGCCTTCACTAGTACTGCATAGCGTGTGTCGGAAATTTGCCTTTTTAAATTGCCATGATACGGCGCTAAAATAAACGAGAGAGGTGTAAACATGAATTTAACAGATACAGGATTACAGGACAGGCAGGCATGGGAGAAAGCGGAGATTGCCGTTCCAACCTATGACAGGGCGGCAATGGTGAAGAGGACAAAGGAGAACCCTGAATGGGTTCATTTCGGCGCGGGTAATATCTTCCGCGGCTTTATTGCCAATCTTCAGGACGCGCTTCTGGAGGCCGGCCTGGCCAAAACCGGGATTATTGCGGCGGAGACCTTTGATTTTGATATTATGGATAAAATTTATAAACCATTTGACGATCTGGCCCTGTTAATTACCTTAAAGGCGGATGGGAGCACGGAGAAGAAGGTGATTGCATCCATTGCAGAGGGCGTGAAGGCGGATTCCGGTGACCCGGAAGAGTGGCAGCGTCTGCGCACCATATTTACAAGCCCCTCCCTTCAGATGGTATCCTTTACGATCACGGAGAAGGGCTATGCACTGAAAGGGGCGGATGGAACGTATTTTCCATTCGTTCAGAACGATATTGACAATGGGCCGAAGGAGCCATCCTGCGCCATGGCAGTGGTCTGCGCCCTTCTGCTGGAACGGTATCAGAATGGCGCCGCTCCGCTGGCTGTCGTAAGCATGGACAACTGCTCCCATAACGGAGAGAAACTGCAGAATTCCATTCTCACCATGGCGGAGGAATGGAAGAAAAAGGGATTTGTGGATGACGGCTTCCTTGCATATTTAAAAAATGAAGAAAAGATTGCATTCCCCTGGTCCATGATCGATAAGATTACCCCCAGGCCCAGTGCCGAACTGGCCGGGCAGCTGGAAGCTGACGGAGTCTCCTCCATGCAGCCGGTTATCACCTCTAAGAGGACGTATATTGCGCCGTTTGTCAACGCGGAGGGGCCGCAGTATCTGGTGATTGAGGATAAATTTCCGGCGGGAAGGCCGGCACTGGAAAAAGCGGGTGTCTATATGACGGACAGGGATACGGTAAACCGGGTGGAGCGCATGAAGGTAACAACCTGTTTAAATCCGCTGCACACGGCGCTGGCCGTATATGGCTGTATTCTGGGATACACTTCGATTGCGGAGGAGATGAAGGATCCTGAACTGAAGGCCCTGGTAGAAAAAATCGGGCTGACAGAGGGCATGCCGGTGGTGACGGATCCGAAGATTCTTTCACCGGAAGCGTTTGTCAATGAGGTCATCTGCGACAGGCTTCCGAATCCGTTTATACCGGATGCACCCCAGAGAATCGCAAGCGATACGTCCCAGAAGGTGGGAATCCGGTACGGGGAGACGATCAAATCTTATGTCGAACGGTATGGGGATGCGAAGAAGCTGACCTTTATCCCCCTGGCCATTGCCGGCTGGTGCCGTTATCTGCTGGCGGTGGATGATGAGTTAAAACCGTTTGAGCTTTCCGCCGATCCGATGATTCCGGAGCTTATGGAATGCTTAAAGGGCGTCGAGGCAGGGAAGCCTGAGACGTATGCAGGTCAGTTAAAACCGATTCTGTCCAATGAGAATATTTTTGGCGTTAACTTATACGACGCCGGAATCGGCAGCCTGACGGAAGCCATGTTCCTGGAGGAGATTGCCGGGGCGGGTGCAGTCAGGGAGGCGCTTAAGAAGTACCTGGCATAAAGAGAAAGGAATAAGCGGCTGGTGTCCAGCCTGCTTATTCCTTTTTTCACGATTAAGTATACCTGCGGACCCGCCGGCCTTCTCCTAGATTGCAACCGGAATCTTATCCGTAAACGCATGGTACTGATAATCCTCCAGCCGGAAGCTGTCCTTTGTGAAGCTGTAAAAATCATGAATTTCCGGATCCATGATAAACTTCGGCGCGTCATAAGGCGTTTTTTCTATCATTTCCTTCACGATCGGTACGTGTCTGTCATAAATGTGGGCGTCCGCAATGACATGAACCAGTTCCCCGGCCTGTAAGCCGCTTACTGATGCAAACATATGCAGCAAAACGGCGTACTGCGTCACGTTCCAGTTATTGGCGGTCAGCATATCCTGAGACCTCTGGTTTAAAATTCCGTTCAATACATTGCCGGAAACGTTAAAGGTCATGCTGTAGGCGCAGGGGTAAAGGTTCATCTCATGCAGATCCTGGTGGTTGTACAGGTTCGTCATAATGCGCCTGCTTAAGGGATTGTGCTTCAGATCGAAGAGAACCCGGTCCACCTGATCAAATTCGCCTTCTTTATACTCATGCCGGATTCCCAGCTGGTACCCGTATGCTTTACCGATACTTCCGGTTTCATCAGCCCAGGAATCCCAGATATGGCTGTTTAAATCATGGATGTTATTTGATTTTTTCTGCCATATCCAGAGTAATTCATCAATCGCAGATTTAAAAGCGGTTCTGCGGAGTGTTAAAATCGGGAACTCCTTTGATAAATCATAGCGGTTTATAATTCCAAATTTTTTAATGGTATGGGCGGGGGTGCCATCCTCCCAGACCGGGCGCACTAAGCTGTCCGTATCCCATACGCCGTCTGATAAGATTTCCCTGCAATTCTGTATGAATAAAGTGTCTGCGTAGCTCATGATACTCCTCCGTTAGTGGTAAGTGATTCTGTAACCGGCGGCAGGACCTGTTATTTCTTGAAATATACCTGCAACCGGCTCCATTATACCAGATGTCCAAAGATTCGAACAGGTCATCTCATGAAAATAATTTGCAAAATAAATATATTTGTATATAATGAAGTTTAGAAACAGGACAGGAGGAAACTACATGAAAGCGATTGTGGCAGTTGACGAAGCGTGGGGAATTGGGAAAGACGGTAAATTATTGACTCATCTTCCTGAAGATATGAAATTTTTCAGAACGGTTACAAAAGGGAAAGTGGTCGTCATGGGCAGAAAAACGCTGCAGAGCTTTCCGGATGCGAAACCTTTAAAGAACCGGATCAATATCGTTCTGACATCAGACACAGCCATGAACGGCGAAGGGCTTATCGTCTGCCGCAGTGTGGAGGACGCCTTAAGACAGCTGAAGGAATTCGACAGCGATGATGTCTATATTATTGGAGGGCAGAGTGTCTATGAGCAGTTTCTTCCATATTGTGATACGGCGTATGTGACCAGGCTGAAGCGTGATTTCGGTGCAGATACCTGGTTTGTGAATCTCGACAGACAGGAAGGCTGGGAAGAGACTGAAACCGGGGATGAGAAAGAGTATGAGGGACTGCATTTTGCATTCTGTACTTACAAAAACCGGAATTGCCAGGATTGGTAGAATCAGAACAGGACGGAGGACAAAAGAATGTTAAAATGTGAGAGAACAAGCGTAATGAATTTTGAAAATGCAATCCGGGGAGCGAGAAATCCCATGAACAGCTGGGGGCGAATGGACAGCGGCTACGATGAAGAAGGGAATTTTGTGCTGGGTCCCAATGATATGAGCCTGGCCAGACGGTTAAGAAAAGCGGGCAGTGATCACCGTAAATACGTCCGGCAGATTTTTGTATCTGTGGATATTACGGCCCCGCTGTACTGGTGGAAGGAGTATGATACCTATAAAGTGGCCACCGTGGCAAACTCGACCAGTACGATGCATAAGATTCACAGCAAACCATTTTCCATGGATGATTTCAGCCATGATCACATGACTCCGGATACGCTGGAGTTTATGAATCAGATGGTGGAGTACTTAGAAAAGGTGCGCAGCCGCTATCTGGAGACGAAGAGCAGGGACGACTGGTATGATATGATCCAGCTGCTTCCATCCAGCTACAACCAGATGAGAACATGTACCATGAACTATGAATCCTTAATCAATATGTATTTTGCGAGACGGAACCACAAGCTTGCCGAGTGGCATACATTTTGCGGCTGGATCATGACGCTTCCTTATGCAAAAGAGCTGATTGCCGCGGAAGAAGAAAACGAAGAAGCGTGATCCGCTTCGCTGAAAGAGAAAAGAGGTCATCATGAACATATTAGTAACCGCTGACAAAAACTGGGCCATCGGAAATCAGGGCCAGCTCCTGGTCTCCATCCCGGAGGACCAGCGCCTTTTGCGGGAGGAGACTTTAGGGGGAATCGTCGTGATGGGACGGAAAACCTTCGAGACGCTTCCGGGAAAGCAGCCGCTGTATAACCGGGTCAACGTAATCCTGTCGAAAGACCGGAATTACAGGGTAAAGGGCGCAGTCGTCTGCCATTCCGTGGACGAGACGTTTGAATTTCTGAAACAATATCCCCAGGCCTCCGTATTCATCATTGGCGGCAGCAGTATCTATGATCAGTTCCTGCCTTACTGTGATACGGTCCATGTAACCTTCATCGATTATGAATACAGCGCAGACACCCATTTTCCCGACTTAGACAAATCCGAAGACTGGAGCCTGGCGGCGGAAAGCGACGAGCACACCTATTTTAATCTGTGCTACAGTTTCCGGATGTATCGGAAGAAATAAGGGATCATTATCCTTTATTTTTGAGAATTCATATTGTCAGGTTGGAATTTGGATGGTAAGATGATATGAGTACCATTTCTCCTGATTGTTGGGGAAGGCTATCAGGAAAGGCGTACAGGTATAATTCACCAAAAGAATTAGGAGGATGAAGATGTATAGGATTTTAAAAGCAGAGAAATTAGCTGACAAGATCTATCTGATGGACGTAGAAGCGCCAAGGATTGCTAAAGCCTGCCAGCCGGGAGAATTTGTAATTGTCAGGATGGATGAGAGGGGAGAGCGCATTCCTCTCACGATCTGTGACTATGATAGAGAAAAGGGAACCATCACCATCGTGTTCCAGATCGTCGGAGCCAGCACAGAGAGAATGGCCGGGTTGAAGACGGGAGATTCCTTCATCGATTTCGTAGGACCTCTGGGTAATCCGTCCGAGTTTGTTCATGACGATTTTGAAGAAGTAAAAAACAGAAAGTATTTATTCGTAGCCGGCGGCGTGGGTACAGCTCCGGTATATCCTCAGGTTAAATGGTTAAAGGAACGCGGCGTTTCCGTCGATGTCATTATGGGATCCAAGACAAAGGATTTACTGATTCTGGAAGACGAGATGCGTGCCGTGGCCGGTAATTTATACGTCACCACTGACGACGGTTCCTATGAGAGAAAAGGCATGGTTACCGAAGTGATTAAGGACCTGGTGGTAAACCAGGGAAAGAAGTACGATGTCTGCGTAGCCATCGGACCGATGATCATGATGAAGTTCACCTGCCTGATGACAAAGGAACTGGGAATTCCGACTATCGTAAGCTTAAATCCGATCATGGTGGATGGAACAGGCATGTGCGGTGCCTGCCGTGTATCCGTGGGCGGAGAAGTGAAGTTCGCCTGTGTGGATGGACCGGAATTTGACGGCCATCTGGTGAATTTTGACGAGGCGATGAAGAGACAGCAGATGTATAAGACGGAAGAAGGCCGTGCGCTGTTAAGACTTCATGAGGGTGCGACCCATCATGGCGGATGCGGCCATTGTGGAGGTGACGAGTAATGGATATGATGAAGAAAGTGCCTGTCAGAGAGCAGGACCCGAAGGTCAGAGCGACAAATTTCGAAGAGGTTTGTCTTGGATATAATGAAGAAGAAGCGAGGGCGGAAGCCAGCCGCTGTTTGAAGTGCAAGAATCCGAAGTGCGTGGGCGGCTGTCCCGTATCCATCGATATTCCCGGATTTATCAAGGAAGTTCAGGAAGGCAATTATGAGGAAGCCGCGAAGGTAATCGCGAAGTCTTCCGCGCTTCCGGCTGTCTGCGGCCGTGTATGCCCGCAGGAGAGCCAGTGTGAAGGCCAGTGCATCCGCGGAATTAAGGGTGAGCCAATCTCCATCGGTAAGCTGGAGCGCTTTGTGGCAGACTGGTCAAGAGAGAACGGCTTCGTTCCGGCGGCTCCGGAGAAGACTAACGGCAAGAAGGTCGCTGTCATCGGTTCCGGCCCTTCCGGTGTGACATGTGCCGGCGATTTGGCGAAGATGGGATATGAGGTGACGATTTTTGAAGCCCTCCATGAGCCGGGCGGCGTACTGACCTACGGGATTCCGGAATTCCGTCTCCCGAAGGAAGGCGTAGTTCAGCCTGAGATTGACAACGTGAGAAAGCTGGGCGTAAAGATCGAGACAGACGTCATCATCGGCAAGTCGGTGACCATCGACGAACTGCTGGATGAAGAAGGCTTCCAGGCCGTATTTATCGGTTCCGGAGCGGGTCTTCCGATGTTCATGGGAATCCCGGGAGAGAACGCCAACGGCGTATTCTCTGCCAATGAGTATTTGACGAGAAGCAATTTAATGAAAGCGTTCCGTGATGATTACGATACGCCGATCGTGGCCGGAAAGAAAGTCGCGGTAGTCGGCGGCGGAAACGTGGCGATGGATGCCGCGAGAACGGCTCTTCGTCTCGGCGCAGACGTACATATTGTATACAGAAGAAGTGAGGCGGAGCTTCCGGCCAGAGCAGAGGAGGTTCACCACGCAAAGGAAGAGGGAATTATCTTCAATCTTCTGACGAATCCGGTTGAGATTCTTACGGATGACAATGGCTGGGTGAAAGGCATGAAGTGTATCAGGATGGAACTGGGTGAGCCGGACGCTTCCGGCAGAAGAAGGCCGGTTGCCATTGAAGGTTCTGAGTTTGTCATTGAGGTAGATACGGTTATCATGTCTCTCGGAACTTCACCGAATCCGCTCATCTCTGCTACCACAAAGGGGCTTGAGACAAACCGCAGAAAATGTATTGTTGCGGAGGAATCGAACGGCAGGACCACCAAGGAAGGCGTATACGCTGGCGGAGATGCCGTTACGGGCGCTGCCACCGTGATTCTTGCCATGGAGGCGGGACGTGCCGGAGCGAGAGGAATTCATGAGTATTTGTCCGGACAGGAAGCTGCGGAATAAGAAGCAGCGATCAGATAGTATGATAACAGGATGCAGAGGGCTGCCGGCATGGCAGCCCTTCCTGCTGATATTCTGTGTTGTTTGAGGTGTGTATGAGTAAGAAAATTGATTTGCTGCACGGTCATATCTTTACGTCTCTGACGGGACTGGCCCTGCCGATTATGGCCACAGCGCTGGTCCAGACGGCATACAGCCTGACGGATATGGCGTGGATTGGCCTGGTGGGGTCTCCCGCCGTGGCTGCAGTAGGAGCAGCCAGCATGTATACGTGGCTTTCCCAGGGCGTCGTGGCTCTGGCCAAGATGGGAGGCCAGGTAAAGGTTGCCCATTCTCTTGGAAGCGGGAAACCGGAGGAGGCTGCTAAATTCGCGGCGGGTGCGATTCAGATGGGCGTTCTGTTTGCGCTGATGTTTGCCGCTGTTACAGTCTTTGGAGCCCGTCCGCTCATTGGATTTTTCGGATTGAGTGACGGAGCCATTATTCACAATGCACAGGTGTATTTAAAAATCACCTGTGGTTTGATTCTGTTTTCTTTTTTAAATGCGATCATTACCGGAATTCTGACGGCGATGGGGGACAGCAAAACCCCGTTTATCGCCAATGTCATCGGGCTCGTCATGAATATGATCCTCGATCCGGTTTTAATATTCGGCATCGGACCGTTTCCGGCACTTGGCGTTACCGGAGCGGCCGTGGCCACGGTTACGGCTCAGATGATTGTAACAATTGTATTTCTCGTGGTTGTGAAAAAGGACAGGCTGGTGTTCGATAAGGTCCGGTTCCTGGAACGGATTCCGCGGGATTATTTTAAGGTGATGGTGCGAATCGGTCTTCCGGCCGCAGTCCAGAATCTGATCTATACCAGTATTTCCATGGTGCTGACCAGGTTTGTGGCAGGCTTTGGAGATGCGGCCGTGGCGGTTCAGAGAGTAGGAAGCCAGATCGAATCCATTTCCTGGATGACGGCGGATGGATTCGCGGCGGCCATTAATTCCTTTATCGGCCAGAACTACGGCGGGCGCCAGTACCGCCGGGTGAAGAAAGGTTATATGACGGCTGTCGGCGTCATGTTTGTATGGGGACTTTTCTGCTCGGGGGTGCTGATCGGATTTCCCAAACAGATATTCGGGCTGTTTATCCATGAGGCGGATATTATTCCCATGGGGATCAGCTATCTCGTTATTTTAGGGTTCTCGCAGATGTTTATGTGCGTCGAGCTGACGACGGTCGGAGCTCTGTCCGGTCTCGGCAAAACGCTGCTCTGTTCTGTGATCAGCGTTGTATTCACCTCGGCGAGAATACCGCTGGCCATGATTTTGAGCAGTTCGCCGCTGGCTTTAGACGGGATCTGGTGGGCATTTACGATTTCCAGTGTGATGAAAGGGATTCTGTTTTTTATCTGTTTTCTGTATGTATCCGGAAAGCTTCCGGAGGATGGCGCACTGGCGTCATGGTGAGTTTAGAAGGGGGAGTTTATAAATGAAGAAACCGATGACACAGGAGGAACGGTTTGTACAGATGATTGAAACGCCGGTTTCCACGCTGATCCCGCGGCTGGCGGTTCCAACCATCATCAGTATGCTGGTAACCTCAATCTATAATATGGCGGACACCTTTTTCGTCAGTCAGATCGGAACCAGCGCGTCCGGGGCGGTGGGCGTCATGTTCTCCGCCATGGCCATGATACAGGCCATCGGATTCACTCTGGGGATGGGGAGCGGGAACTACATCTCGCGTTCCCTGGGAGACCGAAACGGAGGGGAAGCGGATAAATCAGCGGCTACCGCATTTTTTACGGCACTGATAATCGGAATACTCATTACGGTCTTCGGACTGACCTTCCTGCGGCCGCTGGTATTCCTTCTGGGAGCGACGGAAACCATCGCTCCCTATGCGATGGACTATGGAATCTATATTCTGATTGCCGCTCCGTTTATGATGTCTTCCTTTGTCATGAACAACATTCTCCGTGCTCAGGGAAATGCCATGTATTCCATGATTGGAATCACTGCAGGCGGTATTTTGAACATGATTCTCGATCCTGTTTTAATCTTTGGATTTCACATGGGAATTGCCGGAGCGGCCGTTGCGACGATGGTGAGTCAGATGATCAGCTTTGGAATCCTGTTCTATCAGTGTAATTTCAGGGAAGGAAGCATCCGGCTGAGGCTTGCCAATTTTACACCCACCTGGAAGATGTATGGAGAGATTCTGCACGCCGGACTTCCCTCCTTCTGCCGCCAGGGTCTTGCCAGTGTGGCGACGGTGATCTTAAATTTTGCGGCCGGACCGTTTGGCGATTCTGCGATTGCAGCCATGTCGATTGTCTCCAGATTTATGATGTTCATTAACTCTGCTCTCATCGGTTTCGGCCAGGGCTTTCAGCCGGTATGCGGCTTTAATTTCGGTGCGAAGCGGTATGACCGTGTGCTGGAGGCGTTCTGGTTCTGCGTGAAGGTGGCAATTACGATGCTGACCTGTTTCGGAATCATTGCGTTTGCAGTCAGCCGTCCGATTATTACCGCATTCCGCCGGGAAGATATGGAGGTAATCCGGATCGGTACGCTGGCGCTGCGGCTCCAGATCTTAACGCTTCCGCTTCAGGCGTGGGTAATTATGGTCAATATGCTGACCCAGTCCATCGGATACGGGTTCCGCGCTTCGCTGGTAGCCATGGGACGCCAGGGACTGTTTTTAATCCCTTCCCTGCTTATTCTCCCGAGAATCTGCGGAATTCTGGGGGTTCAGCTGGCTCAGCCGGTTGCGGATGTCTTTACCTTTGTACTGGCGACCTTCATTGTGCTAAGAGTGCTGGAGGAACTGAAAGCCATGCGGGAGAAAGAGAACAGTAACAGAAAAATAAAAAAAATATAAAATATATAAAATAAGGGTTGAATTTTACCCATGGTTTCGGTTAACATAAGAGTTAGAGTAATCCTACATAAAAATTCCAAATGAAAACAGAGCGAAGGACCAGCGATGAATATAAAAATACAGTTTAGAAGCAATCATTTTCGGAAGTGGCTGAGAAGAATCGGCTGCAGTCTGTTAATCGGAAGTATGGTATGTACACAGACCGTTCCCGCCTGGGCGACATCCAAGGCGGAAAAAGAGAAAAAAGAGGCACAGCAGAAGCTGGACGAGGCCAAGAAAAAAGCGGAGGCAGCAGAGGCTAACAAGAACGCCGTCAGCGCACAGGTATCGAAGCTGACCTCAGATTTAACGGCTCTGCTCACCGATATCCAGTTCCTGGAGACGGATATCGCTGACAAGGAAGCGGATATCAAGCAGGCGGAGATCGATTATGATGCCGCCAAAAAAGAAGAAGAAAAGCAGTATGCCGCCATGAAAAAGCGGATTCAGTATATGTATGAGAAGGGCGATACGGAGTATCTCGATATCTTTTTGCAGGTAAAGAGCATGTCGGACCTTTTAAACAAAGCGGAGTATGTGGAAAGCATTTATTCCTATGACAGGAAGATGCTGGATACGTATCAGGAGACGAAGCAGCAGGTGGCCGACTATAAGGCGCAGCTGGAGAATGACAAGGCTGAGATGGAGGTTATGGAGCTGGAGCTCCAGGGGCAGAGATCTCAGCTGGAGACCACCATCGCCAATAAGAAGAAGGAAGTCAGCAATTTTGACGCCCAGTTAGCCCAGGCGAAGAAGGATGCGGCGGATTATGCCAAGACGGTAGAGAAGAAAAACCAGGAGATCCAGAAGGCGAAGGAGGAAGAGGCCAGAAAGCAGAAGGCGGCCGAGGAAGCCAGAAAGAAGGCAGAAGCGGAAGCGGCAAAGAAAAAAGCGGCGGCCACGTCTACTTCTAAGAAGACATCGGCCAACGATAAGTATACCGGTCCTGCCGCGGTAAAGAGCAGCGGCGGTTCGGCAGAAGGACGCGCGGTTGCGGATTACGGTTTGCAGTTTGTTGGAAATCCCTACGTATACGGCGGGACGAGCTTAACCAACGGAGCTGACTGTTCCGGATTTGTGCAGCAGGTATACAAGCACTTTGGCTACTCACTGCCGAGAAGCTCTTCGGAGCAGCGTTCTGCGGGACGCGAGGTGTCTTACTCGGAGGCGCAGCCGGGAGATTTGATCTGCTACGCCGGCCACGTTGCGATCTATATCGGAAACGGGCAGATTGTTCACGCCAGCACGCCGTCGACAGGAATTAAAGTCGGTACGGCTACATACAGGACGATTTTATCAGTCAGAAGAATTGTATAGGCTGAGTATGCACTGCGAGGGTCATCCGGTGCGGGATAAAATCGTATAAAGTGAGATTAATCATATGAAACAGCAGAATGACTGGTATACGGGCATCAACCATTATGACAATTATGTGGAGAAGGAGATCGGGATCGAACGCCGAAGCATCGACGGGCCTACCGAACCGTATCTCCATGAGCGGGTGGAGCTCTTCTATGTGTTGTCAGGAAAGGGCACCATATCGGTAAACGGGTATGCCTACGACGCGGTGCCGGGCAGTCTGTTCTGCTTGTATTCCCATCACTTCCACCATGTGGAGGCGGTGGAGGAGAAGCTCGATGTGGCGGTGATCCGGTTCCACATCGGGCTTTTTATGTATATGAGCTGGGAACGGCATCCGAAGCATGCCAACGCCCGGCTGGTGTATGATACGAGGCCTGTGGTACAGCTCTCCGGGGAAGAGAGGGAAGAGGTGGAGGCGCTGGTGAAAAGCCTTCTTCGTGAGGAGAAGGAGGCACGGTTTGAGCGGCTGAATATGATTGAGTACAAGACACTGGAGCTGCACGCTTATTACTGCCGGTACGCCTATGAGGAAATTGGGAAAAGGCCGCGAAAGGAGCGGACCGTGTGGAGTATGATTGAGAAAGTGATACTCGCCACGGGAGAGGATATTACGCTGGAGGATATGACGGAGGAGGAAGGGATCAGTCCAGAAACGCTGAACCGGAGAATGAAGGAGGCATGTGGATTTACCTTTTTTCAGCTCAAACAGTTCGGTAAGGTGATCAATGCCTGCGCACTGCTGCATTTCCCGGAATTGTCCATGGAATATATCAGTGACCAGCTGAATTTTTCTTCTGCCGCCGCATTTTACAAGGTATTTAAGCAGTACTGCGGGATGACTCCTCGGGAGTATCAGGCGAAAAGCATCGGGATTATGCCGCCGGGGAGCGGGGCCGGTCCGGCGATGCAGTTCCTGCAGTATATTCATATTCATTTTTCCGAGGATATCACCCTCCTGGATTTGTGTGAGAAGTTCTGTATGAAGCCATATACGGTGAAACAGATTTTTAAACAGGTGTTTGGGAATCCGTTCGAAGAGCTCCTGGCTCAGGTTCGTGTCTCTTACGCCTGCTCCTTTTTGCGGACGGGGGACAGGACGGTTCTGGAAATAGCATCTCTCTGCGGATTTAATTCCCATTCCACATTTCTGCGGCATTTTAAGCGCTGGATGAACCAGACGCCGGAGGAATACCGGGAAATAATGAGGGAGAGAGGCGCCGGAACATGAGGCCTGCGCGGCTTGACAAAAAATGATAATAAAACTTCATAATGTGAATATATAGGGAAGCCCTTCTTTGCTATAATGGATGTATCACGTTCAATATGCGAAGGAGGTTTTTTCTATGTATGACAGATTATTTTCTCCGGTTACGATCAGAGGCCTGGAACTGAAAAACAGGGTGGTTCTGCCAGCCATGGGTACTCGTATGGCAGGGGAAAAGGGAGAAATTACACCGAGACTCGTTGCTTACCACGCAGCCAGGGCGGCCGGAGGCTGCGGCTTAAACATTGTGGAGGTAGCTGCGGTACATACGCCCAGTGCACCGGCACACTTTGTGTCCATCAGTGATGACAGCCTGATTGAGGGGCATAAGAAGCTGACGGATGCCATCCACCAAAACGGCGGAAAAGCAGCGATCCAGTTGTGGCAGGGATCCATTGCCACCACATTTGACCCCAGAGCAGAGATGCTGGTGGTCAACGATATGGAATTTGCCGGAAAGAAGCTGACGGCTATAACACCGGAAGGAATCCGGGAGATCGTGGAGTGCTATAAACATGCGGCGGCGCGTTGTGTGGAGGCGGGATACGACTGCATTGAATTCCACTGCGCTCATAACTATCTGCCTCATTCCTTTTTAAGCGGAGGCCTTAATCACAGGACGGACGAGTATGGAGGAAGCTTTGAGAAACGGTCGAGATTTCCGCTGGAGTGCATCAGGGCGATCCGCAGCGCCATCCCCGGGGATATGCCGCTGTTCATGCGCATCGACGCTCACGATGATTATCTTCCCGGCGGCCTGACCATCGAGGAAGTTATCGAATTCTGCTGTATTGCAGGAGAAAATGGAGTGGACGTTCTGGACGTGTCCAGGGGAAATATCATCACAGCCGGTTCGGTATATGAGGTTCCGCCCATTGATATTCCGAGGGGCTTCAATGTGGAGAATGCCGCGAGAATCAGAAGAGAAACGAAGATGGTGACCATTGCCGTAGGCCGGATCAATACGGCGGAGCAGGCCGAAGAAATTCTGGAGGCGGATAAGGCCGATCTGATTGTCATGGGAAGAGCCCAGCTGGCCGATCCGGAGTTTTGCAACAAGGCGAAGGAGGGCAGAACAGAGGATATCATCCACTGCGTCGGCTGTAATCAGGGCTGCTATGATGGATTCTGTGATTTAAGGAACAGGCCGTTTATCACATGTCTGAGAAATCCGTGCCTGGGGCATGAGGAGGAGTGGAAGCTTACGAAGGCGGAGACATCGAAACGGGTTTATATCGCAGGCGGAGGAATGGCCGGACTGGAGGCGGCCCGGGTGCTTCATGAGCGAGGACACCAGCCGGTTATCTTTGAGGCGGGCGACCGTCTGGGAGGTCAGTTTATCACGGCGGGCCAGGCTCCGGGAAAAGCGGAGATGATGCAGGCAGCCGTCTCCTTTGGGCGGCTGGTGGAACGGTCCGGTGTGGAGGTTCGCTGCCATACGCCGCTCACCGCAGAGCTTATTCAGGAAGAAAAACCGGATGCCGTGATTGCGGCCATCGGATCGGCTCCTGTTGCGCTTAAGCTTCCGGGGAGTGAAAAGAAAATGGTCTGTCAGGCCAACGCAGTTCTGGAGCATGAAATAGAGCCGGAAGGAGATGTATGCGTGATCGGAGGCGGTTTGGTGGGGCTTGAAACCGCAGATGCGCTGGCGGCAGCTGGACACGCTGTGAAGGTGCTGGAAATGAAGGAGAAAGCGGGGGAAGATTTAGGCATGCTCCGGAAGATTGCCGTGATGCAGAAGCTTGGCGGTGAAGGCGTGGAGATAATCACAAGCGCCTTATGTCTCGAAATCACTGAGACCGGAGTCATAATCGATACACCGGAGGGAAAACGGACTGTGGCCTGTGACAGCGTAGTTCTGGCTGCGGGATCCGTTTCCAGGGACAGCAGTGCATTGAGAGAAGCCTGTGAGAGCGCCGGAATTGAGTTTACTGTCATTGGCGATGCGAAACAGGCAAGGCGGGCGATCGATGCGGTGGCGGAAGGTTTCGAGGCTGCGAGAAGCCTGTAGGCAGAGAATGCGGAGCTTGTTTTGCCGCAAATAGAGCGTTCAACAGAAGAGGAGGAATGATCCATGAAATCCAGATTACTGGAAGAACTGAAGATAGGGTCCATGACTGTTAAAAATGCCGTTTTTATGGCGCCCATGTCTCTCGGATACGAGAGTCCGGACGGGACGGTCAATGAGACGATGCAGGAATACTGGCTGGCAAGAGCCAGAGGCGGCGTTGGCTGTATCATTACCGATGCGCTTTCTGTCGACCCGGATGTGCCGTATCTGGGAAATACTCTGTGCTTTAGAAATGAAGAGAGCATTGCATCCTACCGCCGTTTTACAGACAGAATCCATGAGTACGGGACAAAAATAATTCCGCAGATCACCCATCCGGGGCCGGAGAGCGTCAGTGCATTCCGGGGGATACCGCCTGTGGCCAGCAGTGTTTACTTAAATTCCATGGCTCAGAGGACAAGGGCTGTAACGCTGGAGGAAATACCTGGAATCATACAGAAATACGCAAAAGGCGCATACGATGCCAGGCGTGCCGGTTTTGACGGGATTGAACTGCACTGTGCGCACGCCTATATGCTGTTGGGATCATTTTTATCGCCCATGAGAAACAAACGGACGGACCGTTACGGCGGAAGCCTGGATAACCGGGCCCGCCTGCTGTGCGAGGTTCTCGATGCGATCCGGGAGGCCTGCGGCCCTGATTTTCCTGTTATTCTGCGAATGTCGGGAAGCGAGCGGGATGAACAGGGCAATACACTGGAAGACATGAAGTATCTCGTCCCTGTTTTGGAACGGCACGGAGTGGCTGCGTTTGAAATCAGCGGGGGAACCCAGTATGAGCGGTGCAATAAGATTATTCCGTGTCACGGAGAGGTGCAGGGCGTCAATGTTCCGGAGGCAGAAGCGCTTCATGAGGCTGCGTCAGTCCCGGTTATTGTGGTGGGTAAAATTAATGAGCCGCGCTTTGCCGGGTATCTCGTTGATTCGGGGAAGGTGGACGGTGTAGTGCTGGGGCGTGCCCTGATTGCGGATCCCGACTTTGTAAATAAGATGGAAGCCGGAGATTACGAAGGAATTGCACCGTGTGCGGCCTGTGCCATCGGCTGTGTAGGGGAACAGACAAAACGTCACCCGGCCTCCTGTGTGATCAATCCGGCGGCAGGAAGAGAAAAAGAACTGGAGCTTACAGCGGCGGAGCAGCCGAAACGAGTGGTGATCGTGGGCGGCGGAATCGGCGGAATGGCCTGCGCCAGGGCATTTGCGGTACGCGGCCATGAGGTGGTACTTCTGGAGCGGGAAATGGAGCTGGGAGGCCAGATGCGGCTTGCCTGCATTCCACCCCATAAGCAGGAACTGAGCAAGTGGATCGTCTATCTGGAGCATGAACTGGAACGGCTGTCCGTAGACGTCCGGCTGAATACGGCAGCCGACAGGGCTGTCATAGACGGCCTTGCTCCCGAGGTGCTGATTCTGGCCACCGGCGCCAAAGAGATGCTCCCGCCGGTGCCGGGAATCGATCCGGAACAGGCCGTGACGGCCTGGCAGGTGCTGAGTGGGGAGACGGTAATCCCCGGAGGAAATGTTCTGGTGGTCGGAGGCGGTATGGTAGGGTGTGAGATCTGTGAATATCTGATGCATCAGAAACGTGGAAGCCTTCATATTACCATGATTGAGATGGCGGATGAAATCGGAGCGGGCATGGTGGTGAATAATCGGGTGCCGACTATGATACGGCTGAACCGGCCGGAGATTACCATGATGACCGGAACGAAGCTGATGTCCGTAAACGGCAGTGATGTGACCGTGGAAAGGCATGGCGTGCAGGAGACGTTTGGCGGGTTTACCCATGTGATCTATGCATGCGGTGCACGTCCGGCCAGAGCGCTTTTTGATGAACTGAAAGAGGCTTATCCGGAGGCTGTTTTAATCGGTGACGCCTCACAGCCCGCTCAGGCACTGGAGGCGGTGAGGCAGGCTGTGGAGACTGCGGTCCGGCTCGGATAATCGGTGAAAAACCATTGAATCACAGGTGCTTCTGATGGTATAATGGAAGCATAAAAGGAGGACGTGCCTATGAAACGATGGTTGGATACTGCAGACGAATATATAACGACCTGGAAGATCCGTGATGTGGCACTGCTGAAGCTTTGTGTCTGTGCGGCCGGCTTTCTGTTGGGAATGGAAATTCCCCGGCGGCACCGGAATAAGGCAGCAATAGCAGCCAGTGTAGTTTTTTCGGTAACGTACGTGATGATTATGCTCCCATTTTTAAAGCGGCTGGAAAGAAACGGGAAGGCGGAAGAGGTTTAAAAAGGGGTGGTCAGAAAGGGACGGTCGGAAAGAAATTGGAAAACAGGGGGTTTGTGCTGCCCGGCGATGCCGGGCAGCATTTCATATCATGGAAACGTGTCTCTGTGATATACTTTTTAACTGTTTTACGTATTAAATTATGAAACCGGGAGGATTAACCATGAAGTGGCTGGGAACAATCTCGCTTCTCTTTTTTGCCGTGATAGCGATCAGTATTGGATATATGAATTACAGTCGGATGTCGGAAAAGTGGCAGAACTGTACAGCAGATACGGAGGGAATTATAGTGGATTTTGATTCGGAAATATCTATGTCCAGCAGCGATAAAATTCTATATCCGGTTGTCAGGTATTTTGTAAACGGGAAGGGATATCAGATTACCTCCGGCAGCGGGACCAACAGACAGAAGCTGAAGGTGGGAGATACTGTCGCGGTCCGCTATAATCCGGATAAACCAAAACAGATGCTGATCGTTGGATATAATACGAAATCAACAATCTATCTGTGCATGGCAGTGATGGCTATGGGCGTGGTTGTCCCTTTTTTCTCAATGATATTGATCTGGAAAAACAGTGATTTTTTCATATGGGAAGGAAACGTATGAAACTGTATCGCAGCCCCCTTAATATTACAGGGAAATCCAAAAAATACTTGCGGAATTCGACATTCTGTGAGAGAATATAGCTAAGTATGATGTGATATATTTAACAAAGTACTTTTCACAATTATTACTTATTCGAAAGGAGTTTTAACATGATTTATTCACAGGAAGTAGAAGAGATGTGCACAGTGGCACAGGGCGTTCATCACGGCGCTGCTCCAATCCCAGAAGAAGCAAAATGGGTAAAATCTAAAGAAGTTAAAGATATCTCCGGTTTAACACATGGCGTTGGCTGGTGTGCTCCTCAGCAGGGCGCTTGTAAGCTGACTTTAAATGTTAAAGAAGGCATCATTCAGGAAGCACTGGTAGAGACCATCGGATGTTCCGGTATGACTCACTCCGCTGCTATGGCTGCTGAGATTCTGCCAGGTTTAACCGTTTTAGAAGCGTTAAATACAGACCTTGTCTGTGACGCAATCAATACAGCAATGAGAGAATTATTCTTACAGATCGCATACGGCAGAACCCAGAGTGCATTCTCAGAAGAGGGACTTCCTGTCGGTGCCGGACTGGAAGACTTAGGAAAGGGACTTCGCTCTCAGGTTGGTACCATGTACGGAACCTTAAAGAAAGGTCCTCGTTACCTTGAAATGGCTGAAGGTTATGTAACCGGTATTGCACTGGATGCGGACGATCAGATCATCGGCTATCAGTTTGTAAGCCTTGGAAAGATGACAGATTTCATCAAGAAAGGCGACGATCCGAATACTGCATGGGAGAAAGCAAAGGGACAGTACGGCCGTGTTGCTGATGCTGTTAAGATTATCGACCCAAGACATGAATAATGGGACAGGCCGGAGTCATACATATTCGTTCCGGTTTTCCATCTGCAGAATTTGACATAGCCAAATAACAAGGAGGACAAGATAATGGCTTTATTTGAATCATATGAGAGACGTATCAAACAGATCAATGAAGTATTAAACAGCTACGGAATTGCTTCTATTGAAGAAGCTGAGAAGATTACAAAAGATGCTGGTTTAGATGTATATAAGCAGGTAGAATCCATCCAGCCAATCTGCTTCGAGAATGCGAAGTGGGCCTATACTGTTGGCGCAGCCATCGCAATCAAGAAGGGATGCCGTAAGGCAGCAGATGCAGCAGCAGCAATCGGTGAAGGACTTCAGTCCTTCTGTATCCCGGGTTCCGTTGCTGATCAGCGTAAGGTTGGTTTAGGCCATGGAAACTTAGGCAAGATGTTACTGGAAGAAGCGACCGACTGCTTCTGCTTCTTAGCAGGACACGAGTCCTTCGCAGCAGCAGAGGGCGCGATCGGTATCGCAGAGAAGGCCAACAAGGTTCGTCAGAAACCATTAAGAGTTATCTTAAACGGTTTGGGAAAAGATGCCGCTCAGGTTATCTCCAGAATCAACGGCTTTACTTATGTAGAGACTGAGATGGATTACTACACAGGCGAAGTAAAAGAACTGTGGAGAAAGTCCTACTCTGAAGGCTTAAGAGCAAAAGTTAACTGCTACGGTTCCAATGACGTAACAGAAGGCGTTGCAATCATGTGGAAGGAAGGCGTTGACGTTTCCATTACCGGTAACTCCACCAACCCGACCAGATTCCAGCATCCGGTTGCAGGTACCTATAAGAAGGAATGTAATGAGAAGGGCAAGAAGTACTTCTCCGTAGCTTCCGGCGGCGGTACAGGACGTACACTTCACCCGGACAACATGGCAGCAGGTCCTGCTTCCTACGGTATGACAGATACTATGGGACGTATGCACTCTGACGCACAGTTCGCAGGTTCTTCCTCCGTTCCGGCTCACGTAGAGATGATGGGTCTGATCGGTGCAGGCAATAACCCGATGGTTGGTATGACGGTTGCGGTTGCGGTTAGCATCGAGGAAGCGGCTAAGGCTGGGAAGTTCTAAAAAAAGCCCATTTTATAAGGGTTTGAGGAGTTATGAGTTGTACTGAAAAGTGTCAAAAATGAGTGTATAGAACACAAGTAGTGCACAAACATAATTGTAAATTTAAGAGATGTTTCCATAAGATTTTCTGTGAGAAACATCTCTTATTTTGTTATCTTGCATATCGCTTTATGGAGTTGCCTCATTGTTCTGTGGGCATAGGTTTTCTCTGTAATATCTGTTATGGCGTGACCGACAATGAATTTCAATATGTATTCATCTACATGATATTCTTTTGCTTTTATGAATCGGCCCTGGTACTTGTCATGGGCCATGTAGGGCCCATGCTGTCCATTATCGTCATTAAAAAATATTCGTTGGCTGGTGAGAAACGTTTTTCAATGAGAGGGTGGATAACAGATGGGATTGTTACAATACGGTTTTTCCCTGTGTCTGTTTATTTGAGTAATAAACTTAGGGATGACAATTTCTCGGAGAAAGAATTGAGAAGGATAACGGAGTTGCAGGATTGTGAAAGTGGTTCATAGTTTGAACAAAAAGAGCTGTTTTTAATAATTACTAAACTATTGACATTTTCACTTTCCTGGCGTAATATAATATCAGCAGAGAAAAGCGGTTGTGTCCACTGGACGCAAAGTGAAACCCCAAGGAGGTGCAACTCCTTGGGGTTTCTTTTTCCTTTTGAAGAGGAATAACTTAGGCAGACTGTTGGTTATTTATCTCCGTCCAACCATTTGCAAATATAGTAGCAAACCATACCTGCCATAACAGAGATAAGAAAAGCGGTTATGTATTGCACTGGTCGCACCTCCTTCCTGCTGGAAAGAGTCAACAGCATATTAATTATATCTGTAAAGTAATAAGTTGTCTATTGCAAAAAACATTTTGTTGCGAGCTGCCGACGATGTGGCAGAGTAGCACGCTCATAACGTACAATCCTCCCTCAAACCCTGGTAAAAACGCCCGTCACCGTTTCGATAGAGGAAGCAGCGAAGGCACCGTTACCTTATAAGGGAGATCGGTTTCTGTTCAATGAATATTGTATTGCGGGCAACTATTGGCAAATAAGAATGATCAGATAGAGGTTGTTCTGTGTTTTGCCGGAAAACAGCAATAATACTTGGCAGGAAAAGAATTCTTTTGCCTCGATAATTTTTTGTGTAACAGGATCATGCTTTTTAGATACAAAAAAACCTCCCTGATATTCAGGAAGGTTTTCATGACCTATCCGGGAATCGAACCCGGGTTTCCGCCGTGAGAGGGCGGCGTCTTAGCCGCTTGACCAATAGGCCGTATCTGTCGTTTCTGACAGCTTCCTAATAATACCATAGGAAGTTGAATTTGTCCAGATAAATTTGAAAAAAAATTAAAAAAATTTTTCGACCTCTGTTTTCACTAAAGATTAAACTGCAAAAGCAATGAGAAAATACCCCATAAATTAGGTTGAGCCGGCAAGGTGACATTCCGTCAACCCCGCCGACTTAGTGGAAACATATGTAGGAAGCGCTCTGACTGCTTAATTCGATTTCCTATGTTTATAATATTATCATACTGGAAAAATGTAACATAAATTTGACCGCAGCGTAAAAAGATTATGAAATTTATTAAGGCTTTCTAACGAATTATGAAGTTTGTTCTTTTTTTGCATAAAACAGGAAGCAGTGGCTTGAAAGCTGTAAAAACATTATAAAAAAGTATTGACTATCACGTATGGTGATAGTGTAAAGTGATAATCAGAGATGAGGTCATCGATTCTTTTCGTGCCGGCAGAGGGAAACGCAGACTAAACTCAACAGGGAAGGAAGGTGAGAATGATGATGACTGTCAAACAGGTTTCCGTATTAACGGGGGTCAGTGTTCGGACGCTCCAGTTTTATGATGAGATCGGATTATTGAAACCGACGCAGATGACGGAATCCGGATACAGACTGTATGATGAAAGTGCACTGGAAGTACTGCAGCAGATTCTGTTTTTTAAGGAACTGGATTTTACACTGAGGGAAATCAAAGTGATTATGGAAAATCCGCAATTTGATAAGAAGGCAGCATTTGAAAAGCAGAAGGAGTTAATCCGGCTGAAACGAGACCGATTGAATGGTCTTTTGGAGTTACTCGATAAATTAATTCATGGAGAAACGTGTATGGACTTTAAAGAGTTTGATATGAGCGAATATTTTCAGTCTTTAGGTGAATTTAAAGCGACGCATACGGAGGAGATTATCAGGCGGCTCGGAAGTATGGAGCAGTTCGATAAATTATTTGGTGATCTTCAGTCGCAAGAGGTAGAGATTGCAGAGGCAGCGGTCAGACAGTATGGCAGTATTGAGAATTTTACAAAAGCAATGAAGGAAAATTTTCAAAACTATCTCTCCGAGGGGCCGGTTATCTCAGAAACTGAAGTAGATGGAATTATGGAAAAAACGGAACTGCTGACAAAACGGCTTACGGCAGACTTAACCAGAGATCCCTCATCTGCGGAAGTACAGGCAGCCGTAAGCGAACTGATTGCTTTTTGTGAAGAAAGTAATAGAGGAATCGACATGGGAGAAAATTACTGGTTACTTACGGCAGAGGCTTATCAGTCCAATCCCATGTATCTGGAAGTGAACGATCGAAAATATGGAGAAGGCGCATCAAAATTCATCGGAAGTGCAATTAAAGAGTATTTAGACAGGAAATAGAGTTGATGAGCCTTAAATCAGAGTGAATGTTAGTCCCAATGCCATCTTCGCAGAAGCTTTCAACCTGCGGAGGTGGCATTTGCTGCGTATTTATTGTTCACGGCCAATGCTGCGTATTTGCGGCAGGAAACAACTTTCCTTGCAAGATAGGAAAAATTATCATTTCATGTTATAATTTTTTGTAAATGCATACAGACTGCTGTAATCAGGAGCGGCAAAGTATGGAGATAGAATTTGCCATTACTGCGGTTTCATCATAGAAGAAAGAGAGGCGCAGGCGAAGCTCTGACGAATCTGGAGAGATTCACGGGAGTACAAAAGAAATAGGGCCTCAGTAGTAACTGCATAAGCAGGAAGAGAAATACAGAAAAAGGAGAAGTAACATGGTTGATTTAAAGATTCTGGAAGAACTGTCCAATGCATTTGGACCCAGCGGTTTTGAAGAAGATGTGGTCAGGGTAGTGAAAAAATATTGCGGCGGGCTGGCTGTGAGAAAGGATTCGATGCACAATGTATACACGGAGATGACGCCATCGCCTCTGACTGCTGTAAGCCGGGGAAATTGTGGGATTTACAGGAATGATGAGATACCATCGGACAGACGTCCTGTGTTGATGTTGGATGCCCATCTCGATGAATGCGGATTTATGATCCAGTCTATTATGGAAAATGGTCTTATGAGCATTGTAACACTTGGCGGCTTCCATCTTACCAGTCTTCCTGCCCACTCGGTGATCGTGAGAACGGAAGAGGGGAAACTGCACAGAGGGATTACTACTTCGAAACCCGTTCACTTCCTGACACCGGAGCAGAAGGCGGATAACAGTCTGAAGATTGAAGACATACTGATTGATGTGGGAGCATGCAGCAGGGAAGAGGTACTGACTGTATATGGAATTCGTCCGGGTGATCCTGTTGTTCCGGATGTGACGTATGAGTATCATGAAGAAAATGGTATCTGTTTTGGAAAAGCCTTTGATAACCGGCTGGGATGTTTTTGTATTATCGAGACCATGAAGGCACTTATGGCAGAGGAAGAAAGACTGGCAGCCAGAGTCGTGGGGGCGTTTGCCGCGCAGGAAGAGGTGGGAACCAGAGGGGCCACAGTGACTGCTCAGCAGGTGAAGCCCGATCTTGCGATTGTATTTGAGGGGTCACCCGCCGATGATCCTTATGTTCAGCTGGGAACAGCACAGGGCGTAATGAGGGGCGGTGTTCAGATCCGTCATCTGGATAACAGCTACGTCTCCAATCCTGAATTTATCAGGTATGCCCATGAGACAGGGAAAAAATTCGGAATTCCATACCAGGATGCCGTACGAAGAGGCGGCAGTACAAACGCAGGTAAGATTAGCCTGACCTGCCAGGCTGTTCCGGTTCTTGTGCTGGGGATTCCGTCCCGATATGTGCACAGCCATTATAATTTCTGCGCAAAATCAGATATTGAAGCGGCTGTGTCCATGGCGGTGGAGGTGATCCGAGGACTGAATGCGGAAACTGTGAAGCGGATTTTCAGGCAGGATCTGGTCTGACCGAAAGGTGGGGCGAGCGTATCCGGGCAGGGGAAATGTACGCTGTGAGCGGAGAAACCTGTGTCAAACGATTGGATTTTGTGTCAAAGAAACGGGATTTTGGGCAGTGGGAGTCGTTTATTTTTCACAGCTTTTCATGAGGGTGTGAGAAAATACTTGTCAATGCTTTTCTGATAGAATATAATATCAAGGAAAGAGCTGTTGCAGAAATCGCTTAAGATGCATGCAACAGCCTTTCATCTTCATTTGCAATTTTTGTTTTTTATTGAAGGAATGCGGGAATGCTAAAGAGAAAGCGGCTTATGTCCGTTTTTTTCATTTCCGGCATTCGTGATACTGTACATGATTATAATAGGAGGAATACCCGTGGAAAGAGAAATGATTATTGTTCTGGATTTCGGTGGTCAGTATAACCAGCTGATTGCCAGACGAGTCAGAGAATGCAATGTTTACTGTGAGGTTCATCCATACACACTGGGACTGGATAAGATCAGAGAAATGAATCCGAAGGGAATCATTTTTACCGGAGGTCCCAACAGTGTATATAAGGAGGATTCCCCGCATTGTGAAAAAGAAATCTTTGAGATGGGAATTCCGATCCTTGGAATCTGCTATGGTTCTCAGTTGATGGCTTATATGCTGGGGGGAAGCGTTGCGACGGCTCCTGTCAGCGAGTATGGAAAGACGGAAGTGGATGCAGAGGCGGACAGCCGGATTCTCGATTCCGTGAGCCCAAAAACGATCTGCTGGATGAGCCATACCGATTATATAGAAAAAGCTCCGGAAGGCTTCAGGGTAACTGCTCACACACCGGTATGCCCGGTGGCAGGCATGGAATGTGAGGAGCGCGGCCTCTATGCGGTTCAGTTCCATCCGGAGGTTATGCATACACAGGAAGGCATGAAGATGCTGTCCAATTTCGTATACAATGTCTGTAAATGTTCAGGAGACTGGAAGATGGATTCCTTCGTGGAGTCTTCCATCAAATCAATCCGCGAAAAAGTCGGCAGCGGAAAGGTACTCTGTGCTCTGTCCGGCGGTGTGGACTCTTCTGTAGCAGCCGTTATGCTGGCGAAAGCGGTTGGAAAACAGCTGACCTGCGTATTTGTGGATCACGGTCTTCTTCGCAAGGATGAAGGCGATGAGGTGGAGGCTGTCTTTGGCCCCAATGGTCCTTATGATTTGAACTTTATCCGTGTCAATGCCCAGGAGCGTTTCTATGAGAAACTGAAGGGGGCTGAGGAGCCGGAGCAGAAGCGCAAGATCATTGGTGAAGAGTTTATCCGTGTTTTTGAAGATGAGGCAAAAAAGATCGGTGCCGTGGATTATTTCGTACAGGGGACCATATACCCGGATGTGATTGAATCCGGTCTTGGAAAGTCGGCTGTGATCAAGTCTCACCATAACGTGGGCGGACTTCCAGAGCATGTGGATTTCAAGGAGATCATCGAGCCGCTGCGCCTTTTGTTTAAGGATGAAGTAAGAAAGGCCGGTCTGGAGCTTGGAATTCCGGAGTATTTAGTTTACCGCCAGCCGTTCCCGGGCCCGGGCCTGGGCGTGCGCATCATCGGTGAGATCACACCGGATAAGGTGAGAATCGTGCAGGAAGCCGATGCGATCTACCGTGAGGAGATTGCAAAAGCCGGAGTCGATAAGGGACTTGGCCAGTACTTTGCAGCGCTGACGAATATGCGGTCGGTTGGATGTATGGGTGACGAGAGGACATATGATTATGCGGTTGCACTGAGAGCTGTGCTTACATCTGATTTTATGACTGCGGAGTCGGCAGAACTTCCGTGGGAAGTCCTGGGAACTGTGACCAGGAGGATCGTTAATGAGGTGAAGGGCGTGAACCGGGTGTTGTATGATTGTACGGGGAAGCCGCCGGCTACGATTGAATTCGAGTAAATAGAAAAATCGCTATAAAGCTAGAGTTTATCAGCTTTGTAGCGATTTTTATTTTGTGAATGGGTATGATTTGGGTACAGATATTTATTTTTTAGTATTATGTTTGAAAAACTTATGTATTTGGTAAAGGAACTGGTGGGCAGATACGCTAAAGAGAATCAGGCATCCGGCCATGTTATGGAAAAGCTGGGATTTCAGTACTGCAGAGAAATCCCTTATGAAGCGAACGAGGGGAAACACCGTTACAATGGGGTAGAGTGCAGGCTTAAGTTCTGACATGAAAAGGTATAGATGACATGGGAGGCGGTGAATAACCGCCTCATTGCCTCACCCGTTATGGCCGCAGACACAACGATACATCTCAGACAGCTGTTTCGAATACTGCTCCATCAGCATCGATAACCGGGGTTCTCCTTCCATCGTCCGTTTATAGAGAATCTCCGGAGTTACGGTACGGTTCCTGTCGGCTTTCATATGAAGCATTTCCTGGATTTCGCTTAAAATACAGGCGGTAAAGGCCAGATAATCTTCCATCTGTGCGGAATTAACCGTACGGGTCTTTCTGTTGTTAATCAAGAAAAGCATTTGTTCTGCCTCGGATATCATGTGCCAGGAAATCCAGAGAAGTTTTTTGATAAAGGCCGAATCCTCGCTTCCGGCTTTTTTCAGATACTGGATAATCTGGTCGTGAATCAGATGGTAATGGATCTGAACATCGCAGATGACACCATAATCCAGAGGGGCGGCCAGGCTGCTCTCCAACAGTCGAAGGTAAACGTGGTGTATGTGAAACAGCTGATACAGGTTATAGCGGAACTGTCCTTTCTGATGTGTAGGAAATACAAAACGGTTTACGAGAAGTACCAGTACCATCGCAGAGACAACATAAAGGATACGGAGTTCAGCGGCCAGCATCTGTGGGAGTGCCAGTGTGGTAAGAGTCAGGGCAAAGCAGGTGGAGAACAGGGCCTGCTGCCAGGTTCCGGCCGTCTCCATATAGAGTCCCACCGCCATAAAGGTTGCCAGCAAAAAATGCCAGCCTGTTCCATGAAACAGCGGGAGAAGAAGCTGCAGGATCAGGCAGCCTGCCAGTGTTCCGATAAAACGGGTTTTTATCCGGGTGGCACTTTCCTCATACATAGGACGGAGCAGCAGGAAGGCATTCAGCACAAGCCAGTAGCCGTGGTTTGCCTGGCTGATCATGCTGTAAGCGAAGCCAATCGTCAGAACTGCGCTGAGGCGAAGCGCGAAACGAGTCTCAAATGTATCAGCCTTTATCTGGCCAAACAGTTTCTTAAGCGGGCGGCGATAGCTGGGAAGCTTCCAACCGTGAGAACTCTGTTTTCCGCCATCCTGCCGAATATTATCCAGAATCATCAGGAAGAGGCGGAGAAAATTCTGAATGAATATACAGGGAATTTCATCGCACTCCTCAACCTCGGCCAGAAGCTCGCCGCCTGTTCGAACCAGTTCCTCCTGCTCAAATCCATCGGTTCCGGCAGTCTCCATATACCGGGCCAGGCGTTCCAACAGGTCATGCCGGTTCGGATCTGAGAGCATGGAGGCCTGGTATGGGTTCGTCAGAAAATACACTGCCCGCTGAAACAGCAGTGCAAACATATATTGGATTTTCCCCCGGGGGCTCACGACATAGGTGAGCCCCCGGCTTTTGTATGCTTCTCCGTAAAGCCCCTGCAGGATCGGAAAAATGGGTTCCGCCTGTCCGGAGGCAGGACTGTCAGACGGTTTTCCCTGTTCTGTGGCATGGGTCTTCGGCTCTATCTGAGCACGAAGCGCGTCCGCCAGAAGCAGAAGTCCCCTTTTTGCAGGGGCAAAATGATCATTCTTTTTATTCCGTAAGGAACAGAAGAACAGGACAATGGTCAAAATGGCCAGGCCATAAGCCAGAGCCGCCATCTGCAGAGCCAGCCCCTCCCGGCCAACAGGCCGCAGCTGGAGAAAGACAAAGCACATGGCATTTGCAAAATATCCCAGCTGATTAAACTGCGAGGTCTGAAGAAAGACCAGCAGAAATGGGACAATCAGATTGAGAAGTATACAGAGAGGAAGGCTTAAGGACGCAAAAAAGCTGAGAAGAGCCATCAAAAACTGTGTGCCCACCAGAACCATCAGCTGCCTGACTGTGAAAGATTTCCGATAATTTACCTTAAACAGGATTGTAACCACCGATACGAGGATTGAATAAGAAATGCCGAATAAAAGAATCGTAGAGTAAAATAAAAAAAGGAAAAAAAGAATAATTGGCAGGGCCGCCATAAATTTGGAGCGGAGAGCTGCCAATATGGATTTTGTTTTGGTTTTCATGAATGAAGTCATCTCCTTTAAAGAAGTATTATAACTCTAATGGGGACGGCTGTCATCTTTTTTTACATCCTGATCCTCCCACACAATTAGTTCACAGAAAAATCACCAAATCCCATCCGGCCTTTCAGCTTTCTTTCAGCTTTTCATGCTAGAGTATATTTGTAATTTATTTCTGACATTTACACAGAGACAAGGAGGCGGAACCGATATGGCGCAGGAAATTTTTAAACGTTATGAAAAGAAATATCTGCTGACAGAAGAACAGTATCTCGGTCTGAAGCGGGTGCTTGAGGATCGGATGGAGGCCGATGCATATGGAGTACATACCATTTCCAATATTTACTTTGACACTAAGGATTTTGAACTGATCAGAACTTCCCTGGATGGGCCTGCATACAAAGAGAAGCTTCGACTGCGTGCCTATGGGCAGGTTAACGAGAAGAGTATGGTATTTCTGGAAATGAAGAAGAAATACAGCGGTGTGGTATATAAAAGGCGAGTTCCAATGGAACTTGCATCAGCTGTCCGATATTTGAATGACGGAATTCTTCCGGAGCTGGAAAATCAGATATTCCGGGAAATACAGTATATGAAACAACGGTATCGTTTGAAACCGGCGGCGTACGTGGCTTATGACCGTGTGGCGTGTTCCTGCAAAGCGGATCAAGAGCTGCGGGTAACCTTTGACCGGAACATACGCTGCAGAACCGAAGGATTGGATTTGCAGGCCGGAACCTATGGGACTTCATTGCTTGAGGAGGGCAGGGTTCTGATGGAAGTGAAAATACCGGGAGCGATGCCGGTCTGGATGAGCCGGGGATTTTCGGAGCTTGGTATCTATCCCGTATCATTTTCAAAGTATGGACGTTACTACAGGGAGTATCTGGTGAACGCGGAGAGGCTGGGACGCTGTGGACGAGATAGAGAAGGAGGGCGTGACTGTGCTTAACACTATTTTGACAGAAACAGTCAGCTCCGGAATTACACTGCCGCAGCTGATCCTTTGCACATTAACATCACTGGGAATTGGAATTGTGCTGGCATTTCTCCATACATATAAAAATACGAGTTCAAAAAATTTTGTGATGACGTTAGCGATCCTGCCTGCGGTGGTGCAGGCGGTGATTATGCTGGTAAACGGCAATCTTGGAACAGGTGTTGCTGTGATGGGCGCATTTGGGCTGGTGCGTTTCCGGTCTGCGCCGGGCAACGCCAGGGAGATCGGAAGCGTATTTCTGGCCATGGCAATCGGCCTGGCGACCGGTATGGGATATCTGGGGATTGCGGTTCTTCTGCTTCTTATAATCGGAGCAGCAATCCTGATTTTGACCGAAATTCCCTTTGGCAGCCAGTCATTTTCACAGAAGGAGCTGAAGGTAACCATACCGGAAAATCTGGATTATGCCGGGATTTTTGATGATTTATTTGAAAAATACACAAAGAGCGCAGAGCTTATGAAGGTTCGTACGACTAATATGGGGAGTCTTTATGAGCTGTGCTACCGGATCGAATTAAAAAAGGAAGAAGAAGAGAAGGCGATGCTCGATGACATTCGGTGCAGAAATGGAAATCTGACAATAGTATGCGGCAGGATCGCGGAGAACAGAGAGGAATTGTAAAAAAGGAGAGATAGAATGAAGCGAATTTTAAGACACGGTCTGTTTCTGGCGGTGGCAGGAACTATAATTATGACAGGCTGCCAGAGCCAAAACGAAGGTCAGACCTCCGGTTCCATTGTGGCAGAAGAAAAAGGGAGCACCGACAGTACGGAAACCGTGATAATCGGAAATGGAGATTCCGTCACAGTGACAGGAACGGGAGCCGCGGTGGACCAGCGTGTCGTGACAATTACGGCAGCGGGAACGTACCGGCTCAGCGGGGAACTTACCGACGGCCAGATTGCAGTGAATGCAGGCAAAGAGGATGAGGTCAGCCTGATTCTCGATGGGTTTACAATATCCAATACCAGTTCGTCCGCTGTCTATGGGATCAAAAGCGGAAGCATCACGATTATCACAGAAGAGGGAACCGACAATGTCATATCCGACGGAACCGAATACCAGTATGAGGAAGAAGGGGCGGATGAACCGGATGCGGCTGTATTCAGCAAGGATGATATCATTCTGAAGGGCAGCGGCATGCTGACTGTCACCGGAAATTACGGCTGCGGAATACGAAGTAAGGATCATCTGACTGTGAAGTCGGGAACGTACGTGATTGACGCAGTTCAGGATGCCGTGAAGGGAAAAGATTCTGTGAAAATAGAAGGCGGCACGTTCACCTTAAAAGCAGGTGAAGACGGAATCCAGGCCAGTAATGACGAGGAGGAGGACAAGGGCTATGTAGAAATTTCCGATGGAACCTTTTCCATCACAGCAGGAGCCAAGGGAATTAAGGCGGTGACGCGTCTGGAGATATCAGGAGGAACCATCGACATTGATTCGGAGGATGACGCAATCCATTCTAATGGTGACGTGAACATTACCGGAGGGACTTTTACAATTGCCACGGGAGATGATGGTATTCACGCGGATAACCGGGTGGTAATCGACGATGGAACCATTATGATCATAGAGAGTTATGAAGGAATCGAAGGACTGATGGTTGATATCAACGGAGGTGTCATCGATCTTACGTCGGAAGACGACGGATTGAATGCAGCGGGCGGAAATGACGGTTCCGGTAATCTGGAGTTTGGAAGGGAAGGCCGGCCGGGCGGCATGAGAGGAGAAAAAACGGATGGTGCCGGCGGTGCTTTTGGAGCGGCAGAAGGTGCTTATATCAAAATTACAGGAGGAGAGATAAAGATCAGTGCATCAGGCGACGGTATCGATTCCAACGGTGATTTCTATATGGAAGGGGGAACTGTAATCGCAGAGGGACCGACAGACAATGGAAACGGAACGCTGGATTACGATGGAACCGGAACGATCACCAGAGGTATCTTTATGGGAACGGGAAGTTCGGGGATGGTTCAGTCGTTTTCCGAAGACTCTGCACAAAATGTGATTGTGGTGTATTTCATCAGTACAAAAACAGCCGGGACAGAGTGGAAGCTTACAAGCGGAGACGGAACGGTGGAACTTACGGGAAATCCGGCTAAGGAGTACTCTTCCCTGATCGTAAGCTCCCCGGATCTGAAAGAAGGGGAGACGTATCAGCTGACTGCGGGAGAAGAATCCATGGAGATCACTGTATCAGGGAGGATCACCCAGTCCGGTACGCGGTCCGGCACAGGCGATGCCATGCCGGGAAAACGAGGTGCTGACGGCGGTGGCGGGGAAAGAAAACCGGGAGAAGGACAGCGTCCGGGAGGACAAAAGCCCGAAGGGGGGCCTAAGCCCGAAGGGGAACCGCAAAGGGAAACGGCTCCGGATCAGAAAGAATGAGTGGTGAATAGGATTCCAATTCTCCTTTTTTATGGTAAAATAGCGATAGAAAAGGAAAACAGGAGGTTTGACAGACTTTGAAAAATAAAATCTGGCTGGATCAATTGAGAGCAGAAGACAGGGATACCGTTTTTTCCCTGACTTCTGCTCCGGAAATCGTAAAATATATGCGTTTTGGGACTCACAAGGTGCCGGAGGAGGCGGAAGAACTCATCCGGAATTATACGGAAAAGGGAAACTACGGCTTTTTGATACGGCTGACGGACAGTG
>OBUV01000034.1_pt1 | contig 97092 bp, 83 predicted proteins | sample 1475971 | NCBI WGS metagenome assembly OBUV01 (sample SAMEA2579962, study PRJEB22360) | human gut metagenome | biome: human gut; feature: human-associated habitat; material: faeces | place: Denmark | collected 2008/2010
AATATCAAACGCGGCGGGGCCCAAAAACCCCCCGCCCAACCCCCGCCAGTAACAGCGGCTCGTTGAGCATACCATCACCGAGGTTTTTACCCAGCGCGACGAACGACAGGTCGCCAGACTGCGCGTACACCAGCGCCATACCGAACAGCAAGAAAGAAGACGCTGCGGCAGAAAGAATGGTGTATTTGATACTGGCTTCCAGCGAACGTTTCTGGCGGAAAGCGTAACCGACCAGGCCAAACAACGGCAGAGAGATCAGTTCGATACCGAGGAACAGAGACGCCAGATGGTTGGCATTCGCCAGCAAGATCCCACCCAAGGCGGCAATTAACACCAACAGGTAGAACTCGTCCTTATTGTCGTTATAACCTTCAAGCCACGGGTAGGCAAAAGTACAGGTGGCGAGGCTCGCCAGAAGTACCAGCCCGGTGTAGAGCATGGCGAAACCATCAACACGCATCAGCGGCGTGACGTCCATAGCGCCCGCCTGGCCAACAAACCAGAGCGAAACCAGCGCCGCGTTAAGCCCAATGACCGACAGCGTGGCGTTGAGGAAGTGATTGCGTCGCCACGCAATGGAGAGCATCACAACCACCACCGTCAAGCCGACGATCAGCAACGGTAGCAGTGCGATCAGGTTTTGTGGAGTTATTGTCATGGCGATTTACGGCCTTGTAGTAGTAACGGAATTAACAAACCACTGCTGGATATTGCCAATCGCGGAGTGCGAGGTATCCAGAATCGGCTGCGGCCAGAAGCCCAGCAGTACCAGCAGCACCACCAGCAACAGGATCATAAACAACTCACGCAGCGACATCCCTGGCAGTTCCTGGCTGGCAATCTCGCTTTTCGCCTTACCGAAGTAAGCGCGATGCAGCATTGCCAGCGAATAAACAGACGCAAAGACCAGCCCAAAAGTAGAGATAACGGTAATGACCGGGACGACCTGGAAGCTGCCGAACAGAATCATAAATTCACCGACGAAGTTACCAGTGCCCGGCATCCCAAGCGTTGCCACAGCAAAGAACAGCGACAGTGCTGGCAGCCATTTCATTTTGCTCCACAGACCGCCCATCATGCGCATGTCACGGGTGTGGATACGTTCATAGAGCTGACCGCAGAGAATAAACAGACCCGCCGCCGACAAGCCGTGCGCAATCATCTGAATAACCGCGCCCTGATAGGCCAACTGGCTGCCGGTATAGATAGCAATCAGCACGAAGCCCATGTGGGAAACCGAGGTGTAGGCGATCAGACGTTTGATATCAGTCTGGGCAAAGGCCATCCACGCACCGTAGAAGATGCCGATAACACCCAGCCACATCGCGATTGGCGCAAACTCTGCCGACGCGTTCGGGAACAACGGCAGGGAGAAACGCAGCAGACCGTAAGCGGCGGTTTTCAGCAAGATCCCCGCGAGGTCAACGGAACCGGCAGTCGGTGCCTGGGAGTGGGCATCTGGCAACCAACCGTGCAGTGGAACCACCGGCATTTTCACCGCAAAGGCGATGAAGAAGCCCAGCATCAACAGATATTCCACACCACTGGACATTGGCGTATTCAGCAGCTCTTCATAGTTGAAGGTCCAGACACCAGTCGCATTGTAGTGAACGAAGACCAGCGCCAGGATGGCGATCAACATCACCAGACCACTCGCCTGGGTGTAGATGAAGAATTTGGTTGCCGCCGTGATACGCGTTTTACCGTCAGAAGCTTTATGCCCCCACAGTGCGATCAGGAAGTACATCGGCACCAGCATCATTTCCCAGAAGAAGAAGAACAGGAACATGTCGATGGCAAGGAACACGCCGATAACACCGCCCAGGATCCACATCAGGTTGAGGTGGAAGAAGCCCTGATATTTTTCGATCTCATTCCACGAGCAAAGTACCGCCAGCACGCCGAGCAGACCTGTCAGCACGACCATCAGCAACGACAGACCATCAATGGCGAGGTGAATAGAGATTCCAAAACGCGGGATCCACGGCATGTCGAATTCAGACTGCCACTGCGGAATTCCGGCGGATTGCGTCAGTGAATAACCGCCCTGCAACCACAGTTGCAGCGACAGCGCCAGCGTCAATCCCATGGTGATTAGCGCGATCCAGCGCGGCACCTTTACGCCAAAGCGTTCGGTCTGCCAGCACAGGAAGCCGCCAATAAAGGGAATTAATATTAGCCAGGGTAGTAACATGGCGATCTTTATTCCTTGTAAAAGTCCCGTCAGGACCGGATTTTCAACGAATTCTCACGACAGAAAATTCACTTCGGATTGGGGGGAGTGTCGGATGCGCCGCTGTAGTGGCTTATCCGACCTACGTTCTTATATGCCCGAGGGCAAATCCCACAATCCTTAACTCAACGCAGTACCATCAACAGTGCCAGCACCACGACCGCACCGATGCTCATGGATGCCACATACCAGCGCAGGTAGCCGTTCTCACTGAGCAACAGACCTTTACCCGTAAAGCGCGAGAGGATCGCCGGGATGTTCATCATTGAGTTCAGCGGATCGCGTTTCAGCAACCAGGCGATCCCCAGGAACGGTTTGACGAACACTTTGTCGTACAGCCAGTCAAAGCCCCAGGCGTTGTACCACCAGGTCCCCAGCAGACGACCCGGTGCACTGTTGGCGATAGAAGTCACCAGAGTACGTTTACCCAGCCACAGCCAGGCTGCCAGCAAAATGCCAACAACCGCAACCACGCCAGAGGTAATTTCCAGGGTCAACATACTGCCGTGTGCCAGCTCCGTGGTTTGCGGAAGCACGCCCTGCAGCGGCGGTACAATCAGTGCGCCAACGAAGGTGGAAAGGATCAGCAGCACAATCAGCGGCAGGCTGTGGGTGATCCCTTTCACGGCGTGAGCGTGAATTTGTTCTTTTCCGTGGAAGACGATGAAAATCATACGGAAGGTGTAGAGCGAGGTCATAAACGCACCGACCAGACCAGCCACCATCAGATTGATATGACCATTCGCCATCGCACCCGCGAGGATCTCATCCTTACTGAAGAAGCCCGCAGTGACCAGCGGCAGTGCCGACAGCGCCGCGCCGCCCACCAGGAAGCAGAGATAAACCAGCGGAATAGATTTACGCAGACCGCCCATCTTGAAGATGTTCTGTTCGTGATGACAGGCCAGAATGACAGAACCGGATGCCAGGAACAGCAGCGCTTTAAAGAATGCGTGGGTCATCAAGTGGAAAATCGCCGCATCCCATGCCTGCACGCCAAGCGCGAGGAACATGTAGCCAATCTGACTCATGGTGGAGTAAGCGAGAACACGTTTGATGTCGGTCTGTACCAGCGCAGCAAAACCAGCCAGCAGCAAGGTAACCGCCCCGACAATACCCACCAGATGCAGAACTTCCGGGGTCATCAGGAACAGGCCGTGGGTACGGGCGATCAGGTAAACACCTGCGGTTACCATGGTTGCGGCGTGGATCAGCGCAGAGACAGGCGTCGGGCCAGCCATCGCGTCGGCAAGCCATGTCTGCAACGGCAACTGCGCAGATTTACCAACCGCACCACCCAGCAGCATCAGCGTCGCCCACATCAGCATGTTATTGCCGTCTGCAAAGTGCGCCGGTGCCAGTTCCACCATTTCGCGGAAGTTCAGCGTGCCCAGTTCGTTGTAGAGAATGAACAGCGCGAAAGCGAGGAACACGTCACCGACACGGGTCACGACAAACGCTTTCATTGCCGCGGCACCATTCTTCGGATCGGTGTAATAGAAACCGATCAGCAGATAGGAGCACAGGCCCACGCCTTCCCAGCCGAGGTACATCAGCAGCAGGTTGTCGGCCAGAACCAGAACCACCATGCTGGCAATGAACAGGTTGGTGTAAGCGAAGAAGCGAGAGTAGCCCTCTTCACCGCGCATATACCAGGAGGCGTACATGTGGATCAGGAAACCCACACCGGTGACCACTGAGAGCATGGTCAGTGACAGGCCGTCCAGCACCAGGTTGAAACCGATGTTAAAGTCGCCTACCGACATCCACGTCCACAGCGGCTGGCTGTAAGCCTGCTCACCGTTAGCGAAGAAATCGACGCCGATAAAAGCAGTCACCAGCGCAGCCAGGCCCACAGAGCCAACGCCAACGATCGCTGAGACATTTTCAGACCAGCGTCCGCGAGAGAACGCCAGCAGAATGAAGCCAATTAATGGCAAAATAATGGTTAAGGCAAGCATGTTCATCCGCGCATCTCACTTACTGAATCGATGTTCAGGTTCTGGCGACGACGGTGAAGTTGCAGCAGCAGCGCAAGACCGATACTCGCTTCCGCCGCCGCGAGGCTGATGGCAAGAATGTACATCACCTGACCGTCGGTCTGGCCCCAGTAGCTCCCGGCGACCACAAAGGCCAGCGCGGAGGCGTTAATCATGATTTCCAGACCAATCAGCATAAACAGCAGATTGCGACGGATAACCAGACCGGTTAAGCCAAGAACGAACAAGATTGCCGCGAGGATCAGTCCATGTTGTAAGGGGATCATGCGTGCTCCTCCGTTTTTCTTTTCGCGCTGTCGTCTTTGCGATTGCTCAGCACTTCACCCGCACGCTCTTCGCGACCGACGTGGAAGGCCACAACCAGACCGGCCAGCAGCAGCATAGAGGCCAGTTCAACCGCCAGCACGTAAGGCCCGAACAGCGTAATACCCACTGCTTTGGCGCTGATTGGCGTACCATCGATACCCTGATCGTTAACACCGAGAATGGCGTAAACAATCACCACCAGCATGATGGCCGACAAAATTGCCGGACCAATCCACACCTGCGGTTTCAGCCACTGGCGTTCCTGTTCGATTTCCGAACCGCCCAGGTTGAGCATCATCACCACGAACACGAACAGCACCATAATGGCACCCGCGTAGACGATAATTTCCAGCGCACCGGCAAAGTAAGCGCCCAGTGAGAAGAACACCCCGGAAATCGCCAGCAGCGAAATAATCAGGTACAGCAGTGCGTGTACCGGATTGGTATGGGTGATCACTCGCAAGGTCGCAAGTATGGCTATCAGGCCACAGATATAAAAAGCGAACTCCATTGCCCCTCTCCTTACGGTAACAGGCTCTTGACGTCGATAGGCTTGGCTTCGTTCTCTGCTTCGCCCTTATCTTTGCCGTCGATTGCCATACCTGCCATCCGGTAGAAGTTATATTCCGGGTATTTGCCCGGACCGGAGATCAGCAGATCCTCTTTCTCGTAAACCAGATCCTGGCGTTTGTATTCCCCCATCTCGAAATCCGGGGTTAACTGAATCGCCGTGGTCGGACAGGCTTCTTCGCACAGACCACAGAAAATGCAGCGTGAGAAGTTGATGCGGAAAAATTCCGGATACCAGCGACCGTCTTTGGTTTCTGCTTTTTGCAGCGAGATACAGCCGACCGGGCAGGCTACTGCGCAGAGGTTACAGGCTACGCAACGCTCTTCGCCGTCCGGATCGCGGGTCAGAACGATACGACCACGATAACGGGGCGGCAGATAGACCGGCTCTTCCGGGTACATTCGCGTTTCGCGCTTGGCAAACGCGTGCAGGCCGATCATCCAGATACTACGAACCTGGGTGCCGAAACCTACTAACAATTCTTTTAAGGTCATGGTCTTAGTGCCCCTTATTGCGCCTGCCAGAGAATGACAGCCGCCGTTACCAGCAAGTTGATCAGCGTCAGCGGCAGGCAGATTTTCCAGCCGAAGGACATTACCTGGTCATAACGCGGACGCGGCAACGACGCACGAATCAAAATGAACATCATCATAAAGAACGCAGTTTTCAGCGCGAACCAGATGAATGGCGGTAACAACGGGCCTTGCCAGCCACCGAAGAACAACGTCACCATCAGTGCGGAGATGGTCACAATCCCGATGTATTCACCCACGAAGAACAGGCCGAATTTCATCCCGGAATATTCAATGTGGTAACCATCCGCCAGTTCCTGCTCGGCTTCCGGCTGGTCAAACGGGTGACGGTGACATACCGCCACGCCCGCGATGGCAAAGGTAATAAAACCAAAGAATTGCGGGATGACGTTCCATACATGCGCCTGGCTGTTAACGATGTCGGTCATGTTGAATGAACCGGCCTGCGCCACCACGCCCATCAGGGAAAGCCCGAGGAACACTTCGTAGCTTAGGGTCTGCGCAGAAGCACGCATCGCACCCAGCAGCGAGTATTTGTTGTTACTTGACCAGCCCGCAAACAGCACTGCGTAAACCGCCAGACCTGCCATCATCAGGAAGAACAAAATCCCGATGTTCAGGTCGGCAACCACCCAACCCGGACTGACTGGCACAATCGCAAAGGCCAGCAGCAACGAGGTAAAGGCGATCATCGGCGCAAGGGTAAAGATGACGCGATCCGAGAATTTCGGGATCCAGTCTTCTTTAAAGAACATTTTGATCATGTCCGCGACCAACTGAAGCGAACCGCCCCAGCCAACACGGTTAGGTCCGTAACGGTTCTGGAACAGCCCCAGCAGACGACGTTCACCAAAGCTCATGAATGCCCCGCAGGTGACAACCACCAGCAAGATCACCACCGCTTTGAGGATGGTCAGCAGGATCTCAATCAGTTCCGGTGATAACCAGGTCATTGTTGTGCCTCCTTGAGATCCTCAAGATGCGCGCCAGCCAGCACCGGAGCAATGCCGGACATGCCCATCGGCAAGCCCACCTGCCCTGCCGTCAGCCCTTCTGCGATTTCAACCGGTAGCGTGACCGTGTTGCCATCGTAACTAAAGGAGACGCGAGTACCCGCATTCACGCCCAACTTCGCGGCATCTGCCGGGTTGAGTTTGATATACGGCTGCGGCATACGGCTCTGGAATACCGGAGCACGCTGTGACAGTTCATCGCTGCCAAACAGATGGTAGTACGGCGCGATACGCCATTTCCCTTCCTGCGGCTGGAAGCGTGCCGGTACGCTGGTGAAGTAATCCAGACCGTTTTCGCTGGCTTCAAACAAACGCACGCCCGGATCGCCAAAGCGCAATTTGCCACCCACTTCGTCCTGGAATTTGTTCCACGCCTGCGGGGAGTTCCAGCCCGGTGCCCAGGCAAACGGCACTTGCGAACGGTGCGCGGTCGGCTGGTTGTTACCTTCCATCGAGAAGGTGAACATGGTGTCGATATCCTGCGGCTGACGCGGTTCATGAACGCTGATATTGGCGCGCATGGCGGTACGGCCACTGTAACGGTGCGGCTCACGAGCCAGTTTCTGACCACGAATGCGGAATGTCGCATCCGGCGCGGCATCTTTGATGCCAGCAAGTTCCGGGATCTTCGCCACGACGGCGTCAATCACATGGTCGAGCTGCGTCCAGTCCACTTCTCGACTCAGCAGCGTACTGTGCAGCGAGTGCAACCAGCGCCAGCTTTCCAGCATCACCGTTTTGCTGTCGTAGTAAGACGGATCGTAAACCTGGAAGAAACGTTGAGCACGACCTTCGTTGTTGATCACCGTACCGTCGCTTTCAGCAAAGCTGGCAGCGGAAAGCACCAGATGGGCGTTTTCCATAATCGCCGTGCGCTGATGGTCAACCACCATCACCAGCGGCGCTTTTGCCAGCGCGGCGTTCACGCGGGTCGCGGAAGCGTGACGATGTAGATCGTTTTCCAGCACCACCACTGCATCGGCGCGTCCGGTTTCCAGTTCGGTCAGGGCTTCTTCAAGCGAACCGCCGCCCATAATGCCCAGCCCCATACTGTTTACGGAACGGGCAATCATAGTGATACCTACGTCAGCGCCGCGACCTTTCAGGGCTTTCGCTACGTTAGCTGCAGCCTGAATCACTTCTGTACTACCGGCGTTAGTGCCGGAGATAATCAACGGTTTCTTCGCACCAGCCAGTGCCTGTACGATGACGTCGACTTTGCTTTGCAGCTCCGGCTCGATACCGTCAACCGCTGGTGCGGAGTTGTCCAGCGCGTGGGCGATGGCAAAACCTAAACGCGCCTGATCTTCAACCGGTGCGCGGTAAGTCCACGCCGCGATGTCATCCAGGCGGGTGTCATCAACGTTAGTAACAAACAGCGGGTGCTTGGCACGTTGGCCAATGTTGAGGATTGCCGCAATCTGCCAGTCAGCCACTTTCTGTGCTGCCGCCATTTCACGCGCTTTGCCTTTTACTGCCTGACGAACCGCCAGCGCGACGCGTGCCCCGGTCTGTGTAACATCTTCGCCCAGCACCAGTACTGCATCGTAAGATTCGATTTCACGCAGTGCCGGAGTATAAATGCCGCCTTCACGCAGCACTTTCAGCGCCAGTTGCAGACGTTCCTGCTCACCGTGAGCGATACCGGTGTAGAAGTTTTCTTCGCCAACCAGTTCACGCAGCGCAAAGTTGCTTTCCACGCTGGCACGCGGAGAACCGATGCCGATGACTTTCTTCGACTGACGCAGAATATCTGCCGCACCTTGCATCGCCTGCTCGGCGTTGAGGGTGATGAAATCATCGCCACGACGCTGTACCGGCTGACGTGGACGATCCTTCAGGTTGACGTAGCCGTAGCCGAAACGACCACGGTCGCAGAGGAAGTAATGGTTTACCGTACCGTTGTAACGGTTTTCGATACGACGCAGTTCACCATAACGTTCACCCGGGCTGGTGTTACAACCGATGGAACATTGCTGGCAGATACTCGGCGCAAACTGCATATCCCATTTACGGTTATAACGCTCGGAGTGCGTTTTATCGGTGAATACGCCGGTCGGGCAAATTTCCACCAGGTTACCGGAGAACTCGCTTTCCAGGGTGCCGTCTTCCGGGCGACCGAAGTAAACGTTGTCGTGCGCGCCATAAACGCCCAGATCCGTACCGTCAGCGTAATCTTTGTAGTAACGCACGCAGCGGTAGCAGGCGATGCAGCGGTTCATTTCATGAGAGATGAACGGCCCCAGATCCTGATTGCGGTGGGTACGTTTGGTGAAACGGTAGCGACGGAAGGTATGCCCGGTCATCACGGTCATATCCTGAAGATGGCAGTTACCACCCTCTTCACAGACCGGACAGTCGTGCGGGTGGTTGGTCATTAACCACTCGACCACACTTTCACGGAACTGTTTCGCTTCTTCGTCGTCAATGGAAATAAAGGTGCCATCGGAAGCCGGTGTCATACAGGACATCACCAGGCGACCACGCGTGTCTTCCGCGTTTTGGTATTGCTTCACCGCACACTGGCGGCAAGCACCGACGCTTCCCAGCGCCGGATGCCAGCAAAAGTAAGGAATATCAAGGCCCAGAGACAGACAAGCTTCCAGCAGGTTGTCCGCTCCGTTGACCTCGTATTCTTTGCCGTCTACATGAATTGTAGCCATTAGCATGCTTCCAGTTTTCTCAGTCATAGACTGAGCGTTAATCGAAATTCGGTTACCAGCGCTCTTTCAGCAGGTTCGGCTGAATCCCATTAATCAAATGGGTATTGCTGAACGGCTGTTTGATTCCCGCTTCAAATTCTTCACGGAAATATTTGATGGCGCTCTGTAACGGCTCCACTGCACCTGGTGCGTGGGCACAGAAGGTTTTACCCGGGCCTAAGAATCGACACAGTTGCTCAAGTGTTTCGATATCGCCAGGCTGACCTTCGCCACGCTCCAGTGCACGCAGAATTTTCACACTCCACGGCAGACCATCGCGGCACGGCGTACACCAGCCACAGGATTCACGGGCGAAAAACTCTTCCAGGTTACGTACCAGCGACACCATGTTGATCTCGTGGTCAACGGCCATCGCCAGCGCCGTACCCAGACGGCTACCCGCTTTACCGATACTTTCGAACTCCATCGGCAGGTCAAGGTGCGCTTCTGTCAGGAAGTCAGTGCCCGCGCCGCCTGGCTGCCAGGCTTTGAATTTCAGCCCGTCACGCATACCACCAGCGTAATCTTCAAGGATTTCACGCGCGGTAGTACCGAACGGCAGTTCCCACAGACCCGGATTTTTCACCCGACCAGAGAAGCCCATCAGCTTGGTGCCAGCATCTTTGCTTTTCGAGATGTTCTGATACCACTCCACGCCGTTAGCGAGGATCGCCGGAACGTTACACAGGGTTTCGACGTTGTTAACACAGGTCGGTTTGCCCCATGCGCCTGAGGTTGCCGGGAATGGCGGCTTCGAGCGCGGGTTAGCGCGACGCCCTTCCAGAGAGTTGATTAACGCAGTTTCTTCACCGCAGATGTAGCGTCCTGCCCCGGTATGGACGAACAGTTCGAAATCAAAACCTGTTCCCATAATGTTTTTGCCGAGCAGCCCCGCTTCGGTCGCTTCGGCAATGGCACGACGCAGATTCACTGCCGCTTCGATATATTCGCCACGCAGGAAGATGTAGCCGCGATACGCTTTCAGCGCAAAGGCAGAGATCAACATACCTTCCACCAGCAGGTGCGGCAGTTGCTCCATCAGCAAACGGTCTTTATAGGTGCCCGGTTCCATTTCATCGGCGTTACACAGCAGGTAACGGATGTTCATGGATTCGTCTTTCGGCATCAGGCTCCACTTCAGGCCAGTAGAGAAGCCCGCGCCGCCGCGCCCTTTCAGACCGGAATCTTTGACCTGATTGACGATTTCGTCCGGAGAAAGCCCGGTCAGCGCCTTACGCGCCCCTTCGTAACCGTTTTTACTGCGGTATTCGTCCAGCCACACCGGCTGTTTGTCATCGCGCAGACGCCAGGTCAGCGGATGCGTTTCGGGAGTACGGATAATGTTTTTCATTTATACCGCTCCAGCAGTTCAGGGATCGCTTCCGGGGTCAGATGCGCGTGAGTGTCCTCATCGATCATCATGTTTGGCCCTTTGTCGCAGTTCCCCAGGCAGCAGGTTGGCAGCAGCGTAAAGCGACCGTCAAACGTCGTTTGCCCTGGTTTGATATTCAGTTTTTTCTCCAGCGCCGCCTGAATTCCCTGGTAACCGTTGATGTGACAAACCACGCTGTCACAATAGCGGATCACATGGCGACCCACCGGCTGGCGGAAGATCTGGCTGTAGAACGTTGCCACACCTTCAACATCGCTTGCCGGAATACCCAGAACGTCAGCGATCGCGTGGATCGCGCCGTCCGGCACCCAGCCACGCTGCTTCTGAACGATTTTCAGCGCTTCAATGGACGCCGCACGCGGGTCTTCGTAGTGGTGCATCTCGTGCTCAATCGCTTCACGCTCTGCCGCACTCAGCTCAAAAGCCTCGGTTTGTGGTTGTTGATTCTCGTGCATAATTAGCGGTCCACATCTGACATAACAAAATCGATACTGCCCAGATAAACAATCAGGTCAGACACCAGGCTGCCGCGGATCGCCGCCGGAATTTGCTGCAAATGCGCATAACTCGGGGTGCGGATACGGGTGCGATAACTCATGGTGCTACCGTCACTGGTCAGGTAGTAACTGTTGATCCCTTTGGTCGCCTCAATCATCTGGAAGGACTCATTGGCAGGCATCACCGGCCCCCACGACACTTGCAGGAAGTGGGTGATCAGGGTTTCGATATGTTGCAGCGTGCGCTCTTTCGGCGGCGGCGTAGTCAGCGGGTGATCCGCTTTGAACGGGCCTTCCGGCATGTTGTTGAGGCACTGCTCAAGAATGCGCAGACTCTGGCGCAGCTCTTCCACTTTCAGCATTACGCGGGTGTAGCAGTCAGAAACGCCACCACCGACCGGGATTTCAAAGTCGAAGTTTTCATAGCCAGAATAAGGACGCGCCTTACGCACGTCGAAGTCGATCCCGGTGGCACGCAAGCCAGCACCTGTGGTGCCCCACTCCAGCGCCTCTTTCGCGCCGTAGGCGGCAACGCCTTTGGAACGGCCAATCAGGATGGTGTTACGCAGCGCGGCTTTCTCGTAAGAAGCCAGACGTTTCGGCATCCAGTCAAGGAACTCACGCAGCAAGCGATCCCAGCCTCGCGGCAGGTCATGCGCCACACCGCCAATACGGAACCACGCCGGATGCATACGGAAACCAGTGATTGCTTCCACCAGATCGTAGATTTTCTGACGATCGGTAAAGGCAAAGAACACTGGCGTCATTGCACCGACGTCCTGAATAAAGGTGGAGATATACAGCAGGTGGCTATTGATGCGGAACAATTCGGAAAGCATTACGCGGATTACGTTAACGCGATCCGGCACGGTGATCCCGGCCAGTTTTTCTACCGCCAGCACGTATGGCATTTCGTTAACGCAACCGCCGAGGTATTCGATACGGTCGGTGTACGGTATGTAACTATGCCAGGACTGGCGTTCGCCCATTTTCTCCGCGCCACGGTGGTGATAGCCGATGTCTGGTACGCAGTCGACAATCTCTTCACCATCGAGCTGCAGAACGATACGGAAAGCCCCGTGCGCCGACGGGTGGTTCGGACCGAGGTTGAGGAACATGAAGTCCTCGTTTTCGGTGCCGCGCTTCATCCCCCACTCTTCCGGTTTGAAGGTCAGGGCTTCCATCTCCAGATCCTGTTTGGCTTTGGTCAGCTCAAACGGCGAGAATTCGGTAGCACGCGCCGGGTAATCTTTACGCAGCGGGTGACCTTTCCAGGTTTGCGGCATCATGATGCGACGCAAGTTCGGGTGACCGTCGAAAGTAATGCCAAACAGATCCCAGGTTTCGCGCTCATACCAGTTGGCGTTCGGGAACAGTTTGGTAAAAGTCGGCACATGTAGATCGTTTTCTGCCAGCGCCACCTTTAGCATGATGTCGCGGTTGCGATCGATCGAAATCAGATGGTAGAAAACGGAAAAATCGGCGGCAGGTAACCCTTCGCGGTGTGTGCGCAAACGCTCGTCCATGCCGTGTAAGTCAAACAGCATGACGTAAGGTTTCGGCAGTTTCTTTAAGAAATCGCCAATTTCCAGTAATTGTTCACGCTTGATCCACACAACGGGAACCCCGGTGCGAGTCGCCTGAACAGTAAAGGCATCCGGCCCAAAACGGTTGCGCAGTTCGCCAATCACCGGATCATCAAGATGATCACGGGTCTGCCAGGCGGGTTCTTGCGCGGTTAAGTCGGTCATATTGTTCACCATTGCATATGGTCCGTGGTGACTGTCGGCGTAGTTAACTTCGCGAAATAGATTTAGGAATAAGCGAAGAAAAATGCCTTTGCCGACAGGCGCAAATTAAATCTCGTCAGGTGTGCGCAGGTTGGTAACGGCAATGCGTTCACCGCGCTTGCGTTCGCGCTCTGATTGCATATTGGCGCGATATACGCCCTGATCGCCAACCACCCAGGAGAGCGGGCGACGTTCTTTGCCGATAGATTCCTGCAATAGCATCAGTGCCTGCATGTACGCTTCAGGACGCGGCGGGCAACCCGGGATATACACATCAACCGGAATGAATTTATCAACACCCTGCACAACGGAATAAATATCGTACATACCGCCGGAGTTCGCACATGCGCCCATGGAGATAACCCACTTCGGCTCCAGCATCTGGTCATAGAGACGCTGAATAACTGGCGCCATTTTGGTAAAACAGGTTCCAGCCACCACCATCAGGTCAGCCTGACGCGGCGAAGCACGCAATACTTCTGCGCCAAAACGCGCCACGTCATGAACCGCGGTAAACGAGGTCACCATCTCAACGTAACAGCAGGAAAGACCGAAGTTATACGGCCAAATTGAGTTTTTACGACCCCAGTTAACCATGTCATTGAGCTTGCCCATAAACACGTTTTTATTAACTTCTTGCTCCAGAGGGTCGGTTACGATCTCCTGCTTTTGCAGGGGGTAACGGTCGTTCTCACCGTTGGGATCTATGCGGGTGAGCGTATAATCCATCTTAATGCCTCGCGGTTAGCGTTGACGATTAGCGATACTGTTCGTTTCCGGGTTCACACGCTCGCGGCGTGAACGCGCGGGCGTCCAGTCCAGCGCGCCAATACGCACCAGATAAACCAGACCTGCCAGTAACACAAAAATAAAAATTGCCGCTTCTACAAAGCCAATCCAGCCGCTTTCGCGAATGGAAGTTGACCATGCGAACAGATACAGCGCTTCAACGTCGAAGATAACGAAGAACATGGCCACCAGATAAAACTTGGCAGACAGGCGTAAGCGGGCGGAGCCGACCGAGTCGATACCTGATTCAAACGGCACGTTTTTTGACCTCGCGCGCGCGCGACCGCCTAAAAACCAACCGCCAATCAACATCAGGCAACACAGGCCAATGGCAACGATAAGAAAGATAGCGAATGCCCAGTGATGAGCGATGACTTCAGTGGATGTTGACATACTCATTGCTTACTCATCAAAAGTAGCGCCAGATTCACTGCTCTTCACGGCAGATGGACGCCACATCGATTCATGGGGAGGAATAAAAAAAACCTTACAATCGCTGTAGAAACTATTTTATACAGCTAATTGATGTGGTCTTTTACTCCTTTCTATAACCTTTTGTCAACTTTAACAAAGGTTTCTTCACATTAATTTACATGATATCAACAACTTTTGCATTTAATGCCTTTACCCCCAGATTGTTGACAACTCCAGGAAAATTAGATGTTGTTGAATCGTGTCCGTTGTGAAGCAATGGAAAAAATACGGGCCTATTTTGACAGGAATTGGTGACGATTCCTCCCCCCAAAAGAGAGTATTTTCTTGATCTGTGACACGCTTTTGTTAATCCATAACAAAAACACAGCAATAATTTTACTCATTTTTTAACATTATTGTAGCAGGAGATTTTTTTCAGGCGATTTTTTGTTCGTTAGCGTGGGGAATGGCTGGTGATTGAAAAATGAACATTTTTGTTCGTTGTCGGGAACATTCGTAAGGTTTTATTGTAAAAAAAAGCCACTGGCGTTTTATTAATCACCAATGGCGTTTTTTACTGAATTGTTATTGCCTGGAGATTATTCGTAATCCCCTTCAATCAACAGGGAATCGTCCCCTTCCTGAGCAGTCAACGGGTTGTATTGCCACGGGTTGTGATAACTCTCCATGGCCTGGTATATCACCTGCGCCAACTCATTGTCGCAGGACGGATCATAGCACAGCAAATATTCGGTATCTGGTAGTGGTGGTAAACCATCTACCGCACTCAAAACGCGCAGGTCAGGACTCATCATCTCAACCGGTCTTGCCGTCACACCAAGGCCCGCTTTTACTGCAGCACGAACCGCCGGTAGCGTAGAGGCGACATAAGCCAGACGCCAGGGAATATCCGCTTTATTGAGCGTTGCCAGAACCATGTCACGGAACGGACTAGGATCATCCAGCAGCACAAGAGGGATCGGTTCACCTTTTTGCAATACATATTCCGCAGCGCAATACCAGTGTGTTGGAGAAGTACGCAGATTCAACGCCTTAAAGGTATCAGGACGATGAGTGGTAACCATTAAATCCACTTCCTGGGACTTCAGCATTTCTGCCATATAGGCATTGCGCTTAACGCGGACATCCAGCGCAAGTTTCGGATAAACCGAGCTTACGCGATTGAGCAGGAAAGGTAAGATCGTATCAGCAGATTCATCTGAAGCACCGATAGTTAACACGCCCTGAAGATTACTGAACATCAATGATGAGCAAGCCTCATCATTGAAACGCAGGATTTTCCTGGCGTAGCCAAGAAGCTGAATACCATGTTCAGTCAACAGTTTGTTGCGACCATGCCGAGCGAACAGTTCTTTCCCAACGAGTTGTTCCAGACGTTGCATTTGCTGACTAACAGCGGACTGAGTACGACACACAGCGGAAGCTGCGGCAGCAAAAGTGTTCAGATCGGCAACAGCAACAAATGTTCTCAGCAGATCGAGGTCGAGGTTAATTATCGGACGATTTGCACTTATCATATATTATCACTTACTGGCGGCTCATACTGAGCTGGTTAATGCTGTGCACACACAAACAAGCAATTCCATTTGTAATGTGCCTCCCTGGCAGTTTCATCCGGAACCCGGACGAAAGTAAAAATGCATATGAGTTGCACTAAAAAATGTGGCTCACATTGTTCCGTTATAATGCCTGAAGTAGATCACAGAATATATCTTCAGGAATCGCATATCTATTAAGTTACTCACTCTTTTCTATTTATGACATGCGCGAGTTTGTGTAAATGTAAATGTTGGTCCTTGCTCCACTCTCTCGCAACGGTGCGGCTCGAACATGAGCGCGAACAAATAGCGAGAGTAAGCCTGCATCAAAGCAGGTGTTCCGTCATTAAAGCAAGCATTTTACCCTAAAAACCTTTTATTTATAAGGGTCATTGCGAATTATCTGATGCAAAGTTATGTTATGTTAGGCAAAGTAATCTTCTATTATTAATATGCACAACAAAGTCTTTTTGAATATTAAATAATAATTAATTAGCACCACCTGCATACATTAATTCCTCTTAACAATAATTTCCTCCGTCACCACCTATATGCCCCACCGGCGATCACTACTCTGTTAATGTTTCACTTATAACGAAAATATCATGAATGCTTTATGTTCGTGATTTCTTAAACCGAAGAAATTTTACACATTTATCTAACAGGTAAAAAAACCACATCCTGAATTAATACACAGAATAAATCACTACTAAATCTCATTTATTAAGTATATGCATCTTATTATTTAACGATTATTAAGTTATTAACAGCACAATTCCGCTTTCTCTCCTGGCAAAATCTTGTTCTGCAGAACTTCAAAACGCCGCCTCGGGGGAGTACATTGTTCTAAGCTGACTTCCACGGCAGGGAGTGGCGATAACAGCAAAAAAGGTCAAGATTCATGTCACCCATTGAAAAATCCAGCAAATTAGAGAATGTCTGTTATGACATCCGTGGTCCGGTGCTGAAAGAAGCAAAACGCCTGGAAGAAGAAGGTAATAAGGTATTGAAACTGAACATCGGCAACCCAGCCCCGTTCGGTTTTGACGCTCCCGATGAGATTCTGGTTGACGTGATACGCAACCTCCCGACAGCTCAGGGTTATTGCGATTCAAAAGGCCTCTATTCTGCGCGTAAGGCTATCATGCAGCATTACCAGGCACGTGGCATGCGTGATGTTACCGTGGAAGATATTTACATCGGAAATGGTGTATCGGAGCTTATCGTTCAGGCAATGCAAGCATTGCTGAACAGTGGGGATGAGATGTTGGTTCCTGCACCTGATTACCCGCTATGGACAGCGGCAGTTTCGCTCTCAGGCGGTAAAGCGGTGCACTATCTTTGCGATGAATCCTCTGACTGGTTCCCGGATCTCGATGACATTCGCGCCAAAATTACGCTACGCACGCGCGGCATTGTTATTATCAACCCGAACAACCCAACAGGCGCGGTTTATTCCAAAGAGCTATTAATGGAGATTGTGGAGATTGCGCGTCAGCATAACCTCATTATCTTCGCTGATGAAATTTACGATAAAATCCTCTACGACGACGCCGAGCATCACTCGATCGCGCCGTTGGCTCCTGACCTGCTGACCATTACCTTTAACGGGCTGTCGAAAACGTATCGTGTTGCGGGATTCCGCCAGGGCTGGATGGTGCTGAACGGGCCGAAAAAACACGCCAAAGGTTATATCGAAGGTCTGGAAATGCTGGCCTCAATGCGGCTGTGCGCCAACGTTCCCGCGCAACACGCGATACAGACAGCGCTGGGCGGCTATCAGAGCATCAGCGAGTTTATCATGCCGGGCGGGCGTCTTTACGAGCAGCGTAACCGTGCGTGGGAGTTGATTAATGATATTCCTGGCGTTTCCTGCGTAAAACCTCGCGGCGCGCTATACATGTTCCCGAAAATAGACGCCAAACGCTTTAATATTCACGACGACCAGAAAATGGTGCTGGATTTCCTGTTGCAGGAAAAAGTTCTGCTGGTACAGGGAACCGCATTTAACTGGCCGTGGCCGGATCACTTCCGCATTGTCACGCTGCCGCGTGTTGATGATATCGAACTGTCCTTGAGCAAGTTCGCTCGTTTCCTTTCTGGTTATCATCAGTTGTAATCTTAAATTCACTGCCGGAGATTGCATCCGGCAGTGTTATCCCCCCACAATGACCTCATGATGCCATCACTCGTAAGGTCGCTATGAAACAGAGCCATTTTTTTGCCCACCTCTCCCGCCTGAAGCTCATTAACCGCTGGCCGTTGATGCGTAACGTGCGGACTGAAAATGTGTCCGAACACAGTTTGCAGGTAGCGATGGTCGCCCATGCGCTGGCAGCCATCAAGAATCGCAAATTTGGCGGCCAGGTTAATGAAGAACGTATCGCGTTGCTGGCGATGTACCACGATGCCTCTGAAGTGCTCACTGGTGATCTTCCTACTCCGGTGAAATACTTCAACTCGCAAATCGCCCAAGAATATAAAGCCATTGAGAAAATCGCTCAGCAAAAACTGGTCGATATGGTTCCGGAGGAGTTGCGGGATATTTTTGCACCATTAATCGATGAACATGCGTATAGCGATGAAGAAAAGTCGCTGGTTAAACAGGCAGATGCGCTGTGTGCGTATCTGAAATGCCTGGAGGAACTCGCAGCCGGCAATAATGAGTTCTTACTGGCAAAAACGCGGCTGGAAACGACGCTTGAATCGCGCCGCAGTCAGGAGATGGACTACTTTATGGAAGTGTTTGTTCCCAGCTTCCATCTGTCTCTCGATGAGATTAGCCAGGATTCACCGCTGTAAGCCGACGTAGGCCTGATAAGACGCGCCAGCGTCGCATCAGGCCTACGTCGGTGGCGACATCAGGAGCTCGTCAAAACGGAAACAGCATCGGGATCATCACCACGCAAACCGCCATCACAATAATGGTAAACGGAACCCCCAGCTTCACAAAATCACTGAAGCTGTAATTCCCAGGCCCTAAAACCAATGTGTTAACGGGTGAAGAGACTGGTGTCATAAAGGCAGCGGATGCTGCCATCGCCACAACCATGGCAAAAGGATAAGGCGATACGCCCATAGTTTTGGCAGCAGCCAGCGCAATCGGGGCCATCAACACCGCCGTCGCAGTGTTAGAGATAAACAAGCCTATAACCGCCGACAAGACAAACAAACAGACCAGCATCATATGCGGCCCGTAACCACCGCCAATATCCATTAATCCTTTCACCGCCAGCGCGACGCCACCGGTTTTTTGCAATGCCACAGCAAACGGCATCATCCCAACGATCAAAATAATGCTCGGCCAGTGAATAGACTTATAGGCGCTTTCAGCATCGATACAGCGGAATTTGCCCATCAGCAGGCAGGCAATGATAGCCGCAACTGGATTAGGAATTTCATCGGTCAACATTAACGCCACCATCAACACCAGACAGAAAATGGCATGGGGTGCCTGACTGTGAGCGGGCGATGCTTCACTCACCTCTTCCGGTAAGTTTAACGCCACAAAGTCGCGGCCTTGTTTTGCCAACATACCGATAAGCTTCCAGTTACCGACCACCAGAATAATGTCACCCAACAGCAGAGGCTCATCCGCCAGCGAACCTTCCAGCGCCACACCGTTGCGTTTCAGCCCCACCACATTTAGTCCGTAGCGGGTACGAAAGCCAATTTCACGCACCGATTTGCCAATAAGCTCTGACTCGGGAATTAATGAAATTTCTGCCATACCGACATCAAGAGCCTGATCGGAAAAATACTCGCCGCGCAAAACCATCGGCTCCAGCAATTGTTCACTACAAAATTGACGGAGATCGACGTCAGCCGCAGACATATCAATAAGCAAAACGTCACGCGCGCGGAATTCAGACACCCCATTCACGTTCACGATAACGCGACGAAAACGCCGCCAGCGTTCAACACCAATGACGTTTGCGCCATAACGTTCACGCAATTTGAGATCGTCCAGTCGTTGGCCAATCATCGGTGAACCGGGACGAATAGCCAGACGACGCGCACGCCCGGTAAGACGGTATTCACGAATGAGATCGCGGAAGGTGCGACGCGTCCAGCCTTCGCGCTGCGGAGCCTGGGTATCCCCTTTTAGCATAAAGCGCATCACTAGCATGTATAAAATGCCAAGTACCAATACGACCAGGCCGATAGGGGTTACGCTAAAGAAACTGAAACCATGATAGCCTTCACGTAGCAGCTCACTGTTCACCACCAGGTTAGGCGGCGTCGCCACCAGCGTCATCATGCCGCTTATCAGTCCGGCAAAACTCAATGGCATCATCAGGCGCGACGGCGACGTCTGCATACGCATAGCAACACTTAACACAACAGGAATAAAGATAGCGACGACGCCGGTTGAACTCATAAACGCGCCAAGACCGGCAACTGTCAGCATCAGTAAAACCAACATTTTGATTTCACTGCTGCCCGCAACTTTGACCAGCCATGTCCCCATCACGGTTGCAACGCCTGTACGAACTAAACCATCGCCAATAATAAACAGGGCGGCGATCAGCACAACGTTAGGATCGGAAAAGCCGGAAAAGACTTCGGTGATAGTCAGCGTACCGCTTAATGCAAACGCGACAATGACAAACAAAGCGACAGCATCCATACGCACTCTGCCCGTCGCAAACAAGACTATCGCAATCGCCAGCAATGAGAGAACCCAAATCAATTCACCGTTCACAACGTATCCTTGTTAATTGAGGGGGATGGTTTGATTCTGCCACAAAAAAGCCCCGTCGGGACGGGGCTAAATCATGATCTGGCGTTTCACGCAATAATAACGTCACCATTTGGCTGTTTGGTCACGGTAATTTGCTCCAGACTATGAAGGACCAAATCTACCTCATTCAGACGCGGGGTGTCTGCCGGTGCATTAACAGCAATAACATGGCAACCTGCCGCCAGACCAGAAAGCAAGCCAGCGGGAGCATCTTCCACTACCACACATTCCTGCGGCGCAAGCCCCAGCAGTTGCGCGCCTAACAGATACGCATCCGGCTCAGGTTTTCCACGCTTAACCCGTTCAGCGGTAACAAACACCTCCGGCGCAGGAAGTCCGGCCACTTTATGGCGCGCTCGCGCAACTGGCATAGAACCTGAAGTGACAATTGCCCACGGAATACCCGCTTTATTCAAATGATTGAGTAAAGCTATCGCCCCCGGGAGCGCGGTAATGCCTTCGGTTTCCGTGGCCTCGATTTGTTCCAGACGCGTAAACTCGGCGGCAATTTCTGCCTCGGTTTTCCCCGCCATAAAGTGACGCAGAGACGTTATTGCCTGTTTACCGTGAATAAAAGCAAGCACCTCTTCCGGCGTTAGCCCATGCCGTTTCGCCCAGTTGCTCCACGCCCGCTCTACCGCAGGCAGGGAGTCCACTAACGTACCATCAAGATCAAACAGAAAACCTTTGCACCGCACGCAGGCCTCCTCAGGCGTTAATGATTTGATTAATTTCGTTGGTACTCAAATGATACTGACGCGGGCAGGAATGCCAGACGTTCAACATGCGCTGATATTTCTCCCACATTGGTGTCTGGGCATTAAAGCCATGAGTTCCAGCGTCAAAATGCGTGTAACGCCCTTCGACATTAACCATAAAGCGTACATAACCGAGATAACGCGCTTCAGTAGCGGCGTCGAAGCCGAGGAAAGTGACACGGCGTTCATCGATAGCTTGCTGATCCTGCAAATTAGACCAGGAAACATGCAGCGCGTGATACATCTCCATAATGTCGATGATAGTGCGGCAGGTTTCTTCTTTCAGCTCGCCAAACTCGCGATCCAGCTCGCGCATCTGTAACCCATAGCCACGCTCAATGATTGTTTGCAAGCGACGGTAACGTTCAGCATTTGCCGGATCGAGCATAGTCATCATTTTGTACTGGTTAGACAAAATAAGACGTTGCGCGTTGGTCATTTCCATTGTTGACTCCTGTATCACTTTACTACGGTGAAAAAAAAGAAGGCCGATGTCTGCCTTCTTTTATATGCGTAATCAGGGATCAATTACAAATCATCAAGGAAAGTTTTATCCAGTTGTTTGAAGGCGCGCTTAAGCGTGTCAGCTAATGCCTGATAGTCAGGCTTGCCTTCTACCGGTGCTAACGCTTGCCCGGCTTCCTGCAATTTACCGCGAACTTCATAAAACCAACTCAGGATCGCTGGCGGTAATGGCGTAACGGAACGCTTGCCCAGCCACCACAATCCCTGCATCGGTAAACTCAGAGCGAACAATGCTGTAGCAACTGCCGGACCAAGCTGACCGCCCAGCGCAATCTGCCAGCAGAGAGTAAATACGGCGATCGGCGGCATAAAGCGGATCGCATAACGCGTCATCTTAATAACGCGATTTTCAACAAACACCGGGGCAAGGCGTTTTTCCAGCGGCCACGTCTTTGAGTAGTGCTGTCCCCGGCGGAACAAACTAAAAAAATTAACAGAACGATTATCCGGCGTTGACATGCTTCACCTCAACTTCACATATAAATATTCAAAAATTTGTGCAAATTCACAACTCAGCGGGACAACGTTCAAAACATTTTGTCTTCCATACCCACTATCAGGTATCCTTTAGCGGCCTGAAGGCCTAAGTAGTACATATTCATTGAGTCGTCAAATTCATATACATTATGCCATTGGCTGAAAATTACGCAAAATGGCATAGACTCAAGATATTTATTCCATCATGCAAAAAAAATTTGCAGTGCATGATGTTAATCATAAATGTCAGCGTCATCATGCGCTACGCTCTATGGCTCCCTGACGTTTTTTTAGCCACGTATCAATTATAGGTACTTCCATGTCGAGTAAGTTAGTACTGGTTCTGAACTGCGGTAGTTCTTCACTGAAATTTGCAATCATCGATGCAGTAAATGGTGAAGAGTACCTTTCTGGTTTAGCCGAATGTTTTCACCTGCCCGAAGCACGCATCAAATGGAAAATGGACGGCAATAAACAAGAAGCGGCTCTAGGTGCAGGCGCCGCTCACAGCGAAGCGCTCAACTTTATCGTTAATACTATTCTGGCACAAAAACCAGAACTTTCTGCGCAACTGACTGCTATCGGTCACCGTATCGTACACGGCGGCGAGAAGTATACCAGCTCCGTAGTGATCGATGAGTCTGTTATTCAGGGTATCAAAGATGCAGCTTCTTTTGCACCGCTGCACAACCCGGCTCACCTGATTGGTATCGAAGAAGCACTGAAATCTTTCCCGCAACTGAAAGACAAAAACGTTGCTGTGTTCGACACCGCGTTCCACCAGACTATGCCGGAAGAGTCTTACCTCTACGCCCTGCCGTACAACCTGTACAAAGAGCACGGCATTCGTCGTTACGGCGCACACGGCACCAGCCACTTCTATGTAACCCAGGAAGCGGCGAAAATGCTGAACAAACCGGTAGAAGAGCTGAACATCATCACCTGCCACCTGGGCAACGGTGGTTCCGTTTCTGCTATCCGCAACGGCAAATGCGTTGACACCTCTATGGGTCTGACCCCGCTGGAAGGTCTGGTAATGGGTACTCGCTCTGGCGATATCGACCCGGCTATCATCTTCCACCTGCACGACACCCTCGGCATGAGCGTTGACGCAATCAACAAAATGCTGACCAAAGAGTCTGGCCTGCTAGGTCTGACCGAAGTAACCAGCGATTGCCGCTATGTTGAAGACAACTACGCGACGAAAGAAGACGCGAAGCGCGCAATGGACGTTTACTGCCATCGCCTGGCGAAGTACATCGGTGCATACACTGCGCTGATGGATGGTCGTCTGGACGCAGTTGTATTCACCGGTGGTATCGGTGAAAATGCCGCGATGGTTCGTGAACTGTCTCTGGGCAAACTGGGCGTGCTGGGTTTTGAGGTTGATCATGAACGCAACCTGGCTGCACGTTTCGGCAAATCTGGTTTCATCAACAAAGAAGGCACCCGCCCTGCTGTTGTGATCCCGACCAACGAAGAGCTGGTTATCGCGCAAGACGCCTGCCGCCTGACCGCCTGATTCCACACCGCCAGCCCTGCTGGCGGTGCTGTTTTGTAACCCGCCAAACTGGCGGTAACGAAAGAGGATAAACCGTGTCCCGTATTATTATGCTGATCCCTACCGGAACCAGCGTCGGTCTGACCAGCGTCAGTCTTGGCGTGATCCGTGCAATGGAACGCAAAGGCGTTCGTCTGAGCGTTTTTAAACCTATCGCTCAGCCGCGTACCGGTGGCGATGCGCCCGATCAGACAACGACTATCGTGCGTGCGAGTTCTTCCACCACGACAGCCGCTGAACCGCTGAAAATGAGTTACGTTGAAGGTCTGCTTTCCAGCAATAAGAAAGATGTGCTGATGGAAGAGATCGTCGCGAACTACCACGCCAACACCAAAGATGCCGAAGTGGTTCTGGTTGAAGGTCTGGTCCCAACACGTAAGCACCAGTTTGCTCAATCTCTGAACTACGAAATCGCCAAAACGCTGAACGCGGAAATCGTCTTCGTTATGTCTCAGGGCACAGATACCCCGGAGCAGTTGAAAGAGCGTATCGAACTGACTCGCAACAGCTTCGGCGGTGCAAAAAACACCAATATCACTGGCGTTATCGTTAACAAACTGAATGCTCCGGTTGATGAGCAGGGTCGTACTCGCCCGGATCTGTCTGAGATTTTCGATGACTCTTCCAAAGCGAAAGTCAACAATGTTGATCCGGCGAAGCTGCAAGACTCCAGCCCGCTGCCGGTTCTCGGCGCTGTGCCGTGGAGCTTTGATCTGATCGCAACTCGTGCGATCGATATGGCACGCCACCTGAACGCCACCATCATCAACGAAGGCGACATCAACACTCGCCGCGTGAAATCTGTGACTTTCTGCGCACGCAGCATTCCGCACATGCTGGAGCACTTCCGTGCCGGCTCTCTGCTGGTGACTTCCGCAGACCGTCCTGACGTACTGGTTGCCGCTTGTCTGGCTGCAATGAACGGCGTAGAAATCGGTGCTCTGCTGCTGACTGGCGGCTATGAAATGGACGCGCGCATTTCTAAACTGTGCGAACGTGCTTTCGCTACCGGCCTGCCGGTATTCATGGTGAACACCAACACCTGGCAAACCTCTCTGAGCCTGCAAAGCTTCAACCTGGAAGTTCCGGTTGACGATCACGAGCGCATCGAGAAAGTTCAGGAATACGTTGCTAACTACATCAACGCTGACTGGATCGATTCCCTGACTGCAACTTCCGAACGCAGCCGTCGTCTGTCTCCGCCAGCGTTCCGTTATCAACTGACCGAACTGGCACGCAAAGCAGGCAAACGTATCGTTCTGCCGGAAGGCGACGAACCGCGTACCGTTAAAGCAGCCGCTATCTGTGCCGAACGTGGTATCGCAACATGCGTACTGCTGGGTAACCCGGCAGAGATCAACCGCGTTGCAGCGTCTCAGGGCGTAGAACTGGGCGCAGGCATTGAAATCGTTGATCCAGAAGTGGTTCGCGAAAACTATGTTGCTCGTCTGGTCGAACTGCGTAAGAACAAAGGCATGACCGAAACTGTTGCACGCGAACAGTTGGAAGACAACGTGGTTCTCGGCACGCTGATGCTGGAACAGGATGAAGTTGATGGTCTGGTTTCCGGTGCTGTTCACACCACCGCAAACACCATCCGTCCGCCGCTGCAGTTGATCAAAACTGCACCGGGCAGCTCTCTGGTATCTTCCGTGTTCTTCATGCTGCTGCCGGAGCAGGTTTACGTTTACGGTGACTGCGCGATCAACCCGGATCCGACCGCAGAACAACTGGCTGAAATCGCAATTCAGTCTGCTGATTCCGCCGCTGCTTTCGGTATCGAACCGCGCGTGGCTATGCTCTCCTACTCCACCGGTACTTCTGGTGCAGGTAGTGACGTAGAGAAAGTTCGCGAAGCAACTCGTCTGGCTCAGGAAAAACGTCCTGACCTGATGATCGACGGTCCTCTGCAGTACGACGCTGCGGTAATGGCTGACGTTGCGAAATCTAAAGCGCCGAACTCTCCGGTTGCAGGTCGCGCTACCGTGTTCATCTTCCCGGATCTGAACACCGGTAACACCACTTACAAAGCGGTACAGCGTTCTGCCGACCTGATCTCCATCGGGCCGATGCTGCAGGGTATGCGCAAGCCGGTTAACGACCTGTCCCGTGGCGCACTGGTTGACGATATCGTCTATACCATCGCACTGACCGCGATTCAGTCTGCACAGCAGCAGTAATCTCGTCATTATCCGCAGCCATGCGCTGCGGATATCTGAACCGGAAATAGTCACTATTTCCGGTTTTTTATTCTCTTAATTTGCATTACTCCTTTCTGATTATCTTGCTTAACTGCGCTGCATCAATGAATTGCGCCATCTCACTTTGCATACTTACCACTTTGTCTTGTGCAAGGGAAAATTTGCGCTATGTCCGCAATAACTGAATCCAAACCAACCAGAAGATGGGCAATGCCCGATACGTTGGTGATTATCTTTTTTGTTGCTATTTTAACCAGTCTCGCCACCTGGGTTGTTCCGGTGGGAATGTTTGACAGTCAGGAAGTGCAATATCAGGTTGATGGTCAGACGAAGACTCGCAAAGTTGTAGATCCTCACTCATTTCGCATTCTGACCAACGAGGCAGGCGAACCCGAGTATCACCGAGTACAACTGTTCACGACGGGAGATGAACGCCCTGGTTTGATGAACTTCCCGTTTGAAGGGCTAACCTCTGGCTCGAAATATGGGACAGCCGTTGGCATCATCATGTTTATGCTGGTGATTGGCGGCGCGTTTGGTATCGTGATGCGCACAGGAACCATTGATAACGGGATTCTCGCGCTTATCCGCCACACTCGAGGGAATGAAATTCTTTTCATTCCGGCACTGTTTATTCTCTTTTCACTCGGCGGTGCGGTATTTGGCATGGGGGAAGAGGCCGTCGCCTTTGCCATCATCATTGCCCCACTAATGGTACGCCTGGGTTACGACAGTATTACCACCGTCCTGGTAACCTACATCGCAACGCAAATCGGTTTTGCCAGCTCGTGGATGAACCCGTTCTGCGTGGTTGTCGCCCAGGGGATTGCTGGCGTTCCTGTCCTTTCCGGCTCCGGGTTGCGCATTGTGGTGTGGGTTATCGCCACTCTGATTGGCCTCATCTTTACCATGGTGTACGCCTCACGGGTGAAAAAGAATCCTTTGTTGTCACGCGTGCATGATTCCGATCGCTTCTTCCGCGAAAAACAAGCTGATGTTGAACAGCGGCCGTTCACTTTCGGTGACTGGCTGGTATTGATTGTCCTGACCGCCGTCATGATCTGGGTGATTTGGGGCGTGATCGTTAACGCCTGGTTTATTCCAGAGATTGCCAGCCAGTTCTTCACTATGGGTCTGGTGATTGGCATCATCGGCGTTGCCTTCCGCCTTAACGGTATGACCGTTAACACCATGGCCTCGTCATTTACCGAAGGGGCGAGAATGATGATTGCTCCTGCACTGCTGGTCGGTTTTGCCAAAGGGATTTTACTGCTGGTTGGCAATGGCGAAGCGGGTGATGCCAGCGTGCTGAATACTATTCTCAATAGCATTGCCAATGCCATTAGCGGCCTGGATAACGCGGTCGCGGCCTGGTTTATGCTGCTCTTCCAGGCGGTATTCAATTTCTTTGTGACATCCGGTTCTGGTCAGGCAGCGTTAACCATGCCTTTACTGGCACCGCTTGGCGATCTGGTTGGCGTTAACCGTCAGGTTACCGTGCTGGCGTTCCAGTTTGGCGATGGCTTCAGCCATATCATTTACCCGACCTCGGCTTCGTTAATGGCGACGCTCGGTGTTTGCCGGGTAGATTTCCGTAACTGGCTGAAAGTGGGTGCAACACTGCTTGGACTGCTGTTTATTATGTCCAGCGTCGTGGTGATAGGCGCTCAGTTAATGGGTTACCATTAAGTCAATAATCCCCTTGCCAGTCTCTGGCAAGGGGAACTGATTACAATAGCTCTCTGGCTGCCGCCACAATATCATGCGCGGTTAACCCGTACTCTCTCTGTAAAAAGTCCTGAGTTCCAACCTGACCATAACGCTCCTTCACGCCCACGCGACGCATTGGTATTGGGCAACTTTCGACTAATACCTCGGCAACGGCTGACCCTAGCCCATTGTGAATACTATGGTTTTCACAGGTCACAATACGCCCCGTTTTCTCGGCATAATTTTTAATCAACATTCGGTCAACAGGTTTAAGAGTAAACATATCAATTACTGCCGCACTTACACCGCTCTGTTCCAGTTGACGTGCGGCCTCCAGGGCTTCAGCCACCATAATGCCATTAGCAATCAGCGTGATGTCAGTACCTTCACGCAGTACATTGCCTTTACCAATAGAGAAGGTTGTCCCAGGAGAATAAATACTTGTCGCTTGCTTACGGATCGTACGAACCCAGTAAAACCCATCAAGCTCTACAAGCTGGCGTAAAATATCACTAAACATCACCGCATCGGTCATCTCCATCACCACCGAATGCGCCAGCCCACGCACAATTCCCATATCTTCAAATGACATATGTGTTCCGCCATTGTGGCAAGCGGTAACACCCGCATCAGAAGCAATCACTTTGACATTAGCACGCTGGTAATCAAGCGACATAAAGAGCTGATCAAAACAGCGACGACTGGCAAATGCGGTAAAGGTATGCACGAATGGCTTGCGCCCGGTTAAGGCCAGCCCTGCAGCGGTGCCGATAACATTAGCTTCCATAATGCCGCAATTAATGACGTACTGTGGATAATCCCGCGCCACGCTGTCCATTGCCATGGAACTCATTAAATCAGCCTCAAGGGCAATGACAGAATTACCGTTTTCAATCTGTTGCGCAATAAAGCCTGCATAAATTTTGCGCATCTCGATGCTGTCTTTTTGTCCTGCCGGTGCGAGCTTAATCATGCATGGCCTCCAGTTGGCGAATTGTTTCGTTTAGCGTCTCCTTCATTTCTTCCGTGAGGCGTAAATGATGAGAATTACTAAGTTGCTCAAGACACGCTACCCCCTGCCCTTTGATACTATCGAGAATGACTACTCTCGGTCTGGCCTCGGCTGGTAGAACAGGTTTAACTACATTCAACAACCCCTCAATATCATCGCCCTTCACTGTCACGACATCAAAACCGAAAGCGCGGAATTTTCCTTCTAAATCAAATGGATTAATAATTTCATCCAGTTCGCCATCAAGCTGCTGTTTGTTCCAGTCCACAAACACAGTGAGATTATTCAAACGATGATGAGCAATAAACTGGAAGGCTTCCCAACATTGGCCTTCGTTAAGTTCACCATCGCCAACAATACAAAAAACCCGATTCTTGCGCCCCGCCAGTTTATGCGACAGCGCCATCCCTCCTGCAATGGATATCCCCTGCCCCAGCGATCCTGTAGTGGCATCAACACCACGCGTTTTTAGCCGATCCGGATGACTTGGTAAGCGAGTTCCGTTCTGATTTAAGGTGCTTAATTCTTCCAGTGGAAAATAACCTTTCAGCGCCAGAGTACTGTAGAGCGCAGGTCCGGCATGCCCTTTTGACAATACAAAATAGTCACGATCAGGCCAGTCGGGATCAGCAGGATCAATTTTCATCACCGCGCCATAAAGAACTGCCAGCGTTTCCACAACAGACATGCTGCCACCATAATGACCAAAGCCAAGATGAGTTAATGATTTAAGCGTCTGGATACGAATATCCCGTGCAAGTTGTGTCACTTCTTTAACATTCATGATTTGGCTCCGCTCTTCTCCTGCACTTTGGCAGCGAGTTTGTTATTGGCGAAAATGTTCCAGGCAACCAGCAGCACAAATAGCGCTACTACAAGTCCGGTTATGGCAAAAGGCGAGAGATAACGCGCCAGGTTCCCGAGAACGATGCCGACAGCACCAAAATCCGCATCGGAAAAGGTCGTATTTGCAAAGCCTATCGCCCCCAGAACTGGCAATAACAGCACTGGCAGGAAGGTAATCAATAAACCATTCGCAAAAGCACCAATCATCGCGCCGCGACGCCCACCCGTAGCATTACCAAATACACCCGCAGTTGCTCCGGTGAAGAAGTGAGGAACGACACCAGGAAGAATCAGCACCAGTTTCATCTGTCCCAACAAAAATAGCCCCACCAAACCACCAAGAAAGCTAAATAAGAAGCCAACTAACACTGCATTTGGCGCATACGGATACACAACCGGACAATCGAGGGCGGGACGCGCATTCGGCACCAGCTTTTCTGAAAATCCGGTAAATGCCGGAACAATTTCAGCAAGGATTAAACGCACACCTTGCAGAATGATAAATACGCCTGCGGCGAAGGTGATGGCCATAATAATGGCGTAGACAAGGTAGTTTTGACCGCCACTAAACTGGCTTTCAACGTACTCGCGCCCCGCACTGATCGCCATGATCAGATAAATCACCATCATCGTAAGGGAAATAGAGATGGAGCTATCGCGCAGGAAGCTCAGATTTTTGGGCAAATTCATCTCTTCGGTGGAACGCGAACCTTTACCGCACATGCTGCCAATCCAGCCAGAGAGTACATACCCCAAAGTACCAAAGTGACCAAAAGCGATTTCATCATTCCCAGTAATACGCCTCATGTAACGTTGTGCTAACGCAGGGAAAAACGCCATCACTAATCCCAGAATAAGAGAACCGGTAAATACCAGTGATATACCTTCAAAACCAGCCACTGTCAGAATTACACCAATCATGCAGGCCATATAAAATGTGTGGTGTCCGGTCAGAAAAATATATTTCAGGCGGGTAAAGCGGGCAACAATAATATTCGCTACCATACCAAATGCCATAATAAGCGCCGTCGACGCGCCATATTTTTCCAACGCAATAGAAACAATAGCCTCATTATTCGGAATGATACCCTGAATATTAAAGGCATGTTCAAACATACTACCCAGCGGATTTAAAGAACCAACCAGAACAGTGGCACCACCGCCCAGAACAATAAATCCGAGAATGGTTTTAATTGTGCCTTTAACAACATCTGAAAATGCTTTTTTCTGAGCAACCAGACCGATTAAGGCAATCAAGCCGACCAGTACCGAGGGTACTTTGAGTATATCAACAACAAAATTCAGCGTTTCAAGGATAAACATATCCACCTCGCTTCAATTAAGGTTATTGTTTTGCGAACCAGTTACGCAGTTGCGTTTCAAGTTCATTAATATCAATGATGTTGTTGATAACCACCAACTGACTTTCCGGTACGCTGGCACTGGCGGCAATATCTTTAGCCATCACAAATAAATCGGCAGCCCCTGGCGTTGCTGATGAGAGATCGGAATGTTCCACTTCCGCTTCTATCTCCATTTTTTTCAGAACTTTTTTAATATTCATTTCGACCATAAAACTACTACCAAGCCCTGAGCCACAAATAGCCATAATTTTCATTATATTCACCATGTTAAGTTGTAGAAGTTCTCATCACGCAACGGCGTAATGTTGTGACAAGACTGAATTTTGAATGTAATTAGAATCGTGAAATTATCGTTTTTATTTCCTCCAGGTTGCGAGCCTGATGCAATTCCTGTAAATCCTTCTCACTGGAGAATAACTCAGCCAGTGCAGATATCATTTCGATATGGCTGTGTTTATCTGGTGCGGCAAGTAAAATGATGACATCTACAGGATCAAATTCCTCTGCATTAAAACTGACACCTTCTTCGAGTTTTAATAATGATAACCCCAATCCTTTTGCACCTTCTTCTGGTCGGGCATGGGGCATTGCCAGCCCAGGCGCCAGGACATAATAAGGCCCCAGTTTTTCATGTTGTGTTTTTATCGCACTGAGATAATCCGTCGTAATTATCTCCGCCTCCAGTAACGGTCTGGCACAAATATCTAATGCTTGCTGCCAGGTTGTGACATTCTTTCGTAATGCGATTGTTGAATCAGAAAGCCAGGTATTAAGCACTTGTCCTCCTCATTTTCCGTGTCAATGAGCAGACTTTAAGCAAGCAACGGCGGCATATCTGAGATCAATCTCACAAAGATAGCGCTATCAGTATGTATCATTCATATTTGTGATAGCGCTATCAAAACGGATTTCACTGATGAAATCCAAACTTCTACCAGAAATTAAGGGGTATACTCTGCTACCAACAGGAAGCCGTTGATGATAAGTAAAAAAAGATCTCCATATGTAGTCGCTGAGCAGGATTTTGTATGGCAATAACCCGAAAACGTCGTAGTACTGGTAAAGTCACTATCGCCGATGTCGCGCAACTCGCAGGAGTTGGCACAATGACTGTATCCAGAGCGTTACGCACTCCCGAACAAGTTTCCGATAAACTGCGGGAGAAGATTGAAGCCGCAGTTAATGAATTAGGGTACATGCCCAACCTCACTGCAAGCGCGCTGGCATCGGCATCTTCGCACACGATTGCAATGGTCGTACCAAACCTGGCTGAAGCAGGATGCACGGAAATGTTTGCCGGGCTGCAACATGTACTACAACCAGCGGGGTATCAGATAATCCTGGCTGAGTCACGCCATCGTCTGGAGCAAGAAGAAAAACTGCTGGAAACTCTGCTGGCTTCTAATATCGCCGCAGCGATTTTGCTCAGTGTTGAGCATAATAATACCGTGCGTAACTGGCTCAAAAATGCCTCGATTCCCGTTATGGAAATCGGTGCCATTCGTACCGATCCGATTGATATGAACATTGGCATTGATAATGTCGCAGCAATGTTCGAACTGACGGATATGCTGGTACAACGTGGTTATCAGAATATCGGTTTGCTATGCGCCAACCAGGAACAGTGGATCTTTCAGCAGCATTTACAGGGATGGTATAAAGCTATGTTACGCCATCATATGTCTCCCAACCGTGTTATTAACGCTGCTCTGCCACCGGTTTTTTCCACCGGAGCATCACAATTACCGGAATTTTTACTCGCATGGCCGGAACTGGATGCCCTGGTATGTGTGTCAGATGAGTTGGCCTGCGGTGTTCTGTATGAATGTCAACGAAGACGCATCAAAGTACCAGACGATCTCGCCGTAGTGGGATTTGGTGACAGTGACGTTAGTAAAGTTTGCCAACCACCATTAACAACAATGGCCGTTCCTCACAGGAAAATTGGTCTGGAGGCAGGAAAGGCTTTGCTGGAACGAATTAGAGAAGGTAACTGGAGCGATCAGGTACTCATCGCTCCCAGTTTGTGTTTACGTGAAAGCTGCTGAAACTTATTAAGCCTCTTCTGGATCTTCTTTCGTTTCTACTTCATTCCTGGCATTGCGCTTCATCCACAATGCCAGGGCTTTCAGCGAGTCTGGTGTGAACTCATCGCAACGTGCGGTAATTTCTTCCGGCGTCAGCCAGCAAACCTCACTGACTTCATCTTCCTGGAGAGCGAAAGGACCGTGGGAGACACAACTGAATAACGCGCCCCAGACACGGCAATTTTTATCTTCGAAATAGAACTGCCCGTGCTCGGCAAAGGGGACTCCGGCAATGCCCAACTCTTCTTCCGCCTCGCGACGTGCGGATTCCAGCAGTTGTTCATCGGCCTGGACCACGCCACCTGCGGTCGCATCTAACATGCCGGGTAAAAAGTCTTTTGTCTCGGTACGACGCTGCACAAGAATTTTGCCCATACCATCATGTACAACGATGTAAGTTGCACGATGGCGCAGACACTGTGCCCGCATTTGTTCCCGGCTGGCTTGTGCAATGACTTCGTTCTCTTCATTGACAATATCCACCCATTCAGTACTTGCCAAACGACGCTGTTCCATTATCAGGAAACCTTCTTTTTCTGGCGCTCTTACGGCGCATTTTGAGTTGTGGGGTAAATTACGGATTAATCGCGACCTGCGCAATGATACTTTGATCATTGAGTGCGATTACGCTTAGTACGTCATCATCCAGCGTGCCATAACTCGCCGGATAGCCGCCTTTCGGAATGCTTACCGAACCGGGGTTAAAGTGGAAAATATCCCCCCGCTTTTCCGCTACTGGTAGATGGGTATGACCATACACCAGCACGTCGTTCTGGTTTAAAGCAGGCAGATTATCCGGGCCAAACAGATGGCCATGCGTCAAAAACAGACGTTGTTTTTCCAGTAACACCTGTTGCCACGGCGCGGTTATCGGGAAATGCAGTAGCATTTGGTCCACTTCGCTGTCGCAGTTGCCGCGCACGGCGATAATGTTATGCGCCATCTCATTCAGCCGTTCGGCTACTTTGGCTGGCGCATACCCTTCAGGCAGGGCGTTTCGCGGACCATGATTCAGCACGTCTCCGAGAATCACCAACCACTGGGCACCGCTTTGGGCAAATAAATCCAGAACACGTTCCGTCGCCGGTAACGACCCATGAATGTCCGATGCAAACATCAGTTTCATCACTCACTCCTCGTCGAAAAAACGTAAGCTATGATACTGGATTCTGTCGTTGCTATCAGCCAGATTGCTTTGCTGAAAGTGCAATAAAACGCTGAACTGAAGCCCGCTGCCACTGGAATGCCGCATAATCCACCAGACGTTCCGACACCTCATCACCATGTAGTACCAGACGATTAATCATTAACGCTAAATCAGTATCCGCAATACACCATTCGCCAAACAGATTCGGCTGACCATGCGCCAGTAAATGTTCTGCCATCGCGAACAGTTTCTCCGCGCTGGCTTTTCCCATTGCCGATAGTGGCGCTTTCTTCGCACCGGCAAAAACGACATCCGTAGAACGTTCTTCGCGGATGGGCATCAGATCGCTGCGTAGCCAGGCCTGAATCTGCCGTGCCCGCGCCCGGTGTTGTAAATCAAGCGGATAAATACGCTCCCAGGTCGGCGGCGCAAAACAGTCCTCCAGATATTCTGCAATGGCAGAGGATTCACTCAACTCAAAATCATCAATTTGTAACAACGGCACGCGCCGTGTCTGCCCATAACCTTGCCACGTCGGCTGCAAATGTTCACCGCTGTCGAGGTCGATGGTCTTCATATGAAAAGGCAGACCTTTTTCCTGCAACGCCACCCAGGCGGATAACACATAAGGGGAGAAAAAATGGGCATCTGACCAAAGCGTGATAGCGGGTTTACTCATTATGTCCTCAGCGATAAATGGGCTTGCTATCAAACTATAGAGCCTTTTTGTCACCGTTACGTGATGAAAACTCACACAAGTCGCCACGGTTTCTATACTTGAGATGTTCAGATTATTAGATAACCGGAGCTGCGATGATCGATCTCTATTTCGCCCCCACACCGAATGGTCACAAAATCACGTTGTTTCTCGAAGAGGCAAGGCTGGATTATCGCTTAATCAAAGTTGACCTCGGTAAAGGCAGTCAGTTTCGCCCGGAGTTTTTGCGCATTTCACCGAACAATAAAATTCCGGCAATTGTCGATCACTCCCCAATTGACGGCGGCAAACCATTAAGCATGTTTGAGTCGGGGGCTATTTTGTTGTATCTGGCAGAGAAAACAGGGCTCTTTTTGAGCCATGAACCGCGTGAACGCGCCGCCACATTACAGTGGTTATTCTGGCAGGTTGGCGGCCTGGGGCCGATGCTCGGGCAAAATCATCATTTTAACCACGCTGCACCACAAAGCATTCCTTACGCAATTGAACGTTATCAGGTTGAAACCCAACGTCTCTATCACGTACTGAATAAGCGGTTGGAAAACTCCCCCTGGTTGGGCGGAGAAAACTACAGCATTGCAGATATTGCCTGCTGGCCGTGGGTCAATGCCTGGGCTCGCCAGCGCATTGACCTCGCGATGTATCCGGCAGTAAAAAACTGGTATGAGCGAATCCGTTCGCGTCCTGCTACCGGGCAGGCGCTGCTAAAAGCGCAAGTAAATGATGAGATTTCGAATAGTTAACAGAACCGGGTTCTCGTGTATTATTTAATCCTAAATAAAACAACGGAGAACCTGCAATGGCACAACCTGCCGCTATTATTCGTATAAAGAACCTTCGTTTACGTACGTTTATCGGAATTAAAGACGAAGAGATTAACAACCGTCAGGATATTGTTATCAACGTTACGATCCACTACCCCGCCGATAAAGCGCGCACCAGCGAAGATATTAACGACGCGCTGAATTATCGCACCATTACTAAAAACATCATTCAGCATGTAGAGAATAACCGTTTCTCTTTGCTGGAAAAATTAACTCAGGATGTGCTCGATATCGCACGTGAACATCACTGGGTGACGTATGCTGAAGTGGAGATCGATAAACTTCACGCGCTGCGCTACGCCGATTCGGTATCAATGACCTTGAGCTGGCAGCGTTAACCGCCATATCAGGAGGCTGCATGAATATAGTGATCACCGGAGGGACGGGATTAATTGGTCGTCATTTAATCCCTCGTTTGCTGGAGTTGGGGCATCAGGTCACGGTGGTGACGCGTACCCCGCAGAAAGCCAGCTCCGTCCTCGGCCCTCAGGTGACACTATGGCAAGGGCTTGCCGATCAACGCAATCTCAACGGCGTGGATGTGGTGGTCAACCTGGCTGGTGAACCCATTGCTGATAAACGCTGGACTCACGAGCAAAAAGATCTCCTCTGTCAAAGTCGCTGGAATATCACGCAAAAACTGGTGGATTTGATTAACGCCAGTGACTCGCCGCCGTCAGTGCTTATTTCAGGCTCGGCGGCGGGATATTATGGCGATTTAGGTGAAGTGGTGGTCACCGAAGAAGAACCGCCGCATAACGAATTTACCCATAAACTCTGTGCCCGCTGGGAAGAAATAGCTTGTCGGGCACAAAGTGACAAAACACGAGTATGCCTGCTACGAACCGGTGTGGTGCTGGCACCAGATGGCGGTATCCTCAGCAAAATGCTGCCACCGTTTCGCCTTGGTCTGGGAGGTCCGATTGGCTCCGGTCGGCAGTATCTGCCCTGGATTCATATTGATGATATGGTTAACGGTATTCTCTGGCTGCTGGATAACGATCTGCGGGGACCATTTAATATGGTTTCGCCATATCCGGTACACAATGAACAATTTGCCCACGCGCTAGGCCATGCACTGCATCGCCCGGCGATTATGCGCGTCCCTGCCGCAGCCATTCGCTTGCTGATGGGGGAATCATCGGTTCTGGTATTGGGCGGACAACGTGCGCTGCCAAAAAGGCTGGAAGAAGCGGGGTTCGCTTTTCGCTGGTACGATTTAGACGAAGCGCTGGCGGATGTTGTTCGCTGATACGCTTTGCCGCGAACATCCGCCAGGTAGCCTCGGGGTTTACTGGATCAGTGACTTTGCGCCAGAAGCTCATCTGGCGAAAGTCGGGTTACCATCAGAACTAACTCTCTGTCTAAACCTCTCTCCAGCATCTCCTGGGCAATACGCAGAGCTTCTTCGCGTTTACCCAGAATTAATCCATCATTCCGCCCTTCTTCACGTAATCTGTCAGCAATAGTCATCAGTTTCTCCTTTTCTTGCGGTGCTCGTTCCGCTATCTCACCTATAAATGTACGGAACCGCTGGGCATCCCCCGTTTGTAAAACGTAATTAAACAGTGCTTGTAGCTGCCTGTCATTAGTGTTCCCTGTAACTAAAAGAGAAACTATTTGCTCCACTAACCCCAATAAGTCGCGCTGGCGAATATGTTTCTGAATTAACTCCAGCAATGCCATTTTACGGTGTTGCATAATCTCGTCATCCGGCACTACAGTAATATCTACCAACGGAAAAGCCGATGAGTAAATTTTGCGGGCAATCGCAGGTTCTGCAAATTCATCAAGCCAGCAGAGAGAATAAGGATAAGGACTTCTGCAACCATGATAAAACAGCATTGGGATCACCAAAGGAAGCTCTTTATAGCCCGCATCCAGATGGTTTTGCATCGCCGCGATGGAATAACGCATCATGCGAAAAGCCATTAATTCTTCCGCCTTACTTTGGTGTTCAATGACGACATAAATATACCCCATCCCCTCCTGTGTTTTCACTGACCACAAAACGTCGGAGTAATATTGTCGCAGGTTTTCATCAATAAAACTGTTTGGTTCCAGTTTTAACGTTGTTAAATCACACAGATTGCGCAGCGGTGCTGGAAGATGAATATCAATAAAATCTCGTGCTGTATCTGGATGGCGTAAAAAGGATTTAAATACCGCATCATGCGGCGTGGAAGTGGTCGATATTGTCATGGCGTTCCGTCACCCATCAAATTTAAGAGGACGAGACAATAACTACCCTTTATAACCAATGCAGTAGGCAGTTTTTATATTTGGACAACGAATTCAGAAGTATTTTAAGTGGGCTGAAATATATACATTTCAATGGAAGCTAACTCGCAAATTAGCCTTGAAAATACTCCGGCAGCATTAGCCGCCGGAGAGGCAATTATTTCAGTGATCCTTTAAGGAACTGTTGCAGACGCGGGCTTTGCGGGTTGCCAAATAACTGTTCCGGCGTCCCCTCTTCTTCTATTTTCCCCTGATGGAGAAAAATGACGTGGGTAGAGACATGGCGAGCAAAGCCCATTTCATGAGTCACCACCACCATGGTTTTCCCCTCTTCCGCCAGTTGCTGCATAATGCGCAGAACTTCGCCTACCAGCTCTGGATCGAGCGCTGAGGTAGGTTCATCAAACAGCAAAACTTCCGGTTCCATTGCCAGCGCCCGTGCAATGGAAACACGCTGTTGCTGACCACCGGAAAGATGCACCGGGTATTTCCCCTGCGCACGTTCGTCTATGCCAACTTTCGCCAGATATTTCACCGCCCGCTCGCGTGCTTCCTGCTTGCTCAGCCCCAACACCTGAATCGGCGCTTCCATGACGTTTTCCAGCACCGTCATATGGCTCCAGAGATTGAAGTGCTGAAACACCATCGTCAGGCGCGTGCGCAGTAAACGTAGCTGATTTTTATCGGCAACTTTGAGTTGGCCGTCTTTATCGCGCACCAGATTGATGTTCTGCCCGTTAACCACGATCGCGCCTTCGCTCGGTTTTTCGAGGAAGTTAATACAGCGCAAAAAGGTACTTTTCCCCGATCCCGACGATCCGATGATACTGATCACATCCCCGGCGTTCGCTTGCAGTGAAACGCCTTTCAGCACTTCGTGTTCGCCGTAGCGTTTGTGCAAATCGATAACGTTTAATTTATTCTCGGACATCGTATTCTCAGTGCGTTGAAGAAGGTTTCACATGCTGCAACCAGCGTTTTTCCGCTTTGCGAAAGAGACTGATCAGGACATAAGAGATGATTAAATAGAGCACCGCGGCAATGCCAAAGGCAGTAAAAGGTTGATACGTGGCGGCGTTGATATCGCGGGCAATTTTCAGCAGATCCGGCACCGTGGCAGTAAACGCCAGCGCAGTAGAGTGCAGCATCAGAATCACTTCGTTGCTGTAGGCCGGTAATGCAATACGCAGTGCCGACGGCAAAATAATGCAGCGATACATTTTAAAGGTTGAGAAACCATAGGCTCTGGCAGCTTCAATTTCCCCATGCGGCACCGACCGGATCGCCCCGGCAAAAATCTCAGTGGTGTAAGCACAGGTGTTGAGCGTCAATGCCAGCACGGTACAGTTCAGGCCACTGCGGAAAAAGGCGTTAAGGAACTCGGTGCCTTTAACAATCTCCAGCGTGTACATGCCGGAATAGAACACCAGCAACTGAACATACAGCGGCGTACCGCGAAAAATATAAGTAAATAACCAGATGGGAAACTGAATGTATTTATTACTTGAGACGCGCCCAATCGCCAGAAACAGCGCCAGAATCCCCCCCATCACCACCGACAGAATCAGCAACCAGAGAGTGATCGCCACACCGGTAAAGCGATAACCGTCAGTCCACAGCAGCGGTTTCCAGTATTCATGTAAGATTTCGATCACAGGTCAGCCCTCTTCACACCCACGGAGTAGCGACGCTCAAGGAACAGCAGCACACCATTGGAAACGGTGGTAAAAACCAGATAAATCACGCCACAGACGATGGCGAAATAGAATGGTTCCCAGGTACTTTTGCCTGCCAGTTGAGTGGCTTTCACCACATCTTCCAGTCCGAGTAACGAAACGAGAGCCGTTGATTTAAGAATGACCTGCCAGTTGTTGCCAATCCCCGGTAGGGCGTAACGCATCATCGCCGGGAACATAATCCTCCGAAACACTTGCCCACGGGTAAAGCCGAATGCTGTTGCCGCCTCAATATGCCCTTTCGGCACCGCCATAAACGCGCCGCGGAACGTTTCGGTGAAGTAAGCGCCGTAGATAAACCCCAGGGTTATAATACCGGCGACCATCGGGTCGATATCAACCTGTCCGACGCCCATCGCCTCCGTCACCGTGTTTAGCGCGATCTGCAAACCGTAGAATATCAGCAGCATTAACACTAAATCCGGCACACCGCGTATCAGCGTGGTATAGCCTTCGAAAATCAGTCCCGATAACCGATTTTGCGAAAGCTTACCGCCAGCGCCAATAAGACCGATAATTACAGCGAGCACTACAGAGCTGATAGCCAGCTCCAGCGTGACGAGCGCCCCCTGTAAAATTACACCTGAAAACCCATACAACATGCTGCCTGTCCTGTTGTGTGTGGTGAATTTACCGCCTCTTATCTCCCTCCGGTGCCTCGAAGGGAGCGGGCTTTCTTTCACCGATGGCGATTAGCCACCATAAACATCAAAATCGAAGTACTTTTTCGCTAATTTCTCGTAAGTACCGTCAGCGCGCATTTCAGCAAAGGCTTTGTTCAGTGCCTCGCGCAGTTCGTTATCTTCTTTACGCAGCCCCATGCCGGTGCCTACGCCAAACAGTTTTTCATCTTTAACAGACGGACCACCGAATTTGTAATCTTTACCGACTGGCTGTTTGAGGAAACCTTCACTGGCGGCAACTTCATCCTGGAACGCGGCATCAATACGTCCGGCAGTCAGGTCTGAGTAAATATTGTCCTGCCCCTGATAAGAGACGATTTCAATGCCTTTGGGAGCCCAGTGTTCGTTACCAAATGTCTCCTGGGTGGTGCCCTGCAATACCCCTACCCGCTTGCCTTTCAGCGATTCTACTGTCGGCTGGATATCAGAATTTTTCGCCACCACCAGACGAGAATCGGCAGCATACAGTTTGTCGGTGAAGGCAATTTCCTGCTGACGTTTTTCCGTGATGGAAAGTGATGACATGATGGCGTCAATCTTCTTCGCTTTTAATGACGGAATTAACGCATCCAGCGGATTCTCAACAAAGGTACATTGCGTATTGATGCGTTTGCACAACTCCTTCGCCAGATCAATATCAAAGCCAACCAGTTCGCCTTGTGAATTTTTTGATTCAAATGGTGCATAGGTTGGATCGGTGCCGATACGGATATTTTGCGGAATAGCAGCAAACGCAGCGGTTGCGCTGGAGAAGGCCAGAACCAGAGAGAGCGATAGCACCAGTTTTTTCATAATGTCCTCAACTGACAGTCTTTTTATAGGGAATATTTACAGGTTTGTTACAGTTATCGTGCCATAAAATTGACCAACAAGGCAAAATATCCAGGCCAGTTAGTCGTATTATTTTTCATTAAAATTGCTTAAGTATGCATTTTAATGCACCACGATAGTGCAACAAACCTGGAATGCACCATGATGATTCCCCATCAGGCGCTACTTCCCTGCGACGTATCAGCCACCATAGACATTAAAGTCGAAATACTTTTTCGCCATCTTGTCGTAAGTGCCATCCTGACGCAGTTCGCCAAGCGCCTTATCAAAGGCGGCTTTCAGTTCGGCATCATCTTTACGTAGCCCTACACCTGTACCATCACCGAAGTATTTTTTGTCTTTCACTGATGAACCAGCAAAGGCGAACTCTTTACCGGCGGGTTGCTTGAGGAAACCTTCGCTGGCAGCGACTTCATCCTGCAGAGCGGCATCCAGACGACCTGCATCCAGATCGGAATAGACCAAATCCTGGTTAGCATAGGCCACCACATCGACGCCTTTACTGCGCCAGTTGTCATTGGCGTACGCTTCCTGGGTGGAGCCTTGCAGCACACCAACATGTTTACCTTTCAGCGAATCCAGCGTTGGTTGGATCGGTGAACCTTTAGCTGCAATCAAACGAGAATCCGCGGCATACAGCTTGTCGGAGAAGGCAATCTCCTGCTGACGTTTATCAGTAATAGAGAGCGATGAAATAATGGCATCGATTTTTTTCGCTTTCAGTGACGGGATCAGCGCATCAAAGTCACTGGCAACCCAGGTACATTTAACCTGCATGCGTTTGCACATCTCGTTACCCAGATCGATATCAAAGCCAACAAAGTCACCTTTGGCATCTTTCGATGAGAACGGCGCATAGGTGGTATCCGTTCCGATACGTACCGTCTCCGGCAGTGCCGCAGAGCTGGAAGCTGCTGCGGACAGACCGACTAACAAAGACAGAGCAAGAATCGACTTCTTCATACATAACCCTCAAGTGAAATGGCTTTTTTATGTTGTGTATTGTGTTGTGTGTTTGCAGGCTCGTTCATGCAGGTCTTATGCCATCTTGACAACAGCTCAAACATCTAACGTTAAATATGTTAATAAGACGTTGCATTATTGTCCTAAAGTTGAAGATAGCAGGTATGCCGGTTGAATCGCAGCGTTTCGATTCAATGGCAGGAACAAAATGTCGAGGATTTGATCACGGTTGCAAAATTGCCCCGAAATAGGGCAACAGCAAAGTTATGCGCCCTGCCAGCGGGCAAAGAGATCTTCGGGAAGGGTTATCGTAAACTGATCAAGTACACGGTTAACCGTTTGATTTATCACATCATCAAGCGATTTCGGACGATGATAAAACGCCGGAACGGGAGGCATAATTACCGCACCAATTTCCGCAGCCTGAGTCATTAAACGCAAGTGTCCTAAGTGCAGCGGCGTTTCACGCACGCAGAGAACCAGTGGGCGACGCTCTTTCAGTACCACATCTGCTGCTCGGGTCAGTAAACCATCGGTATAGCTATGGACAATGCCGGAAAGGGTTTTGATTGAACAGGGTAAAATCACCATCCCCAACGTCTGGAAAGACCCGGAAGAGATACTGGCGGCAATATCGCGCGCATCATGGGTGACATCGGCTAATGCCTGAACTTCGCGCAGGGAAAAATCCGTTTCGAGGGATAAAGTCTGGCGCGCTGCCTGGCTCATCACCAGATGCGTTTCAACATCTGCGACATCACGCAGAACCTGTAATAAACGTACGCCATAAATCGCGCCGCTGGCACCGCTGATGCCTACAATGAGTCGTTTCATAGATAATTGCCCTGTCAGACTTGCAGGCAGACTTTGCAGGATTTCGGCGGGAGTTGCAAGTCAGGGTGCCAGACCGGCACCCTGAACGAAGGTATTATCCTTCGTTATGCATTTCCAGGTTTTCAACTTCGTTCTGACGTTGCACTGCTTTAGCGTCGTCATTACGTAAAGTATCGAGGAAATCGAGGTAGCCTTGATCAACGTCTTTGGTGACATAGACGCCATTAAACACCGAGCATTCGAACTGCTGAATATCCGGATTTTCAGCGCGAACGGCTTCGATCAGATCGTTTAGATCCTGGAAGATAAGCCCATCAGCACCGATGATCTGGCGGATTTCATCCACTTCACGACCGTGTGCGATCAGTTCCGTGGCGCTCGGCATATCAATACCATAAACGTTCGGGAAACGAATTTCCGGCGCGGCAGAGGCGAGATACACTTTCTTCGCTCCGGCTTCACGCGCCATCTCGATAATCTGCTCAGAGGTGGTGCCGCGGACAATGGAGTCATCGACCAGCAGAACGTTTTTATCGCGGAACTCAGCGCGGTTGGCGTTCAGTTTACGACGAACAGACTTACGGCGCAGTTGCTGGCCCGGCATGATAAAGGTACGGCCAACGTAGCGGTTTTTCACGAAGCCCTGGCGGTACGGTTTACCCAGAATGCGAGCGATTTCCAGTGCGATATCGCAGGAGGTTTCCGGAATCGGGATCACCACGTCAATATCCAGATCTTCCCATTCACGGGCAATTTTTTCGCCAAGCTTGGTGCCCATATTAACGCGGGCGCTATAAACGGAAATTTTGTCGATGAACGAATCCGGGCGGGCAAAGTAAACATACTCGAACAGGCACGGATTGCTGACCGGATTGTCGGCACACTGACGGGTAAACAACTGCCCTTCTTCAGTGATGTAAATCGCTTCGCCCGGTGCGACGTCACGCAGGAACTCAAAGCCCAGGGTATCGAGCGCAACGCTTTCAGAGGCAACCATATATTCTGTGCGATTGTCATCAACATCGCGTTTTCCCAACACCAGCGGACGAATGCCGTTAGGATCGCGGAAAGCAACCATACCGTGGCCGATAATCATCGCCACACAGGCATATGCGCCACGGATCAGACGGTTAGTGGCGGCAATGGCGGCGAAAATGTTATCGGCTTCCAGCGGATAGTGGCGGAAGTTATCCAGTTCGCTGGCGAAGATATTAAGCAAAATTTCCGAGTCAGAAGTGGTGTTGATGTGGCGGCGTTTTTCTTCAAACAACTTTTTACGCAACTCGTGAGCGTTAGTCAGATTGCCATTATGGGCAAGCGTGATGCCATACGGAGAGTTAACGTAAAACGGCTGCGCTTCAGAAGCACTGGAGCTGCCAGCCGTAGGGTAACGCACATGACCAATGCCCATATTGCCCTGCAAACGCTGCATGTGGCGAGCTTCAAATATATCGCTCACCAGACCGTTCGCTTTACGCAAACGAAAGCAGTTATTGGCATCAATGGTGATGATGCCTGCGGCATCCTGACCGCGATGCTGAAGCACCGTTAAGGCATCATAAATCGACTGGTTAACCGGCATAACACCGGCGATACCGACAATACCGCACATACGTCTTTTTCCTCGTTAAGCCACATCTCAGAGCACTTACGCTCTGGGCAAGAAACTTGACGAGCTTTGCAGATAATCAAAAAACCATCTGATGATAAAACTGAACTGTGGGATCAGCTGTGATTTGCTCCAGTCTTCGCTTTTCGACACTCCGGTAAAGGAGTCGAGAAAGAAAAGAATAGCGGCAACAATCAATACGCCGCGCAACGCACCGAAACAGACGCCCAGCACCCGATCGGTGCCTGACAACCCCGTTTTCTCCACCAACTGACCTATCACGAAGTTCACGATAGCGCCAACGATAAGCGTAGCGATAAACAGTACCGCGATGGCAATCCCATTTCGAACCAGTTCGTCTTCAAAGCCCGTAAACCAGGCTGACAGGTAAGTGTAGTAATGACTGGCGACAAAGAACGCACAACCCCATGTCACCAGCGATAATGCTTCACGAACAAAGCCGCGGATCAGGCTAACCAGAGAAGAAAAAGCAATCACCGCGATTATGGCGTAATCAATCCAGACCATATGTGTCCCACGATTTTACGCCCTGTCATCCTGTTCGGGGCGCATTCTAACAGAAAAAGAAAACGTTTGCGTAGGGATTTCCTTCCCGCGCATCAATAAAAATGGCGCTGAAAAAATATTCAACGCCATCGACTTTTTGTGCCTTTGCGGCACCGGCTATACGTGTCGGATGCGGCGTGAACGCCTTATCCGACCTGGGGTTATGCTCCCGCGTAGACCTGATAAGACGCGTTAGCGTCGCATCAGGCAAACCGTATTAATTCGGCGTATAGCCCATCACCACGCCGCTCAAGCCAGAAAGCTGCCTCAACTCACCCAGCGAACCTTTCAGCTTCTCTTTAGAAGCATCCGGCCCAACCAGAATGCGGGTGATTTTACCCTGCACTGGCGTCGACGGCGACGTATAAACGCGATATCCCGCGCCACGCAGCTTAGCAACAATCTCATTCACTTTATCGGCATTTTTCAGCGCGCCCAGTTGCACTACATACGCTTTACCCGTCGGTGCCGCTTTTTCTTCGACGGCAGGTTTTGGTTCTGGCTTCGGCGCTGGTGGCGTTTCCACCTTCGGCTTCGGCGGTTCCACAGGTTTCGGCTTCGGTGGAGCAACCGGTGCAGGTTCCGGTTCAAACACGGTATTGTTGGCCGCAATGGTTGTCGGATCGAGCGAAGGCGCTGCGGCATCGCCTGCCCGCACCTCTTCTGCCGCGCCTTCTGGCGGCTGTGTCGGCAACGCCTGAGTGGCGGCTGGCATCATATCAGGCTCGTCACGATCGCCAGCTTTCGGCACCAGCGGGATCGCTGCGAACTCATCCTGATAATGTTTTTTCTGCCCATCGAGCAGCCCTGGAAGCACAATCACCCCCAGCGCCACCAGCACTATTGTGCCAACTAACCGATTCTGAAACTTACTCGCCACCGCTTCTCCTCGCGTCAATCACTTCCATGACATGTGCGACCGTATGGAATGAACCACACACCAGCACGGTATCTTCCGGTTTAGCGTCCGCCATCGCGGCATCCCATGCCTGCGCAACGCTGTCAAATGGTTTGCCATTACCCAGATGTTCCAGCAGTTGCTCTGCTGTAGCACCGCGCGGCCCTTCCAGTGGCGCACAATACCAGTCATCAACTACGCTTTTCAACCAGGCCAGAGTTCCGGCAATATCTTTATCATGTAGCATACCGATAACCGCCAGCACGCGCCCGCTTTTCGGTAACGCTTGCATACGTCCGGTGAGATATTCTGCCGCATGTGGATTATGGGCGACATCAAAAATGACGCGTGGCAACTCACTCACAATCTGGAAACGTCCCGGTAAAATTGCACTGGCAATGCCCTCGCGAATTGCCTGTTCACTGACCTCCAGGCCGCTGGCGCGAAGTGCTGCCAGCGCCGTTGCGGCATTTGGTTGTGGGACAAGCGGCAACGGCAGGTTTTCTAGCGTACCGTGAGCATCGGTAAACGACCAGTCATGGTCTGTGACAGAATAATTCCACTCAACACCGCGACGTTGCAGCAATGCACCTTTTTCCTGCGCCACATCGGCAATGGTGTACGGCATTTCCGGTTCACCGACAATCGCCGGTTTTTCACTGCGGAAGATCCCCGCTTTCTCGCGACCAATGCTTTCGCGATCTGGCCCCAGCCAGTCGGTATGATCAAGCGCAATGCTGGTCACTACCGCGACATCAGCATCAACAATATTGGTGGCATCCAGACGACCGCCCAGCCCGACTTCCAGAATCACCACGTCAAGTTGTGCCTGTTTGAACAGCCACAACGCCGACAGCGTACCGTATTCGAAATAGGTCAGAGAAATATCACCGCGTGCCGATTCAATCTCAGCAAAAGAGGCAGTATGAGCCGATTCCGGTAATTCCTGACCCTGCACACGAACGCGCTCGGTATAACGCACCAGATGCGGCGAACTGTAGACCCCCACTTTGTACCCTGCCGCCATCAGAATCGACTCCAGCGTGCGACAGGTTGTGCCTTTGCCATTAGTACCCGCGACAGTAAACACAAACGGTGCTGGTTTCAGAACGCCGAGACGCGCTGCCACCTGGCTTACGCGCTCAAGGCCGAGATCGATAGTCTTACTGTGCAGGTTTTCCAGATAAGAAAGCCACGAAGCCAAAGGCGACGCGGCTTGAGGTGTGCGTTTGATAATCATGGTATCCGCTGATTCATTACGGGGATAATAGCAAAAGGGCAGAGCCAGCGGCCCTGCCCTTATCAGTTATCAGGCCTCTGGTTCCTGATCCGGTGCTGGTGGCACCACTTCGCCTTCGCGTGGCGCTTCAGGATTTGGCGCTGGCAGATTCATCAGCTTCGCCAGGATGCTCGCCAGTTTCAGGCGCATTTCCGGGCGGCGGACAATCATGTCGATCGCGCCTTTCTCGATCAGGAACTCACTGCGCTGGAATCCCGGCGGCAGTTTTTCGCGAACGGTCTGTTCAATAACACGCGGACCGGCAAAACCGATTAACGCTTTCGGTTCAGCAATGTTGAGATCGCCCAGCATCGCGAAACTCGCAGAAACACCGCCCATGGTTGGGTCAGTCAGCACGGAGATGTACGGCAGACCGCGCTCCTGCATTTTCGCCAGCGCAGCAGAGGTTTTCGCCATCTGCATCAGCGACATTAGCGCTTCCTGCATACGTGCGCCACCGGAAGCGGAGAAGCAGATCAGCGGGCAGTTGTCTTCCAGCGCCTGCTCAACGGCACGCACGAAACGCGCACCCACCACAGATCCCATTGAACCGCCCATAAAGGCAAATTCGAATGCCGCAGCAACGACCGGCATTCCATACAAGGTGCCTTTCATTACTACCAGCGCGTCTTTTTCACCGGTTTCTTTCTGTGCAGATGCCAGACGGTCTTTATACTTTTTGGAGTCACGGAACTTCAGCACATCTTTCGGCTCAAGCTCGCTACCCAGCTCCACAAGGCTTCCTTCATCCAACAGGCTATGCAGGCGATTACGCGCCGTCATACGCATGTGATGGTCACACTTCGGACAGACCTCAAGATTACGTTCCAGCTCAGCACGGTATAAAACCTGACCGCAGCTATCACACTTAGTCCACACGCCTTCAGGAATGCTCGCCTTGCGGGTGGGAGTAATGTTGCTTTTAATTCGTTCAATCCAGCTCATTAGGGACCTTTCTGTCTGAACCTGGTTCGATGCCAGCTTTATCTTTGGGGACGCATAATGCCATTTTTGCCCCCAACAGACCATGAATGTTGCACATTAAAACATAACAGCCCGAAACTTTGGATAAAAAAGTGGTCGAACCGCGGAGTTACTTTTTATTTTGCGGCGCGTGCCGCAGCGCGTTTGTGACGGATAATTTCGATGACGCCCGGCAGAATGGAAACCACAATAATCCCGACGATCAGCAGCTTAAGGTTATCCTGAACCATTGGGATTGTACCGAAGAAATAGCCTGCGTAGGTAAAAAGTAGAACCCACAACAGCGCGCCGATCACGTTATAAACGGCGAAATGACGGTATGACATGTGGCCCATCCCCGCAACGAACGGGGCGAACGTTCTGACAATTGGCACAAAACGGGCGAGAATAATGGTTTTGCCGCCATGTTTCTCATAAAACTGATGGGTTTTGTCGAGATAACTGCGACGGAAAATTTTCGAGTTCGGATTGCTGAATAATTTCTCACCGAACAACCGCCCAATAGTGTAGTTAACGGCATCGCCAACAATCGCGGCAACCAGCATCAGTACTACCATCATATGGACATTGAGATCGTTAGTTCCCAGCGAGGCCAGCGCCCCGGCAACAAACAGCAGCGAATCTCCCGGCAGAAACGGTGTCACTACCAAACCAGTTTCACAGAACAAAATCACAAACAAAATGGCATAAACCCAGACGCCATACTGCGCGACCAGTTCCGCCAAATGCACGTCAATGTGCAGGATAAAATCGATGAGGAAATAAATCAGGTCCATATTTGCCTATGCCTTGTACGACTAAAATTAGTCCGCCAGAAAGAGCGGGCCCATTGGCGGCTTTGGAAGATCGAATCTGTCCGGGTAATCCACCGCGACCAGATACAACCCTTCCGCTTTCGCCGTTGCTGCCGCCAGCGTCCTGTCCTTAGCCGCCAACAGCTCTGCTATCCAGCTCTCCGGCTGGTTGTGGGCACCCACTTCCATCAGGCTGCCGACAATATTCCTCACCATATGATGTACAAAGGCATTCGCTTTGATATCTACCACCACATAGGGACCGTGACGCGTGACGTTGATATGCATAACGTTACGCCACGGCGTTCGGGACTGACACTGCACCGCGCGGAACGAGGTGAAATCATTCTCGCCCAACAGGCATTGTGCCGCCCGATGCATCCGTTCGGCATCCAGCGGTTCGTAAAAGTGGGTAACACCTTTACTCAGTACCGCCGGACGCAGTCGATGATTGTAGATGATGTAGCGATAACGGCGAGCCGTAGCGCTAAATCGGGCGTGAAAATCATCGGGTACAGCTTTAACCCAACGCACGGCGATGTCACCAGGTAAATTCGCATTTACGCCTAACGTCCACGCAGCGTCTTTGCGTAACGCGGTGGTTTCAAAATGCACTACCTGCCCGGTGCCGTGTACCCCTGCGTCGGTTCGCCCGGCACAGAACACGGTGATGGGTTCGTTCGCTACCTGCGAGAGCGCCTTTTCCAGCTTTTCCTGCACACTGCGGACTTCATTCTGCCGTTGCCAGCCGTAATACTTACTGCCGTCGTACTCAATGCCCAGCGCAATTTTATAAACTGGCGGTTGTTGCTGGTCGGACATTAGTACAGGTACTCCTGCACCAGTTTTTCAGCGATCTTCACCGCCATCAGTGCCCCCCCAAAACGGACGTTGTCGGCCACCGACCAGAACTGGATTTGCTCTGGCATACCATAGTCATTACGAACACAGCCGACAGAAAGATGCGGAGAACCAGACGCATCGCCCACCTGCGTTGGGAATTCATTCTCTTCAGAAAGCACAATATCTTCGCTTTGGGAAAACGCATCACGCGCTTCTTCTGCCGCCAGCGGACGTAATGCTTCGAAGTTGACCATCTGAGCATGACCGTAAAATACCGGTGCCTGAACGACACTAGCCGAAATCATCAGCCCTTCGTCCTGCATAATTTTGCGCACTTCATCGACAATACGGCGCTCTTCGCGTACGTTACCTTCGCGATCCGGTAGCAAGGGCAGCATATTAAACGCCAACTGACGACCAAAGAAATCATCTTCATCAATCGGAATACCGTTGAGCAATTTCGCGCTCTGCCCGGCTAATGCATCCACCGCTTTTTTGCCCTGAGCGGAGGCAGAAATCAGGCTGGTAACGCTGATGCGCGACAAACCGCCCTGATCGATTAACGGTTTCAGTGCAGCCAGTAACTGGCTGGTCAGGCTATCAGGAACAGCAATAACGTTACGGTTACGGTAGTCCGCCAGTACAAACGGATTCACGTCCGGCACCACCAGCGGAACATCAGGTTCGAGAGCAAACAGGCCGCTGCTATCAATGACCAGACATCCCGCGTTAGTGGCTTCTTCAACCCAGGCGGCGGTAGCTTCTTTACCTGCAACAAAAAACGCCAGTTGCGCCTGCGTCCAGTCAAAATCGGCAGCATCCTGCACGGTGATTGTCTTACCACCAAAACGCAGATGTTCACCTGCGCTTTCGTTACGTGCCAGTGCATAAATTTCCCCAACCGGGAACTGACGTTCAGCCAGCGTTTCAATCAGGGCTTCGCCCACAGCGCCAGTTGCGCCCAGGACAGCAATGTTCCAGCCTTCAGACATGGTGGTTTACTCCAGAAATAGCAAAACTCCCTGCCGATATTACAGCAGAGAGCATGAAGAAGAGATTAACGTGCCGGATGATGAACGGCGTTAAAACCCAATTTACACAGTAATGCCGCCGCGCTGGTGTCATCGCAAATCACATACAGAGACGACCATTCACGGCGTTCAAGGTAATTTTTGCGCAGTTTATCGAACTCACCCGGTATCCCGGCGACTTTACGCAGCGGTGCGTCATCGCGGCGCACATCATACACCAAATGCACCAGCCTTTTTAGCGTTGGCTGATCGAGCGAGCCATGCAGCGTAATACGGCCAAATTCTGGTGTTGGCAATAAGGTATCCAGCGCGATGTGCTGTTCATGACCAATAAACTTGCTATAAGCCTCAAACACTTGCGTGGTGCCACGCGCTTTACCTTCGAGGGTATAGCCCGCGATATGCGGCGTGCCGATATCCACTTTTTGCAGCAGCTCGACGTTGAGTTCTGGCTCGCCCTCCCAGACGTCCAGCACCACGCTTAACTTCTGGCCTTCATTCAGACAGGTCAGCAGTGCGGTATTATCGACGACTGCGCCACGGCAAGCGTTAATCAGAATCGTCCCCGGCTTCAGGCTGCGGATCAGTTTTTCATCCGCCAGATGCCGCGTTTTGTACGGACCATCTTTAAAGAGTGGTGTATGGAACGTCAGAATATCCGCGTGCTGAACCAACTCATCAAGAGAACGGAAATCTCCCTCATCCCCACGATCGGCGCGTGGCGGATCGCAAAGCAAGGTTTTAATTCCCAACGCCTCCAGCCGCGCCTGTAATCGACGACCAACGTTACCAACTCCCACGATCCCCACGGTACGGTCATGCAGTGAAAATCCATCGCGTTCGGCAAGCATTAGCAACGACGAGAAAACATATTCCACTACCGCAATCGCATTGCAGCCAGGTGCGGCAGAAAAACCGATCCCTGCCTGCTGCAACCATGCCTCATCAACATGGTCGGTCCCCGCAGTGGCGGTGCCAACAAATTTTACTGATTTCCCCGTCAGCAGCGACGCGTTCACTTTCGTGACCGAACGCACCATCAACGCATCCGCGCCATCCAGTTCTGCGACTGGAATTGGACGCCCCGGAACCGCTTTCACCTCACCCAAACGGCTAAATAATTCGCGGGCATAAGGCATATTTTCATCAACAAGGATTTTCACGTTTGTGCTACCTGTATGAGAACGAGAGTTAACCGGACAAGTGTGCCATAATCTCGCGGCCAGGCATACTTGCGATGATTTCAGGTATAAGGATACGTAATGATACAACCTCTTTCAGGCCCTCCTCCTGCGCAACCACCAGGTCAGGGGGATAACCTGTCGTCTGGCGCAGGCAATCAGCCTTTATCCAGCTTGCAACGTACCGCGTTGGAAAGTTTGATGATCAAAGTGACTTCGCTGACGCAACAGCAGAGCGCAGAGTTGTGGGCCAATATAAAGCACGACATCGGTCTGCCGGGTGATTCACCTTTGCTTTCACGCCATTTCCCGGCAGCAGAACAAAACCTTGCGCAACGTTTGCTGTCTGCGCAAAAAAGTTATTCTGTCCGCCAACTTTTGGCCCAATTGGGGGAGTATTTACGTCTGGGAAATAATCGTCAGGCCGTCACGGATTATATCCGGCATAACTTTGGTCAGACGCCGCTAAATCAACTCTCACCAGAGCAATTAAAAACCGTCCTGACGCTACTACAGGAAGGGAAGATGGTTATCCCGCAGCCGCAACAGCGCCAGGCGACCGACCGACCTTTATTACCAGCGGAACACAATACGCTCAAGCAACTGGTCACCAAACTCGCGGCGGCAACAGGGGAACCCAGCAAACAGATTTGGCAATCGATGCTGGAACTTTCAGGGGTGAAAGATGGCGAGTTGATTCCGGCGAAACTGTTTAACCATCTGGTCACCTGGTTACAGGCTCGTCAGGCGTTAAGTCAGCAACACACTCCGACGCTGGAGTCACTCCAGATGGCGCTAAAGCAGCCACTGGATGCAAGCGAGTTGACGGTATTATCGACGTATGTTGAGCAAAAGTATGGGCTTTCAACACAATCAGCCCTGACGTCTGCACAGGCCGAAGATATCCTTAACCAGCTCTATCAGCGGCGGGTGAAAGGCATTGAACCGCGTGATATTCAACCGCTGCTCAATCCCTTTACCCCATTAATTGACACGATGAAAGAAATGTCAATGCGCCCCAGCCTGTGGATATTATTCGTCGTCATCATTGTGATGTTGATCTGGCTAGTGGGTTAACCCCGGCGAAACGACAGTATCGTCACAATAATCCCCAGCACCGCCGATATCGCCCCGGCAAGAAATACCGAAGAGTAGCCAAACGAGGTCGCCAGAACACCCGCCAGCGGCCCGGAAACACCGAGGGCGATATCCTGAAACGCGGCATAGCCACCGAGCGCTGTGCCGCGCACCTGGGAAGGAACGCGTTTAACCACTTCCACACCCAGGGCCGGGAATATAAGCGAACACCCAGCCCCGGTTAACGCCGCGCCCGCTAATGCGACCCACGCTCCCGGTGCCTGCCAGAGCATCAACAAGCCGGCCGTTTCTACCAACAGAGAGACTATCGCCACTTTTACGCCACCAAAACGGTCTGGCATCCAGCCAAACATTACGCGCATTACGACAAATGCGCCGCCAAAGGCGGTGAGCGTAAAGCCCGCCATCGCCCATCCTTTGCTGGCAAAGTAAAGCGAAACGAAGGTCCCGATAACCGCAAAGCCCACGCCCTGAAGCGCCAGGCCCAGCCCAGGCTTCCAGATAAGACCGACGACACTCCACAGCGAGGGGCGTTCTCCCGCCAGAGCTGGTACTTTGCGCACCGTGCCATTGCAGGCCCACGCCAGCAACGGCAGTATCATTGTCGTAAGTGCCAGGACGGCAAAACCGTAATGACTATGGATCAGTAAGCCAAGCGGTGCGCCGACAGCCAGTGCGCCGTAAATCGCCATCCCATTCCACGACATCACTTTTCCGGAGTGTTTTGGCCCGACGATGCCTAATCCCCAGGTCAGAGCACCAGTCAGCAACTGACTTTCACCAAAGCCAAGGATCAAACGCCCGACGACCAGCAGGGCAAATTTAATCGGCGCAGAAACGGGTAAAAGCGCAGCCAGCAATAAAGCACCACCGGCCAGGCCACAGGATAACATGCCCTGAAGTGCTGAACGTTTTGCCCCATATTGATCGGCCAGCCGTCCGGCATAACCTCGTGTTAATACCGTGGCCAGAAACTGAATGCCAACGGCAATTCCGACCATGGTGTTGCCATAGCCTAGCTCATGATGGACAAAAAGTGGGATCACCGGCAAAGGTAACCCTACGGTCATGTAGGTCAAAAAAACCGCAAAAGCGATGCGAAAAAGTGAAAAATTGGCAGAAGATCGTGTTTCTGTTTGGCTTACAGCAGTCATGCATTACTCCAGAATGCAGCGCAAGGCGAAGAATTTCCCCGTCTTATCTCTCTGGTTTTCAGGGTTACAGTGCGTTGGAAGGGTTTAACGCGTACGTATTTTCAGCAGGATATCGACAAAGCAAGAAGTTTGCCTGGAACAAACAGCGATTGTCAATGATGTGAAAAAGGGAACCATCAGGCTCCCTTTTGCGTTACTGCCGAATGCGGAGCTGGCGCGTAATGTCGGATGCGACGCTTACGCGTCTTATCCGAGCTGCTCCAACCGACTCCGACATGTCGCAGAATTAATCTTTCAGCTTACGCATTACCAGCGTGGCGTTGGTGCCGCCGAAGCCGAAGCTGTTAGACATAACGGTGGTCAGCTCGCGATCGGTCGTTTCGGTTACGATGTTCAGTCCCGCAGCCTGCTCGTCCAGCTCTTCAATGTTAATGCTTGGGGCGATAAAGCCGTGTTCCAGCATCAGCAGAGAGTAGATTGCTTCCTGCACACCCGCAGCGCCCAGTGAGTGACCGGTCATCGCTTTAGTTGCAGAAATCGCCGGGCTATTATCACCGAACACTTCCCGGATAGCTGCCAACTCTTTCACATCGCCAACCGGAGTCGAAGTACCGTGAGAGTTCAGGTAGTCGATTGGGGTATCAACGCCGTGCATCGCCATCTTCATGCAGCGAACCGCGCCCTCGCCAGACGGAGCAACCATGTCTGCGCCATCAGACGTTGCGCCGTAGCCAACGATTTCAGCGTAGATGTGAGCACCACGAGCCAGCGCGTGTTCCAGCTCTTCAACCACCACCATACCGCCGCCGCCAGCGATAACAAAACCATCGCGGTGAGCGTCATAAGTACGGGAGGCTTTTTCCGGGGTGTCATTGTATTTGGTAGACAGCGCGCCCATCGCGTCAAATTCGCACGCCATTTCCCAGCACAGCTCTTCGCCACCACCAGCAAACACGATGTCTTGTTTGCCCAGTTGGATCTGCTCGACTGCGTTACCGATACAGTGTGCGGAAGTCGCACAAGCGGAGCTGATGGAGTAGTTAACACCGTGGATTTTAAACGGTGTGGCGAGGCAGGCAGAAACGCCAGATGCCATCGCTTTGGTGACCACATACGGGCCAACCGCTTTCAGGCCACGCGGGCCGCGCATTGCGTCAGCACCGAACACCTGGAAACGCGGGGAACCGCCGCCAGAACCTGCAATCAGGCCAACGCGCGGGTTATTCTGGTAAGCTTCCGGGGAGAGGCCAGCATCTGCGATTGCCTGCTCCATAGAAAGGAATGCATAGATGGATGCGTCGCTCATAAAGCGCACAACTTTGCGGTCAATGAGGCCAGTGGTATCCAGTTTTACGTTGCCCCAGACGTGGCTACGCATGCCGGAATCCTTCAGCTCCTGAGAGAAAGTGATCCCTGAACGTCCTTCACGCAGAGATGCCAGGACTTCCTGCTGGTTATTACCGATGCTGGAAACAATGCCCAGGCCAGTAATCACTGCACGTTTCATTCAATACCTCTGTAAGTCGCACATAGAGTAAGTTTCGAATGCACAATAGCGTACACTTGTACGCCGAACAAGTCCGATCAGACAATTTATAGAGAAATTTGCGCAGCCTGACACACATCGCTAAGATCGAGCCACCGCCTGTAAGACGAGTAACTTACGTGAAACACTACGCTATACAACCTGCCAACCTCGAATTTAATGCTGAGGGTACACCTGTTTCCCGAGATTTTGACGATGTCTATTTTTCCAACGATAACGGACTGGAAGAGACGCGTTATGTTTTTCTGGGGGGTAACCAATTAGAGGCACGTTTTCCCACACATCCACATCCTCTGTTTGTGGTAGCAGAGAGCGGCTTCGGCACCGGATTAAACTTCCTGACGCTATGGCAGGCATTTGATCAGTTTCGCGAAGCGCATCCACAGGCACAATTGCAGCGATTGCACTTCATTAGTTTTGAGAAATTTCCCCTCACCCAGGCTGATTTATCGTTAGCACATCAACACTGGCCAGAACTGGCACCGTGGGCGAAACAGCTTCAGGCGCAGTGGCCTTTACCCTTGCCCGGTTGTCATCGTTTATTGCTCGATGAAGGCCGCGTAACGCTGGATTTATGGTTTGGCGATATTAACGAACTCACCAGCCAACTGGACAATTCACTAAATCAAAAAGTGGATGCCTGGTTTCTGGACGGCTTTGCGCCAGCGAAAAACCCGGATATGTGGACGCAAAATCTGTTTAACGCCATGGCGCGTCTGGCACGTCCTGGCTGCACGCTGGCAACCTTCACGTCTGCCGGTTTTGTCCGCCGGGGCTTGCAGGAAGCTGGATTCACGATGCAAAAGCGTAAGGGTTTTGGGCGGAAACGGGAGATGCTTTGCGGCGTGATGGAACAGACATTATCACTGCCCTCTTCCGCACCGTGGTTTAATCGCACAGGTAGCAACAAACGGGAAGTGGCGATTATTGGCGGCGGTATCGCCAGCGCGTTGTTGTCACTGGCGCTGTTGCGGCGCGGCTGGCAGGTAACGCTTTACTGCGCGGATAACGCTCCCGCGCTTGGTGCTTCTGGTAATCGTCAGGGAGCGCTGTATCCGTTATTAAGCAAACACGATGAGGCGCTGAACCGCTTTTTCTCTAATGCATTTACTTTTGCCCGTCGGCTTTACGGTCAATTACCCGTTAAATTTAATCATGACTGGTGCGGCGTAACGCAGCTAGCCTGGGATGAGAAAAGCCAGCACAAAATCGCGCAGATGTTATCGATGGATTTACCCGCAGATCTGGCGATGGCGGTCAACGCAAATGAGGTTGAAAACATTACAGGTGTTGCGACAAATTGTGGCGGTATTACTTATCCGCAAGGCGGCTGGCTATGTCCGGCAGAACTTACCCGTAATGTACTGGAACAGGCGGAACAGCAAGGTTTGCAGATTCGTTATCAACATCAGTTGCAGGATTTATTGCGTAAGGATGACGGGTGGCAACTGACATTTGCAGATCATCAGCAGGTGATGCATAGCGTGGTGGTACTGGCGAACGGGCATCAAATCAGCCGATTCAGCCAGACGTCACCTCTACCGGTGTATTCGGTTGCCGGACAGGTCAGTCATATTCCGACAACGCCGGAACTGGCGAAACTGAAGCAGGTGCTGTGCTATGACGGTTATCTCACACCACAAAATCCGGCGAATCAGCACCATTGTATTGGTGCCAGTTATCACCGCGGTAGTGAAGATACGACCTACAGTGAGGACGATCAGCAGCAGAATCGCCAACGGTTGATTGATTGCTTCCCGCAGGCGCAGTGGACGAAAGAAGTTGATGTCAGTGATAAAGAGGCTCGTTGTGGTGTACGTTGTGCCACGCGCGATCATCTGCCCATGGTGGGAAATGTCCCCGATTATGACGCCACGCTCGCGGAATATACCTCGCTGGCGGAACAGAAAGATGAAGCGGTAAGCGCACCAGTCTATGACGATCTCTTTATGCTTGCTGCTTTGGGTTCGCGCGGTTTGTGCTCTGCCCCGCTGTGCGCCGAGATTCTGGCGGCACAGATGAGTGAAGAACCTGTTCCGATGGATGCCAGTACGCTGGCGGCATTAAATCCAAATCGGTTATGGGTACGGAAGTTATTGAAGGGTAAAGCGGTTAAGGTAGGGTAATCTGCTTTGGCATTGTTTGCCGGATGCGGCGTGAACGCCTTATCCGACCTACGTGTGACCTGTAAGCCTGATAAGACGCGATAAGCGTCGCATCAGGCATGGTGCTCCCAAGGTCGGATGCGGCGTGAACGCCTTATCCGACCCACGTGTGACCTGTAGGCCTGATAAGACGCGATAAGCGTCGCATCAGGCATGGTGCTCCAGACGCCACAACTTACTGCTGTGAAGCCTGCTGAAACAGGTGTTCCCACATATCGGTCACCAGCGCCTGATCGCGTGGCGACAATTCACCCGCACCAATCGCTTTCTCCAGACTCTGGCTAACGGTTGTATGCACCGCCTGGGCGGAGTGGTCATCACCACTTTCCAGTTCTGCGATGGCTAACGTCAGGTGGCCACGCAAATACCCACTGGCAAACAACTCATCATCACTGGCATGGTCAACCATACCGTCGATTAATGCCAGAATGCGTGATTCAAACTCCGCGATCATCTTCTTTCCTCATTGTAAACGTGGCGCTGGCTTCAGTTGAGCGCTTCCGGCCACGGGAACTGTTCCGCCGTAAGTTCCGGCGTGTGATAATAATTTCGTAATGCTTTTATGAAGCGTGCCGGACGTTCAGGAATACCGTTCGCCAGATAATCCATCACCTGCGCATGAACCCGTCGTTGGAATACCACACGATCCGGTTCGACGTCGCCTTCCAGGTTGTCGCAACTGACGTTAAACGGATATCCCGCCGCCACGCAGAACAACCAGTCAAGCGCCTGCGGCTTAACTTCAACATCTTCAAACTGGCTTTGCGTCCGGGTATCGCGTCCGTCAGGGCAATACCAGTAACCAAAATCAACCAGTTCACGGCGCGCTTTCCCGGCAATACACCAGTGCGAAATCTCGTGGATAGCACTGGCGTAAAAGCCATGAGCAAAGACGATTCGGTTATATGGAACTTCCGCATCAGCAGGAAGATAGATCGGTTCGTCGTCGCCTTTAATCAGACGGGTATTAAATTCATCGGCAAAGCAGCTATTAAAAATTTCAATCAACTGCTTGTAGTGGTGTGTACTGTTCATTAGTTCATCCCCAACCAGTGGAGGATCTCCTGTCCATGGCTATCATAAAGTAATTTGGCACTCATCACCGCCGAGACGATAACGATCATCGGGCGGATCAGTTTTTGTCCTTTACTCAACACCAGTCTTGAACCCATACGCGCGCCGAGGAACTGCCCCACCAGCATCACGAATCCTGTCGCCCAAATCACTTTGCCGCCGAGAATAAACAGCAGCAGACCGCCGATGTTTGACGTTGCGTTAAGTAATTTGGCATGGGCGGTGGCTTTGGCGAGGTTAAAGCCGCACAGCGTAACGAAGGCCAGTGCGTAAAACGATCCGGCTGCCGGGCCAAAGAATCCGTCGTAAAAACCAACGCAGCCCCCTGCGACCAGCGCAAATGGCAGCCCATACATCCGACGCTGGCGATCGTCTTCTCCCAGTTTGGGCATCAGTAAGAAATAAAGACCGATACAAATCACCAGAATCGGTAAAATTTGCCGCAGCACATCAGCTTTAACATACTGCACCAGCAGTGCGCCGCTCATCGAGCCGACAAAGGTCATGGCGATATTGAGTTTCTGATCGCTTAAGCTGACGACTTTGCGGCGAATAAAGTAGATGGTGGCGGAAATAGAGCCACCGCAGGCTTGCAGTTTGTTAGTTGCCAGCGCGTTAGCCGGAGACATCCCCGCCGCCATCAATGCCGGAATAGTGAGTAACCCACCACCACCGGCAATCGAGTCGATAAATCCCGCCAGTATCGCGACAAAAAAGAGAACTCCCAGCAACAGCGGGGAAACCATAAACAGGCTATTAAACGTTTCCATTAGATCACGTGCTCATCCAGTAGCGCCTGGCAGGAAGGCGGCAACGGAGGCGGTGTCTTCTTCTCAGGCTTTGTTGTTCCCGGTTTTGGTGGTTCAAACCAGCTTTGCAGTTCTGCCCCGCAACCATCGCCCGGCGGTGGTAAAGGTTGGTCTTCACACTCCAGGCTATCGGCAGGACAACGTAATCGTACATGCATATGTGCGCGATGCTGGAACCAGGGTCGCACTTTCCGCAACCAGTCACGATCGGTGCCTGCATCAAGGCAAAGTTGTTGTTTAATCGCCGGATTAACAAAAATGCGCGTCACGTCTTTGTCCTGCGCAGCAAGTTTGATCAGACTGAAAATTTCCGGCTTCCACAGCGTTGGGACGACATGCTTGCCATCACGGGAAACCAAATCCAGCGCCTGCGGACGCAAAAGTTGCGCGGCGGTCCAGCGAGTTTTCGGCAGTTGCAGGAAGATATCGACATCCAGTCCGGTCTGGTGGCTGGCGTGGCCGCCGTTGAAACGCCCACCTGCGGGCATCCCCATATCGCCAATCAGCACCGTCCCCATACCCAGATTGTTCACCTGGCTACTCAGACGCTGGATAAACATCACCAGATCCGGATGACCGAAATAGCGACGCTGATCGGTACGCATCACCTGATAATGTTCGGACTGTATCGGCAGCGTGTCAGCGCCGACGATACAGCCATTGGAAAAACTGCCTATCGATTGTGCGCTACCCGGCACAGGTTGGGTAATTTTTTGCCACGGCGTTGCTGCCAGGCTGGTGCTACTGGCAAACAGGGCCAGCAGCGCAATCGCAGTTTTGTTCATTTTTTACCAGCGTGGAATATCAGTCTTCACATCGGCATTTTGCGCCCGTTGTCGTAACAGGTGATCCATCAAAACGATTGCCAGCATCGCTTCAGCGATCGGCACCGCGCGGATCCCGACACAAGGATCGTGACGGCCTTTGGTGATCATCTCAACTTCTTCGCCAAAGCGGTTAATTGTACGCCCAGGCACGGTAATGCTGGAGGTCGGTTTTAGCGCCATATGGGCAATGATTTGCTGCCCGCTGCTGATACCACCGAGAATACCGCCCGCATGGTTGCTCTGAAAACCTTCTTTGGTGATTTCGTCACGGTTCTGGCTGCCACGCAGCGCCACCACGTCAAAACCGTCGCCAATTTCCACGCCTTTCACCGCATTAATGCTCATCAACGCGTGGGCGATGTCAGCATCCAGGCGATCAAATACCGGTTCGCCAAGTCCGGCAGGTACGCCACTGGCAACAACAGTCACTTTCGCACCGATGGAGTCGCCCTCTTTTTTCAGCGCGCGCATCAACTCATCTAACGCGTCGATTTTATCCGGGTCCGGGCAGAAGAACGGATTTTGTTCAACCTGCGACCAGTCTTTGATTTCCAGTGGAATGTCGCCCATCTGGCTCAGGCAGCCGCGAATTTCGATGCCAAATTTTCCGGCGAGATATTTTTTAGCAATTGCTCCAGCCGCAACGCGCATGGCGGTTTCACGGGCGGAAGAACGTCCGCCGCCGCGATAATCGCGCAGGCCGTATTTTTGTTCGTAGGTGTAATCAGCATGACCCGGACGGAAAACGTCTTTAATTGCGCTGTAATCTTGAGAGCGCTGGTCGGTGTTTTCGATCAACAAGCCAATACTGGTGCCGGTGGTGACACCTTCAAAAACGCCGGAAAGAATTTTGACCTGATCCGGTTCACGACGCTGTGTGGTATAGCGCGATGTCCCCGGGCGACGCCGGTCGAGATCGTGTTGCAGGTCTGCTTCCGTCAGCGGGATGCCTGGCGGAACACCATCGACGATGCAACCGAGCGCAAGCCCGTGCGATTCACCGAAGGTGGTTACGCGAAAGAGTTGTCCAATTGTGTTTCCAGCCATCACGGCTCCGTTATTGTTGTGTTTGCATTTTTTACTCTAAATAATTCAAGTTGCAGGAAGGCGACAAGTGAGTGAATCCCCAGGAGCTTACAGAAGTAAGTGACTGGGGTGAACGACAAATCCGCATGGAGCGGATTTGAACGCTACTTGCAGCGGCCCCGTAAGAGGGGAGGCCCATGGATGAGCCGAATAACCCGCAGACGCAGCACATGCAACTTGAAGAATGACGAGTAAATTTAATCTTTATAAATACCAAAATGTTCTCGTGCCGCAATAAGCTGCGCTTTGGTGAGCATAAACACACCATCGCCACCGTTATCAAACTCCAGCCAGGTGAACGGAACATCCGGATATTGTTCCATCAGATGTACCATGCTGTTGCCGACTTCACAAATCAGTACACCATCATCAGCAAGATAATCCGCCGCGTTGCCGAGAATGCGACGTGTCAGTTTCAGGCCATCAGTGCCTGACGCCAGCCCCAGCTCCGGCTCGTGACGGTATTCGTTTGGCAGGTCGGACATATCTTCCGCATCGACATACGGCGGGTTGGTGACGATCAGGTCGTACTGCACTTTCGGCAAATCACGGAACAGATCGGAACGAATCGGTATGACGTTGTGGATCAGACCATGTTCTTCAATGTTCTGTTCGGCTACCGCCAGCGCGTCGGGAGAGATGTCCACCGCGTCGACTTCCGCTTCCGGGAAGGCATAAGCGCAGGCAATAGCAATGCAGCCACTACCGGTACACATATCCAGAATATGTTGCGGTTGCTTGCTGATAAGTCCGGCAAATTTATTGTTGATCAGTTCACCAATCGGTGAACGCGGCACCAGCACGCGTTCATCGACGTAAAATTCATGGCCGCAGAACCAGGCTTTGTTGGTCAGATAGGCAACCGGAACGCGCTCGTTGACGCGGCGGATCACGCGCTCAACAATACGGTGTTTTTCGCTGGAGGTCAGGCGGGCGTTGCGCATATCTTCCGGAATATCCAGCGGCAGGTAGAGCGACGGCAATACCAGTTGCACCGCTTCGTCCCACGGGTTGTCGGTGCCATGACCGTACCAGATATTTGCCGCGCTGAAGCGGCTAACCGACCAGCGCAACATGTCCTGAATGGTTTGCAGTTCATTTACTGCTTCATCAACGAAAATTTTATCCACGTATTCCTCCAGGGCATGGTCGCATTAATTTCGGCGGCTAGTTTGCCATGAAGATGACGATAAATCAGCATTCACGCGGCAATGACGCAGGAAAATTATGTTTTGGCCGATCGATTGCGCTACGAGTCGGGTAAACTGTAGGAAAAATAAAATAGAGATGCATAGATGAAAAAGAAAACAACTCTCAGCGAGGAGGATCAGGCCTTGTTTCGCCAGTTGATGGCGGGTACTCGCAAGATTAAGCAGGACACGATTGTCCATCGACCACAACGAAAAAAAGTCAGCGAAGTGCCGGTCAAGCGGTTGATTCAGGAGCAGGCTGATGCCAGCCATTATTTCTCTGATGAATTTCAGCCGTTATTAAATACCGAAGGCCCGGTTAAATATGTCCGCCCGGATGTCAGTCATTTTGAGGCGAAGAAACTGCGACGCGGTGATTATTCGCCGGAATTGTTTCTTGATTTGCACGGCCTGACGCAGCTACAAGCCAAACAGGAACTGGGCGCATTAATTGCCGCCTGTCGCCGTGAACATGTGTTTTGCGCCTGTGTGATGCATGGGCACGGTAAGCATATTTTGAAGCAACAAACACCGCTGTGGCTGGCACAGCATCCGCATGTGATGGCATTTCACCAGGCACCAAAAGAGTACGGCGGCGACGCGGCGTTATTGGTATTGATTGAAGTGGAAGAGTGGCTGCCGCCAGAACTTCCCTGACATTCAATACAACAAGAGCCACTTAAGTGGCTCTCTGAAAGTTGATATGCGATATAAACGTTGCGTAATTATATCGCTTTTGCCATTTTCAAATTACACGGGCTCATCTGCCAGTTAAATTCGCCTTTTCCGCTTTCATCAAGCGTTACGCTGGCAATAGCTGAAGTGGTAAACATAGGCGGCGTTTCGCCCGGACATAACTCGGCTACCAGATAACCGACTAAGGGTAAGTGAGAGATAACCAGTACCGACCCGACTCCCTCGTTGGTCAATGCCTGAAGATAAGCACTAACCAGACCGACATCGCCGCAGGGCGTCAATTCTGGCAGAACTTCGACACTGGATGGCAGTTCCATACAATCACCTACGACATCCAGAGTTTGCTCGGCTCGCAGGAACGGGCTCACCAGAACACGTTCGACTTCCACTTTTTGACCTTTCAGCCAGTTCGCCATCAGGCGAGATTCGTCACAACCGTTAGTGGTCAGAGGACGAACCGAATCACTGGCGGCATCGAGGGCTGCGTCGCCGTGACGCATGATAAAAACTTGCATATTGCACCGCTTTTGTTAACCAGATTCACCCGTCTTCTTTCATCTGAAACCAGAGAAAGAAGACGGTGGCCGGCATTGTGCCTTATCCATTCACCGAATGAAACGCTGTTTTTTACCTCAATGGCGTAAGTATAGTCAATATGCGTTTACATTTTAACCAGGACTCCACCATTCAGCGCGGATTCATATAGCTTTGACCTTCTTATTGCAGGTCAGTTGCAGTTGTTTTCCAAAAACTTTCCCCATGCTCACTCATCTCAAGTAAACGCTCGCAAGGGGTAAAACGGGAACCATATTGCGCGGCCAGTCGTTGCATTATTGCAACCACTTCGCCCGCGCCGAGAGAATCGATATAGCGGAACGGACCACCGAGAAATGGCGGAAAACCAATTCCAAATACTGCGCCAATATCCCCATCTCGCACGCTACGGATAACCTGCTCGTCCAGACAACGTACTGCTTCATTCAGCATCAACATCACACACCGTTCAGCAACCTGCGGTGCGGACAGTCGCCCCTGCCCTTGCGCGCCAATCAACGGGTAAATGGCGGGATCAACCTGTTTTTTGCTTTTACGCCCTTTTTGGCGGTAAAGATAGAAACCCCGGCCATTTTTTCTACCTTTGCGATCGTCGTTCAAAATTGAAGAAACAACATTTGCAGGCGCACTAAAACGTTCTCCATAAGTTGCTTCCAGTACAGGAATAATTTTAGTCCCTGTGTCGATTCCTACCTCATCCAAAAGTTGGATTGGTCCCACCGGAAAACCAAATTTAACCAGTGCGGCATCAATGTGCTCAACACGCTCACCTTCGGTCAACATGCGGATAGCTTCATTAATGTAAGGTGCCAGAATGCGATTAACGTAAAATCCGGCTTTATCCTGCACCACGATTGGCGTTTTGCCCTGTTTTTTCGCCAGTTTTACCGTAGTGGCGAGGGTTTGCGCCGATGTCCCGGCGTGAGGAATGATTTCTACCAGCGGCATTTTTTCTACCGGGCTGAAGAAATGCAGGCCGATAACCTGCCCTGGTCGTGAGGCGTGAGTGGCAATATCGCTAATCGGTAAAGATGAGGTATTGGAGGCAAAAATTGTATGAGGGGCGCAGTTTTGCTCCACTTCCGCCACCATCTGTTGTTTTAATTCGAGATTTTCAAACACTGCTTCAATAATCAGATCGCGATGGGAAAAACCGTGATAATCCATAGAACCTGAAATCAGCGCCAATTGTTTGTCGCGTTCACTGGCTTTGATATGCCGGCGGCGCACTTTCCCCTCCAACTGATCCCAACTGTATTTCAAAGCATGATTTATGCCCTGGGCGTTGATATCTTTAATTCTTACAGGTAGCCCCGCTTTACCGGCTGTAACGTAAGCAATACCACCACCCATCAAGCCACCACCTAATATCCCCACGCTATTTAATGGGGCGGGGGCAACATCGCTGCCAGGATCTTTCTTCACGTCGGTACTGGCAAAAAAGATATTACGCAGAGCCTGTGATTGCGATGTCATTGCCAGTTCGCCAAAGGCCCGTGCTTCAGCGTCATAACCGCTACTGGAGCCCTGCGCTAATCCTGTTTCGATAACCTCAAGAATGCGTTCTGTCGCCGGGTAGTTGCCCTGGGTTTTCTGTTCTGTTTTCTTGCCTGCCATTTTGAATAACAGCGCACGACCTAATGGCCCGGCCATCACTCGTTCACGAATCGGGAGAGTCCGAGAAACTGTACGCTCCTGCTTCGCCAGCTCTACAGCGGCTTCCAGTAAAATAGAATGCGGAACGACGTCATCCACCAGCCCCAGCTTTAACGCCTGCTTTGCCCGTAGTTGCTTGCCAGTGAGGATCATCTCTAGTGCTGTGCTGACGCCGATCAGGCGCGGTAAACGCTGGGTGCCGCCTGAACCAGGTAACAACCCAAGTTGTACTTCCGGCAAACCTAGCACGGTTTTAGGATCGTCTGTACAGATACGACCGTGGCACGCCAGTGCCAGCTCCAGACCACCGCCCAGGCAAGCGCCGTGAATGGCGGCAATAACAGGAACTGGCAAAGCATGAATTTCCGCCATCAACTGTTGGCCCTGCCGCGCCAGTGCTTCCGCTTCTTGCGCGGTTTTGCAGTTGCCAATCATGTTGATGTCTGCACCGGCAATAAAGTTGTCCGGTTTAGCGGAGATAAACACTACGCCTCGAAGTTCTTTATTTTCGCGGAGTTGTTTAATAATGGCGCGCACCTGCGAGGCAAACTCTGCCTTCAGGGTATTCATTCTTTCGCCGGAAACGTCAATGGTGATGACGGCAATATTGTCCAGACGTACATTGAGGGTAAAAGCCGATACCATTTCCATTATTCCGCCTCCAGAACCATTGCCGCACCAAGTCCACCTGCGGCACAGGCGGTCACTAAACCAAATCCACCGCCGCGACGGCGAAGTTCGTGTAATGTCTGGGTAATCATCCGCGCGCCTGTTGCCGCGAAGGGATGACCATAAGCAATGGAACCGCCAAGCACGTTAAATTTGCTATCGTCCACTTCGCCAGTGGCATGTGCACGCCCCAGCACATCGCGGGCAAAACGTTCGCTACCCAGCAACTGAATATTTGCCAGCGTCTGGGCGGCAAATGCTTCATGCATATCAATCAATGTCAGATCGGCCATCGTCAGGCCTGCTCTCTCCAGCGCCAGCGGCGTTGACCAGGCCGGACCAAACAACATATCCTGCCAGACATCAATAGCGGTAAACGCGTAACTGCGCAGATATCCCAGCGGCACCAGTCCTAATTCTTTCGCTCGCGATTCGGTCATCAGGATCACTGCCGCCGCGCCATCGGTCAGAGGCGTACTGTTCGCCGCAGTTACCGTTCCGTGTTTACGGTCAAATGCCGGACGCAGTTTTGCGTAATCAGCAAGCGTGGAATTACCGCGAATATTGTTGTCTTCCGCGAGGGGTTGTTTATAAGGAGGGATAAAGGCGGTCATCACCTCTTCTTTGAGTTTGCCTTCTGACCATGCCTGGGCAGCACGCTGGTGCGAACGGTGCGCCAGTGCATCTTGCTGTTCGCGGGTGATACCGTAGGTTTTCGCCATTTGTTCGGCGGTATCGCCCATTCGCAAACCGGTGGAATATTCCGCTACCGCAGGCGGAACAGGCATTAAGTCACGCAAACGCAAGCTGGAGAAGAGTTTAAGACGCTGGCTCAGCGTGCGGGCTTTGTTGACATCAACCAACACGCGCGCCAGTTTTTTACTGACGCCAATTGGCAATACCGAAGAGGAATCGGCCCCGCCAGCAATACCGGCGCGGATGGTTCCCGCCATCAGGCTTTCGGCCACGTTCGCAACCGCCTGGAAACTGGTAGCGCAAGCTCGGCTGACGCTGTATGCGTCGGTATGGACGTTCATTCCAGTGCCAAGAACAATTTCACGCGCAATATTGGGAGCCTCTGGCATTTGCACAACCTGACCAAAGACCAGTTGTTCAATCACTTCGGCGGGGATCTCACTACGTGCCAGCAGCTCACCGACGACCATCTTCCCCAAATCAACAGCGGGAATGCCATGAAAAGCCGTTGCCTGGCGAGCAAAAGGCGTACGTAACCCGCTAACGATGGCGATGCGATCGCCCTGGCGGGTAACCAGCGGTAAAACCTGACCCATAACACTCCCCTGTAAAAAAAGACATAAAGTGGTCTGACCTGATCATAGTCTTAACTATTTTTTTACATTTAGCCAAGTGGAGAAAAGGGAAAGTGGGAGCTATGACACAGAGAGAAAAGAAGAAGAGAAAATAAAACGCCCCTGCCAACAACCTGGCAGGGGCGTATGTACCCGAGAGGAATTAACGCAGACCCAACTGGAAAATCAGCATTTCAGCTTCGCAGGCAAAAGTGAAATCAATATCCAGGCGAACACCGTCAGACTCTTCAGTGAAAGTCGGGGTGATTTTGCATGGTTCGGATTCTACGCTACGGGCTTTTTCAGTCAGCGCCGCCAGCGTTTGTTCTGCTTCTGCGCGGTTTGCAAACACGCGGCTGTAAGACGCGGTGCAATCGGAGTTGTCCATAATGGTGCCAACATCCATACAGCAGCAAACCGGGGTTTCATCAGCACTACATTTACTCATCGTTGATTTCCTCTGTATGTGCACCCAAGGTGCCAGATAAACGTTACGGATATTTTACGCTTCTGAAAAGTGCTGCTCCAGTTGTTAATTCTGCAAAATCAGATAAGTGACCGAAATCACACTTAAAAATGATCTAAAACAAAATTCACCTGGATGAATGAGTGCGCCACCTCCAAATTTTGCCAACTGGATCGCGTTTCTTAGATCATATTTGAAAAAATATAGAAACATACTTGCAACATTCCATCTGGTCAGACCTATACTCTCGCCACTGGTCTGATTTCTAAGATGTACATCAGCCCCTACACTTCGCGCTCCTGTTACAGCACGTAACATAGTTTGTATAAAAATAAATTATTGAGGTTATGGTCATGAGCCAGAAAACCCTGTTTACAAAGTCTGCTCTCGCAGTCGCAGTGGCACTTATCTCCACCCAGGCCTGGTCGGCAGGCTTTCAGTTAAACGAATTTTCTTCCTCTGGCCTGGGTCGGGCTTATTCAGGGGAAGGCGCTATTGCCGATGATGCTGGTAATGTCAGCCGTAACCCCGCGTTGATTACCATGTTTGACCGCCCGACTTTTTCTGCGGGTGCGGTTTATATTGATCCGGATGTGAATATCAGCGGAACTTCTCCGTCTGGTCGTAGCCTCGACGCGGATAACATCGCACCTACAGCATGGGTTCCGAACGCACACTTTGTTGCGCCGATTAACGACCAATTTGGTTGGGGGGCTTCCATTACCTCTAACTATGGTCTGGCGACAGAGTTTAATGACACTTATGCAGGCGGTTCTGTCGGTGGTACAACCGACCTCGAAACCGTGAATATGAATTTAAGCGGTGCCTACCGCTTAAACAACGCCTGGAGTTTCGGTCTTGGTCTTAACGCCGTCTATGCTCGTGCAAAAATTGAACGTTTTGCAGGTGATCTGGGGCAACTGGTTGCTGGTCAGATTATGCAATCTCCCGCCGGACGGACACCACAGGGACAAGCGCTGGCTGCAGCCGCTAATGATATTGAAAGTAACACCAAAATTGCTCATCTGAACGGCAACCAGTGGGGCTTTGGCTGGAACGCCGGGATCCTGTATGAACTGGATAAAAACAACCGCTACGCGTTGACCTACCGTTCTGAGGTAAAAATTGACTTCAAAGGTAACTACAGCAGCGACTTGCCAATTGGCCTGAATAACTACAATCTCGGTTTGCCTGGTGCTACAGGTGGCGCAACGCAGTCGGGTTATCTGACGCTGAACCTGCCTGAAATGTGGGAAGTGTCTGGTTATAACCGTGTTGATCCGCAGTGGGCGATTCACTATAGCCTGGCTTACACCAGTTGGAGTCAGTTCCAACAACTGAAAGCAACCTCAACCGGTGGCGACACGCTGTTCCAGAAACATGAAGGCTTTAAAGATGCTTACCGCATCGCGTTGGGTACAACTTATTACTACGATGATAACTGGACCTTCCGTACCGGCATTGCCTTCGATGACAGCCCAGTTCCGGCACAGAACCGTTCTATCTCCATTCCGGATCAGGACCGTTTCTGGCTGAGCGCAGGTACTACTTACGCATTTAATAAAGATGCTTCTGTAGATGTCGGCGTCTCTTATATGCACGGTCAGAGCGTGAAGATCAACGAAGGTCCATATCAATTCGAGTCTGAAGGTAAAGCCTGGCTGTTCGGGACTAACTTTAACTACGCGTTCTAATAACACGTTAGCTTAATAAGAAAAAAGGTGAGTTTTACGACTCACCTTTTTTATTTGCATCTTATTCAGAATCGATATCTTTTAAATCATCCTGAATCGCTTGCGCGTTCGGGTTTTCCTGCGGTTTGAGTTCGCCGCCATTGGCGATGAAATCATGACGCTGGAAGTAAGCCTCGCGAACCATAATATAAGGATCGGACGACTGACGAAGCAGACCGTCGGAATCCAGCAACTGCGCACGGGTTTCGATCCCTTCAAGCGTCCATTTACCCACAGACATCGGCCAGGTCAACCAGGAAAGTACCGGGTAAAGAGCATCTGCCATATCACCGCCGTCATCACGCAGCGTGAAACTACCGTAGAACGGTAACTGAACATACGGCCCATAGCCCACGCCATAGTGACCGAGCGTACTACCAAAACGGTGAGGTTCAGTACGTTGCAGTTTCGGATTCGCCATCCCCGCAACATCAATAAAGCCGCCCATCCCCAAAATGGTGTTCAGGAAAAAGCGGGTAAAGTGAACCATCCCCTGATAAGGGTCGCCCTGCAGGAAATAGTTAACCATCACCGCAGGTTCTTCAAGGTTGCCGGTAAAATTGCTCAAACCGTTACGCGCCGGTTGCGGAACATAATCACGCCAGGCGACAGCTACCGGTCGAACCACATACGGGTCTAACACATTGAAGTTAAAATTGTACATGGTGCGGTTGAACCCTTCTAACGGGTCTGAACGCCCTTGCTGATCTGTACCGGAACTCGCACACCCCACCAGAAGCGTAGTTCCCAGAGCAAGCGCCGACAGGCGAAGCTTCATAAATGTCTCCCTGTTTTTTATGGCTTTTTATGGCTTATGCAGTTTGCCATCCATGACGGAACGATACCGTATCCGCCTGTTTAGGTGTGGGCGATTGTAGCAGCACGTCAACTGATGTCCAGACGCCCTGAAATGCTGATTTGATCATAGCCTGGTAATCGCCGCCCTGTAGGCTACTTGATTCCGTAGAAACAGAAAAAGGCAAACGCGGCCTTTTATACATTTTCAGAGTAACTCCCGCCAGTTGCGAGCAAAAAAGCCGCTACGCTTTAGCTATGCGTGCTAATTCAAGAGACGACACCATGGATAACGACAAAATAGATAAACACAGCGACGAACTTGAAGTAGAGAGTGAAGAAAAAGAACGCGGGAAAAAAATAGAAATAGATGAAGACCGACTCCCCTCCAGAGCGATGGCTATTCACGAGCATATCCGCCAGGACGGCGAAAAAGAGCTGGAACGCGACGCAATGGCGCTACTGTGGTCAGCTATTGCTGCGGGCCTGTCGATGGGCGCTTCGCTACTGGCAAAAGGTATATTTCATGTCGAACTGGAAGGTGTACCGGGGAGTTTTTTGCTGGAGAATCTGGGTTATACCTTTGGTTTTATTATCGTCATTATGGCACGCCAGCAATTATTTACTGAGAATACCGTAACTGCGGTACTGCCGGTAATGCAAAAACCGACTATCGGCAACATCGGCTTACTGATGCGGTTATGGGGCGTCGTGTTGCTGGGTAATATTCTTGGAACAGGTATTGCGGCGTGGGCGTTTGAGTATATGCCTATCTTTAATGAAGAAACCCGCGATGCGTTTGTCAAAATCGGCATGGATGTAATGAAAAACCCCCCCAGCGAGATGTTTGCCAACGCGATTATCTCCGGCTGGCTGATAGCCACAATGGTATGGATGTTCCCTGCGGCAGGAGCGGCAAAGATTGTGGTAATTATATTAATGACGTGGCTTATCGCCCTGGGTGACACCACTCACATCGTCGTGGGTTCTGTAGAGATCCTCTATCTGGTATTTAACGGCACGCTGCACTGGAGCGATTTCATCTGGCCATTTGCGCTACCTACTCTGGCGGGGAATATTTGCGGCGGCACTTTCATCTTCGCGTTAATGAGCCATGCACAGATCCGCAACGATATGAGTAACAAGCGTAAAGAAGAGGCCCGCCAGAAAGCAGAATGTGCGGAAACTATTAAGAAAAATGATAAAAACCCGGTGTAAGTGGCGAGGGTTTAAGCAATCGAGCGGCGGTGTACTTACTCCGCTGTTTAATAGCGGTTATACTCATGCCGCATTGTCCTCTTAGTTAAATGGATATAACGAGCCCCTCCTAAGGGCTAATTGCAGGTTCGATTCCTGCAGGGGACACCATATCTCCCCCTCATTACCGCCTTCCATACCCCACCATAAAGCGGATCATCAAGCCACAAGCCGGGGCAAGAAACATAAATATCCCCGTTGCCAGCTCATTACCGCCAGTTAACCACATAGTGAAGTAATAAATGAGTGCGGCAAGGATCACCATGCCAAAAAAAGAAGAAACGGCAGATGCTATATTCAGTACCTGACCGATATACCCACTAACACAGACAATGCAAAGCGCGAGAAACATCCATAAATAAATCATAGCTCAACCTCCTGCCGTGCTAAAAAACCTGTAACTTCAGTTACTTTTATAGTAAGACAATCCTTATATACTTGCAATTTATGCAACAATTTATCAACATCCTTCTCTTACCCGACCAGCAGTGGAGTTAAAACAAGGTGTTACAAACGGTTCTTTGTCAGGTGGAAAAATATTTATTCAGCATGATTAATAAAAAGTGGCTGAAAACGATCTGCCAGTGTTACAGTAGAAGTACCGCATTCATGCTCCTCGTGGTTTTGTCCTGGCTAGTCTTTACACTCTTTACAGGAACCATTGTCGTACATGATGGCCTAATATATTGAGTGTACCGCTGTCGACATGGAATCTTCTGCGATACAACAATTAGTATCTACAGAAGGTAACTATGTTTCCACAACGCAAATTTTCCCGCGAGTTTCTCCATCCTCGCTACTGGCTCACGTGGTTTGGTCTTGGCGTACTCTGGCTTTGGGTACAACTTCCTTATCCTGTTCTGTGCTTTCTTGGCACACGTATCGGCACGATGGCCAGACCATTTCTGAAACGTCGCGAATCCATCGCGCGTAAAAACCTTGAACTTTGTTTCCCGCAGCATTCTTCTGAAGAACGCGAGAAGATCATTGCCGAAAACTTTCGCTCGCTTGGTATGGCGCTGGTTGAAACCGGAATGGCGTGGTTCTGGCCCGATCGTCGCGTGCGTAAGTGGTTTGATGTCGAAGGCCTGGATAACCTGCAACGCGCACAAATGCAAAATCGTGGCGTAATGGTCGTCGGCGTACATTTTATGTCGCTGGAACTGGGTGGCCGCGTAATGGGACTTTGCCAGCCAATGATGGCAACTTATCGTCCGCATAATAACCAGTTGATGGAATGGGTACAGACTCGTGGTCGCATGCGCTCTAACAAAGCGATGATCGGCAGAAATAATCTGCGCGGTATTGTCGGCGCTTTGAAAAAAGGTGAAGCCGTATGGTTTGCCCCCGACCAGGATTATGGTCGTAAGGGTAGCTCCTTCGCCCCGTTCTTTGCGGTAGAAAATGTCGCAACAACCAATGGCACCTACGTATTGTCTCGCCTTTCAGGTTCCGCCATGTTGACTGTGACAATGGTTCGAAAAGCCGATTACAGCGGATACCGTTTGTATATCACCCCAGAAATGGAAGGTTACCCGACTGATGAATGTCAGGCTGCCGCTTATATGAACAAGGTTATTGAGAAAGAGATTATGCGTGCACCGGAGCAATATCTCTGGATCCACCGCCGCTTCAAAACACGTCCGGTGGGTGAAGCGTCGTTATACGTTTAACAAACGACCCGTTCTCTTTCCCTCTTCAAATTAGCCACAATAACTCAATGGTTTTTATGGCTTTTTTCTTAAGGCTTTTCCCTTCGCTAAATCGTGAATTATTACTGGCAGAAATTAAACTGTCGTCGATATGAGACACTCGTAAGTTACTAAAAGTAAATAAGAAAATGCCACTTGTTTCAATTTAGTTTTAGGCGTACATTAGCGCCGTCTCGAGCAAATCAGCTCAGAATTCTGGGATGATGCCCACGGCAAAGCTGAGGACTTTTAAGGTCGTTTTGCCCGGTGTCAACTCACTGTACCAGATGTAGTGAAGTCATTCAGGCGTAACAGTAATTACGCGGAGAGATGTAAAGTGAAATATTTCTTTATGGGCATTTCTTTTATGGTCATCGTTTGGGCCGGTACTTTTGCCCTGATGATCTAAAAGCAAACTGTGCAATGAAAAACAGGAGCCGTCTGGCTCCTGTTTGCTTTTCTGAGAATACATTTATTCGCCGTTTTCGTGAATATGTTTACTGCTGGCTGGCAGTAAGCCATCAGCGCGGAACATTGCTTTGATGCCTCTGACAGCCTGACGAATGCGGTCACGGTTTTCAATTAACGCAAAGCGTACATGGGTGTCACCGTAGTCACCAAAACCGATACCCGGCGAGACGCAAACCTTCGCTTCATTGAGCAGCTTTTTGGCAAATTCCAGAGAGCCCATCGCTGCATATGGTTCCGGGATTTTTGCCCAAACATACATTGAGGCTTTCGGTATTTCGACCATCCAGCCCGCTTCATGCAGCCCTTTTACCAGCACATCGCGACGGCGCTTATACTGTTCGGCAATGTCGCGCACACACTGCTGATCGCCTTCCAGCGCCGCAATAGCCGCCACCTGCAACGGTGTAAAGGTGCCGTAATCGTGATAGCTTTTGATGCGTGCCAACGCGCTGACCAGCGTTTTGTTGCCAACCATAAAGCCGATACGCCAGCCTGCCATGTTGTAACTTTTCGACAGCGTAAAGAACTCGACAGCTACGTCGCGTGCGCCCGGAACCTGCATAATTGACGGCGCTTTCCAGCCATCGTAGACGATATCGGCATAAGCCAGGTCATGAACCACCAGCACATCGTAGCGTTTCGCCAGCGCAACAACCTTTTCGAAGAACTCCAGTTCCACGCATTGCGCGGTTGGGTTCGACGGGAAGCCGAGGATCATCATCTTCGGTTTCGGATAACTCTCGCGAATAGCACGTTCCAGTTCATTGAAAAAATCAACACCCTCCACCAGCGGTACTGAACGTACCTGCGCCCCGGCAATCACCGCACCGTAGATATGAATCGGGTAGCTGGGATTAGGCACCAGCACCGTGTCACCGTGATCCAGCGTCGCCAGCATCAGGTGCGCCAGCCCCTCTTTCGAGCCAATGGTGACGATGGCTTCTGATTCCGGGTCGATTTCAACGTCGTAACGATCCTGATACCAGCGAGAAATGGCGCGACGTAACCGTGGAATGCCGCGTGAAGTGGAGTAACCGTGCGTATCCGGGCGCTGTGCTACAGTGCATAACTTTTCAACAATATGCGGCGGAGTTGCGCCGTCAGGGTTACCCATACTGAAATCGATAATATCTTCGCCGCGCCGACGCGCAGCCATTTTCAGTTCAGCGGTAATGTTAAAAACGTAAGGCGGGAGACGATCAATACGCGTAAAGCGACGTTCAGGGCGAGTGTCAGCCATAATTTCCTCAGATTAACGTGAGCGCCCGGACCGTCCGAGCGACGCTACCACGATAGGTGGCTGTTTTGAAAATAGCCTGAATAAAATCTGTCTGTCGAGCGTTTTAGCAAAAAAATTTTTGCTGCCATAAAAGAGGAACATCAGTAATAAAACAGGAAATTCTCACCTTTTCCCAAGAAAACACCACCACATTAATTAACATTATAATTTCAATAAATTTACCAACCTGATGTGCATTATCAAGATATGTATTGCCAATGCACCATTTACCTGACAATCCCCTTTTAAATTTGTGGTTTTTCCTCAAAAATGGTCTGCTGGTCATCAGCCCTCAGGTTACCTATCATAGAGGTTTAATCCTTATCCAGAGTTACCCGTGCACGAAATATTCAACATGCTGCTGGCGGTCTTCGATCGGGCAGCGTTAATGCTTATCTGCCTGTTCTTCCTTATTCGTATCCGCCTGTTTCGCGAGTTGTTACACAAGTCGGCGCACTCACCAAAAGAGTTGCTTGCCGTTACCGCCATTTTCTCGTTGTTCGCCCTGTTCAGCACCTGGTCCGGCGTGCCGGTGGAAGGCTCACTGGTTAACGTGCGTATTATTGCGGTAATGTCAGGCGGGATTTTATTTGGCCCGTGGGTGGGCATCATTACCGGCGTAATAGCCGGGATTCACCGCTATCTTATTGATATTGGAGGCGTGACGGCGATCCCCTGCTTTATCACCAGTATTCTGGCGGGCTGTATTTCTGGCTGGATTAACCTGAAAATCCCCAAAGCGCAGCGTTGGCGCGTCGGTATTCTGGGCGGTATGCTCTGCGAAACACTAACCATGATTCTGGTGATTGTCTGGGCACCAACCACCGAGCTGGGGCTGGATATCGTCTCCAAAATCGGGATTCCGATGATCCTCGGCAGTGTCTGTATCGGCTTTATTGTACTGCTGGTGCAAAGCGTTGAAGGCGAAAAAGAGGCCAGCGCTGCGCGACAGGCCAAGCTGGCGCTGGATATTGCCAATAAAACCCTGCCGCTGTTTCGTCACGTGAATAGCGAATCGTTACGTAAAGTCTGTGAAATTATCCGTGACGATATTCACGCCGACGCGGTGGCGATTACCAATACCGAGCATGTACTGGCCTATGTCGGTGTGGGCGAGCATAACTACCAGAATGGCGATGACTTCATTAGCCCAACGACGCGTCAGGCGATGAATTATGGGAAAATCATCATTAAAAACAATGATGAAGCCCACCGCACACCGGAAATCCACTCGATGCTGGTGATCCCATTGTGGGAGAAAGGCGTTGTGACCGGAACGCTGAAAATTTACTACTGCCACGCGCACCAGATTACGTCCTCATTACAGGAGATGGCGGTAGGACTGTCGCAAATTATCTCCACCCAACTGGAGGTTTCCCGTGCCGAGCAGTTACGTGAAATGGCAAATAAGGCAGAGCTTCGCGCCCTGCAAAGTAAAATTAATCCCCATTTCCTGTTTAACGCACTGAACGCAATCTCCTCATCGATTCGTCTGAATCCAGATACCGCTCGCCAGTTGATCTTTAATCTGTCGCGTTATCTACGCTATAACATTGAATTAAAAGACGATGAGCAAATCGATATTAAAAAAGAGCTATATCAAATCAAAGACTATATCGCCATTGAGCAGGCCCGCTTTGGTGACAAGCTGACGGTTATCTATGATATTGATGAAGAGGTGAATTGCTGTATTCCCAGCCTGCTGATTCAGCCGTTGGTGGAGAACGCCATTGTCCACGGCATTCAACCCTGTAAAGGAAAAGGTGTTGTAACTATTAGCGTCGCAGAGTGCGGTAATCGGGTCCGCATTGCGGTCAGAGATACCGGGCATGGCATCGATCCACAAGTGATTGAACGAGTCGAAGCGAACGAAATGCCAGGTAATAAAATAGGCCTGTTGAATGTGCATCATCGCGTGAAGTTATTGTATGGCGAGGGGTTGCATATCCGCCGTCTGGAACCCGGAACGGAAATTGCGTTTTACATTCCTAACCAACGCACCCCTGTCGCCTCACAGGCTACGTTATTGCTTTGAGCCGGAGTGATATTGTGAAAGTCATCATTGTTGAAGACGAATTCCTGGCGCAACAGGAACTGAGCTGGCTAATTAAAGAGCATAGCCAGATGGAGATTGTCGGCACCTTTGACGACGGTCTGGACGTGTTGAAGTTTTTGCAACATAACCGCGTCGACGCCATTTTTCTGGATATCAATATTCCGTCGCTGGATGGCGTGCTGCTGGCGCAAAACATCAGCCAGTTCGCCCATAAACCGTTTATTGTGTTTATCACCGCGTGGAAAGAACATGCGGTAGAAGCGTTTGAACTGGAGGCGTTTGACTACATTCTCAAACCGTATCAGGAATCACGCATCACCGGGATGCTACAAAAACTGGAAGCGGCCTGGCAGCAACAGCAAACCAGCAGTACGCCTGCGGTAACAGTAACGCGGGAGAATGACACCATTAATCTGGTGAAAGATGAGCGAATTATCGTCACGCCAATTAATGATATCTATTACGCCGAAGCGCACGAAAAAATGACCTTTGTCTATACGCGGCGTGAATCCTACGTGATGCCGATGAACATCACCGAGTTTTGCAGCAAATTGCCGCCGTCGCATTTTTTCCGCTGCCATCGCTCATTTTGTGTCAATCTGAACAAAATCCGCGAAATCGAACCGTGGTTTAATAACACCTACATTCTGCGACTGAAAGATCTGGATTTTGAAGTGCCTGTCAGCCGCAGCAAAGTTAAAGAATTCAGACAATTAATGCATCTATAAATCGGGGATATCCATGAAAGCAACAGGCTTGCCCGCCGATCAACAATTTTTCGCAGATCTGTTCAGCGGCCTGGTGCTTAACCCACAGCGACTGGGGCGCGTCTGGTTTGCCAGCCAGCCCGCCTCGTTGCCGGTGGGCAGTTTATGTATTGATTTCCCCCGGCTGGATATTGTGCTGCGCGGCGAATACGGCAATCAACTGGCAGCAAAACAGCAACGCATGGTGGAAGGGGAAATACTGTTTATTCCGGCGCGCGCGGCTAATTTACCGGTCAACAACAAACCTGTTATGTTGTTAAGCCTGGTGTTTGCACCAACATGGCTGGGGTTGTCGTTTTACGATAGCCGCACCACCACACTGTTACATCCGGTTCGCCAGCTCCAGCTTCCCAGCCTGCAACGCGGTGAAGGTGAAGCAATACTCACCGCCCTCACCCATCTCAGCCGTTCGCCGCTGGAGCAGAATATCATTCAACCGTTGGTACTCAGTTTGCTGCATCTTTGCCGCAACGTGGTAAATATGCCGCCGGGTCATTCGCAGCCGCGCGGCGATTTTCTCTATCACAGCATTTGTAACTGGGTTCAGGATAATTATGCCCAGCCGCTCACCCGCGAGAATGTGGCGCAGTTTTTTAATATCACGCCAAATCACCTGTCAAAACTGTTTGCGCTGCATGGGACGATGCGATTTATCGAGTATGTGCGTTGGGTGCGGATGGCGAAGGCGAGGATGATTTTGCAGAAATACCACCTGTCAATTCATGAAGTAGCACAACGCTGCGGCTTTCCGGATAGCGACTATTTTTGTCGCGTCTTCCGGCGTCAGTTTGGTCTGACGCCAGGAGAGTACAGCGCCCGTTTTCAGGGCTAAATTTAAAAAGTTAGCTCTGTTTCGAGCAGTGTCAGAATACTTTGAGCATCTTTGGCGGCAAACAGCGATTGGCGGAAGTTTTTATTCACCAGTTTGCGCGCCAGTTGAGAAAAGACTTTCACATGGTTCATTCCTTCGCTAGCGCCCAGCGTCAACATGATCACCAGTTCGACATCGCCCATCTCTGACTGCCAGTCGACAGGTTTCACCAGGCGGGCAATACTGATACTGGAATGGCGGATCCACTGAGATTTGGTGTGCGGGATCGCCACGCCAAAACCAACGCCAGTGGTGACAATCTCCTCACGCTGCCAGACATCTTCTTCCAGCTCGAACGGATGCTCAGTACGCCCGTTAACGCCAAGGTTGCCGCACAGGAACTGAATAGCCTGCTCTTTATTGCTAAAAGTCTGATCAACGAAGATATTCTCCAGCGCCAGCAGCGGACGAACGTCTTCTTGCGGTGTAAACGCAGTGAGTAACGCTTCAATTTCCTGCGCGCTGCGGCACTCGCACGCCTGACGCGCCAGTTCCTGACACGCCTCGCTATCCAGTTGCCGAAGCTGGTTTTTCACCGCCGGAATGCGTGGGCTACTCATACTTAACTCATCCAGACCCAGCCCAAGCAGTAGCGGCAGATAGCGGCTTTCGCCACCCAGCTCCCCGCAAATTCCCACCCATTTGCCCCGCTGATGCGCAGTGGTAATGATCTGCCGCAACATGCGCAGGAATGATGGCGTAATCGGGTTATACAGCGGCGATACGCGCGGATTATTACGATCGACCGCATACAAATACTGGGTCATATCGTTGGAGCCGATACTGAAGAAATCGACCTCATCACAGAAGTGGTCGATGATGTAACACACCGACGGCACTTCCACCATGATCCCAAGCGGGATCGATTCTGCATGGCGCAGGCCATCGCGTTTAAGCTCAACGATTGCCTTCTGGATCTCACTCTTTACCCATAAGATCTGATCGAGACTGTGCACCATTGGGATCATCAACTGCGCGTTGCCAAAACTGGCAGCACGCAAAATAGACCGCAGTTGAGTGCGGAACAGACCAGCAAATTCCGGGTAAATACGTACCGCACGATAGCCGAGGAACGGGTTCTCTTCCTGGGGAATGTTGAGGTAAGGAATGCTTTTATCGCCGCCGATGTCCATCGTACGGAAGATAATCGGCTTTTCGCCCGCTGCCAGTAACACCTGCTGGTAGGCTTCAAACTGTTCCTGCTCGTCCGGCGCACTATCGCGATCCATATACAGCATTTCGGTACGGAACAGCCCGACGCCTTCCGCGCCGTTAGCAAACGCGCCTGGTGCTTCCAGAGCAGTGCCAATATTCGCAGCAATATCAATACGCTTGTGATCGCGGGAGTACGCCTGTTGCGCAGCGGCAAGTGCTTGTTGCTGCTGACGTTTATCCGCCAGCGTCTGTGCCACCTGGTAATAACCACTCACCGCGCCATCAGGATTAATCGCCAGCACGCCGCACTGGGCATCAAGCACCGCCGGTTGTCCGGCATAGCGTGCTATCGCATCCAGCGGCAGGCCGCTAAGAACGGGGATCATCGAAGCACGTGCCAGAATCAGGGTATGCGAGGTGCGCCCGGTTTTCTCCAGAATCATGCCCGCGAGATTTTTTAGATCAAGGCTCAAAAACTGGCTTGGCGTTAAATCCTCAGCAACCAGAATGGTCGGTTTTTCAAGCACCAGATTATTGCGTGGCTTCAGCTCCGGCCAGGTGATATGCAACAACTGTTCGCTGATATCGCGGATATCGCTGACCCGCTCACGCAGATAATCGCTGGCAGAGGCAGAAAGTTTGTCGCAAACCTGTTCCATATTACTGATGATCGCCGCGCCCAGCCCCTGATGCTGTTCAGCCATCAGCCGACGGATATTGCCTGAAAACTCGTCATCCTGAATCAGTGACAAATGGGCGCTGAGAATAGTTTTGCTTTCGCCGTCACGCTCACGCAGTTGCTGGTTCAGTTGCTCGGCAAGCGTTGCCAGGCTGTGTTCCAGTCGGGTGGAATCTTGTGCACAGGCGGGGATCGCGCGATAACTGTCGAGATTATCGCTCTGTAATAAGGTCAGTGTACCAATGCCGATACCGCTCGCCAGCACATTTCCATACAACAAATCTGGATTCAGGCGGCTTAATGAACGCGGTAACGGATGTGCCATCAGCTCTGCCTGCGTCGGCTGGACGCTGTCGCTGTCGATAAAGCGCACCTGGATATATTCTTCCAGCACGCGCCGCGCCTGCTCTTCATCGCTGCCGCTAATGTTCAGGCTGCAACTGTCATTAAATAAGGTTCCGGTGCCAATCAGTGCCAGCGAGCTTTTTGCATCGGCCTTCGCATTCTGGCGATGGTTGATGAAGGTCACTGCACTTTGCCACTGGCTGCACTGTTCTTTAAGTTCCCACGCCGGGCGAGCATGAAGACCGTTAGGCAAAGGGCAAAGAAATTGAATCGTTAACATAACCGCTCCGGGTTAATCAGGAGATCATCTGAAATCCGTCAGTTGAACAACGGTCTCACGCGTAATACGTTGAATAAGTGCAGATAAAAGTTGCTGCATTTGCAAAATGTCGCGGCAATCGGCAATCGACGCGGCACAATGGCCGTGGCGGGTGGCAGGGCCCATCACCACTGTGGGTATGCCTGTGCCGGTTAAGTGAATCGCTCCACCGTCCGTGCCGCCGTTGCTGAGCATATCCGCCTGCAACGGCACACCAATTTCTGCCGCCACGCTTTCAATCCACGCGATGAATTTTGGCGGCACAATCAGCGATTTATCACTTAACACCAGCATCGGGCCGTTACCAATCTGGCGATGGTTAGCCGCGCCATAATCAAAGTTTTTCGCCCAGCAGGCGGTATCCAGCACAATGGCGACGTCCGGCGACACTGCGCGGGTGGCGGTTTGCCCGCCGCGTAAGCCAACCTCTTCGCTGGAACTGGCCACCAGCCAGACTTCCACAGGGAGTTCGGCGTCGTGCAGCTCGCGCAGTAAAGTCACCAGCAGGTAGCAACCGAGGCGGTCATCAAAGGCTTTGCCCATTACCCGTTGGTGAGGGAGAACCTGAAAAGTGGTATCGAAGGTGACGCGATCGCCCGGACGAACTCCCGCCTGCATGACTTCGTCATAAGAACGTGCGCCAATGTCCACGCGCATTGCGCTAACGTCATTTCCCTGCCTTTCGCCATCGAGCAGGCCTGGAATTTTGCATTCTTCACGGGTGGTGATCCGCACCGGCTGAAGCTGGCGGGCGGCCATGCGCACATTACCAACCGGCAGCACGTCGATAGCACCCTCACAGGAGATGCTGCGTACCATAAATCCCACTTCGTCCATATGCGCGCAGATCATCACCTTCGGACCTGTCGATTCATTGAGGCGGATCAGCACCGATCCCAGACCATCAAAACGGACCTTTTTTTGCAGGCGATCCGCTTCCTCCAGCAGGATCTGCCGCACTTCCTGTTCCGAGGAGGCGATCGCATCTGCCTCGCTCAACGCTTTTAATAGCGATAAATCCATTATGCCTCTCCCGTGAGCAACACTGTTTTCGGCATGGCGTACAGCACTTCTGCGCCTTGCGGGGTAACCAGCACGACATCTTCGATGCGCACGCCCCCTTGCCCTGGCAAATAAATCCCCGGCTCCACGGTCAGTAACATGCCTGGCAGGAGCATCGTGCTGTCCCGCGGTGAAAAGCGCGGATCTTCATGCACTTCAATACCGATGGCGTGACCGGTGTTATGACCGAAATACTCGCCATAACCAGCCTCGGTAATCACCCGACGCGCGGCGTCGTCAACCTGCTGACAACGCACACCGGGGCGAATCGCAGAGATTGCCGCCAGTTGCGCCTGCAGGACAATCTGATACACGTTAAACAGCGGGTGAGATTCGGCGCTCACCCCTTCGCCATTCACCAGAAAGGTGCGCGTCATATCAGAACAGTAGCCCTGATACAGCGCACCGAAATCGAGAGTGACAAACTCGCCCGCGGCAACAATCTTGTCGCTGGCCTTGCCGTGCGGTAGCGCCCCACGCCAGCCACTGGCAACAATGGTGTCAAAAGAGGCTTTTTCCGCGCCCTGCTGGCGCATAAACCACTCCAGTTCAGCGGCTATCTCACGCTCGCTCATCCCCGCCTGTATAAACCGGCGGATATGTTGCGCACCGCGATCGGCAATCCCACAGGCGAGGCGGATTTTCTCTACCTCCTCCGGCATTTTGATTTGCCGCAGTACGTCCGGCGTGGCGCTGACCAACGTTGCATTGAGTTCAGTCTGCCAGCGATGTGCGCTTTCCCAACTCACCTGCTGGCTTTCAAAACCAAGCGTTTGCAGTTGCTCATCGGCAATGAGCTGATTGACGATGGTTGCAAGCGTCTGCGCCGCATCGAGTAAATGTAGCTGGTAGCCTTGCGCACGGGCTTCCACATCCGCGTAATAGCGTGAGTCCACCAGAATGTGCGCGCTCTCACGGCTAATCACCACATAGCCTGATCCGGTGGAGAGTCCCAGATGTGGCTGCTTGTTCTGCCGTGAAGAGAGAAGCACCGCATCAAGCTGTTGTTCCGCAAGCCAGTCGCGCAGCGAAGCGAGTAATGTCATCAGGATTGTCCTTCTTACAGGCTATCGATTAACAATTTGCCTTTGCGGAACATCATCAGACGCAGGAACACCACCATCAGCGCAGTGATGATTGCCCCCAACGCGATCCCCGCCATATAGACGCCGAGGTTAGTAACCAGCGGCCATGCCCAGATAGCAGATTCCGGGAACCACTGCACTGCACCCAGCCAGACAGCGGCGGTGGAACCAACAATCGCACCTACCATATAGGACGGAATGGCGGTGATGGGACTTTCCAGCGCGAACGGAATAGCACCTTCACTGATACCCATAAACGCAAGGAACATGGCGGTTTTGCCCTGTGGATAAAGCTGGGCGTTGAACAGGCGTTTGCCGGTTAAACGACGGTCGATAATGGTCGCCAGGCCCAGACCAATCGGCGGAATAACAATAGCGATAGAACGCGCGGTGACGGGTAGTACGTGGTCTGTCGTAAAGCTGAAGGCAACGAAACCTGCCGCTTTGTTGATTGGCCCCCCCAGGTCAATTGCCGTTGCTGCGGCAATTCCCATTGCGTACATCAGCGCGCCTTTTTCACCTGCTGCCGTCAACATGGCGCGAATGCCACCGTTGATCCAGCCACCAAACGGCGTGATCACGTAATACATCGCCAGCATGACAAAAATGGCGGAAAGAATTGGTAATAAAAAAGTGGTTTTGAACGCTAACAGGAAATCCGGCATCTGGATTTTCTGGTTCATCCATTTCACGAGGTAACCCGCGACAATAGAAATAATCAGCGCGCCAATGAAGGTGGACGGCACGGGCGAAGAGGTCGCCCACTGCATGGTGCTGGGGTCAAAATTCAGCAGTTGCGTGGGCTGGGTAGACATCAACCCGCCGATAAACCCTGCCGGGAACGCCAGTTTGCCACCAATGGAGTTAGCCACAAAGGCGGCGAACATCGGAATGGCAAAGCCAAATAGCACACCGCCAAACGACTGCGACAGCCAGGCAAATTTCAGTAACGAGAGGTCGAAACCAGTAAATTTCCCACTATTGAGCGCATCCATAATGCCAATGTCAGCGGGAATTTTCAGCCAGCTATAAGCAATCAACTGGCTGAAAGCGAGGATCACACCGCCCATAATTAAGGTCGGCACCATGCGTGAAATCCCTGACATCACGTGCTGCGGGAGTTCACCCCAGAAGCTGCTTTTAGAGGCCTGCGGATTCTTAACTGCCGCTGCCGCACCGGATGCGCCAGGCACAACGGTTGCACTGCGTTTTTTAATGGCCATAACAATATCCCTGTAAAAAATTACGCCTGTTCAGCGGCAATCATCTCTTCGATTTCTTTGATGATGCCCGCAGCGTTTTTAATTGCGTCCTGCAAAGTGATTTCATAAACGTCGCGTGACTCAAAACGTTCGTTATCTTCCGGGGTAACCGCCACGGAGTGGATGATGATGGTCGCCTCTGCGATATCTTGCGCCGTAAGACGGTTCTGGATGCCATCTGCGCCCTGGGTTTCAATTTTCACTTCATAGCCTGCTTCTACCGCCGCTTCTTCCAGCGCCTGGGCAGCCATAAAGGTGTGCGCCAGCCCCATCGGGCAAGCACACAGGGCAATCAGTTTCTTACTCATCGTTATTTCCTCGCTTGGTTATAGTTAGCAAGTGAAATTATGAACGTGCAAAACAAATCGCTGTTACCAGACAAATAATGCTTTTACTGGATAATTAATCCCGTTATACGGAAGTGTGACGCAGGTCGGCCTTGTGATGAAACACAAAGAAAAATCTAATTAACTCTATGATTTAAATGACTATCGGGAGAGATTCCTCCCGATATGACAGGAAGGTTTTACAGGATGTGGCCTAAGGTCTGGCGTAGATGTGCGCCCGAACCGAGAAGTCCCGGATTGTCATGGACAATGAGATAAACCGGAATATCATGGACATATTCTTTAAAGCGGCCTTTGTCTTCAAAAGCGGCGCGGAAACCAGAAGCTTTGAAGAACTCGAGGAAACGCGGCACGATACCGCCTGCAATATACACACCGCCAAATGTCCCGAGATTGAGCGCCAGATTGCCGCCAAAACGTCCCATTATGACGCAAAACAGCGACAATGCCCGACGACAATCGGTGCAACTGTCGGCCAGTGCACGTTCGGTAATATCTTTCGGCTTGAGATTTTCCGGCAGGCGGTTATCGGCTTTCACAATCGCACGATACAGATTCACCAGCCCAGGGCCAGAAAGCACGCGCTCCGCCGAGACATGGCCAATTTCCGCACGCAGTATTTCGAGGATAATGGCCTCTTCTTCGCTATTTGGCGCAAAATCAACGTGACCGCCCTCACCCGGCAGGCTGATCCAGCGTTTATCTACATGGACCAGATGCGCAACCCCAAGCCCTGTTCCGGCACCGTACACCGCGATTGGTTTACCTTCTACTGGTTCTGCTCCGCCAAACTGGATCAGGTGCTCTTTTTTCAGCATCGGGATCGCCATCGAAACCGCCGTAAAATCATTGATAATTTCCAGATGGCTAAAACCGAGGCTCTTTTTCATTTCAGCAATCGAAAATGCCCAGGTGTGGTTGGTCATTGCCACCCAGTCACCGGTGATTGGGCAAGCGATGGCAATACAGCCGTCTTTCACCTCAACCTTATGTTCTTCGAGATAAACGCGAATGACCGCTTCCAGGCTGGGATAATCAAGCCCTGAATAGGTTTTAGCCTGCGAGATTTCGCCACTGGCAATATCACACAGGGCAAGACGTGCGTTGGTGCCGCCCACATCACCGACTAATGCATACTTTGTCATTCTTCTACTGCTCCGCTAAAGTCAAAAGAATTCTTTCTCACACTGTAAATACCTGGGGGCATAACAACAACGCCGGAAAGGCTGGCTCCCTGTAAATATCGATCTGGGTCACACAATTACTTTATCGTTTCAGCACCAATTGCAGCGATGCCTTTATGCAAGCTGGGCAAACTAAGTATCTGATCCCGCATAAGGAATAGAACATGCTCCATCCGCGAGCCAGAACCATGTTGTTATTATCGCTTCCCGCAGTGGCAATTGGGATTGCGTCCAGTCTTATTCTGATTGTAGTGATGAAAATCGCCTCGGTATTACAGAGTTTGCTCTGGCAACGACTACCGGAAAGTCTGGGGTTAGCTCAGGACTCACCGCTGTGGATCATCGGAATATTAACGCTGACAGGGATCGCGGTAGGACTGGTTATCCGTTTCAGCCAGGGTCATGCCGGGCCAGATCCGGCCAGTGAACCACTGATCGGCGCACCGGTTCCCCCCTCTGCGCTACCGGGACTGATCCTGGCATTAATTCTCGGTCTTGCTGGTGGCGTCAGCCTCGGGCCGGAACATCCGATCATGACCGTTAATATCGCTCTCGCAGTGGCGATTGGCACTCGTCTGTTACCACGAGTTCACCGGATGGAGTGGACTATTTTAGCCTCAGCCGGAACTATCGGCGCGCTGTTTGGTACACCTGTTGCGGCAGCGTTGATATTTTCGCAAACCTTAAATGGCAGTAATGAAGTCCCGCTATGGGATCGGCTCTTTGCACCGTTAATGGCGGCGGCGACTGGTGCTCTGACCACAAGTCTATTTTTTCATCCTCATTTTTCGCTACCCATTGCGCATTACGAACAGATGCAGATGACCGACATCATCAGCGGTGCCATTGTGGCGACGATTGCCATCGCTGCGGGGATGGTTGCTGTGTGGTGTCTGCCACGGTTGCACGCGATGATGCATCAGATTAAAAACCCAGTACTCATGCTGGGAGTTGGCGGTTTTATGCTGGGTATTCTGGGCGTCATCGGCGGACCTGTCTCACTGTTTAAAGGACTGGATGAGATGCAGCAAATGGTGATGAATCAGGCTTTGAGCGCCAGCGATTACTTTTTGCTGGCGCTCATTAAACTTGCCGCCCTGGTTATTGCCGCCGCCAGCGGATTTCGTGGTGGGCGAATCTTCCCGGCCGTGTTTGTTGGCGTAGCGTTAGGGTTGATGCTGCATGAACATGTTCCCGCAGTCCCGGCGGCGATTACCGTTTCCTGCGCTATTCTCGGCATAGTACTGGTGGTGACGCGCGATGGCTGGTTAAGTCTGTTTATGGCGGCGGTCGTTGTACCTGATACCACTTTGCTACCGCTGCTTTGTATCGTCATGCTTCCGGCGTGGCTATTGCTGGCAGGTAAACCAATGATGATTGTGAATCGCCCGAAGCAACAGCCCCCCCACGATAAGCTTTAACAAAAAATGCTCTCCCTCACGATTTAAGAGTTATGGCGATGAAACGGGGCTTTACCTCCCCGTAATATTGCGTTAACAGGCCGCTGACGGCTTCGATCGTGAAGGAGAATAACAATGTTCAGGTCACTGTTTCTGGCGGCCGCCCTGATGGTATTTACCCCACTTGCGGCAAACGCAGGTGAAATTACCCTACTGCCATCGATAAAATTACAAATTGGCGATCGCGATCATTACGGTAATTATTGGGACGGTGGTCACTGGCGCGACCGTGATTACTGGCACCGTAATTACGAATGGCGTAAAAACCGCTGGTGGCGTCACGATAATGGATACCACCGTGGCTGGGATAAGCGTAAAGCGTATGAACGAGGCTACCGCGAAGGCTGGCGCGACCGTGATGATCATCGCGGAAAAGGTCGTGGACATGGGCACCGTCATTAAACACATTCGCCAATGGAGTACGATGCCTGATGCGACGCTGGAGCGTCTTATCAGGCCTACAAACCCGCGCCATTAAACACGTAGGGCGGATAAGGTGTTTACGCCGCATCCGCCAGTGGCACCACATGCGACGCCAGTTGAACTACAACCCTAGTGCCGTTCCCACCAGCAGCCAGATATTCAACGCGACCACCAGTACTACAATCACCCAACCGGTTTGTTTAACCCATTTGCTGTTAACCAGATCGCCCATCAACTTACTGTCACTGGTGAAAATCAACAGTGGCACCAGCGCCAGGGCAATACCAAAACTTAGCAGCACCTGACTCATGACCAGAATCCGCGTCGGATCCAGCCCCATCAGAATAACAATAAAAGATGGCAACATGGTCACGGTACGGCGCACCCACAGCGGAATATGGAAGCGAATGAATCCCTGCATCACTACCTGCCCCGCCAATGTTCCCACCACCGTTGACGAAAGCCCCGCCGCCACCAGACTTAAACCAAAGACCGTCGCGGCAGCATTGCTTAACAGCGGTTGCAGCGTCAGGTAGGCTTCGTCAAGATCAGCGACCCCCGTATGACCGGAAAAATGGAACGCGGCGGCAGCCGTTGCCATCATCGCCAGATTAACAAAACCGGCAATAGTCATGGCAATAGCCACATCCCATTTGGTGGCGGAATAACGTTGTTGACGCGAACCACCATGTAAATGCTGAGTGAGCGAAGAGTGCAAATAAATCACGTGCGGCATAATCGTCGCCCCTAACACGCCAGCCGCCAGGAAGACCGCCTCCGAGGTTGGTAAACTCGGAATCACCATCCCTTTACTCAACTGCGCCAGGTTAGGCTGAGAGAAAATCAGCTCGACAATGTAAGCCGCGGCGACAAACAGCAGTAGCCCGCCAATCACTTTCTCCAGCGGTTTTTGCCCGCGACGTTGCAGCATTAAAATCAGGAAAGTCGCGATCCCCGTCAGCACCGCCCCCTGCAACAACGAAACACCAAGAATCAGTTTGAAACCGATCGCTGCGCCAATAAATTCCGCCAGGTCGGTCGCCATCGCAATAATTTCCGCCTGAACCCAATAGAACCACACTACGGGGCGCGGGTAGTGATCGCGGATTTGCTCTGCCAGATTTTTACCGGTGGCTATCCCCAGTTTGGCTGAAAGAATCTGAATCAGCATCGCCATCAGGTTCGCCCAGACAACAACCCATAGCAGTTGATAGCCGAAGCTGGCTCCCGCCTGAATATTGGTCGCAAAGTTACCGGGATCGATATAACCAATCGCTGCAATGAACGCAGGTCCCATTAATGCGAGCCTCATCTTGCGCGCCGCCCGTCCACTGCTACTCTCAACGCGATAGTTTGTCATCTTGTTGTGCCTCTAAAACATAGCCTTTGCTATGTTTCATGCTATGCTAAACGAGAATGATTATCAAATTCATTTAATTGGATTAGGGTGATTTCTCTGATAGGCCAGGATTATGACTACGAAAAGATTGATGAGTTAAATGTTATGATTATGTTTAATGTTAGCACATTTACATAACTTTCAGCTTCCATACACAACATAGCAGAAATGTATAACAGCTCACTATTTTTGAAGCTTGTCACAGGACATCATTATAGTGTGTGTCAGATCTCGTTTTCCTTAACCATGTTACATAGAATGTGCACGGAAACTTAACCTGCCTCATATTTGGAGCAAATATGGACCGCGTCCTTCATTTTGTACTGGCACTAGCCGTTGTTGCGATTCTCGCATTGCTGGCAAGCAGCGACCGCAAAAAAATTCGTATCCGTTATATAATTCAACTGCTTGTTATCGAAGTGTTACTGGCGTGGTTCTTCCTGAACTCTGACGTTGGTCTGGGCTTCGTGAAAGGCTTCTCCGAAATGTTTGAAAAACTGCTCGGGTTTGCCAACGAAGGTACTAACTTTGTCTTTGGTAGCATGAATGATCAAGGCCTGGCGTTCTTCTTCCTGAAAGTGCTGTGCCCAATCGTCTTTATCTCTGCATTGATCGGTATTCTCCAGCACATTCGCGTGTTGCCGGTGATTATCCGCGCGATTGGCTTCCTGCTTTCCAAAGTCAACGGAATGGGCAAGCTGGAATCTTTTAACGCCGTCAGCTCCCTGATTCTGGGTCAGTCCGAGAACTTTATCGCCTATAAAGATATCCTCGGCAAAATCTCCCGTAATCGTATGTACACTATGGCAGCCACGGCGATGTCCACCGTGTCGATGTCCATCGTTGGCGCATACATGACGATGCTGGAACCGAAATACGTGGTTGCAGCGCTGGTACTGAACATGTTCAGCACCTTTATCGTACTGTCGCTGATCAACCCGTACCGTGTTGATGCCAGCGAAGAAAACATTCAGATGTCCAACCTGCACGAAGGTCAGAGCTTCTTCGAAATGCTGGGTGAGTACATTCTGGCGGGCTTCAAAGTAGCCATTATCGTTGCAGCAATGCTAATCGGCTTTATCGCCTTGATCGCAGCACTGAACGCCCTGTTTGCTACCGTGACTGGCTGGTTTGGCTACAGCATCTCCTTCCAGGGCATCCTGGGCTACATCTTCTATCCGATTGCATGGGTGATGGGTGTTCCTTCCAGTGAAGCACTGCAAGTAGGCAGCATCATGGCGACCAAACTGGTTTCCAACGAATTCGTTGCGATGATGGATCTGCAGAAAATTGCCTCTACGCTCTCTCCGCGTGCTGAAGGCATCATCTCTGTGTTCCTGGTATCCTTCGCTAACTTCTCTTCTATTGGGATTATCGCGGGCGCGGTTAAAGGTCTGAACGAAGAGCAAGGTAACGTGGTTTCTCGTTTCGGTCTGAAACTGGTTTATGGTTCTACGCTGGTGAGTGTGCTTTCTGCATCAATCGCAGCACTGGTGCTGTAAGGCAATCCATTAAAAAAGCCGGGGATTATTTATCCCCGGCTTTTTTATCCCTGCTAATCAACTAATGGCTGCGGGCGACCAATTAAATATCCTTGCAGATATTGCACCCCAAGTTTATGCAATAGCGCTTGCTGCTGTTGCGTCTCTACAAACTCTGCAACCACACTTAACGACTTCGCTTTCGCCAGATCGGTAATCGAGCGCACAATCATCGCATCCAGCGTGTTCGTGACGATATCTTTCACAAAGACGCCATCAATCTTGATGATATCGGCCTTCAAACGTTTTAACCGCTCGTAGTTGGCATAGCCAGTGCCAAAGTCATCAATCGCAATACGGAAGCCAAATTTATGCAGTTGTTCAATGTTATACATACTGCTTTCTGCGTTAGAAAACGCCTGCTCCTCGGTGATTTCGAGAATGACAGCCTCCGGGGAGATGTGATAACGCTTAAACAGGCGAATAATCCGTCCGGCGATATTTTTTTGTAGCAGAGTGAGCGGCATTAAATTTACCGAATATCGCGGTCCTTTTTTGTCACAAGGGTGAGTTGCCAGCCACTTCAACAGGGATTCCAGCACCTGCAAATCGAAACGCGCGCTTAGGTTAAACTGGGCGATAAGTGGCAGAAATTTATCCGGCGTCATAATGCCGCCGTCATATTTCAGACGAGCAAGGATCTCATCATAGCCTTGTCCCTCTTTGTTACGAATGGGCTGGGCGTAGAGAAGCAAATCACCATTATCTAATGCTTTACGAATGGTGTTCAGCAATAGCACCTGTTTGGTAGTCTGCCCGGACGCCATCTCCTCTCGATTATCCAACGCCAGAACGTGATGATGAACGCAGGATTGTTCCGCCAGCCAGCTTAACTGCCCCAGCATGGGCTGCAAGGTTTCCTGATTGCCATCAAAACGCCCCCAGGCCGCGCCGTAGCCCATATCCAGGCCGGTGTTGTTCCAGTGAATCTGCCGACTATTGAGGACATTAACCATATGCTGTAGCCGCCCTTCCGTTTCCGGCCCGGTCAGTACCAGCAGCAATTCACTGCCCGGTAGTTGATACAACTTTTCGTTTTCCTGCATCAACGGTAGCAGTGTACGGTAAATTGAGCGGATGCAATGAACGCGCATCACCAGACCGTAATGACGACTCATAAACTCAAGATTATCAATACGCAGGCAGCAAAAACTCTTTCCGGCCTCTTGCTCTTGCGATTGCTCCAACGCGCGAAAGTTGGGTAATAGCGTTAAAGGGTCGGTCAGCGCCTGCAAATGCCAGCGACGGTTAAGCCATTCACTACGATAATAAATGCGCACCATGTAGAGCAGGCAAACGCTAAAAGAAATCAGTACCGCCAGAATAAATGCCAGCGAATATTCTGTTTCCACCCCTTGTAAAAAGTTCTGGTTGTAATTCAGGAGGAAAAGAGTCGAGACAGCCCAGGTGAGATTTAAAAACGGATAGCGAAGCTTACCGACACCAAGAGTAAAGATGATAAAGAAAACGGGCACCAGATAACCGGCAATGAAGTCGTTTTCATAAGGCGTACACATCAGAAGTAGCAGCACGGTAAGAACAGCAAGCCAGCTTAAGGTAAATGCACGTTTCTCTTTGTTCAGTGACGGTGCGATATCTCTGCGCCACAATATCTGCGCAAAGTGGGGACTTACAATCATGCGAGTGAGATAGTAAAAGAACATGTTGTAAATCAACACCGCAGTGAAAAGGCTAAGCAAATCAACGACCGTGAAAATAGCATCTGCATCCCCGAAAAATGTCGATATTTTTAGCGGGAAATCAAAGAAGTTGCCTACAAGATACATGCTGCATTTGATGCCGATCGGCGTCACCAAACCAAGCCAGAAGAGACGTTGCCAGACGTTTCGGGTGGTCAAGCCATAACGCCAACGCGTTCCCAACTGCCAGCGTAATATTGCACAGGCACACAACACAGCGAAAGTCTGGCTGCCAAGCATGACAGCGGTTTGCAAAAATGAGAGATGAAAATTCCACAGATTAGTGCAAAACATCCCGCATAAAACGGGAACGACACCACGCCAGCCAAAGATGAACACTATTGACAGCATTACGCACAGAGGCATCCACGCCAGAAAGATATAACTGGAATGGATAACTGCAAGTGGCGAAATAAAACGAGATAGCTGAATAAGTACCACGGTGAGCGTAAACGCCAGTGTGAATATCTTGATATTTTTTATCAGGTTATGCTCCACAAACATGAGTACACTACTCTCACTGATCGGGTTTTTCAGGCACACAAATAATAAGTTTATTCGCATCGCGAAGCAAACAGGGGCCGGCCTGCTGCTGTTTTTTTGTCCAGTGATGTTTTCACCAGGCGGCGCTAACCCGGGCGTGGACTGTATTACAAAAGCGGCAAAAAGCAGAGACAAAAAACCCCCGCTTCGCAGCGAGGGTTTGAAATTTGGTGGAGCTAAGCGGGATCGAACCGCTGACCTCTTGCATGCCATGCAAGCGCTCTCCCAGCTGAGCTATAGCCCCACGAGGCGTTTACGTACCAAATTTGCTGGGTGCAAAATTTGGTGGAGCTAAGCGGGATCGAACCGCTGACCTCTTGCATGCCATGCAAGCGCTCTCCCAGCTGAGCTATAGCCCCGTCACGTAAAGCTTGTCGAGTTGACGGGCGGCATCATATGAATTCCGCCCTTATGTGTCAACGGCAAATTGCAGCACCTGGTTTCAATCGCTGAAAAATCAGGCAAATGAACATTTTTGGATTACGTCTCGCATTCAGTAGTTATTCATATCACGGTTTCCTGTAAATTGATGCTATAAAATGAACACTTAATAGACCCACAACTATTCAGGGAATTGTTATGTTCAAGGAGAGGATGACGCCAGATGAACTTGCCAGACTGACCGGTTATAGCCGCCAGACCATTAATAAATGGGTACGCAAGGAAGGCTGGACGACATCACCAAAACCAGGCGTCCAGGGTGGCAAGGCCCGACTGGTACACATCAATGAACAGGTTCGTGAATATATTCGCAATGCAGAACGCCCACAGTGTCAGGGAGAAATACCCGCCCTGTCTGGCGATGCGCCGCTTGAAGTGCTGTTAGCGACGCTGGCGAAAGAGATGACGGCAACTGAACAAAAACAGTTTACATCCTTGCTTCTGCGGGAAGGGATTATCGGGTTATTACAACGCTTAGGGATTCGCAACAGCAAATAATATGAAAAGATTACGCAATAAAATGACCACCGAAGAACTGGCGGAATGCCTCGGCGTGGCTAAACAAACCGTTAACCGCTGGATTAGAGAAAAAGGCTGGAAAACGGAAAAATTTCCCGGCGTGAAGGGCGGCCGTGCCAGACTTATTCTGATCGATACGCAGGTTTGCGAGTTTATTCAAAACACACCGGCCTTCCATAACACGCCGGTTTTTCTCGAGGCCGAAGAACCTCTTGCTGAATACGCACCTGGTATGCGAACTCCGGCTTACCGGCAAATAATCAGCGCGATAGACAATATGACTCATAGTGAGCAAGAAAAAGTTGCGCAGTTTTTATCGCGTGAAGGGATTCGCAATTTCCTTGCCCGTCTCGATATTGACGAATCAGCATAAATAATAAGTAAAAAACGGCAGGATATTATCTCCTGCCGTTTATCTTTTAAGTATTAATTACTGCTGGTTTTCGCGTTCAGCAATAAATGCCAGCGCTTTATTGATGCGCTCAATGCTGCGTGCTTTGCCAATTGCGTGAACCGTAACATCCAGCGCCGGAGACTGGCCCGCACCGGTAACAGCTACGCGCAGCGGCATACCGACTTTTCCCATACCCACTTCCAGCTCATCCGCTGTTGCCTGAATAGCGTGGTGAACATTTTCAGCCGTCCAGTCAGTAATTGCAGACAGTTTGTCACGTACCACTTCCAGCGGCTGGCGAGCGACCGGGCGCAGATGTTTTTTCGCTGCATCAGCATCAAACTCGGCAAAATCTTCGTAGAAATAACGGCAACTTTGTGCCATCTCTTTCAGGGTTTTGCAGCGTTCACCCAGCAGTTTCACCAGTTCCGCCAGTTGCGGGCCGTTGCGGGTATCAATATTTTCCTGCTCGATATGCCACTGTAAATGAGTAGCGACATACTCCGGCGGCAACGCGTTAATGTAATGATGGTTTAGCCACAGCAGTTTGTCTGTGTTAAACGCACTGGCAGATTTGCTAACCGCGTTCAGGGTGAAGTATTTGATCATTTCTTCACGGGTGAAGATTTCCTGATCGCCGTGGGACCAGCCCAGACGTACCAGATAGTTCAGCAACGCTTCTGGCAGGTAACCATCGTCGCGATACTGCATTACGCTGACCGCGCCGTGGCGTTTGGACAGTTTTTTACCGTCATCACCGTTGATCATAGAAACGTGCGCGTAAACAGGTACTGGCGCTTTCAGGGCTTTCAGAATGTTGATCTGACGCGGTGTATTGTTGATATGGTCTTCACCACGGATTACGTGGGTGATTTCCATATCCCAGTCATCAACAACCACACAGAAGTTATAGGTCGGAGAACCATCGGTACGGCGGATAATCAGATCATCCAGCTCCTGGTTACTGAACTCGATCGGACCACGGATCTGATCGTCAAAAACAACGGAACCTTCCTGCGGATTAGCAAAACGCACGACGCACGGTTCATCATCAGCATGATGTTCATGACTGTGGCGGCAGCGACCGTCATAACGCGGCTTCTCGCCTTTTGCCATCTGCTCTTCACGCAGTGCTTCCAGACGCTCTTTAGAGCAGTAGCATTTATAGGCCGTCCCCTCTTCCAGCATCTGATCGATAACCGCGTTATAGCGATCAAAACGTTTGGTCTGGAAGTACGGACCTTCATCCCACTCCAGACTCAGCCAGTTCATGCCATCCATAATGGCTTCGATAGCTTCCGGCGTGGAACGCTCAAGATCGGTGTCTTCAATACGCAGCACAAACTCACCACCGTGGTTACGTGCAAAAAGCCAGGAGTAAAGAGCAGTACGCGCGCCGCCAACGTGCAGATAGCCTGTTGGGCTTGGCGCGAAGCGAGTTTTGATTTTCATGAAATGGCCTTACGTTTAGAAAGATGCCGACAACCGGCAAATCCTGGAAAAATTGAGTGGGCGATATTCTATCACTCCAGCCTGATTCCTCAATGTAGTTCGGGTTGCTACATGATGCATTATTGTTTTCGTTGAGAAATTGCGCAACACGGTCTGTTTTGCGATCATCCTGCTTAAATTTACGACGAACGAACAATTTCTTTGGAAAAGGCGTTGACTCATTTTGAACTCTCCCTATAATGCGACTCCACACAGCGGGGGTGATTAGCTCAGCTGGGAGAGCACCTCCCTTACAAGGAGGGGGTCGGCGGTT
>OBUV01000036.1_pt1 | contig 92502 bp, 74 predicted proteins | sample 1475971 | NCBI WGS metagenome assembly OBUV01 (sample SAMEA2579962, study PRJEB22360) | human gut metagenome | biome: human gut; feature: human-associated habitat; material: faeces | place: Denmark | collected 2008/2010
AGTGCTGCTACAAGAGTAAAATATGTAGCAACATTTTGAGCTGCTGCAACTTGTCCCACACCTTTAGCCATAAGTATTCTTGATACATATGCTGAAGATAAAAGTGGAAAAATAACATTTAAACATCTATATAGAATATTATATAATGAATTTTTTGCTAACGATTTCACCGTTAATCTCCTATTATGACATACTTATTTTAAATTTGAATAAATATACATTAAGAAAAATAAATTGTACTTAAGACATATCTTTGCCAATAAAAGCTTTAAATTTCCTTTTACCTTGCACTTGTTTATAAGTTCTTTATATGTTTGTTTTTCTAGTTCTTTTTTTATCCTTATCTTTTTCTCAATATATGTATCTGACGCATAGAACTGACTTACTGCAATATTGAACAAGCTATGTACCATTCTTCTAGCAATTTGTTCATTATAGTCGGGTATAATGTCTTTAACATTCATCTCAAAATGAAGATATATTAGTTCAATTTCACTCCAAGCAAATGGTTTTCTACTCTTAGTTATTGATTCCCTATTGTATCTATAATAATAATCACATCGCTCCATAACATATAACGAATCTGCTCCGCATACGCACAACACAGTACATGCACCATCTTCACCGATTTTGATACCTCGGTCAACCTTCAACTGACATTCAATATATAAATCTTTTCTAATTGCTTTAGCCCAAACAACCGGTTCAAAAACTTGTCCATTTATTGAACTAATCAAAATAGGAAAAATTTCCTTTTCTATATCTGATTTTAAGTACATTCCAGCTCTTTCTTTCAAAAAATGATTCTTATTTGAATCATTATATACTTCAATGTATCCTTCACATACGATATCTGGATTATGCATCATTATTACTTCATCTATACATTTAACATAATCTTGATTAATCCAATCGTCACCATCAACACACAAAATATATTGTCCTTGAGCCTGTCTCGCACCTGCCTGTCGGGCGCTAACAAGTCCGCCATTTTTTTTATGTATAACCTTAATTCTAGTATCTATTTTAGAATATCTATCACATATTATTGTACACTTATCCGTGGACCCATCATCAACTAATATAATCTCAATATTATCATACGATTGATCGAGAATACTCCTAATACACTGTTCAAGATATGGCTCAATATTGTAAATAGGTACGATTACCGTATATTTGATACTATCGCCTTCCATAATTATTTACCTCTAACCTCATTATCTATGTATAGTTTTTTTGTATCAAATTATTAATTAATTGTTTGAAGCATTTTTTTATAATTCTCATACATTACAGAAGATGTTAGATTTTTCTCAAAAAACTCTAAATTACTTTTCTCTAATTTATTCCTTGTTATCAAATCCATTTTATTAATTTCTTCTAATATTTCAACAGCTTCATCAATTGTATCGTATAATAGAACACCATTTACATTCATTTTTTCAAAATATTTGTTTCCACCAGTTCTACTTGCAACTACAATTTTTCCGAGAGACAAAACTTCTAGCATCACCAAATCAAAATACGTTTCCCGGTTTGGTAAAACAAACACATCAGAAGCACTGATATATGAATATTGGTCTGTAGTCCAACCTATTTCTGACCATTGCAAAGACTCTAACCCTTTCAATGGTTTCTCATCTCCACATATTACAAAATGACTATTATCAATTAAATGAATTATTCTTTCACCAATTTTTTTTAATAGATCATAACCTTTTACCTCATTATGTCTTCCAACATATGATATCAGAAACGTATTTTCATCTAGACCCAATTCATCAAATATCTCTTTACGCGTTCTCTTATTCTTAACTGCAGATATGCCTGAAGGTACGTATCTATATCTATCATGCTTTTTTAATTTAAGATTATAGTATTCTGGCCACGCGTTTATATAGGGCTCCTCTGCGTCAGCACACGGAAAAACAAAATAATCTGCTCTATCAAATGCATACTTATCTATCATTTGATATTTTTCTAAAACATCCGGAATAAAAAAGTGAACTATTTTTCCATAACTTTCACATATTTCTTGAGCTAGAGGAACTGGCGAGTGAGAAGAGAGTAAAACAATTCCTTTATAGTTCTTTAGTTGACTCCTTGCTTCAAATAAATGTAATGTTGTATGGAAATGAATAATTTCATAATTATTAAAATCCACATTAAAAGATTTATTTTCTTTATCATTAAACAAATTTTTAATTGTCCAAACCTGCCTCAATGATTTTATTAAGTTTACAATAGTCTTTGGAATCAGTTGCTTAATCTTTCTTTTTTTCGTGATATTTTCATAGTTAGATTTTAAAAATTCTATATCCTTATCATTATGTCTTTCAATTTCTTTTTTATAATAATATCCCACTCCATATGGGCCACCTCGCGGAGATAGTTTGTTTTCTTCCAAATAAATTAGTACTTTCATAATCGAACACCCCTAAAATATAATATTTGAATATGATTCTATTCCATCAGCAACTAAGTAGCCAAGCATCATATATGCTCTAAAGAAATAATAAATGATAAACAATAGTTTCCAAAAAGTCTTTCTTGTAATCACTCTATTCACGGTTAAAGTCCACTTTTTCCGTACACAAAAAGCATCTTGTTCTTTTAGAGCAATATTCCGTTCTGATTTTAGCATTAGATATTGGGGCAATATTATAAATGGATATGTAAAATAATACGTTGCTCTTCCGATAGCATCAACAAAATATGACAATATCCAAAAAATAATTGATATGCAAAAATACACAAAAAGCATTTCTAATAAATCATCCTTTTCTCTTTTAATTAATTGTGGCACAAGCAAAATGGCGATTGGCATATGATATATCACCCAAATCATTCCTAATGTTCCCGTCGCACGAGCTAAATATCCATATCCCAAAAAATTTCCATCAAATATATAACTTCTCATAAAATATAGACCTACTAATAACATTGACGTTATTGCTATTTTCAAAAAATATCGTCCCTTATTTCTTGTAAACATCCAGATTACATATGGTACAATTAGGCAAAGAGCAGATTTATGAATTAAAAATGCAGCGAATATGACGCCAATATACCAATAATACTTTTTTTCGATATAAAAGCGTACTCCCCAAAAAGCAACTGCTATCGCCAAATACATTCTCATTAAATCCAAGGACTGAAACATAAAAATAGTAGTATATGAGAGTACTGCCCAACCCGGATTTATAAGAAATCTATATTTCCAAATGGTACTGAATACTAATCCAAGCATTACAAAAGCCCAAACAAAATGAAACACTCTAAAATCACTGGTGAAAATGCGCACGATTAGATTAAAAAAAAGATATCCTTTTTCAATTCGAGTGCTTGCCCAATATGAAATATCAGTTGATTTCAGAAAAATTATCCTATAATTTTCATAGTCAGTACCTACATCAGCAAAACCCAAAAATAATAAAAGAATGCCTAATGAAATAATAAAAAAGGCTCGATTCTCCACAAAACCTTTGCCATCAAACCTATACGCCCTTTTCGCAAATAGACTACTTACACAAATAATTCCTATATACAAAAATATCGTACTTGCATACTCATTTATCATATCGTAATATAACATATAGCCTCACCCATTATTAATTGTATATTCATCTCTTTTTTGAATTATAACAGTGCCATCTGCATATTTTCCTTTTATGACAGACCCAGCACCTATAACACACCTATCGCCAATCATTGTTCCTTTTAGTATAACTGTATTAGCACCAATCCAACAATTCTTACCTATGTACACAGCCTCTGTCGTATACTCTCTCTTTTTTACACCATTTTTATAGTCAAATACATGATCATGATCGTAAATAAACACATTAGGACCCGTAATTGTATCTTTTCCGATTATTATGCATTCATGGCATACCACCACGTTATTATTTCCTAAACTTACCCCGTCTTGAAGAGTCATATTTCCACCATTTAAGCTAGAAATAATACTATTGCTATTTATAACTACATTATTTTTTATTTCTATTTTACCATTTGATCGAGCACATATCTCTACATGTTTTCCCAATCGTAACCTAGAAGGTACTGATATTGTATTGTCAAAAACATGTAATAAACTAAAAACTTTTCCCTTTAAAACTTCCATTACTTTTTTTAATATATACATTACAAATCCCCTATTTTTTTACACTATATGTTAAATTTTTCTCCAAAAATAAAGTCAAATACATCCGGTTCAAATTTCATATATCCACTACCATCAAAAAATGTAATCTCACCAAAGTATGTTTTACCTTCAACAGAATATAAATCTATTCTAGCTTCTGGAAATGGTTCCGAAAGAATTTCTGCGCATTTTTTTAAATGCTCAAAATTTTTCGGTTTATTTATATTCCGTTTAAGCGGAGATTCATCTTTTCTTAAAACTTTTAATTTTTTAAAATTAGAATCAAAGATACCAAGTCCTGCTCCCACACCAATTTTTCGATCAGCTATAACGTATAAAAATTCCACTTTACCATATGTGCAAAAAAATTTATAATCAATAAGCCCACCTTCAGCCTCATCAGATGGTAACATACTTTCAATTATTATTTGATGCTTTTGACCTCCATATGGCCATTCTCTCCCCCCCACTCGATATGAAGTAGAGGAGTTTGTCCACTCGTCGAATAATTTATTTGTCCTTTTTTTATCTAATGTACTTTTGTCTTTACATATTAAAACCGCACCTCCACCTCCACCCAATGTGTCTTTTGCAACGAATTGTTCAGGAAGCAATGAATAATTGATATTTGAAGATTGATCATAGCAGCCTACAATTGGTATCAGTATATCTTCCAATCCACATTCTCTTACATATTCTCTAACACTAAATTTATTTACACACATCTTCATTAAATCTGTCCTATATTCTAATTTATATATTTGTATTTTTTCAGTAAATCTTTTTGGATTTTTCCAATTTATTTTTCTCCCTGTCTTTATTCTATACTGTAGGCTAATCATTATCTTATCTGGTATAAAACTTAATAAACTCAATATTTTCAGACGTAATTTTCTTGACTTTATCAAATCTTTATAATTCACAATTATTCCTCATTTACAAGCTCTTTCATATATTTTTCAACTACTATCTGTCTATCAAAATATTTTTCAACTTTTTTTCTTGCACAAATACCCATTTCTTTTTTCTGATTACTTTCCAATTTAATAAATTTTTCTAAAACTCTTACTAAGTCAGCTGTATCTTTCTGTTTTACTATATATCCGTTGACTCCATCATCAACCACTTCTCTACAACCACTACGATTTGTTGTAATAACTGGTCTGGCACAAGCGCATGCCTCTAATAACACATTAGACAGCCCTTCGGGATAGTATGTCGGGTGAACAATACAATGCACATTATTATAAATTTCTCTTACATCTCTTACCATTCCATGATAAATAACATACCCATCATTCACATATTCTTGTAGTTTACCATCATACTCTTTTTCGCAAAATCCACATACATGGAATATTATATTAGGAAACTTATTTTTAATTATCCTTGCTGCTTCTAGATAATTATCAATACCCTTTTCTTTCATTATTCTTGCAATAAAAGCAAATTCGACAGTATCTGCAGAAGGATATTCAAGAGGAACAAACCAATTTAAATTAACACCACTCCCTGGTAGCAATTCATGTTTCTCAATTGCAATTTTTTTATCAATAAAAAACTGCATATTCTCTTTATTTTGAAAAAAGACTTTTTGGATGTCTGTAAATGCTATCTTATACAACACTACCATTAATTTTTGCGCAAATCCACCATTTTCAACAGCTATACCAAGTCCAGTGATATTTGCAACGCATGGTATATGATATTTTTTACATGCCATTGCTCCATAAATATTAGGTTTAATAGTATACGTAAATACCATATCTGGCTTAATTTTCTTTAAAATTTGTTTGTAATATCGAAGTAAATTTAACTCTGTCAATGGATTCATCCCATGTCTAGAAATCTTAACTTCAACATAGTGACATCCTAATTTCTTTAAATCATCTATTCTTTCACCATAGGGCGAGGAAATCCAGACGTTACACCCTTCACAAAGTAGTTTTTCAACTAGTTCCCGTCTGAAATTGTATATAACCATATCATGGTTTACTAAAAATAATACCCTTGCCTTTTTCACTGTTCTGTCCTCTCAATAGACTCTTTTAATCCATATATTCTATAATTTTCTTTATATTCACTGATATTTTTATCGTAGCACAGACTTCCAAACGCCTTGTTCACCAGTCTTGTAAAATGACTCATCAATTTCAATCCCCCTCCTAAGCCATGTATTATTATTATTCTCTTTCCATGTGCTGCTGCGATTAGCTTCACCAGTTCAGTTGTATTACTATACTCACCGTTCTGCGGATGGAAGATTCCTGCTTCTTTATTTTCAATTATCAATCGTACAAACTCGCACAAATTCTCGATATAGAGCATTGATCTCTGATTATCAACATATGGAAACAATGGTGATTTCTGTGCAACTTTTGCCAATACCGGATAATTTCCTTTACTCCCTTTTCCATAAATCATAGGTAATCTCAATATGGCTACTTTAAACGAGTCATCCTGAAGAGGTAGAATGCCTTTTTCTGCTTTCACCTTACTGTCTCCATAAAAACTCGCAGGTGAGGTAGGTGTACCGTTTTTTATAACTTTCTTCTTTCCAATTGGTGCTGAATCTCCATATACAATCGCACTACTCATAAAAATAAATTGCTTTGCACCGTCTAATTTTGCTTTCTTTGCTGTCTCTATTGCAAGGTCTGTATTGATCTTATAATAGAATGCATTCCGTTCCGCGCTAACATGTCCGGTATCTACATGAGCAATTCCTGCCACATGGCAGACTGTATCATATACTGAAAAGTCGTTTAGTCTCCAATCCCCATCGGTCATATCAACAGTATTTACTTGATACTTCTCAGGCCATTTTTTTAAATATTTTTCAACAGAAGTTCCGATATAACTACCAGCACCTGTAATCAGTATTTTTTTCATCTATCTTGTCCTGCTTTCTTTTCATTTCACCAGTTCCGCCTTCAACAACCCCCTCACTCTTCAACACACTCATGATAGTACCTAAGAAGCACCTTAAATCCATCAGAAATCCTATTTTCTTAACATACTCGCCATCTAATTTTGCCTTTACTGGAATTTCCAACTCATCGCGACCATTGATCTGTGCCCACCCCGTCAGTCCTGGTTGCACATCATTCGCTCCATATTTATCTCGTTCCATAATTAAATCATCCTGATTCCATAGAGCTGGTCTCGGACCTATAATAGACATATCTCCTTTAAGGATATTCCACATTTGTGGTAACTCATCAATACTTGCCTTACGAATAAACACACCTATTTTTAATATGTACTGTTCCGGATTCTTCAACATATGAGTTGGTATATCATGTGGCGTATTCATCTTCATACTACGAAATTTATATAAGTAAAAATATTTTTTATTCTTCCCAACTCTTTTTTGCTTAAACAATACAGGACCCGGATCTTCCCTTTTAATTATCAATGCTACGATTGCCATCGGGATAGCCAAAACAATTAAAACAATTACTGAAAAAACAATATCTATTAACCTTTTAAAATACTTTAAATACATTGTTTCTTATCTCCCTTAAAACAGTATTTGTAAATCATACTTTATTTTTCAAATAACATTTCAATTAACTTTAATCCTGTATTACACCCTACTCTGAAATAGACTTACTGTATTTCAGTTAGTATAAATCTCCTACTCTTGAATCATGCCCAGCTTTTTCCAGTCAACAAATCACTACTGATGACCGCCCTAGCCTCCATTATACCCTATATTCTAGTCTTTGCTGGTGGCATAACTCTTGTTCCTAAATGGAAAAGTATTGCCACTTTATGTCCTATCCGAACAGCTAACTTCTCTCTAACATCCGGATTTTCAATAGCATCACACGTTGTATCATAATCTATATGATCAAACGAATTCTTTGCTTCTGCATTCTTTTTGGTAACTGACCCTTATTAACCTACACAAGTTTTATTAATCGCATTATTATGCCCCTTAATTGCACTGAAAAAAGGCTTTACTATTTTCTTTTCAATCTATATGATGACCAAAAGTCTACCATATAGTAACCTTTGCATTTACCTCCTATTCAGACTTTCACTCAGTACTGTGAATTAATTCTTCTCTTTTTCTATATATTTAAATAATATTACCCATTCTTACTTCTTCCTCACCACTTCCTCTCCCGTAGGCTTATCCCCCACCGGATGAAATGTCGTAACGATCTCCTCAACCATCTCGACAATACGATCACTATTTTCATAGCTTGCCTTCGCAAGCTCCTCCAACTGACTTAAGAACACACAGTTATCAAAAGGAATCGGTTTTCCAATGTGAATCAGCTTATTGGCTGTCTTAAGCATCCCTTCTTCGGCCATCAACTTTTCTTCAAACAGCTTTTCCCCTGGTCTTAATCCAGTATAGGCCAATGGAATATCGATCTCCGGTTCGTATCCTGACAGCTTGATCAAGTTCCGGGCAAGTGTATCGATCTTTACCGGTTCACCCATATCCAGAATGAAGATTTCTCCGCCCTTCGCATACGTTCCGGCCTGCATCACAAGACTGACTGCCTCCGGAATTGTCATAAAGTAACGAACAATGTCCGGATGGGTAACGGTAACCGGGCCTCCCGACTCGATTTGCTTCTTGAACAAAGGAATAACCGAGCCATTGCTTCCAAGCACATTACCAAAGCGAACCGCTACGAACTGGGTTCTCTCCCGGCTGCCGCTGTTGCCAGACAGTGCCGCCTCAGCAGCACAGCTTTTTTCGTTTCCATGCCCCAGGCAGTCTACTGCCATATGGTCTACAGGATCGTGCACCACCTGTCCATCAATCTTTTTATTCGCATGGGCATGTAAAAAAGGAAGCAGATCTATCCGGCCCTCTCTACTGATGGCATCCATACTCTGAATCACCATTTCACAGAGACGCTTGCTGGCTCCCATAATGCTTGTCGGATTAACCGCTTTATCCGTACTGATCAGCACGAAGCGCTGCGTCCCGTACTTAAGTGCCGCGTAGGCAGTCTTATAGGTTCCTACCACATTATTCTTGATCGATTCGTTGGGACTGGTCTCCATCAATGGAACGTGCTTATGAGCAGCCGCATGGTATACGATATCCGGCCTGTATTTTTCAAAAACCATATTGATTCTTCTGCTGTCCCGCACGGAACCGATTAAAACCACCAGATTCAGCTTATCCTTATACTTCCTCTTCAGTTCCTGCTCGATGTCATACGCATTATTTTCGTAAACATCGAAGATAATCAACAGCTTCGGTTCATGGCCTGCGATCTGACGGCAGAGCTCGCTGCCAATGGAGCCGCCTCCACCCGTAACAAGAATCGTCTTTCCTTTGATATACTGGAATATCTCCTCCATATTAACCTTGATCGGGTCTCTTCCCAACAGATCTTCCACTGCCACTGCCTTCATTCTACTGAGTAGAACCTCGCCATTCGTCAGTTGAAATATGCCCGGCAGACTCTTCAGTTCACAATGAGTTTCCTTACAGATATTTAAAATATCTCTTTTATCCTTTGGAGAAGCCGTTGGCATTGCTACTAATATCTGATCGATTTTGTATTTCTTGACCGCCTCCATGATCGAATCACGGCCACCCACAATAGGTACACCTTCTATAAACCGATTCCATTTATTAGGGTTATCATCAATTACGCAGCATGGCTTGGACACCACCTCTGCAGAGCTCTTTAATTCCTTAAGAATCACCTGCCCCGCTGCTCCTGCTCCGATCACCATTACATTATGAAGAGAATTTTCATACCGTTCTCTTCTCGTTCGCTCCAGCGTAATATAGCGGTAGATAAACCGAACTGCAGTCACCAATGCAAACTGCATAGCTGCGCCAGCCATATAGTAAGAAATTGGCATACGGTATACAAACAGTGTGATGCCCACAGTATGGAATACAGTGGTAATAACAGTTGACGCCAGAATCCGGTTCAGTTCACTGAAACTGGCAAATCGCCACAGGCTTTTGTACAAATGCAGTGCATAAAACACCACTAACACAAACACTGTATAGAATGGTGCAAATTTTAAATACGAATCTATGTATTGTTGCGGAATTTTTGAGAAATGTAAATCAAATCGTAGCCACAGGCCGAAAAAATAAGAAAAATTCACCGCAATTACATCATATATAATGAGATAGAAAGCGATCACTTTCCAATGTTCAATATGGATTTTTTTAGATATGTTAAGATTTGTATGGTTTAACGCTTTATTAGACTTCCATCTACTCATACTTATTTTCATTATACTTCATACTCCTATCTCCCCTCCCAGTTCTGAAAAACCCAAGGCTACTCAGCTACTACAATTATCGAATTATACGTATTCATGGGGTTTTTTATTACTTTGACACGGATTCTAAATAAACCTTCAGTAGATTTACCGCGCCCTCGCGAATGCGTCCATTACAGTGGGACAGTCTATTTACAATCTGCTTCTGTTCTTCTAATTTCCCGCTGTCCTCATCCGATGCGCCGTAAATTAAGTAATCCAGAGATAATCCCATTTCCTCGGCCAGAAGAATCAAGGTCTCAATCGACATGCCGCATCGGCCATTCTCAATATCCCGATAGTACCGGCCATTCTTTCCGATTCTTCTTCCGATCTCTTCCCCAGTCAAACCCATTTCGCGTCGACGGCAACTCAGACGCCTGCCCACTTCCTGTCTGTTATACGTAACCATTTCATCCCGCCTTTCGCTGACAACATAATAAATATTATGTTGTTTATAGGGCGAAACGTCGCCTGTTTCCTTTGTTCAGACAAATTTCTTATAAAAAAACAATCCTACTTTTTAAGTGAATTTAGAGATTTAGTGTTGTAAAAAGTCGAAATGAGTGCTAGTATAGTATGAAGTTAAGGTTTAAAACATACATTAAATTTGTATTTACAACATAATATTTATTATGTTGTTCCCCTTCTAAATCACCAGTCTCAGCCTCTCCAGCTGTCTCCTGTGCTCCTCCCCTGTGGAAATCATATAAATTCTGGTAGTATTAATACTGCTGTGTCCCAGCACATCTGCAAGCTTTGCGATATCCTTATCAATTTCATAAAAACTTCTGGCAAACAGATGGCGAAGGTTATGCGGAAATATTTTATCGGCCAGCACCCCTGCTTCTGCTGCGAGCCCCTTCATTCCACGCCAGATATTACTTCTATCCATGGCATTTCCGGTTTTCGTGATAAATACCTCGCCTTTTTCGATTCCATTTTTCTGAATGTAAAAAAGCAGTTTTTTTCTCAGATTTCCCGGTATCATAATCCTTCTGTTTTTTCCTTTGCAGCATACCTCTGCATATCCCAATCTTACGGCCTTTACGGTCACAAAACACAGCTCACTAACCCGAATTCCTGTACAGCATATAGTCTGCAGAATCATTTCCAGTCTGATATTGCCGGATTTTCTGGCCGCCTTTACCAGACGTATATATTCCTGTCTCGATAATTCTTTTTCCTCCAGGCAAAATGCCTGCTGCTGGATCTTCAGCTGCTTTACGAGAAACTCTGGATGATCCAGCCATCGGAAGAAGCTGTTCAGAGAGGCCAGCATGGTATTCACACTTCTCGCACTGTATTTTTTTTGAAGAGACTCCTTATAGCTGATAATCCGCGCCTTAGTTACCGGATTCTTTCCGATATAATTCAAAAAGCAATCAATATCATGGATATACTTTTTTATCGTTCCTTTACTTCTTTCTTCCATAATTAAATAGTTTTTAAATCCTTCTAATTCCGCTTTCTTAATCCTAAGTTCATTCATTTTCCCTGTCTCTCTCCTGTTCGTTTATTTTTTCACTCATACATCACCGGAATCACACGGTTTTATGATTGTATCTTGTAATTTTGCCGTTTTATTTATGCATTGTAACATTTATTGTTCCCGAAATTAAGTTTTACAAAAGGTACGCAGCCAGCCGTAAAAAAAGCCCCATCAGCCGCGCACAACCAAACCGATGAGGTGTAAGATATAATGATCATATTCAATTATACAAAAAGCCGTGGGAATCAATCATATTCCCACGGCCCATTCCATCACTTTTTTCTCTTTTATCAGGAAAACAGCGGCGTTGACAAATACCGGTCTCCCGTATCAGGAAGCAGTACAACTATTTTCTTTCCTTCATTTTCAGGTCTCTCAGCCAACTCCTTCGCAGCCCATACTGCCGCTGACGATGATATGCCAACCAGGATTCCCTCATTCCGGGCGATCTCCTGTCCAGTTGAATAGGCGTCCTCCTCTTTGACCAGAATAATCTCGTCATAGATATCCCTGTTTAAAATTGTCGGAACGAAGCCGGCGCCAATCCCCTGAAGGCCATGAGATCCCGGATTTCCGCCCGAAAGAATTGGGGATCCTGCCGGTTCTACCGCAACGATTTTCACATTGGGATTCTGGCTCTTTAAGTATTCTCCCACTCCCGTAATCGTGCCGCCTGAACCTACGCCCGCTACAAAAATATCCACAGTGCCATCAGTATCTCTCCAGATCTCAGGCCCCGTCGTCTCCTTATGGGCCTTCACGTTAGCCGGATTATCAAACTGTCCCATGATTACGGAACCGGGGATCTCGTCTCGCAGCTCTTCTGCTTTCGCAATCGCTCCCTTCATCCCCTTCTTTCCATCCGTCAGTACAATCTCCGCGCCGTATGCTTTCAACAGATTCCGGCGCTCGATGCTCATGGTTTCCGGCATAGTCAGGATTGCCCGGTATCCTTTCATCGCAGCAATGCTGGCAATCCCAATACCGGTATTGCCGGATGTCGGTTCGATAATGGTGGCACCCGGCTTTAAGGTTCCCGCTTCTTCCGCATCAAGAATCATAAACAGAGCAGGCCGGTCCTTCACACTTCCTGCCGGATTTAAATACTCCAGCTTCGCGATGACGGAAGCCTTCAGCTGATGCTTCTTCTCATAATTAGTCAGTTCCACCAGAGGGGTGTTGCCAATCAGTTCCATTGCACTCTTTCTGATATTTCCCATAATCAGCCTCTTTCCTAATTCATAGTATTTTCATATGAATTCTTTTTACTGATTTTAGTCTTAATGCTGCCATTTGTCAACTGTTTTTTGTGTTTACGGAACATATTTCTATAAGTCATACAAACGGCTGTATTTTTCCTTCAGATACTGAATATAATACTTCGGATTAAAATCTTCTCCCGTCGTATCTTTCAGAATCTCTCTGCTGGTCTTTAATTTACCGAAACGATGGACATGATCCCGTAAATACTCACGGATTACTCCGATCTCCCCTCTCTCCAGAAGGCCCTCGAAATCCATCTCCTTCTTCATATGATAATACAGCTGTGCTCCAAACGCACTGCCCAGCGCATAGGAAGGGAAGTAGCCAAAGGATCCCTGCGACCAGTGAATATCCTGCAGCACTCCTTCGGAAGCATTTTCAGGACGGATTCCCAGATATTCTTCGTATTTGTCCGCCCATATCTCCGGAAGCTTCTTTAAATCCAGATCCTCCTCGATGATCATTTTCTCGATCTCATAACGGATCAGAACGTGAAGGCTGTATGTGAGTTCATCTGCCTCTGTGCGGATCAGACCTGGTTCTGCTTTATTGATAGCCTCCACAAACTGATCTCTGCTGACACCCTCTAACTGCTCCGGGAAAATAGACTGGAGCTTCTCATAGAGCGGTACCCAGAAGGCGGCGTTGCGGCCGATGATATTTTCAAAGAATCTGGACTGGGATTCATGCATCCCCATCGATGCGCCCTGGCCTGCCAGAGTCTGCGTCAGTTCATCGCCAATGCCCAGTTCATAGATCCCATGGCCTGCCTCGTGGATAACCGAGAACAGGGAGCTGTCCACCCGGTCACTGTAGTGAGTGGTAATTCTTACGTCATGATTGTGCAGATTCGTGGTAAACGGATGGGCGCTGACTGCCAGGACACCCTTTTTAAAGTCAAAGCCTACGTATTCTGCCAAAAATTCCGCCAGCTCTCTCTGCTTTTCTTCCGGATAATCACCTTTTAGGAATTCACTGTCGATCTTCTTTCCACGCTCCCGGATCTCACGGATCAGGGGAACAATTGCCTCTTTTAATTCGCTAAAAAACTGATCCAGCAGCTCCATGCTAAAGTCCTTTTCATATAAATCCAACATGGAATCGTACAGCTTCTCGCCATCCTTCGCTCTGTATGAGGCAAATTTTTTCTGATAGTCCACTACTTTTTCAAGAGTAGGGACAAATTTATCAAAATCATTATCCTTCTTTGCCTTGGCCCACACCCTCGTGGCCTCCGACACCAGCTGCGCATTATCACGGTACTCTTCCGAAGGGATGCAGACGAGCTGCTCTCTCGTCTCCTTTGCCTCTTTTACAATAGCTTTTTCCACATCCGTGAGCCCCTCTTCCTTCTCACAGGTCTCAATGGCCTCCTTCATCTCTTCGCTGGCCATAACACGGTAATACTCTTCTGATAAAGCCCCGATCACTCTGGCTGTATTGGCTCCTGCCTCCTCTGGCGCCAGCGTCTCGTTGTCCCATTCAAACAGAATCAGCGCAGTTTGCAGCGCCATCGTCTTTTCCAGTACTTTTTCCAATCTGTCATATGCTTTACTCATGATGTCTTATCTCCTTGTCTCTATATTCATAATCTGTCATATCTGTATCCAGTATACCTCTTCTGCCATATCCTGTAAAGTACGGAAATTCCGGGAAAAAACGGCAGCAAAAATACACTGAAAACAGTAAAAGACGATCCTACCAAACAGTATATACGAAAACTCAGAAATTACTACGTTCCTTCTGTAACCTTGCTTCATTTTCATATGAAAATGTAAAAATGAAAAATGCAGGAACCCGTCATCGCGGCATCCCTGCATCTCTTTTCCTATACTCCGTATTCTTCCACACATTCACGCATCAAAAATACTTCTTATTCCCCCATAAGTTGCTCTTCTTTAAATCCAGATATTCATTATATGCCTTTTCCAGAATCTGCTTCTCATTGGAAAACTTCAGTAAATGATACGCTTCGTGGAACTTATAATACCCGGAATCAATAAAATACTCTTCCCGTTGTGGTTTGCTGTAATAGCTGTCCGCCATCATCAGATACCAGTGGACATCCTTCTCCACCATATCCTGCGGCGTATTAAAGGAGTACTGGCTCTTTCCGATATACTTGATAATTGACGCACTGACTCCCGTCTCTTCCTTCACTTCCCGAAGGGCCGTCTCCTTATATTCTTCTCCCGCTTCTACAGTTCCTTTTGGCAAAACCCAACCTTCATATTTGTTTTTGTAATTCTTATATAAAACCAGAATTTTACCTCGAAAAATAACCACACCGCCACAGCTCGTTGCCTCTATCATTGCAATTCCTCCAGACTGAAACCTTGCATCCCGATCCGGGATTCCGGTTTTGGTGTGTCTCACAGACTGGGTATAGTATACCTCTTTTTAACCTTATATGCAAGAGTGTTCTTTTATCTCGCAAAATAGGTATCAAACAAAGTCCTGGCTATGGGCGCAGCCGTTTTTCCTCCGGAACCGCCTTCCTCCACGATCACACTCACCACCAGCTTCGGTTGCTCCGCCGGGGCAAATCCGATAAACCAGGCGTGAGTCTCCTTATCCTTATCGAATTCCGCTGATCCCGTTTTTCCCGCCACTGTATAGGCGTCTGTACGCACCGCAGAACCTGTCCCTTCCGTCACAACGGCTCTCATCAGTTCCGTTAAGACGGTCGACTCCTCTGCGGTCATCAGATTGCCGTAGGACTGGGGCATGAATTTTTTAATGACATCACCGCCCACATTTTCCACATGATCAATGAGATACGGCTTCATCAGTGTGCCGCCGTTTGCGATGGCCGCCGCAATCATCCCACCGTGTATGGGTGTCATCTGGGTCTGTCCCTGCCCGATGGATGTCTGAAGAATCTGCCACGTATCTCCGCCCGGAGTCAGCGCATAGGCGCTCTGGCTATATGGAACCGCGACGGGAAGCGGCATATTAAACAGAAGCTGTTCCGCCGTATTCCTAAGCCTTCCAAGATCCAGTGTCAGGGCAAGGTTTGCAAAGGCCCCATTACAGGAATTTGCAAAGGCCCGGGTAAAATCCTGGCTGCCGTGGGCCGTCTCATGATAGCACTTTATCGTGTAATCCTCATAGTGAAAAAATCCGCTGCAGTCAAACCGGTAATCTCTGAAATCCTCCGGATTTTCCCTTATATACTCCAGTGCCGTCACGATCTTAAATGTCGAACCGGGCGGATAGAGTCCCTGAGCAGCGCGGTTTAACAGCTGCCCCTCCCCGTTGTCACCTGCCACGAGAGCATCCCAGTCTGTCGACAGCGTATTGGGATTGTAGTCCGGTTTGGAAACCATTGCCAGGATCTTTCCCGTATCCGGCTCCATGGCGACCACCGCCCCCTTCCGGCCGCCGAGAGCGTCATATGCCGCCTTCTGGAGATCCACATCGAGAGTCGTAACGACATTATCCCCCAGGTTCTTTACAGACGACAGCTCATTGATTACCTGCTCCGCCAGATTCACATGGCTGGTTAGCAGATAAAAGTTTCCCAGTGCCTCCAGGCCTGTCTTTCCCCTGGTTGAATATCCGACTACGTGGGAAAACATGGAATCGTAAGGATAGTACCTCGTTTCGCCGCCGTTCTCGTCCACATTTGTGCGGGCCAGAACCCGGCCGTCGCTACTTAAGATACTGCCCCTGACCACCCGGTCTGAAAAGCTGTCCAGCCTGGCGTTATAGGAATTATTGATTACACTTTCACTTTTTATCTGAAGAAAAAAGGCAAAATACAGGACCAGTCCTGCAAAAAGCGCTGCCATTCCATAGGTGATCATCAGAATATGGCGGTTTGCCTTGGGATTCGGGTCAGCCTTTTTCATATTTTTCTTCTTCCTCTTCATTCCGTTTTAAAATATACAGCCCCTGCATGACTCCGAACAGAATAAATGTGCTGAACACAGAGCTTCCGCCGTAGCTCATCAGGGGAAGGGTCACTCCGGTGGAGGGGATAAATTTCGTCACGCCTCCCACGGTCAGAAACACCTGGACGATATAAACCGTTCCCAGGCCAAAGGCAATCAGTTTGTAAAAGACTGCTTTCATACGGCTTGCAATCATCATAAACTGCAGAAAACAGCCGAAACAGATCAGCAGCACACAGAGGGCAAAGATTCCTCCCAATTCCTCCGATACGGCAGAAAACACGAAATCCTTTTCCACTACCGGTATCTTCCCCGGCATCCCCTGGCAGAGTCCCATGCCGAACCAGCCGCCCGTTCCAATGGCGAACAGCGACTGCGTAATCTGGTATCCCTTGTTTTCGATATCCGACCACGGATTTCTCCAGGCAAGCACCCTCGCCCTGACATGATCGAACAACTGATACGCCAGCACGGAAGCCGCGGCCCCTGCGCCTGCCCCGCCTAAAAGATACGCCCATTTTCCAGTAGCTACAAACAGCATCAGGACATAGGTCACAAAGAAAATCAGCGCGCTCCCCAAATCTCTGGAAGCCACCAGGATCAGGACATGAAGAGCCGCCACCAGTGTCGTGATACATACCGTCACAAATTTTGTGGAACGGTAAAACATGGTCGCCACAAAAAAGACAAAACTGATCTTTACGAATTCAGACGGCTGGAATGTAAAACCGCCGATTCCAATGGAGAGCTGAGCCCCGAAGCTGTTGATACCGGTTATAAGCACAACCCCAAGCAGAATCAGCCCCAGAACACCGTACACCCATGGAATCTTCGAAAGCTGCCATACCCGGTCTATAATAAACGGAATAATCCAGGTTATAACCGCCGCTGCCAGCACGATAATAAACTGTTTTAACGCACGGTCAAAGGACAGCCGTGTCAGAATGATAAATCCCACGCTGAGCAGCATACACATATTACCCACCAGAAGCCGCGACACATGGCGGTAGAACAGGCGGGAAACGTAGATGTAGCACAGAAAAAAGATCACCTGTGCCGCGTAAAACGCGATGAGACGCTCGTCCTCCGTTTTCAGCCACAGAATCCCGTACGCCAGAAAATGAATCAGAAACATGCACCGGTTCTGGCGTCCGCATATCTTCTTTTGTTTTCCTTCATCCCCGAAAGAAAAATACCGGAAATTCAACCAGGTATACACCGCGATCAGCAGTATCATCAAATACCTGGAAACATCGACAATCAGATTCACCATAGGCTCCTACTCCACACCGCGTTTAAAATGTCCTCTTGTAAACTCTCCAACGGGCTGCTCCGTCTGCTTTCCCAGCAACAGACTGTCTGCAAAGCACCGGATCACCTCCGCCGTCTCCTTTCGTGTCTCGACGGTAAACTGAAGCCTTACCGCCGTCGGGGCCAGCGCCCTGATCTGTTTTTCCAGTCCCAAGAGGGACACCGGCGCTGCATTATAAATCGTGTTATAACAGAAGGCACAGTGATTTTTTACCGGAAATTCCTTGCCCATGCGGTCTTTTAACGTAAGAAGGCCAGGCTTTTTATCGCATGACTCCGTCCCCTGGTGTATGCACTGCGCCGTTACCATCATGGGCAGGCGGCCGTATACAATCAGTTCACCCGGTACGGAAAGCCTCGAGAGCTCTCTCTCATTTAATTCCACCGGCCAGGTCAGCTCTGCCGCCCCCATCTTCATAAGAAAGGATTCCGCCCTGTCGTTCATTCCATACATCCCATAATCGAAAACCCAGGGAAGTTCCGGACCATGAGTCTTCAAATATCCGATTTCCTCCATGGAACGGATCAGCACTCCGTCGAATCCGGCCTCGCAAAAAGCCTTCCTGCTGCGCTCAAAATACCGTTCCGCCTCAGTGCGAAAGATGTGCGGCATCGTCAGCAGACATTCTTTGCCCGCGTCATGACAGGACGAGGCTGTTTCCTTCCACAGTTCCGGCCCGAATTCAGCCGCATCCACATAGATGCGCTCCACGTATGGATTATGGAGAACGGCAGGGAGACAATCCGGTCTCTCAAGAGAGACGAAAATCCGGGGCTGGCCGCTGCGGCTCTCCCGTTTCCCCGAAACCGCTGAATATGGAGTTTCCCGGCAATCCTGCGGAATTTCCCGCTGCCCCTGCGGATCTTCCCGTCTGCACTGCAAAACCTCCCGCTGGTTCTGCAATACTTCTCTGCGGTACTGCTTAAGCACCGCCTCCTCCAGCGCTTCCAGCCCCTTTCTTCTCAGTTCGTTCAAAGACTGCACCGGAAGAAAGACTTCTCCTGTAAGCGTTACGGTAAGTTCTTCAAAATAAAACGGAGTATTCCCGGTCTTTTGCAGCTGTTTTCTGATCCTCGTTTCATCCATGGGCTGTTTCAGCGCCTCCAGAACGGTATCACCGGCCAGAGACACACTGCATTCTCCACAGGACAGTTCCAGTACCGCAGGCTTTCCGGTCTCGAGTACGACCCTGCCCCGGACCGGTTCCTGCAGCTGCTTTTCCACGTAATTTTTATCCAGATAGTCAAACAGCTCCTGATTGCCTTCCCGGAAAGACGGTTTTTCCTTCCATACCACCATGTCTTTTCCATTATGGCGGCGGTAATATCCGTCGGTCTGGCCTCCGCGGTCAAACAGTTCCAGCAGACGTTTCCTGTCCTTCTCCTCTACACGGTAACCAGCCCTGCCGCGTTCCAGATAGAGGTCGGTATAGCGCCGGTAGATTTCCACCACTCCGGCTGTGTAGCGCGGGCTCTTCATTCGGCCTTCGATCTTCATGGAATAGATTCCCGCTTCTATCATATCGGGAATGAGATCCAGCGTGCACAAATCTTTTAAACTCAGCACATACCGGCTGTCCTTCCCGTTCAGCGTCCTGCCCTCCCGCTTCACGTCATAAGGCAGGCGGCAGGTCTGAGCACATCTTCCCCGGTTGCCGCTTCGGCCGCCGATCAGACTGCTGAACAGACACTGCCCCGAGTAACAGTAACACAGCGCTCCATGGACAAAGCTTTCGATCTCCACATCCACCTCCCGGTGAATTCTTTCGATCTCCTCCAGAGATAATTCCCTGGCGGTCACCACCCGCTCTGCTCCCAATTCCTTCAACATACGTGCGCCATACGAGCCTGTTATGGTCATCTGTGTGCTGGCATGGACCGGAAGATCCGGAAACCGCTCCCTGATCAGTGCAAACGCTCCCATATCCTGAACGATAACCGCATCTACACCCCGCATATAATAAGGCTCCAGAAATGCACACAGCTCTGCCATCTCCGATTCCTTCATCAGCGTATTTACCGTCATATACAGTCTGCAGCCATGAAGATGGGCGTAATCGATGGCCACTAACAGACGGTCTTCCTCCGGATTTTCCGCGTAAGCGCGTGCTCCAAACCTGCTGCCGCCGATATAGACCGCATCCGCTCCTGCCGCCCCTGCCGCCTTCATACTTTCAAATGAGCCCGCCGGAGCGAGAATTTCTACTCTTTTCTGTTTCACATAATCCTCCCTGTCATCGGAATGATAGTTTTCCTTTTTTAAGCGTTCTTCTGATGCAACAGGGGATGTCTCCCTTACTCATGAGACATCCCCCCGATATTATTCCTTATTCTCACTGCCTGTCCGGTCTGCGCCTTTCTTACTCTCAGAAGCATTCCCTGAAGCCCCCGACGGCCTGGCAGTTCTTCCTGCCGCCAGCTCCTTATTCGCCGCCTCCAGCTTCATCTGGGTCGTCACCAGTTCATGCTTTAAACTGTAGACTTCCTTTTCCATCTCATGCTTCAGCTGTTCCAGACGCGCAATCTGTTCCCTTGCCTTAAAGTAATCGTCCGCCATATTCAGTTCTATCATGGCGGTCTGGTACTCTGCACTCTGCTTCGTAAAACCTTCCTGCCTCTTCAATGTCGTGATCATCTCATTGATATAGCTGGCCACACGCTGCATGTAGCCCTCATCCTCGGTGCCTCCCAGAGTATATATTCTTCCATCTATTAAAACCTCGGTATAGTGCTTGGTATCCATGTCATGCTCTCCTGTTATCTTTTGCTGTAACGCGCTCTTATCATAATATACCATATTTTACACGGATGTCAAAGTGTTCCTGCCCTGAGTTTTTATATTTTTTCACTGGTTTCGCTCTATTCCAGAGTAAGTCCCAGATGGTGGTATGCCCGTTCCGTAGCCACGCGGCCGCGGGGCGTTCGGTTGATAAATCCGTTCATCAGCAGATAGGGCTCGTACACATCTTCCAGCGTCCCGGCATCCTCACCGAGAGAGGCCGCCAGCGTCTCAAGACCTACCGGACCTCCCGAGAACTTCTCAATCATTGTGGTTAAAATGGCTCTGTCGTTGTTGTCCAGCCCGAACTTATCCACATCCAGAATATCCAGTGCGAAATCGGCCACCTCTTTTGTAATCACTCCATGATACTTCACCTGGGCAAAATCACGGACCCGCTTTAACAGGCGGTTCGCCAGTCTCGGCGTTCCTCTGGAGCGCTTGGCAATCTCTGCAGCCCCCTCCGGCTCGATCTCTACTTCTAAAACCTTCGCCGAATGGCAGACGATGATCTCCAGTTCCTTCGGCGTATAGAATTCCATCTTCTGTACAACGCCGAACCGGTCTCTCAGCGGGGCAGTTAAAAGTCCCGCCCTGGTGGTCGCGCCTACCAGGGTAAATCGGGGTAAATCCAGCCGGATCGAGCGTGCCGCTGAATCTTTTCCCAGCATAATATCGATTGCATAGTCTTCCATGGCCGGATAGAGAACCTCCTCCACCTGGCGGTTCAGCCGGTGGATCTCATCTACAAACAGGACATCGCCTTCCTGAAGGTTATTCAGAATGGCGGCCATCTCCCCCGGCTTCTCAATCGCAGGGCCGCTGGTCACCTTCATGTTCACGCCCATCTCATTGGCAATGATCCCGGATAAGGTAGTCTTTCCAAGGCCGGGAGGGCCGTAAAACAGCACATGGTCAAGGGACTCTCCCCTGGCCTTTGCCGCATCGATATAGACCTTTAAATTTGCCTTCAGCTTTTCCTGGCCAATATATTCATTCAGGCTCTGCGGGCGGAGGTTTGGCTCTGTCCGCTTATCTTCTTCCGTTACTTCCGTTGTTATGATTCTTCGTTCCATCTTCTCATCTACCTGCTGTTTTTATAGGAATGCCAGATGCTTCAGCGACGCCTTTAAGACATCCTCCGAGGTCATGTCCCCGGTCACTTCCACCTTGCCTACCGCGCGGTTCGCCTCAGCCGTGGAGTACCCCAGCGCAACCAGCGCTTCCACCGCCTCTTTGGCCACGCCTCCGGCTGATATTCCGGGTTCTTCCTCCGCCGCAAACTGTGCAGGCAGAACCTCCGCCATATCAATCTTGTCCTTCAAATCCAGGATCACCCGCTGGGCTGTCTTTACTCCGATCCCCGGGGCTCTGGAAATCGCCTTCGCATCTCCGGTTATAATGGCCAGCCTCAATTCGTCCGGCGTCATGGCCGACAGGACGCCTAAAGCTCCCTTCGGACCTATCCCGCTGACACTGATCAGCTGTCTGAACATCTGCAAATCCTGCCGGTTTAAGAAACCATAAAGGCACATCCCGTCTTCCCTTACCTGAAAATACGTATACAGGACCGTCTCCATGCCAATTCCAGGCAGACGGTCCAGTACGGACAGCGGCACATGAATTTCCAGTCCGATGTATCCTGCTTCAATGACCACAGTGTCCTCAAAGATATCGACCAGAGGTCCCTTTACATAAGAAATCACGTTCTCTGTCTCCTTTTTCTCTTCTAGCTTTGTCTTTAATCATAACATACCGTGTATCCATATGCAAGCAGTTAATCGAACAAATATTCTGTTTCCGGGACAGCTTCGGCCAGATGCAAAGGCAGAACCGTCACCTGTTTTCCGCGCAGAAACACCGGTTACCGTCTTTCCTGAATGACCGGTTTATGATATAATAGCCCCATGAAAACAGATTCACCGTTTTCCTCATACAAAACGTCAGCACAGCATCAATCAGGAGACACTGCAATGATAACAATACACGAAACCATGCTTTTCCCGGAGACCTACCCTTTAGATCGTCTTGGAAGGCGGGAAGATCTTTTATTTTTTGACATAGAGACGACCGGGTTTTCCGGAGAATATACCAATTTATATTTAATCGGATGCGTCTATTATGAAGGCGGCCGCTGGAATCTGGTTCAGTGGTTTGCAGATACCGTGTCTGCGGAAAAAGAAGTGCTCGTCACTTTCTTTGAATTTCTGAAGCGCTTTTCCATGGTCGTACATTTTAACGGGGACGGCTTCGACATTCCATATCTTTTAAAACGCTGCCGCGCATACGGCCTGCCTTACGATTTTTCCGGAGTGACAAGTCTGGATATCTACAAAAAAATACGCCCTTACCGGAACCTGCTGGGCTTAGAGAGCATGAAGCAGAAAGCCATCGAACAGTTTCTCGGTGTCGGGCGGGAAGACATTTACTCCGGCGGCCAGCTGATCGAAGTGTATCAGGATTATTTATCTTCGCAGGATCAGGCCCTGTTGGATCTGCTCCTCTTACATAATGCCGACGACCTTCGGGGAATGCCGGGGATCCTGCCGATTCTCAATTATCCGGACTATCTGGAGCATGATTTCAAGCTGGAGAGCCAGGAGCTTCTGACACGAAGTGATCTCTTCGGCCGGGAATATCACGCCTTAAAGCTGGTCTATCAGAGTGATTATACGGTGCCGGTTTCCTTTTCCCGTACCTCTTCTGTAGCCGATATTGAAGCAAAGGGCGGGCAGCTCACCGCCTCCGTGGATTTATATGAGGGGGAGCTTAAGTATTTTTATCCCGACTATAAAAATTATTATTACTTGATCTATGAGGACCGGGCAATCCATAAGAGCGTCGCTGAATATGTGGACAGGGAGGCCCGCATCAAGGCAACGGCCAAGACCTGCTATACACGCCGGTCCGGCTGCTACCTGCCGCAGTTTACCCCCGTTTTTGAACCGGTTCTCCAAAAGGAGTATAAGGACCGGCTCACGTACTTTCCTTATGATGACAGGCAGTTTGCAGAGCTGGAGCAGTCCGGAGGTTACGTCCGCCATTTACTGGATTACCTCTGCGGAAAATAATGGTACCGTATCATATGCCCTGCATCTTTCTGAATGCACGCGGGGAGACGCCTTTCGCCTTTCTGAACGCGTCTCCAAAATAGTTTCCGTCCCCGAATCCGCACCGGTCCGCGATTTCTGTGACGGAACAGGCGGAATGAAGAAGAAGCCTCGACGCCTCCCGGATTCTGATGTTCGTCAAATACTCTTTATATCCAAAACCGGTGACCGCCTTAAACTTCCGGGAGAAATAGGCGGGACTCATATGGCTTAATTCCGCCACCTCCTCCAGCGTAATCGGATTCTGGTAATGATCGTAGATATATTTAGCGGCTGCTTCAATAGTCTCTTCTCCGATTTCCAGCCTGCCGTGATCCGTTTCCGCCTCCTGGCATCGCGACAGAGAGACAAGAAGCTCATAAAAGCACCCTTTCTTCATTAGAGGGGAAAATCCATCCTGTCCCGTCTCCTCGTACTCAATCCGTCTGATCAGTTCTTCCACCCTGCTCCGGTTCCCGTTCGGCACGGTAACCTTCGAGTTTCGGAAAATATATTCCACATTTTCTTCCCCGCACAGTTCCTTCATACTGTCCAGATAATCCCCGTCAAAACTGATGGTCACCCGTTCATTTACCGGACTCGAATGGTATGTGGTCCGGTGTATCTCCCCAGGTTTTAAAAAGATGATATCTCCCGGCTCCACGTAATACAGCGTATGGTTGATAAAAATCTTGCAGTGACCCGAATAGAGATAGTAAAACTCATAATGTGTGTGCCAGTGGCTTTCTGCCATATGAAACTCGTAAGACCGCTTCGTGCGGCTGATGTTGCACTTCATAAAATTCCCCCCATTAATAATCACCTTTTTTCAGCAGGGCCTTCATATGTGCAAAGGTCCTCTCTTCTCCGTTTTCCTTCAGCATCAGAAGGAGCTCTTCCAGCAGTTTTGCCGTCTCCGGCGCTATGACCATGTACTTCTTCGCATGGATGTAGTACTCCCAGGGAGATGCGTCCGTATAGTCCTTCCCCTTGTACGTTTTCGATGCAGCGATCCGGTCCATCATCATCTCGATCACGTACTTCAGCGGCATCTTATGGCCTCTTAAGCCCTCCGACATATCTGTCGTAAAGTCGATCCAGTATTCGTAATGATGTTTGTTCCGCCCCTTGTGATGCAGCCATGCCTTCGAAAAGCCCTTCTCTTCCCTTTCGGCAGCGTTGGGGCTCCTTGTCCCCTGATAGTAAATCACCCCCGGAATAAACTCTTCCGGACTGTATTTGGATAAATCATGAAGGAGGCCCTGTTTATAGAGTCCTACCCGGAAACAGTTCTTCATGACTCTGAATTTATGCGCCGTTATCGTATGAAAATGTCCCCAAAGATTATGTAACTTCATAGCCGCCTCCATCTGTTCTTACAAGCGCAGAATACGCTTCAAATCGTTCCCATTTTACCACACTTTCCCACCCGGATTCCACTATAATTTTCATTCTTGACACATTTCCGAAACTATGCTATTCTTAGGGAAGTTGCAGAGGTGCTGCAGCTCAATATACTATAATTTTTTATTCATTTTGGAGGTATCATAATGAAAGGTACAGTTAAGTGGTTTAACAACCAAAAAGGTTACGGATTTATTTCCGACGAGCAGGGCAACGACGTATTCGTACACTACTCAGGTCTGAACATGGATGGCTTCAAGTCTTTAGACGAAGGCGCCAGCGTTGAATTCGACGTAGTCGACGGAGCCAAGGGACCTCAGGCAGTAAACGTTACCAAATTATAATCATTGACTTATCGATGTACCTTTTTCACGATGTGGTAGCCCCCTATGAATTTATCAGGCGTGGACAGCAACAAACAACATATAAGGAAGAAGTACGATTGTTTTACATGATTACAGACAGAGCCACCCGATTTCGGATGGCTCTTTTTGATATCACGGGAACACGCAGCCTGTATTCTGCCGGTTCAGTTCCTATCTCACCGCGCGGTCACGGATATCAGTCAATTCCTCCACTGAGAAATTGTAATGCTTATTGCAGAAATGACAGTTTACCTCTATGCTCTTACCCTCGTCAATCATTTCATTTAGTTCTTTCTTCCCAATGCTGATTAACGCCTTTTCCACACGATCCTTTGTACAGTTACAGGTGAATTCCGCCGGTACCTTATCCATAATTTCGAGGCCGAATTCTCCTAAAATATAGTTCAGAATCATCTCGGGAGTCTTTCCCTCATCCAGAAGTGATGTAATGGAAGTAATCTCTCCCAGCTTCTTTTCCAGCTGGTCGATCATCTCGTCCGATGCGCCCGGCAGAAGCTGAATGATAAAGCCCCCCGCCTGTTTCACCGTATTGTCCTTATTCATCAGAACTCCCAGTGCAACGGAAGAAGGGGTCTGCTCCGACGTGGCGTAATAATAGGTCAAATCTTCCGCGATCTCCCCACCGACCAGAATTGTCTGACCCACGTAAGGTTCCTTTAAGCCGATATCTTTTATCACGCTCAAAACGCCCTCTCCCACGGCGCCGCCTACATCCAGCTTGCCTTTGTCATTCGGCGGCAGCATGACTCCCGGATTATAGGCATACCCCTTTACGTTCCCCTTCGAGTCCGCAGTTACCGTCAGGCCTTCGATAGGACCGCTCCCCTGCACCTTTAAGGTCAGTAAATCCTGCTCCCCTTTCATCATCACACCCATCATGGCTCCTGCCGTCAAAAGGCGTCCCAGGGCCGCTGTAGCCACCGGGCTCGTGTTATGCGCGCTTCTGGCATGTTCCACCAGTTCTCGTGTTGTCGCCGCAAATGCCCGGATCTGATGGTCTCCGGCTGTGGCTCTTACAATATAATCTGTCATCGTCATTCCTCTTTCTTTCCGCATTCCCTGGCAATGATGTAGATACGCTCACTGTCCTCCTTGACGGGCTCTTCAGTAAATGCATCATATGCCGCCACAAACTCCATTCCTGCTTCTTTAAGCGCCTTTTTTACCGTGTCCAGAGAATAAGCTTTCTGATAATGAGTTTCCACATATTTCCGGTAAAGGTCTTCTTCCGTCCGGATAAAGAGGGCCAGATCATACTCATTGATCATGGTGTCCCGGTCGTAATAGTTCTCCCAGATGAAGCTGCTCTCTTCCCGGTCTTCTGCAATGGTGGATTCTCCCAACAGGGTTTCATATTTATAGATTGTGTTTAAATCAAAAATAAAAATACCCTCCGGATCTAAATAGTTGTTGACAAGGGAAAATACCTCCACCAGATCATCGTATTCCAGAATGTAATTCATACAGTCGCAGATGCTGACAACGGCTGCTACCGTTCCGTACAGCTCAAAATCACGCATATCCTGAAGCAGATACAGGATATCGTGACCGGAAGCGGCGCGCTTATCCATAGCGATCTGGAGCATATCCTCGGAATTATCGACACCGATCATGTCGTATCCTGCCTCTGACAAAAGCTCCGTCACACTTCCCGTTCCGCAGCCCAAGTCCAGAATCAGACCGTCTCCGACGCCGTATTTCTTTAAAAGTCCGGTCAGATACCGGCACCATTCTCCGTACGGGATATTATCCATAAAGGTATCATACACCTCTGCAAAACCGCTATAGGCCTCCATCGTCCTCTCCTCCTTCTGACAATCAAATACCCCGCACATAACATGCAGGGTATCAGTTTGCGTTACTATGCGTTCTTTCCGCAGCACTTTTTATACTTCTTGCCGCTGCCGCACGGACATGGATCATTTCTTCCGATCTTCGGACCTTTTACAATGGTTCCGGAAGCTTTCTGTTTCTTATACAGCTCTTTCTTCTTCTCTTCCGTAAGAATCGAATCCCACTGGGGAAGACCGTAAAGCCACTCCGCTTTCGCTTCTACCATGTTGTAATATAACTTTTCCGGGTCGATCTCGATCTTCACGGAGGTATTCTCATCCATGGTGTCAATCGGATTCTCATATCCCTTTAAGCTCTCATTGATACCGTCCAAAAAGCCTGTCATGGTCTGAATATCGGTACCGTACTTCTCAGCCAGCTCCTTAACCGTTCCTTCCACTACAGCCTCCGGCGCGGAGAGAATCTGCTCATAGATTCCTTTCTCCACTACGAAGTAATTAGACCATAACTCTTCCCTTGCTTTATCATCCAGCCCATCGCCATATGCCAGGGTTCTCCAATTTTCTAAAATAGTCATCGCTCAACCATCCTTTTATCTGTTATTTCTGTAATACTCCATAAACCAGTATATAACAACTTTGAGAATATTGCAAAATGTTTTTCCTTTTAAAGAATCCCCATGACAGGCACGGGGATTCCAGTTAATTATTCGCTGATTGTTCTCGGATAAACAGAAACCTGTTTTTTGTCTCTGCCTTTTCTTTCAAATCTGACAACGCCGTCCACTGTAGCGAACAGGGTATCATCTCCGCCGCGGCCTACATTAATACCCGGGTGAATATGAGTTCCGCGCTGTCTGTAAAGAATGTTGCCGGCTAAAACAAACTGGCCGTCTGCTCTCTTGGCCCCTAATCTCTTGGACTCAGAGTCTCTGCCGTTCTTTGTGGATCCAACACCTTTTTTATGTGCAAAAAATTGAAGATTCATATTTAACATCTGTCAGTCCCCCTTATTAAGCGTTGATCTTATCGATCTTGATCTGTGTATAAGCCTGTCTGTGACCATTCTTCTTGTGATAGCCGGATTTTCTCTTATACTTGTAAACGATGACTTTCTTTGCTTTGCCTTCCTTTACAACGGTACCTGTTACGGTAGCGCCTGCTACGGTCGGGCATCCAACTGCCAATTCGCCGTTGTTCACAACCAGAACCTGATCAAATGTTACTGTTTCTCCTGCTTCGACACCAAGCTTTTCAACTTTAATTGTGTCACCTTCTGATACTTTGTACTGCTTGCCACCTGTTGCGATAATTGCGTACATATGGCACCTCCTGTTTTCTTTACTCGCCAATTTCGGTGGTCCGGCCAGCCGGACGCTTAAGACCTCGTTGAGCGGCACATACCTTGTCAGGATACCATTATTTAAAAAGTATGTCAAGTTTTTTATTCGTTTTCACATTTTTTTGATCATAAAAAATTCAGTGGCCCGGAGATTATCCTCTTACTCAAACCGGCCATAAATAGTAAGATCTTTATTGGTGTCAGCCCCTCCGGTATACGGTTCTGTACATGCAGAATCTTTAAAGACTTCAAGCGTCTTCCCTTCCGGGTTTATAAGCATTACACCTTCTCCCTTCTGTACGTAAACACTATCGCTGCTCTCTTTTTCTGTGCCAGGATTCAAAATCAGTGTAATAGTCCGCAGGTTCTGCTTATCCGATAGCCGTTCCAGCAGTGCCAGAGCGCCTTCCGGCCGCGGGGCATCGTATGTAACGGTTACCGTGGAAGGCTCTTCCTTTGTCCCATCCGCATGACACTGCACATTTTCGGTTTCCAGAATCGCCAGCGTCTCCGAATCCAGCTTATAGGAACATTCAATCCAGTCCCCGTCCCGGTAATCAATCCCAAGCGTATCCTTCTTCGCAGAAAGACTGTCTGGCTGCAGCACCGTGTAAAGCATAAGCGTATCGCCGTTATCCTCGATTTTTTCTATCTCCTCCAATGCGGTGGCCTCATGGTCAAGCCCAAAATAAGCATAATATTCACTGTCAGAATTCCATACGCCGCCCGGCGTAAGCTGTCCCCAGTACTGGCCGTCATATAAGCCGTAAACCGTATCCGGCATCTGAATCTCTTCCTTAACTCCGTCTTCATTATAATAGCGGAACTCAGTTTCCACATACCGCCTCATAGTTGGAGAAACCTCATAAGCACTGTGATAATGGCTGAGCAGTTTCTCCGTACTGTTGGCTTCGATCACCTGCTCCATCGTAATCTGCGTCCCGGCCGCCTCCTGCAGTTCCTCTGCAGTATCTGTTTCCTGCACTGTCTGTGACTCCTGTACTGTCTGCGGTTCCGTTGCCTCCTGTGACGCTCCTGAGCCCTGTGATTCCGCTGCCGTCTTCGCGCCGCAGGCCGTCAGTCCAAGGCAGAGTGCAGCACCCAGTACCATCAGTTTTTTGCAGTTAAATTCTCGTCTCTTCATAATACTATATCTCCCTTTTTCTTCTCTATTATTGGGCTGCGGTTCAGGCTTAAAGCCGTAACCGCAGCCAACAGCCAATTCTATCGGCTTTTCCCCCCCCCGCCCCCCCCCGGGACAACCCCCCCCCCCAGCAATTTCTATCGGCTTCCGCCCCCATGGCCTCCGCCGGAATAACCGCCTCCGCCGCCCACCGTGATGTCTGCTGCACGCCAATCTGCGACAAGGCGTTGCCGCAGAGCTACCGTCTCCTTTAGATGTTTTTTTTGTTGCTTTTCTCTGGACTGGCGGTGACTTCGCCAGTTTTCGCGACTGGTGCTGTAAGATCCAGTTTCAGTTCTGTTCGTCCGGGTATGTTTGCCTTGGCTGCAGTTTCTGGCGCCGCCGGTGCTTTCTCTGCCTTCTGGAGCGCCTGAGCCTGATCCGCGTTCTTCTGGATGCTGCACATCTCCTCCAGTGTGCTTGCAATTTTCACCGCCGTTTTCCCAGTAGATGATTGCTGAGGCGCCTGTTTCACTTCTGCCCCTGCTGCTGGTGCCTGGGGCGCCTGCTTTACTTCTGCGCCTGCGGACTGCCTGGCCAGTTCATCCTTTTCCTGAATCTTTCTCTGAATCGTAGAGACCATTCTCTCTGACAGATTTTGCTGTTCTTTTTCAAGCCTGGACGCCCTGTCTTTATCGTTATTCCAGGTTTTGTCCGCTTTCTTGGAGATCAGGCTCGCAAACATTCCCTCTTTCTCTCTCTGTTTTTTGTCAAGTGCGTGGAGATCCGCCTTGATAGAATACATCTGTATATCTAAAGTTCCCTCCTTCGTAGGAGACATGGTGGCAATATCAACGTGATGTTCTCCTGACGCGATTGCCGTCATAATTTCTGCTTCGATCCTTTTCTCTCTTTCCTGTTCCGGCAGATTAGAAAAACGGTTTCCGCAGTATTCTTCCGCAGTCTTGCCATCTATAAAGAAAATTTGTGAAAGCTGTGTAATCCCGCCCTTCTCCCACTCTTTTTTATCGGTTTGGAATTCGGAAATGTACAGGGTCTGCAGCTGAGCGCTCAGTCCCGCAGCATTTCTTTCCGGATTCTTCCTGACGTCCAGCAGGTTTTCCATCTCGCTTACCGCCACAAATGGAAGGACTCCATCCGTTTTTTTCCCTTCCATGTGGGCAGCACGGTCGTAAAAACGCTTGGTCTCCACAATCATACTGGCTGTACATTCCGGCAGCACAGATGCCCGCATCATCTTTACATCATGAACTTTCAAGGCCTGATCGTAACCGCTGTTGGCAAACACCACCTGATAGAAGTATGGAGCAACCATTTTCAACCCTTTTTCCAAATGGACATATTGGGCATGTTTTTCCGGATCTGAATATCTGTCAGCTCTATATTCGGGATTTTCCTTCAGTTTCGTCTCTCTTGTCTGATCATAAACCACGACTTCATATAGACGGACTAAATCTTCTGCACTTTTCGCTCTCTTCGCCGGATCCCTGGGCGGATTTGTAGTAAGCAGCGATAAATCCAGGCTGCGCAGATCAAATGATTCCGCACGGTTATAGAATTCATCCAGAACCTTTTTTCTCCGCTGTGGGTCACCGCTGTAATAGTCCTCCAGCGCCAGTTTTGTCTTTTCTTCAATTTGTGCGTTATCAAGCCCTTTTGTATCTATCATTCCGCTAAAGTCTCTCGTATCACCCGGATTATCTATTTTATGCTCTTCCAGAAAAGTTAAAACCGTATTGGTTACGATCGCCCGTTTGGCGTTTTCTTCCTGCATTCTGATAACTACATCTTCCGGCAGTGTTGCTGTTTTGCTGAATTTCGTTATATCATAAAGAGGATGAGCCGGAACCGCCTCTGGTTTGAACTTCCGCTCCGACTCCGGCGTCGACAAGTAGCGCAAAACGGATTCTTCTTCCTTCGATATGTTTGGCATCGCTCCCATCGCATCATCCGTCAGTTTCTTTTTTATTCCTTCGTCATTAAAATACGCCTCCTTCAGTGTTTCAGGAAGATGTCCTCTCATCATGCGCGGCCGTTCCTGCGAAGGAATATCCGCCACCAGCGGAAGAAGCGTTCCGGCACGTCCGGTAGCAATTTTCTTTCCCCCAATCCTTCCTCTCTCCTCCAGCTGTTCATTTAAGATCGTCGCCTCGGCGCAGGCAGCCAGCTCTGCATCGGAGATCTGATCCCGTTTTCCATCTCCCATAAATTGTGCTTTATTGCGGTTTAGATCCGACACCTTAATGACGGCTTCTACGGCGTGGTTAAACTCTGCCAGCTCCTGCACCGACAGCTCCCCGATTTTTTCCCTCAGCTTCAGTGCTTCAGGATACTTATTGAAAACAGCTCTGTTTTCATTTGTCACCTTTACGGGAGGTACCTTTTTCGTGAAACCTCCAGCCGATTCCAGCCCCTGTGTAAGTCCCTGTATGGCCCCTCCCAGAGTGACGAAGAATCCGGCCCTGGCCCCCTCGTATTCCGGCCGCTTACAAAGTTCCTTCCGTTCTTCCACCGTCAGTGTTTCCGGAATCTTCGCCGCATAATCAGCTTCGCGCCCCAGATCAAGCCCCGACACTGTCCTCATACAGACTTTCATGACATCGGCAAGTCCTTCTGTCGTTCCCATTTTTGCCATGATCTGAGGGCCCATTGCTTCCTTTTCAAGCCTGATTTGGTCCGCAAGTTCCTGGTTTTCACATCGGTCTGTGCACATGATATCGCTCATGTGGTACTCCGGATGCTTCGCCTTTATGTTCAGATAGAGAATCGATTCGAAGAAGCTTCCGTGGCTTCTGGTTGGCTCCGTTCTTCTTACACCACACCGCTGAAGCTCATACATTGCCTTGACCGTATCCTTTTTCTTTGGATCAGTCTGCTCATCGTATAGGGCCTTCCACTTCATCGCTGCCTTCCGGTCTATCTCATTGGTAAGGCTGTTTACTCTACCCGGCTTGTTCAACTCGTTAAATGCCAACGGGACATACCCATGCCATATACTGGTAAATGATTCCGGGTCCAGTCCGCCCGTCATATATTTCAGGGTATCGCTGCCGCTCGGCTTGACGTGATTCTCTGTGTATGCGTTACTGTAAGCCGGTTTGTATTCCTTCATTTTCCACCGGATAGCCGCCTCCTGTTCGGCAAATACCGGGGATGCATTCAATGCCTCCTGTTTTTTTCTGTACGCCGTTTTTTCCGCTTCCGTCTTCTGAAAGGGAAGGACATCCCCATACACAGGAATCACGCGGGCAAGTCTGATTTTTCCGTCAGGAGCCTTTTCCATAACTCCAAAGGATACCGGCTCCTCCGCCTTAATCACTGCCGCCGTTACTCTGGCCTGCTTTTCTTTCTCCGCCAGTTCCTTCGGCATATCGTCGTATTGACTGCCCACGATCTCACGGAGGCTTTTATCTCCGATAAAAATCATATCTGTCCAGTCAAGGCCGGCTTCCTCTAAAAGCTGATGCGTATCTTTCTGAATCATACAGCCAATATTATCGTTATACCAGGTTGAGCCGTATTCCATGTATCCAACCAGAGCTTTACAGCCTGTCTGAACCTCTTCAGGCAGACTGGAGTAAGATTTAAATATATAATATATATCATCTCCTTTTTTCGCTTTTGCACTATTTGTATTATAAAACTCAACCAGTGCTTTTCTTTCTGGCTCGGTTTTCTTTTCCATAAACTCCACAAACGCGGCAGGATCGATAATTTCATTCGTTTTAATCTGAAAATCCATGCGGTCTGGCAGCCTGTACTCTCCTGATTGAGCTAATCTGTGGCGATAATCAAAGTCGCACAATTGATCCGCTGTAATACCGCGGAATTTTTGAAACTCCGGGCGTGATGATACCTTTTCGAAAACTAAATTATAATTAAAGAGATCAACTGCCATTGCATCAGCTGGGATATTGGAATGGTCGGCCGCATAAATAATCTTTCCTCGCTCCTCCCGGATTCTGTTTCTGTACATTTCCCTGCTTTCATATTCATTACTGTCTTGCCCTTTGCTTTTCTCCCGCTCCAAATGAATCTGATGAATCTGGATGTCCTCGCCCTGTATAAGCGGAATAAACATTTGGGCCAAACACATTTCTGCGCTCTGAAACTCACCCAGATTGCTCGTCATCTCACCTAAAGGATCAAAACCATTCATTTTTTGGCTAATGTCGACGTCTTCCGCATACGCAAATGACATGGTCAGCACTTCTTCATAACAGGCGATGAGGAATTCCGCCAGTTCTTTCTTTTCACCACTGATACTCTTAACCATATTCTTATAAGTCCGCAGGTTCATTGCCTCCTCGGCCCCATATGTACTATTGATAGATAAGTCCGCTGTAACAAAAAGCGTGTTAGAAATCTGAGCAATTTTATTCGGCCGGTTCGGGTTTCGTATATCTAATTCTTTCGCCACTACATTTGACAGCATACTTTCAACATTACTGCCCTTGATCTCATACATATCTTTCCGAAGTCCCCTGTATTGTCCTGCAGTACTAAGCTTATCTCTTTCTTCCACAAATTTCTTCCATGCGTCTGGTCTGGTTTTCGCAAACTCAGCAAGCATCGGGAGCATGTCAAGATATTCATTTGGATTTAGCATAATTTATTCCACCCTTCTATAATTTTTTATATAAGACGTCCGCTTTTTTGCTCTGGATCCACGATTGCAGCAACGCGGAAAGGAGCAATGGGATGATCTACGGTAAGGTTTACAATCCACCGGCCCAGCCGTTCCAGAACATTGGGATGGCGGTAAATGTTCTCCAGATAATCTTCTGCATCCACATATGGATAGAGGTGGCGTCCCGCGGACAGCATAGCCATACACTTAATGCCCGTGGATTCAGTCAATACCTGGGCGACCCGGTCAGCGGTGTACTCCTGACTGCGGGAGTAAAGCGGCCCCAGAATCGGTATAATGCGTGGGAGCAGGATGCTGAAGGAATGGGCCAGGGTAACATGGTTAAAATAGTGATGTCCAAACTCATGAGCCATGACAAAGTAAAGCGTATCAAAGTCCTTATTCTCCATATAGGCAATATCGACAATTTCCGAATTGAGCTGTACGTACCGTTTCCCAATCACCCAGGCAGAGAATGCGTTCAGAATGCCGTTTTGCTGGCGGATATAAACCTCAGGAACTTTCTTCATCCCCAGATTCTTAGAAAATTCCACACTCTTCTCATAAATTTCCGGGAAATTTCTCGGAGTGACCTTAATCGCATAAGATAATTCACTGGCATAGAGCTGGTAAAACGCACAGAGAAAAGCAATGATAACATAAGCCAGATAGAAAAAGACAATTCCTCCATTGATGGTCTGAAGGAGTTCGATGATATCCGGATCGTCAATAAAACCGGAAAGATCTGAACTCTGCATTGCCATGGTGAAGACAAACGCACACAGCAAAATCAGAATATTCATCACAAACAAGATCCAGTAGAGGGGGCGCTCTGCCTTATGCCGCAGTTTGCGAATCTCTTTTTTCACTTCCCCCGGGCTTCTGGCGGCTTCAGCTTCGTTTTCGATGTTTTCCGTTATTTCCATATTCTTTTCCTCCGTACTTTCCATGTATTTTTCGTCAGTTTTCTTAAAAGTTCTTTCTGATTTTCAGTATATTCTTTCCATCTTTATACTCATACGTAATTTCATCCATACTCTTCTTCACAATATAGATTCCCAGACCGCCGATTCCCCGCTCGTCTGCAGACAGCGTGATATCCGGGTCTTCATTGGCTAACGGGTCGTAGGGAACGCCGTTATCCATAAAAGTGATTACTACCGCCATCGGATTGTCCATCACCTCCACTCTGACGGTGGCAAATCCGTTTTCAGGGTGGTACGCATAGTGGGCGATATTGCCGAACAGTTCGTCAATGGCAATATCAATCTGCATCTGGGCCTTCATGGAACATCCGAAGCTCTCTAACTGTTCATTTACAAAATCGGTTACCCGTTCAATATTCTCAATCGTTGCACTGATCGTCAATTCTTTCAAGATATGCCCTCCATCCGTGCCCTGTACTCCAGGCACAGCATCGTAATATCGTCAAACTGCACTGCACTCCCCACAAATGAATCAATATCTGCTTTTACCTCCGGAAGCAGCTCCATCGGCGCCTTATGGACATTCTTCCGCAAAGTCTCTTCCAACCGTTTCATTCCATAGAGTTCATTTCTGCTGTTCATCGCCTCGGTAATTCCATCGGTATACTGGAATATCTTATCCCCCGGCTCTAACTGCATGGTTCCCGCTTTATATCGAATTCCTTCCATACCGGCAAGCACAAATCCGGCGCGTATCTTATAAGGCTCATAGAAACCGCCGCTTTTACAGATAAACGGAATTTCGTGTCCTGCATTGACGAATTGGAATTCTCCTGTTACCAAATCCAGCACACCCTCAAACGCAGTAATAAACAGCCCCTCGCTGTTCGCCTCACACAAAAGGTCGTTCACCTCTGTAAACACCTCGCCTAAATCCCGTCCCGGCTGAGTGTGGTCTTTGATCAGCGTCTTGCCGATTACCATAAACAGGGCAGCCGGCACACCCTTTCCCGACACATCCGCCATAACGATGGCGAGGTGCCTCTCATCCACCATAAAGAAATCGTAAAAATCTCCCCCCACTTCCTTAGCCGGGTTCATGGTGGCGTAAATGTCAAACTCCCTCCGGTCCGGAAACGCCGGGAAAATGCAGGGGAGCATGGAGGACTGAATCTGAGTCGCCACATCCAGTTCCACACCGATCCGCTCTCTCTCTGCGGTAACCACGGTCAGATTCTTAATATATTCCGAAAGCTCCACCGTCATAAACTGGAAGGCATCCGCCAGTTCTTCAAACTCATCCCCCGTCTTTACGCTGATCGAAAAGTTCTCCAGATCGTCCATGTCATTTTTAATCAGCGCAGAGGCGGCATCATGCAGCACCTCCGTAGGCCTGATGACAATGCGTCGAATGTAGTAGTAATATGCGATGATGGATACAAACATGGCAAGGCCTGCTATGGAAACGGCTGTCCATACAAACCGGTAGATATCCCGGTTAATCTTTTCCATGGAAATATCCACGCTGGAGAGCGCCACCGGCTCACCAGCCGAGTTAAAGATCGGAACATAGGCAGAGGCCAGATAACCGTATTCCTCATTTCGCGTAAACAGGATATTTCTCTTCGCATTTGCAGAGAACGCGGCATGCATAACCTCGTTGCCGCCGCCGTAATAGGAATCTGTATCCAACAGCCTGCGCACACCCTCTTCGCCTTCCTCCCCCACATCCCAGATGTATACCATGACATCCTCCTCGGGGACAACCACATAGAAGTATTTGAGCCCTATGGTCTGCTTTACGCACAGGAGAGCCGCTGCGACTTTCTCGTAATACGCATCCTTTTCACCTGTGGCGTAATACTTTTCAACCATATCTCCATCAATCATCTCTGCCGCGATAGTGGCTTCATCGAAGGCCACCTTGCCATACTGTTCCTCCATCTGCCCCCGGTACACTACAACTACAACCGATGTAAGCGCCAGAACCAGAACCACTGCCATGAATACCAGCCCCATGATCAATTTAGGCTGCAGGCGGAATTTCATTTTTTTACGTTTCATCCGGCATACCACACTTTCTCTCCCAAAGAATCAGACGAAGGTGCCCATCCGACACGCCAAACAATACCTGATCCTTCCTGACTGCGATTACATCCTGCTCCAGATTCGTCTCTCCCGTATCCAGTGCGCGCACGTAATACCAGGTTCCATGAATCTTCACCTGTGTCATCTGGTTATAGCAGCGAAAACACGCTTTTGCCTCCGATTTCGTCATATCATGAGTAAGCGTAAGCTTCTCATCAGAGGGCCGCTTCCAGTAGGGATGCTTTTTCGGCTCCTCCTGCCTTTGGGCCGCCGCCCACCGGGGCTCGAAGTCAGCCATCAGTTTTTGTACCATCCGCTCTGCCTCCGATCTGCACCGCAGATAGACGTCTATACTGTCCATTTCCTCCGTGATTTCTACACTGGACTGGTCCAGAATATCGCCGCCATCCAGGGCAGCCGTCATCTTATGTATGGTAACCCCGCTCTCCAAAAACCCCCGTTCCATAGCAGCTTCAATCGGATAGTAGCTCCTGCCCTCCGGCAGAAGAGAGCTGTGAAGATTAATGCCGCGAAAGGCAGTCACATCCTCCGGCACCGGGAGAATCCGGTTATATTCCGCGGAGAAAAAGAGTCCGCAGCCCTCCTCTGTAAACAGTCTTTTCGTTTCAGCCGCCGTCATGTCCTCGTAATGTACCGGTATGCCGTATTTTTCTGCTTCCTTCACGATACCGTACTCAGTAAAACAGTCCTCATCATTGTGATACGTATACAGTGACAGAACCTGATGGTTTCGCACAAAGTAGGAAAAACACGGCAGAAAAACATCTGTTCCAAAATATACAATCTTCAACTTTCACACCTCTCTGCTATATCGTCAGGACAAGAGAGTTAAACCCCTGATACCGCTGATAATAAAAATCCTCCGCCTTCTCTTTCAAAACGAGGATTCCCATCGAATCCATGAAGACCTCATCCTCTGAATTCGCACGTTTCGTCTCCATCTCAAACGGGTTGAACTTCCATGCATTGTCTCTTAAATATAGTTTAAACTTTCCGTTTTCGGCAGCGATTACCGTGATTTGAATATACCCGTCATCACGGTCCTTCATGCCTTTTGTCAAAATCGCCATCCCCAGTTCCTCAACCGTCATTACCACAAAATACCTCTGCCCGGCGCTGGCATTCCATTTGACGCAAAAATCTTCAATCCGCCCGCATACCTCTGTCAAATCTGTCACACTTCCTGAGATGGTGTACTGGAATACCCGCTCCGGATCCCCGTCATCAACGATGTAATGGCTGAATCTTCTCCACAGGAGGAAAATAAGCAGCGAGACGATCTCCGTCGCAGGAAACAGCAGCCAGAACTTCTCTATACCGCAGGACGCAAACAAAAGAGTGCAGGGAAGCAGCACCACGGCTCCTCTCATGGTTTCAATCAAAAATACCGCCTTCAGCCGCTCACAGGACTGGTAATAGTTACATGTCAAGATACTGATTCCAGCAAAAAAGGCTCCTGCACAGTATATTCTCAGAGCTTCCGCCGCCATGGAGGCAAGCGCTGCTTCCGTCATGCCAAACAGCCTGCAGAACGCATTCGGAAACACAATTACTGCTGCAATCAGAAGTGTGCCCACCGCGATGCCCGAGGCAAATCCCAGTCTCACCGCATTTCTGCGCCCGCTTACATTGTGTTCCCCGTAATAGGTAGAAAGGATTGGCTGCACGGCCCGGGCGGTTCCCTCATAGAGATAGAGAATCAGATAAGAGGTATTCTGTATCAGATCGAATACAGCCACACCGTTTTCCCCGGAAAGCCGCATCAGAACGTTGTTGCAGAGCCAGAAAAACACCATCTGATACAGATACTGCACCGAGGTGGCAAAGCCGGAACGCAGACTCTTCATCACCTCCTTCACAGGAAGCCTTTTTAGCAGTTTGGGAGTCAGATGAGACTCCTTCCCATACAGCCCCGGCAGATAGACCGCAATGGCAATCATCTGTCCGATGGAGGTCGACAGCGCCGCTCCCCCAGTCCCCAGTCCCAGCCCCAATACCAGAATGATATTTAAGCCAATATCCGTGACATTGCCGATGACGGAACCAATTCCAGCCCGCCTCTGACAACTGTCATTTCTCAAAAAATAATTAAGAATATTAGACAGATAAAACAGCGGCGCTGACAAAACCAGGATAAACAGATAGTCCTTCGTCGCATAAAACAGTTTCCCGTCTGAAGATGTAGTTCCCAGAAACGCAAGCAACTGGTCAAGAAACAGAATCCCCAGCGCTGCCGTCACGATACTGCACGCCATCGACAGCTCCAGCACTGCTGAAAAGTGACGGTTTGCCTCTGCTTCCTTTCCTTTGCTCAAAAGCGTTGAAAACCGCACAGAACCGCCGAGCCCGAATCCATGGGCCATCATACAGTTAAACATGTAGACCGGAAGAATCAGGCTGATGGCGGCAAGCCCCGTTGCTCCCAACTTCTGCCCCACTACAACGGCATCCGCCATATCGCTGAGTGCCCAGCCCACGGAGGAGAACATGGCCGGCCACCACAGTTTGAAATACATCGGCCCTGTAAATTTATCCTTATTCATGATGAAATCTCATCTCCATGCTTATGATTCCTGCTCAATCGTCAGGATATCGCTGAAACCGGTCAGTTCAAACACTTCCATAATTGTTTCATTGACATGGCGGACCACCATGCCCCCCCGCTTACCCATCATTTTCTGCGCATTTAAGATAACCCGAAGCCCTGCGGAAGAAAGATATTCAAGCTCCCGCATATCTAAAATAAGCCGGGTCACCTCCTCCATATCTTTTTTCAGTTCTGCCTCCATCTGCGGCGCGGTAGCCGTATCCAGCCTGCCCTGAAGGGACATCGTCACTGCTGTTCCATTTTTTTCCTTTATTATTTCCATACGTCTCTCTCCAATCCGTTATTTGACGCCAATGATTCTATTACGGCTTAGGGATACTAATCTTATACAGATGGGCCTGATAAATATCATCCGGCACAATGCTTCTGTACTCCTTCACTCCGTTCACCTCGGTCAGCGTATCCTCTTTGCTGAAGCCCAGGAGAACCAGGTCGTATCCCGTAACCTTTCCATTGGCTCTCTTCTCTTTCAGCCAGCCTCTGAAGTAGCTGCCTCCCATCTTTCCTCCTCTGTAATTCATTTCGTCGGTAATCCGTCTGACCACCTCCATTTTGGGTACAGAAGTCGAATAGGCTTTCGAGTACTTATACAACACTACCCCTTCCTGAAGGGAAATATTGAGAAAATATATGTCATTGTCATAGCGGTTTTTCTGAGGCAGAATAATCGTGTGCTCCTGGCTTAAAAACTCTGTGTCTGTCTTTAACTCTTCTGTCGCTTTGGCTTTTCCATAAAGCTCATCCATTTCGACATCTAAGTTTGTACTGACCTTTTCCTGGTCTTTTTTCTCAACTTTCTGACTGCTTGCATACTCGAGAAATGCTCTTTTATAATAAAATGAGTAGCTGGATACGTTATATACGGTATCTGCCGGTTTACCAAGAGAATTCATACAAACATACGTATTCCCCTTTGTAAAATTAACGGTGCTGCCCAGTCTGTCATCTGCCAGTGCGGTTCCACTGTACATAAGGTAGACGGAAGACCCTCCCGCGGCAGGCAGTTCAGTCCCTACCAGCTGGTTAATATCAACAATACATTTTTTCTTATAATCGGTATCCGCGTTTGCATAGACTGCCCCCTCTCCACCGCCCATGCAGGAGTCTTCTACCAGACTGTAATTTTTAAAATCCTCAGTCTTATCAAACTTATTTGTCTCTATATCACCATTTTTGAAATTGAGCAGTGTGACATAGTTTCCATCCGTCATAGCCACCCTGGAGTGGCTGATGCGGTTTAGAATGTAGGGATTCTTTCCGCTGTCAATTTGCTGCACCACAGTCTTCTTGAGATAGACCGCTCTTGCCAGCAGTGCTGAATCGAGCTTAAGCACCGAGTTGTCTCCAATTCCCGGAGATAAGCCGATTTTCCATGCAGTCTCCTTAAGTTCCTTTTTGGCATCGTTTACTACCTTGTCATTGGCGCCCTGGTTTACCTGCTGAATCAGCTCCTGCATCCTGTCACACTGTTTTAAAAGAAATGACTGCTGATTATCAAAGGTCAAATCATCACGACGTTCCAGCTTAATCTGAGATTCCAGCTCCCCCAGTGATTTTCTGGCTTCTGCAAGAAGCTGGGACTGTTCTGTCATTACCTTCAAATGCTCCTTCATTGCAGTTACCTTATCCATATAAACGGTATAGCCATCCCTGTATGGATCTTTCTTCACGGTTTGCCCATCTATCACTGCTTCTACGGCGGGATAGGTAACTGACTCTGCAAAGCCGGAAGCCTGTGCCAGATTTCTTTCCGTCTGTTCCAGCCAGTCTAAGAGTTCTCTGTTATTTAAAACTGCGGAAATATCTTTCAATGTCTCGCTGTCCGGCGCAGTTTCCAAAAGTGTCCGGCGAAGGAACTCTACAGCCGTTTTTGTTTCATCATCCATCTCCTGCTCTTTCAGCCATAAGTTATCCAGTGCCGCACTGTAATACGGCGTCAACGCACTGTTATATGCCTCTCTAAATGCCTCGAAGCTGGTATCAAGCTTACCTTGCGTCCTTTGAATCTCCTCATACAGCCCTGCGGCGCTCCGAAGTGCTTCCACCGCTTCCCCACTTAGTGTCATAACCATATTCTCCGGCTTATCCGGCTGAAACATCACGGTATCCCTGTATGTAATCTTCACCGACCGGGGAGCCGTTGTAATCTCCTGAAAGAGAGCGGTTATTTCCTGCTGCAGCTCCTCGATTTCTGCTTTTAACGCTTTCTCTTCTTCAGAGCTGTCACCTTCTCCTTTTTCTGCATTTGATGCGGTTGCCTGCTCCTTTAGGGCGCTGCTCTTTTCCTCTATCTCCTGCTGCAGCTCAAAAATCTTGTCCCATTTATCGAGAATCAGAGAAATATCCTCCACATTGCGCTCTGATACCTGGACGTCCGCTCCGGTTTTTACCTCCGTTTGAAACGACGTACGCCTGGCTGCAATCTCCTGCCGAATCCTCTCTCTCTCCTCTTTAAATGCCTGCAGCATATCCTGGTTATTGGTGATCTGAATCACGGAAATGTTGCTTTCCATATACTTATCTCTTGTAGCACCGAAAATAGCGGCAGCGACTGTATAAAACGCCGGATTCTCCGCATTCATCTTTTCATCCACACTGTAATCTGCGGTATCATCTGCATTGCTGTCCGGGCCTGCTTCCACGTTTTCCTCTGTACTTTTCTTTTCTTCTGTACGAAATTGAAAAACAGCCAGATATTGCTGATCACCGTCATCATAGAGCTGATAAGTGTTCTTAGTCGGATATATCTCCATATCGGTCAGCGTTATCTCCTGATCCGCGGCCAGCTCCGAAGACACCTGCGAACGTTTTCCTGTAACTTTAAAATGATACGTTACTCCATGATATACAAAAGCGGCCTCGAAAGTCCGGCGGTTATCCGGATTCCAGCTGCCGGGCGTCATCTCATACCCATTCTTTTTGCCATACTCCTTCATGGCTTCGATCAGATACCGACTGTAATCGGGATACACCGTGATGTTAACAGTTTTGCCGCCATCGGACTCTGTTTTCGTTAAAGTCTCATCATACGTACGTTCCCACTCCGCTTTCATCTTTTCCTCATCCAGCTCTGCAATAAATTCATCCATAATTCGATAAAGCTGAGCCTCGACTCCATTATTCCTCGCTGTCTTTACGTCTTCCGCATCAAGCTTATATGTGACATCATAGCTGACAATCTCATTGAAAAGGCCTCCTTTTCCTTTGGCCGCACTTTTAATTGCTCTGATATCAAAGGCCAGGGCAGATTCCTTATTCCCAATCCATTCTCCTGCATTCTTCGTTAACACCGGAGTATACGTCTTCCTGATCTCCTTTGTCACCGCCCCGTCTTTCGTCACATTGACCTCAACATCGCCATACTGGTAGAAAAGCAACTCATCGTTATAGCAGATGACCAACTGCCCGTTATCCGCCAGCTTCACAATCAGGTTCTTATTTCCCACTCCCAGCTCCGAGACAACGGCTTTGTTGGCCGGAACATCGGTATCCCAGAAAATCGTGCTCTCTTTTAATACCTTTCCATCGTCATCCTTCCACCGGTAGGTTCCCACTGCACTGATCAGCTTTTTCTTATCATCGCTGACCGCCCCGCCGTATTCCTCCTTCACCTTAGAGTCCCGCTCTATCAGCTTTTCGTTTTCTTTCTTCACCTTTGTATCGATGCTGTAATCAACCGGTGCTACCTCCACCGCAGGCGCGCTGTAGTCCTCCCCGTCCTGGGCGAGCAGAGTGGTCTGATAGGCATAGACAAGGATATCGTTGTCCATATCGTAATCTACGATTTGAAAATTCTGGAAGTTTCTGGACCATTCCGGCTTTGCTGAAACAATCTCGCTGATCTGGCTGGAAAACGCCGGATTCCCCACGTAATCGGCCTGCATAAGTGACTGGATATGGCGGTCATAAGCAGCCTGGATGGAGGCAGGGTCCGACAAATCCACGCCGGACCCATCCACAATCATAAAATCATCTGGAAACGGCGGCGGCGGTGTGGCCATCCCAAACAGAGAACTGCAGCCTGTTAAAGAAAGTGCACATATCACAGCAGTCATCTGAACTGTTATTTTTTTCATGGAAACCTCCGCCTCCTTCCTGTTCCTCTACTTTTCGTCTTCTTTTATCGTCAGGATTCCTGAAAATCCGGTAATTTCAAAAATATCCTTTACCCCCTGGTTGCAGTGCAGAATCTCCATACTGCTTCCCGGAAGCTTATTGATTTCCTTCTGGGTCTTTAAAAACACACGCAGCGCTGCGCTGCAGATATAACTGGCCTGAGCCATCTCAACTTCTAAGGCAATACCTTCTCCAATGCAGTCAAGCAGTATCTTTTCCATCTCTGCGGCCGCATTGGTGTCAAATTTTCCAACTAATGTAACTACTTCTTTCTGTCCGTTTTTCTCTCTTAAAATCTCCATCTGCGTCCCCTCAGTCTTCGTATTTTAGCAAGTATGGCGCAGGGTTCCTGCGCCATACCTCTATTCTGCCCTTACTTACTTACCCAATTTACTAACAAACCGCTTACTCCGCTTAACAGAACCAGAAGTACAAAAATAAGGACAAAACCAATAATTCCGTTCTTTAAAGCAGCCTTTGCCTTCTCTCTTTCCTGAGGCTCTTCTGCCTTTGCAAACTTTGCGCCCAGAATTATACAGTAAATTGCTGCTAAGGCAATCACGACAGTTAACGCCGGCCCCTTTAAGGCATTAATGAAATCGACAATCGGTTTCACCGCCTCCGTAAAATCCGGTACCGTACCTGCCTTTGTACCTTCAGTTGAAGCTGCAAATATAAACCGCCCCTGCATCATTACCTTCGTGAATAAATTTTGAAACATACTTGTTCCTCCTCGTATTTTAAATTTTAATCTATGTGAACGAACCGCTTAAGTGTTCGCTACATGCTATCGAACCTGAATTTTCTTTTTTTGAACATGAATATACCAGATACATGCACCAATTGCCGCTGCTAAAGCAGCCCCAGCCAGAACCATTGCCCATGTCATATCCATGTCTATAACGACTCCGTACCTGCTCTGGTTTCCAGCCGCATCAACTGCCGTAATCTCATAAATCCCCGGCCGTTCCAGTTTAGAACCGTCTAAATTCCAGGAGAAGCTTCCGTCTGTCACCCTGATGGTAATGTCCGCCTCATCGGCATAGACGGAGATGCCTCCTTTCGAGTACCCGCCATCCTTTACACCATCGATCTCCAGGAACGGCGCCTTCGTATCCCGCACAAGGACAGATTCACAGACTGGCAGTCCTTCCTTTACCGGATTCCATAAAAAACGGTAGCTTCCATCTTCTTTCAGCCGCTGCCAGTCAGGCGAATCTCCAGGTACACGCTGTCCGTTTTTTTCCACATATCCAATCTGATATCCCTCCGGTGCATTGATATAATCCAGCCGATTCTCTGCTTTTCCCGGAATAAAGAAATAAAAACAGCTCTGATAGACATTGTCATCTTCATATAAAGTAAACTCCGGCATTGCCGCCTCGCCATAAAGCTGGTCTATCGTCGGTTCCGGAACGTCTTCTGCCAGAATCTCCGGAAGTGCCATCGCTTTCAGACAGTAGTAGCCCGGCTCAGTAATAATCTGCCCTGACTCGTATGCCATCGCCTCCCCATCCCGGGTCAGCGTATAAATCAGTTCCCCAGTGTCAAACTCCATCACTACACTGCGGCTGGTTATCATACGGTTCGGAACGTTTGTCCGGAACGTTTTTTTATTCGCAAAGGTCTGTGTATACATCTTAGCTGCAGAATCATAGCCCTGAACGAGATGATCCTGTACTGCAGAGGACGAAACCGTTTCTGTCTGTGCAAAAGCGTTGAAGGCTGTCAGCAGACTGAACACGGAAACAAAAAAAATGCCCCGCCCTTTCATAAAGTTCGTCCTTCTATCTGATTCTGCTTTTCCAACCCTTTTTCCATACTCTTCTTAGAAACAGCATTCCCGGTACCGATCCCCTCCATGGCCATCAGTTCTTCAAAGGTAACCGCTCTGCGATAAGACTCTTCCGCCCGTTTCACCGAGCTCTCATAACCTCCGGCACGCCGGGCCTTTTCCACCTTCATCTGCCGAAGTTCTCTCTCCCAGTTTTTTCGATTCTCCGGATCGTCAAAATAAGCCATTGTCTGTCACTCTCCCTTTTTTCTGCCTGCTGCCAAACGTATCAAATCCATACTGCTGCTGTATAAATATCTGGACAGGACTGGCTGATCCTTCAGTTGAGAGATCAGATAACCGCTGCCGCTGTGTTCCTCCATAAATACCTCTCCATCCGATCCCTCCAGCATAATTCCATCCAGTACGCCGTTTACCAGATCCTGCTCCATGGAATTTCTGTTCTGATAACTGTTTAGCTGTAATCCTCCGGACAGAACCAGCTGACTTTCCGGAAATCCAGCCGGATAACCGATCTTCTTTCCCTCCAGTTCCTTACTGTACCGGTATGGCTGATTCCCAATCACCACAGCGTTAGCAGGCTCTCCTACAGCCAGTGACCAGATACCAATCTTTATTCTCTCTTCGCGCTCCGGCAAGCCAATTCCCGCATCACAGTTGCCCTGAGAAATCTCATCAAACAACCGGTCTTCTGCCACAGAGACGATCTCCACCGGTCGGTTCCAGGCTTTGGACAGTTCTTCCGTCAGCCCGGACAGATTCTCTCCGCCGCTCTCCACGGCCAGCCGTATCACCTGACTTTCCGTCTCCTGACGCATACACCCGCACATGGAGAGAACCAGGAGCGCCAAAGCTGTTATCATTCTCCATTTGAGTTTCATGAAGCCTCCCTCTATTCAAACATACGCACCATGCTGTCGTCAGCCGTAATCTCAATGCTGCTCCTGCTGGCCGGTGACGTTACTACAAACGCATGTCCGCGGCCATTATTCACGATTTCATCCTGCTCTGTTTCGTTGATCTCTCCTGCTTTTTCATACAGACGGCATAAGTCGTGCATGTCATTCGGTGCCATCGGGAAGATAAAGGAATACTGACTGGCATTAATAATTGCCGTAGACTTTCTTGCCAGTTCTTCCGTTCCCACAAAATCCTTTACATTCTGTGTGATGACCACCTGCATACCGTTATACTTACGGATTCGTTTTGCAAGCTGGAACATGAAATCCAGTGCTATTGGATATTTCTCATCGATAAACACGTGAGCTTCATCCACAACTACAATAATTTTCCGGCTGGCATGGTACTTCTCATTGTAATCCCTGTTTTTGATGATCTCATTATCAAGCCATTTCAGAATCAGCAGCATCTGAGCGTTGGCCACGGTGTTGTTCTTATTGGCCAGAAGGGACTGGAAATTAAATACCGTGAAGTTTTCCTTCACATCCAGGGTAGAAGGACCGTTCCATAAATGAGAGTTTCTTCCTCCTGTGGAAAACTTCGAAATATAGCTGATTAACACTCTTAAGTGGTTTTTCATATAATCACTGTCTGATGCCTGATAGTCTGTCAGAAGCTTATCGTATAAATCATCAAAGGTAGGGTAATCCTCCGGCCCAAGGAGATTTAAATTGGTAGTCTCGTCAATCCCCTTTTCATCGTAGACTCGAATCACGATATTATTTAAAAATTCCATGGAATCCGTATCGATCCCGGGAAGAATCTGTTTAAAATACTCCTCCAGGAACTGAAGATGGACTGCATAGCTTACATTGTTTTCTTCTTCCCCGCTCTCATCATCGTTCAGGGCCGTAATAATGTGGAAGGGATTGATGCGGCCCTGTGTGGCGCTTCCCACGTCAATCCAGTTACCGTGAAGGCTCTTGGCCAGAGCCGTATACTCATTTTCCGGATCCAGAATAAAAATCTTGCTGTTTTCCGCCGCCAGATTGGTCAGCATCATCTTCGTGGCAAAGGATTTTCCGCCTCCGGATTTACCTATGACGACCATATTACTGTTCACGCGGTTTCTGTCACGGACGAAAAAGTCAATAAACACGGGAAGTCCGGCAGAATGACCAATGCGAAAGCCTCCTTTGTCATGGATATGGCTGTATACGAACGGAAAAACGGCTGCTACTGAGTTGGAGTGGATACCTCTGGCCTTTTTAGCAAAAGGATCATATCTGGATACTTGGGAACCCACGAACATCTCAAACTGACGAAGGAACATATCGCTGGTACGAAAGGACTGTTCCGCCAAAAGCCGCTTGACACGCCGTTTCATATCGCTGACCTGAACTGGCTCTCCCTCTGTTTTATTCTTCCCAAGCCGCCTCTCTGTTTCCTCATAATCATAGAGCGTCATATAGATGCTGACGTTAAATAACTGTTCATTATCACTCTGAAGCATCAAAAGCAAGTTCTGCAGCGTTTCAATATGACCAGCCAGTTCGATTAAACGGCTCTCTTTGTTCGTATTCGCTTCCTGCCCCCTTAACTCATCAATGGAGCGGTCAATATTACGCACGGCCTTAAAACGGTCTACAGGAGTCAGCTTCATGATTACCTTCGTATTTTCCATATTAAAAATACTGTGTCCCCAGGCATTGCCGACCTCTGTGGGATAATTGACGATCTTTAAGTTGTGGGTGACCACATCGTCGATCTTTACCGTGCGCGTCCCGAATTCCAAACATTCCGGCATGATCCACGCCTTATACTCCTCCGGCTTCAACGTCTCGATCTCCCGCTCATCGAAATCTCTCGTCATATTGTATTTTAAAAATACCGCAAGCTCTTTTTCATCTAACAGCTTTACGGGAAGGCCGCCGCCATCCAGCGTCTGAAGGACCGACCTGGTCATATCACTTAGGGATTTGCTGTTTTTATCGTATAGAACCAGGTAGTGGAACGAGTCGTAGACCTTATCGTCAAAATTGATTCGTTCGATCTCCATAATCCGGTCATAGATAATCTCGACTCTCGTCGTCAGCTCTTCCTCATTAATGATATCGTTATAAAATGCTTCCTTTAAGCTCTCCATCTTCTGGAATTCATACTGGATGGTCTCATCATAGAGAATCGGCCGCTCCACCTTCACGATGGAGGCGCCCCGGTTACTTCCGGTAACCATGCGGAGCGCAGCGCCAAACACCCTCTCTATCATATAATCCTGGCGTTTTTCCGCCATGAAGCGGAATTCCACCGGCGATATCCCGATCACGGAGGCAACGTAGCTGTCGCCGTACAGGATTTCATTTCCCTTAATTCCCGTAAACGCCATGACATCCTCTACGTTTACGCTCTTTCCTGATTTTTTCTTCGCCTTTCCTTTGGCCTCTGCCGTCTCCTGGCCGCTCTCCTTTTCCGCATTTCTCTTTACCACCTTCGGATGGGCAAAATAGCGGAGAATGTAGAGAACAGCCTCATAGTTTTTATCTTCGTCAATGGGAACCAAAAGGACGCCGAAGATAATAATAAGCACCATAGTCAGGGGAAGCTTAAAGGGAAGCGATGACATCACAACCATGGCCACCAGAAAGATGCCGATCATACCTATTATCAGGTCAATGATATCGACACCTTTAAAGAACTCGATGGACACTTTTGTTTTTTTCGGTATAATTCTCATGGTTTCACCTCTTTTTTATCCTTTACATTACGTATCGCTTCCCGGCAAATCGGATTTATCCTTCTGTTTCGACGATTCCGATGTTTTGGGTGGTTCCGGCGGTATCGGTGCTTCCGACGTTTTCGGTGGTTCCGACGTTTTTGGTGCTTCCGACGGTTTCAGTGGTTCCGATGGTTTCGACGGTTTTAATGGTTCCGATGGTTTAGGCCGTTCCGGTGGTATCGACGATTCCGATGGTTTGGTCGGTTCCGACGTTTTCGGTGGTTCCGACGTTTTGGGCGGTTCCGACACTTTAGGCGGTTCCGGCGGTATCGGAGTTTCCGATGCTTCCAGCGTTTCCGATGGTTTCGACGCTTCCGACGTTTTTGGTGGTTCCGGCGGTATCGGAGTTTCCGACGGTTTCGACGTCTCCGATGGTTCCGGCGCTTCCGACGGTTTCGACGGAGCCGATGCTTTCGGCGGTATCGGCGGTATCGGCGGTTTTGGCGCTTCCGACGGTATCGGCGATCCCGGTGGTTTCGGCGGTCCCGGTGGTTTCGGTGATTCTCCACCGCCTACGGACAGCCCGCCTTTACGGAGCCCCTCGATAATTGGATTTTTAGCTGTCTTCTTATCGTAACTGCTTCTAATGGACTTAAGCTGATAGCCAAAGCCTTCCTCAATGCTGCTCATTTCATTGTTCTTTCTCAGATCTGACATCTCGGATCTCTCATCCAGGTCACGTTGCAGATTATGAATCTTCTGCCCCACTTTCTTCGAGCCGTGCTCCAGATTATATATAATACCGGATTTTCCTCTTACTTTGTTAAGCTGCTTCTTGATATCCTTCATCTGTTCGCCGCCCTTTAACTGGAACTTCCCATTGCTGACCACCTTCCCGGTGCGGTCTCTGGAAGCAGTTCCCAGTCCGGCCTTCTCAGCCCGGACCAGAGAACGCGTATGGCGGCTTTCATTCAGTGAGCGAAGCCTGGAAGCACCCTGTATATCGCCTCTGGCCTGCATGGCCGAGGCTGCCTGCTCATTCCTCTTATACTCCCTCTCCCCTTTTATAAACGCCTTGCCCTCCCTCTTCATCGTTCGCTGTTCCTTACCGGCCGACCATTTGGCCGCGCCGCCACGCACCATACGGGTTCCGCCCAGCAGGGCGCCTGCCATCATGGCCGATGTCTGCTGGCTGGGGGGCCGCCCCCCCCAGGCCGGCCGGGGGTCGGCCAAAGATGGAGCCGGTCTGGGCATCGACGATGGAGGTCAATAGTGAGCCGCCGTTTTTCACTGCCATAATAGACCCAAGGATAAAGAGAAGCTTCGTAAGCGCCGTGTAGGCCTGCTGAGCTGCATTCCCCGACTCGGCGACTCCTGCCGATAAGATGATCGTATCACTGGTAATTAAAGGCACCAGGATCAGGAAGAGATTGAGCAGTATCAGCGTCCCCATCCCGGTAATCGCTTTTCCGATAAATGTATTTTTCCATCTTTGGAATTTCTCTCCTCCATCTAGCGTCATGGTGGCCACAAAGAAGGGCGATGCCAGATACAGAAGAATCATCTCAAACATTCTCTGTATAAATACAAAGCTGATGCTGCACAGATTCCAGATCATAAAGAGAGAGCAGAGATAGGCCGTGATGTAGTCCACCTTTGCAAGGTCCAGCACCTTCTTCGTATTGGCGATGTCGGTCCACAGACCGCCAGATAAATCACCTATCCCCTTTCCCGTCTTAAATGCCCCCATGGCGCATGTCCTGAACAACTCATCCGCTATGGTCACGGCGCTGCCTCCCGGGGCGGTCACCTGGCTGGTCACCTGAATCAGCAGGCTGCTGAGCTGAAATCCCGCTACACACATGACCGGAACCAGGAGAAATGATATGACAGCCTTCAGACAGTAGTTCAGCACAACGCCGATGGGCCTTCTGTTGTCTGTCTCCAAATCAAAGATTGAACGGCTCAGCGAGATAAACGCAAACACAAACGCGAACAGTACCGCTATATAAGTCATATATTTGATAGCCCGGCCTACCGTTCCTTCTCCAAAGATCAGGATATTAATCAGGGACCACTGCTTTCCTTCATAGGTCACATACTCAGCTCCAGAAAAAATCTTGGCCGCCCGTTCAATCGTATCGATGAGATACAGAAGCTTCTGAAAAATATAGAAAAACGCATCGGCCATGGCGCTTTTTACCGCATCGACGATAGCGTTGGCCACCGGATTGAGCACCGCCTCGAAAATCGGCCCGAAAATAGTCTTAAAGAGCCAGGAAATCGCCTTGGAAATCCCGCTGAACACCCACTCGGCAATTTTGTCGAAGATGCCTAAATACGTATACATATACTGACTGGTTCCCATAGATCTCCTCCTCTCTCTTATTTTTTTCCGCGGAATGCATGGCTTCCGCTGGCTGCCACGCTTCGCGCCGTCATGGCGATGGCCGTCAGACTGCCCATCGCCGACTCGGATGACTGGGCCGCCTGCGGATTGATCACCTGCAGGAGAATGCCGGAGCCCTTCTTTACCGCAATACAGCTTCCCAATACCAGAAGCAGACGAATCATCGCATTGACCGTGCTGTTCTTGCTGTATTCAATATCTCCCATAAAGATGGGAAGGAAGATCATAAACAGCCGCATAATCACCACGATCCCGTAGCTGGCAAGACATTTCGCTATAAACATCTCCCGCCATGCGCTAAACCGGCTCCCCCCGTCAAGCGGCATGGAGGCTACGAAAAACGGCGATATGATATACAGCAGCACCACCTCAAAAAATCGCTGTATAAACAGGAAAACGGCGCTGAACATGACAAATACCATAAAAATACAGCACAGATATCCGCTTACGTAATCTACCTTCGTCGCGTCAAAATCGTTTTTCAGCGCATTGTCATCCGTGTATTTTGCCGCCCCCGTGTAATAGCTCTTCCACGGGTCGGCATTCAGGGGGTCGTGGATGGTAGCCGTCGTATTCTTTGCAGCGCTTAACGTCGTTGAAATAAAGATCACGTTAGCCACCCGGATTCCGTCAGACTTAATCTCGGAGGGGTTATCCATGGACGCCACCTGGATACTCTTATCCACCACAGTCAAAAGGTTGTTGGTCAGGCCTATGGTTGCAATCACCAGCACCTGCACAAGGATATACGTAAGCAGCGCCTTCCATAGATCATGAAGGACATCCCGCACTTTTCTGCCCGTATCCGTATAGTTTGCCGCCGCCTGAGCACAGGCGATAACTGTAAAAATGGTACAAAGACTCAGGCTGACTATGAATATCCCTGTAAAGGCCTTCTTAACCGGACCGTAGTTGATAAAGAAATTCAGCATATAGTCTTCCAGTGCAAAACCTCCCTGAGGGGAATAGACCTTCCTCGCACCGGACAGAAAATCAAAAATCGTCTGTGAGAAATCTACCATGGACAAAAGCGATGTATAGATAGCATAAAATACCCCGGCCAGCATCTTTACGATCATGTCGCCAAGGAAATCCAAAAATCCCGTAAAGATGGGATCCAGAATCTTGACAATCGCGTCAATGATCGGCTTCAGCAGATGATCTCCGAGCCACTTTATGAAATTAAATCCGAGAGGTATCATATACACTCTGTCCATCTGCATGTCATCTCCCTTTCCTGTCTGCTTATCGTACCTTCATCTGATCTCTGTTTACCGAATAAAATATAATCAGTATTCCGACTATGATCGCCAATATCACCAGCAGGATATAGGAGAACATATTGAGATGAACTCCCGCCTTAACCTGATAGACACTGGTATTGCCCGCGGCGTCCACGGCCGTAACCGTATACGTTCCTGAGCCCTTCACTGTGTTGACCAGCGTGTTGACCGCCTTATTCCCCTTTTTAATGGAAATCGATACATTCTCCTCATCACAGGAATAGGAAAATGAGCCTTTTTTTGCCTTGCCCTTATCGTCCACGCCTTCAAAGGTGACGACAGGTGCCTCAGTGTCCTGAATGATTACAGTAAACAACTCCGGCAGCCCTGCTTCCTTCCCTTTCAAAATAAAGCTGTATGTTCCATCCCCGGTAAGGGAGTAAGAGGCTTGTTCCAGAGTCTCACTCGATTCGCCAAGTTTGTCTGTTAGATTCACACTTGCAATCAAATACCCATCGGGCGCTGTGAAAACCGTCACATCATTCACCGCATGAAGAATGATCCTGAAGTTCCATGTCACAGTCTCTCCCCCTGCCGTCTCAACGGTAAGAGCGTAAGACCCATGGTCCCCTATGGTTGAGCCGGATTCATACTCCATTGACGGGCCATCCTCCATCGTCAAAACAGCAGTCGCCTGCTCCGGGAGCTCTGCCCGGACAGCATCGTTCACCACAGCGTTCTGCGGAACATTGATGTAAAAGCTGGTTCCATCGGTAAACTGATGCAGGAACATCCCACGGTCTGCATCATAGCTTTCACTTCCCGTACGTTCCGATTCACCAGAAAGCGATTCCGTTATCTCTTCCGGCATGTCAATGTCTGATTCCACCGGGGAAACTTCCTCTCCCTCCGCCGGTGCCGACATATTCTCCTCTTCAGGCAGCGCTGCCCCAAGGCTTCTCTGAATGCGGAAGCGGAAAGTGCTGGTCAGCGTATGTACGACGCCGTCTTCCCTGTAACCGGTAGACAGATTCAACAGATATGTTCCCTCTTCATTAATCGGAACCTTGCTCTCAAACGCTACAGGCTTGCCATCCTTCATCATGACAACAGATATATTAGACGGAATATCCAGATAGACGTTGCCGCCTGTAATACTGCCGCCTGCAGTATTCGTATAGAAAACGGTTCCGTTAGAAAACGCCTCCTCGTATAAGTCCGCATTTTCGTGGTATATCTCACTCAGCGTCTCCGCTGTCTCCAGATTTTCTTTTTCATCTCCCTGCCCGCCTGAACCAAAGAGACTGGAAAACGCCGCTGCTGCCTCCGACTCCGGCTGGGGAATCGTAAAGGAAATCGTTGTTTCGTACCAGACCGGGCACGCATTGTCCGGTCCATAACTCTCCGCCCATGCTTTGAGCTGATACTGTCCCGGAGCCGTTATCTCCACCTGATTAATCAGAGAAACCGCTGCCCCATCTCTGGTAAGGGATGCACCTACATTTCCCGGGATGTAAAAGGTGGCAGAGGACACAGTGCTGTTATTCTGTGAAAGTGAGGAAAACACACTTTTATAGTTAGGCATAGCAAAGCGATACCAGCCATCTCTTCCCGCCACACTCGTCACCTCTGTACCGCATACGATCTTCGGATGAGAGTATTCTTCGGTATTGACAGAACCCCTGGGCTGTCCTAAGAGCCGGAATGAAAATACGGCGGTCTCATAGATGGATTTTCCCACCTGCTGGGCCTCCACCGTAAGAATATAGTAACCCGGATCGTAGAGATAACCGTTCGCGGGAATGGCAATACTTACGCCGTCGCGTTCCAGCTTTCCGCGGATGCTTCCGCCAAGGGAAATGTAGGCCGCGTCATACATCTGTCCCCCATTAGGAATATTCGTAACAAAACGGCGTCCTCCTGCAAACTGCTCTTCATAAAGCCCCATTTCCTGGTTATACGTCTCTGTCAGCGTTACCGTGGACTTTCCCGGTCCCTTTTCATCGGAAACAATTCTCTCCGCTCCATACGCAATCCGTCCAAAACCGGTGTACACCATCAGACAGACGATGAAAGCTATCACGCTTCTTCTCTTCATGCCTCTTTCTCCCTTCCTTCTTCCGTATTCAGCACACTTCGGTTCCTCTCTCCAAGGTCGTAATAAACCTCGTCGCCAAAGAAAACATTTCTCCGCGCCTCGGTTAAATCCATCGCTCCAATTTTGTAAAGCGGGCACTGATAACTGGGCGTAAACTGAGTTTTTAACGGATAATTTCCAAAGGTTACGATAATGGAATTCCCGGTACTCTGCTTGTTGTTCAGTTTCTGCAGCTCTGAAGGATAGATAAGCGGTCTCGTCTGAAGCTGGCTGGATACAGAGATATCTTTATCCTGGCCGCCATTGGAGACACTGGCCGTCGTAACCGTCATATTACCGCAGAGCTCTGAAAATTCCTTACACGTCTCAATATCATTGGAACCGATAAACATCTTCATTCCGCAGTTGCTCTTAATGATATTGGCTACCGTATCCCCGTAGACATTGTTTAACTGGGCATAGGACTGAACAACCATGTTAAACCAGATCTTACGGCTTCGCCCTACGGTGATCATCTTGTCAAACTTATTAATCTGAGGCATGTTTCCAAACTCATCCAGTATAAAATAGACGTTTCTCGGAAGAGATAAGTCCTCTCTGGCCGATGCCTTTTTAATCAGCGCTTTGTAGATGCAGAGAATAAACATGGAAGCCAGTCCGTGTCTCGTATCCTTTTCATCCGGGATCTTTAAGAACAGAGCCGTCTTCTCATCTGCAAAGCAGTTGGGGTCAATGTCCGTATTGCTGGTCAGAGCGCAGAGCCCTTCGTCATTAAACATGTTCAGCTTATCAAAAGCGATGGACATGTAGCTGGACAGGGTGCTGTCGGCTGCCGACAGAACCTGGCGGCTTAATGTCACACATCTGGACGTCATGGGGCGTCCAGCGAAATAATTCTTCAGTTCTTCAAAATTGTTCTCAGAATTGGACATGGCCTTGTTCAGATTATAGAAATTAAACTTATCCTTCGTCATTCCCAGTTCCGGATTCTCACTGTCCTCCAGCATGGCTAAAAGCGTAGCCATTACAATGGAGCGCGCGCCTTTTTCCCACACCGGATCGTCTTTTGACTCGATGGGACAAAGCACTCCAACCAGATCGTTTAAATCCTCGTATAACTCATCGTAAATTTTCTGTTTTTTAATCTTAACAACGGTAATCAGCTCCCTGCGGTCCGCATACCCCTGTCCCTGGTACTCGTACCACTCCTCACCGAATTTTTCCAAATCATCCTGAAGCTCCAGACCTGAATTTTCCGGTGCATCGTTCCTTATGTAAATTCCTTTTCCGGCCTCAATGTAGAGCTGGTACCGGTCGTAGATATCGCCCAGCGGATTCCAGCGATAGGATTCATATGTATCACGAAGGTCCAAAACCATGACTTGATAGCCCCGTTCTTTCAAGAAGCCAGAATGGAGCTGGAACAACTCACCCTTAGGATCCGTCATGATCATGGACGATCCTGCATCGGATGCACCCAGGATCTGAATCATGGGATTGATAAAGGTAGTCGTCTTACCGCTTCCGGTAGAACCAATGATTAACGCGTGCATGGGAGAAGCCAGATTCACCTGCAGACCTTTCTTCTTATCATATACAGCCCGTACCGGAACCCCATCCTTTTTCTTTTCAGCGGACTGAGCAAAACCGTATCCGGGGAATATCTCATTTCGTTCCTTATCCGTCATAAAGCGGGAATTCTCCAGAACGGATTCGACTCCCTTTGCTTTCCCCTTCAGCATCCTCTTTGCTTTTTTACTGTTTTGATTGGAAAATACCTGATATAGCAGAATTGCTGCAAGCGTTAACCCAAATCCGTACTTGTAGGTATCGGCCTCAGCGAAATAAGACCAGGAAAAAAACGGAACCGTCTCCCCATTCATACCAGCCATCAAATAAACGATCATACCCTCGATCGCAATCCCGACCGCCAGCGAAACACAGATAAACAGTCCCCCATAAATCAATATTTTTTTAATAATTCCTTTGACTTCCATATTCATTCTCCCCTGCCTGCTGTTGTAGTTTTCTGCATAAAGCTCTTAAAGTAAATCCGATACAGGATTACTGCCACGCCTGTAAACCCGCCTGCCATCATAAGAAACAGAAAAAACGGATTACCATAGGTAAAGCGGTAAACAAGCCCCTGCTGATTTAAAATCATCGGTATTCCGGATACCAGGTTAAAACTCATGTGCAGAACAATCGCCGGATAGATACTGTCATACAGAACATAAACCAGCCCTAAGACCATCCCAAGTATAATTGCATACATGATCCAGATAATCTGCCCGTGCAGCAATCCGAACACAGTGGAAGTCAGCGCAATCGCCGCCAGATCATCCATGGATTTCCTCATGCGCCTCAATATCACCCCCCGGAACAGGCATTCCTCAATAAAAGGGGCAATGATCGAAATAATCACAAAGGCCATTGCCGGAGCCACTCCCCGCACAGGTGCGGAGGAGGCTTCCATGTAGCTTGACACCATACTGTCGCTTAACGGGAGCAGATTAATAAATCCCCCTACAAAACAGTTCAGGCCGATTCCCAGCAATACCGCCCAGCCAAGAGGCTTCCAGCTTTGAGGAAATGGAAGAAATCTGCTCTCCTCAAAGAAATTAATCTGCTTCTTCTTTTCCCGTTTCCAAATCATATAGAGCAAAAAGCTTCCGCTCAGCATCTGAACAAAGCAGGCATCCGCGTGATATCCGCTCAACAGCGCATTCAAAATCCCATAGGACAAAATATAACACAGCAGTATAAAAAACATACTGCCAATCGCTTTTGTACGCTCATCAATCATATAACTTTCTCCCCTCCGCGGACTCGACTCGCAGTAACGCCGTATTGTAGTATTACAGATTCTGTCTTTCACTTCAACAGAACCACCGAAATCTATCTTTGAATCACCGAAATCTATTCTTGTACTTTTTCTGATACAGGCATTACCATCAAAACCGAGGCTTTGTAAATATCCTCTTTAAATTCAAAGCGCACTGACCCATGATACTTTTGAGCCACGGCTTTCACCGATGACTGTCCAATTCCAAGGCCGGTGCTGCTTTTATATTCCGCATCTCCCGGCCCGGTAGAATTATCAATCGTAAGAATCAGCTTCCCCTGTTCCATTCCGCATCTTGCAGTTATGTACCGTTTTCCCGCTGTCTGACGGGAAATCCCCTGAGCTGCGTTTTCAAAAAGATTTCCAAAGACGATGACCAGATCTGTATCACGAAATCCCGCGCCGACCGGTACGTCCAGTTTGATATCCAGTTCTGCCCCTGCCTCCTTAGCCTGCTGCAAATAGTACCGGACTACCACATCTACCGCATGGTTTGCGCACTGGGGCTGGTCAAATTCGACCGGCAGACTTCTTCTGTATTCTGCCAGATATTCTAAAAGGCCCTCCATATCACTGTTTTCCAAAAAAGCGGACATGGCCGCCAGATGATGGCGCAGATCATGACGCGCCGCGCGTGCGCTTTCAATGTTTTGTGTAAGCTGTGCATAGCTCTGTCCCTGGACTGCAATCTGGCTTTCGATCGCCGCCACTTCCATTTCCAGCCGAATCCGCCGTACGGCATCCAATGCCAGACGAACATGCAGGAAATATGTGATCAGGCCCGACGCAGTAATCAGCAAAAAAATAGCAATCGCCTGGCTCTGCGGAATTGCGGGATTAACCCCTACATCGTTAAATATTACAGTAATCACAAAGATCAGCACCGGAGGGATACAGAGCAATCGAAAATCCCGATCCTTCAATTCCTCCACCGCTTCCCGCAGCTGGTGGGAAAAGAAATACCAGAGAAATGGGTATACCGCCATGGTTAGAAAAAAAATGGCGAGTATATAGGCCGGAGTTGCATGAAGAGAAATCCGCATATCTTTGAAAAAAGGTTTGAGCATAATTGCAGCGATATAGTTAATCGCAGTGGAAATCGCCTGTGCAATCAGGAACACATACAAAAGCTTTGCAAACTCTACGTGGAATCCCCACACAAACAGCCCGATCAAAATAATATAAAGCGCACAAAAAACAAGACTTCCATGAGTCTTAAAGTTGTCATAACGAAACTGAAGATAGAAATTACAAACAAAAAAAAGCATGCTGATCCCCGTGATCACCGCCGCTATTTTACTGCGGCTGATGCGTCGGTGCGCATAAAAAGGAACGCAGCAGATCACATACCAGGGCGTTGTACAAACCAGCCTTCCCACCGCCAGCAACAAAGCTTCTTTCATTTCACCGCCTCCTCATTTTTTCAAACATATAGTCTTCATATGCAATACGAAAACGCCCCCGCTCTGCCTGCCGGACAGGAATAACTGCTCCGTCCGACATATAAAATCTGCCATTTTCCATCCTGGACACATAATCCATATTGATAATAAAACTGCGATGACATCGCAGGAAACGGGAATCTTCAAGCATGCACTCCAGTGCATTGAGCTGCAGATAGGTTCGAAAAGCTCCCGATTTCAGATGCAGTTCACATACCTTGTCTTTCGATTCCACCCAGATAAAATCAGGAAGCATAATCCGGCGGTTTTCCCGGTCGATTGTCAGTTCAATATACCGTTCCATCTCGCCAACCTGTTTTAAGCACCGTTTAAAAGCCTCGCTGATATCTTCTCTTTTCAATGGTTTCACCAGATAATGGACAGCTCCCACTGCAAATCCAGCCGCATAATAATCCTGGCTGAAGGTAGTAAATACGATGGCCGCATCAGAATCCTTCGCACGCAGTGTCTCTGCCACTGATACGCCGCTGACTCCCGGCATAAAAATATCAAGAAAATAAATTTCAAATGTCATATGCTTCATCGCTTCCAAAAGCGCTTCACCGCTCTCGTAAGTCTGCACATTTGCGTACAGTCTGCGACATCTGAGTTCTTCTTTAAGACTGCCCAACAAGAAATTACGGATGTTTTCCTCATCTTCACAAACTGCTATATTCATTTCAATGTCCTCCATTAACCGTTCATTAAACGAAAGCACGAAAGATATTTCCATCACAAATCAGATCACTTACGCACCTTCCTGTAAATTTTATCATGGTGTTTTTTTCTTGTCAATTTCATTAATTATTAGTATATTTTTCATAATAAACAGTATATTTTTTCGACTTTTTTTCTGAATATGACGTCATTTCCTTGTAAACGCGCTTGTAAACGCCATAGGAATCTGATATACTGATTTTACGAGATTGAGGAGGAAAACAAATGGGAAAGTCCAGTATTTCAGAATCAGAGATTATCCAAATGACCCGGGATAATGTTCGAAGCTTCTATAACCGAAATCCGGAGATTACAACAGCTCCCATGGCGAAAGATTTTATGTGGATAGGATCGAACGATTTCCAATGGTGCGAAGGTCTGGAATCTTTTTTACAAGTGACAAAAAAAGAATATGAAGAGCCTCCTGTGTATCTGTCTGACGAGGAGTACCATCTGCTGTTTCACGAACGAAATGTATGGGTATTATACGGACGCTACCAGGTAACTGCAATTCTCGAGGACGGTTCCGTTATGCATGCTCATGTACGAGGCACCTACGTTTGGAAACGAATCAACGGAGTGATCACTCTGGCCCATGTCCACGGCTCACATGCGCAGGATATCCCCTTAAACCAGCTTGTACCTTCAGCAAAACCTTTGACCAGTGATTCCGATTATTTTGAATTTATGAAACGTCTGGATTCCCTTAAGACAAATGGACCAAAACTGGATTTTCGCGATCGAGAAAAAAGGCACCGTTACCTGCATCCATCCGAGATCATATATATGCAGGCCGCGCTTCAGTGGACCACTGTCTACACGACAAATGGCAGTTTTCAGGCATACGGGCTGTTGGCGGCGCATGAACAGGCTGTACCGGAAGACTTTCAGCGGATTCACAAAAGCTTCCTCGTGAATACCGGATATATCCGTTCCCTTTGCCGCTATGAGGCAACCTTACTAAATGGTCAGGTTCTTCCTGTCAGCAAGGAACGTTACATGAGTCTTAAAAGATTTTTAGAAAAAAGGCCCTAGTCTCTTTCCATATTTTTGCAGAATCTGCGAATATTCTTCTGTCTGTTTGCTTTTTATTTTATATTTTTACCCTTTAATTTTTATATTTGACACAAATAAAATAGTATGCTAGGATATAAACAACTTGTGCGATAAAAATCATACAGACAAAAGAGGAGAAGTATACCATGCCAGAATATTTATCAATATGGAAAAACTTTGCGAATTTTAAGGGACGCACTTCAAGACGCGGATATTGGCTGGCAATCGCGTTTCACATCATCGTTACAATCGTATTGACGCTGTTGAGTAATTTCACGTTAATTTTCGCTGTATTAACGGGCATTTATGTATTCGCGTCTATCATACCGCTCTTCGCTCTTGAAATTCGCCGCCTTCACGATATCAACCGCTGCGGCTGGTGGGTCTTTCTTCCCATGATTCCACTTGTGGGAGGGATTATTTTACTCGTCTGGTTCTGTAAAAGCAGTGTTGATGAAGGAAATATTTACGGATCCATGCAGGTGTAAAGAACATATATACCTCAATTAAGAATGGAGCGAAAACTATAAACAGTTTTTCACTCCCTTCTTATTATATATAAATTTATAAATTATAAAACTTAATTCCAGAACAAAAAACACCCCGCCCGCCGCACTCATTGCAGCGAACAGGATGTTAAAAAGGGGAGGATAAGTATTTCTTTTTTCTTTCGTTGATATTGTTATCTTTCCCATTTCGAAGCCGTTTATTCATTCTATTTCAATTTAAATAAAAAAATTGATCATTTCACCGGCGCATTCATCCAGATCAGGATACAAAAAGTTATCACAGTACCGAAAAGCATAACCGCGCAGAGTCCCCTGCTTAAAATGTTGATCACTTTTCTTCCTTTTGAGCACACCACCGCATCAGGAGTAATCAGTCTGAACATACAGCAGCCCAGTAACGTCCCCCATGTGTTGTGAAAGACATCATCGAGTTCACACAATCCCAATTTCAGAAAAAGCTGAGTCGCTTCGATCGAAACGGACAGCAGACAGCCGGCAAGAGCCGTGAGGACACAGGACCGGAACGGCTTTCCGTTAAGCGGAAGCAGGAATCCCAGCGGAATAAAAAGAGCAATATTTCCAACAATATAGAACCAGTGGATTCCGGAATGGTATTTCCACGCATACCGGATCGTCCAGAAAAGTTCCAGATTGATTTTTGGCTCTGCCGTCTCTTTTCTGGCCAGTAAGGTGGCCGAAAAAATCGTAAAAAGCCAGAAAAGAAGCATTTCTCTTTTTAAGACCGCTGCCGCTCTTTTTCTCCCCCATACAATCGCAGTTAAAACAATGCTTCCAGCCATCGCCAGAAGCAGACTCGCCACAATGATTTTTGCATCGGTAAATGTATAGGGATTCCAGATGCTGTCCCATGAGATAAGCTTTGTAATGCTGTTAAACATAGTTTTAAAGTCTCCTGTTCTCCGGCAGAAATAATCTGATAAATACCGGGTAAAGATAGCTGGCACCGAATGTCCCCAGTTTCTTCGGCCCCGATACACTCCCTTCCGCATCCATCAGCTCCAATGCCTTATGAAATGCAATCATCACCGTTGCCTTCGTAATGGACTTTTCTTTCCGGCTGATGAACATCTCACCGCTGTTTGATCCGTCCCTGCGTTTTTTTATTATGTAAGAAAACTTAAGTCCCTTGCTGGTACAGAATGGATACCCTTCAAACTGAATGATGGTATTCCACAGCAATTCATCCACCTCAGGCTCCTGCAGATGAATTGCCGTCCGCAGTCTTTCACATGCATGGTTCCGCTCCTGATACCGCCTGATCCGCTCAGACGCCGCTGATCCTTCTTCCATCTTATATACCGTCTTGCTGTAAGGCAGATATCCATGAACAGAGGCGCGGCTCAGTCCGGTCAGTTCCATGATCTCCTCTATATTCTTCCCTTCAATATAAAGATCATTCACTTTCCGGCTTATGGGGGTGCTGTAAATTTCTCTCTGATAATGGTAACCGGCCGTAATCAGCAGTTTTCTTACCTTCAGCGGTGTCATGCCAAATTCTTCCGCTATTAAATTTAAGTTTGCATGTTCTTTCCTCTTCTCAGCCGCACAGCTGTCGCTGCCAAAGTCATCGTCTGCCGGATTCTCGTAGGCTTCTGCAACCGCCTCCATGATGTCCTGCATGGTGATATTCGCATGTAAACCAGGCATCTTTTCAGGACAGCCTGGCCTTGAGGATTGAGTTAAGGGATCAGTTACCGGACAAGAGAGATTTTTCGCCATTGTTATCACCGCCAGATTCGTTGAATTTTTATGTTTTTTCAATATAATCCAATTTATTATACAGCATAAACAGTTGCTTGAACAGTTTTTTCATATAAGATCTTCTGGGGGACGCTCCTCTTCCTCCTCGTCGCCGTATATTTTGTAGTCACACCGCCCCGCTCTCTTGACATCATACAAGGCGATATCCGCATTCCGGTAGAGTTCTTTGAAAGTCGTCCCATTACGCGGATAGAAAACAACGCCAAGACTGCAGGACACCTCGCCTTTCTCCGGATACTCCCGCTTCAGAAGACTGCAGAGCTCTGCAATTCTGGGAATAATATCCTGTTCGGATTTTATATCATTTAAGAAGACCATGAATTCATCGCCGCCAATCCGGCCGCAACTGTCATTCTTTCTCAAAAACCGTTTCAATATCTGTGCCGTTTCCCTGATCACATAATCGCCAAACTGATGTCCATAGCTGTCATTATGCAGTTTAAACTGATCGATATCCAGCATAATCAGCGCATGGCGCATGTCAGGACTGCTCTTCTCCAGAATTTCTGTTACCCTGGTCATAAAGGTGTCCCGGTTCAGGATATCTGTCATTCCGTCGCATTCCATCTTATGCTGCAGTCTTAGGCTCTCCGTTTTCTCCTCATCAATATTCAGCGTCATCATAAACAGCCTGACATCATTGTTATAAGGATCCCCAATCAGCTGAATCGTTGCACGGACCCAGTACAGACTCCCATCTTCTCTTTTTCTGAGATAATCAATCGTTCCATCCGTCTGTCCGCTGTAATAACGCATCAGCATCCTGTCTCTGTTAAAAAAATGGTAGAACCGGGCCCGGTCTCCTTCATAGACAAAGCGTTCTGCAATATAGCAGACAGTCTCTGTATATTTATTCAACAGTTTGAGATATACTGGCGGATCATCTCCCGCCTCCACAACGTCTTTCGTCAGATTATACTCATAATATCCGATTGTCTTGCCTTCCTGTGATTTAAAATACTGGCTCCACTTCTGATAAGTCAGTTCCTTCTCCCGCTGCTCCGTTATATTTTCACAGGATATCACCGCGCGGCACGGTTTCCCTTCACGATCGTAAATAACTGCGGATTTTGCTGAATACCAGCCGAAGGTTCCATCTTTTTTTCTTTTCTTGACTACCGCATATCCTCTCGGATCTCCATCGATCATCGATTCGTAAAAATCAATATACTCCTGTCTGCTCTCCTCTGCAATAACCCCCGACTCCACGATACTGTATGGCGCATAACCGGCTACAGGAGGAAGACCAAATTCTTCCGCGGCTGATTCCGGCTGAAAAAGCCTTTTATTTTCAATATCATAAATGTACAATTGCTTATTCGTAAGTTCAAAGGCAATCCGGTTCTCCTCCATGCTCATGCGGATCTCCTCTTCCATCCGCTTCCGGTCGCCAATATCCATCAGAGAACAGAGTATATACTCAGGCGTATCCGGATTATAGGTGCACTGGACCAGCAGCCATAAAACTTTTCCAGTACGGTGCTTTCCCCGGAATTCCATCTGAAATTTGGTTGTTCCGGCACCTGCATAATCCAGTACCTTCCGATGGATCTCCGGATACTCCTCTTCCGGCAGTATAAACCTGACATTTATAAATCCCTGTTCTTCCGCATTTTGCGGAGTATATCCATAAATATCATAATAAAACCGATTTGCATATAAGATTGTCAGATCATCATCCAGCGCCACCTGACAAATGCCGCATGGCACCAGATCCAGTATGTTTTTATAGCGCTCCAATATAGATCCTTCCATTTATCTGCTTCCTTCCTGTATATCGCCTGGATTCTGAACCGGAATCAAACACCTTCCGGTTGTTCCATATTACCCCTCCTCCGGAAAAAAGTCAATAAACCCGGCAATCGGACGGCGGCGGTAATTCCTCCGCCTCACCTCCAAAATAATAAATGCGGAAAGCATGCCTAACCGCCCAGGTTAGAGCTTTCCGCATAAAAAGAGGAAAATAAGTATATTTAAGAGTTCCAGACTCCATCAGGTCCTATTTTATAACCGTCAATGTCTGTATCAGCGGCCATCAAACCATCCGCATAGAAGTAGTACCACCTGCCTCCTAACTCTTTCCATCCGACGACAGGTCTGCCGTTTTCATAATAGAACCACTGACCGGAATCGTTTGCGGCCCATCCCTGCGCCGATGCCGGGTCAATGACAATTTTTACAAACCGGTGCAGCACGGCTGCCGCCTCAGCTCGGGTGGCATCTGCCTGCGGATCAAACCGGTTTCCCGCTCTGCCTTTGACGATACCGGCCTTCTGCAGAGCTTTAACTTCTTTTGCGGCCCACGCGCTGATGGTATCACTGTCGGCAAATGCAGTCTCGTCAAGTACTGCCGGGATCGTAATTCCCATCTGTCCGGCATAGTTTGCCATCATAGACGCCATCTGCTCCCGCGTTACCGGTGCTTCCGGGCTGAACAGGCCATCTCCCGTCCCTATCACAATATTATTCTGTACAGCCCATTCGATGTACGGGGCATAGTAAGTATCGGATTTTACGTCAGTGAAGCTTCGTGTTTCAAAAGCTCCGGGATCGACGCCCGCCAGACGTCCCAATGCAGTAACGAACAGGCCACGCGTTATGACCCCATCGGGTAAGAACCGATTGCTTTCCGTTCCTGTAAGCAAACCACGCGCCGTTGTAAATTCTATATCCACTTTCGCCCAGTGGTCTGCTGTATCGGGAAACACCGGGGCAGACGTTTTGCAGGCCACACCATAGACAGAGAAGTGGGGAACGTCAGCCAGTACCATCCCTCTGTCATAGCCGGACTTATCCAGCCATATCACAGCTCCGGAATCGTCCACGCATACCATGAACAGACTGCCTGTAATTTCCGTTTCCTCCGGCATATAATTCAGAGTAATGGAAGCTGAGTCTGCAGGGAACTTCACCTTTACCGTTTCGTTCTCTACCCTGCCGTCCTTACAGGTGATCGTAAAGTCATACGCCGGACGGGCGCCGATCAGTGCCGCCGCATCAGAGAACGCGTTTAAATCTGCAGGGCTGGCTGAAAAAGTGATACCGTCCACGGTTGCGGGTACCGATGCGAAAACAGCTTTCAATGCAGCCGCATGAAAGGTCATACCGGCTTTATCACAGGAGAGTGTCAGGCTCCTTCCGGAATCTGCCAGCTGCTTTAAATCAGCGAGTGAAATAGTCTCGTTGATTCTATCTCCTGAAACCTTATAGCTGTCTCTTAGTGCACTCGTTTGAGCGGTGCTGTCTCCACCTCCGGAATCAGAGCTTCCGAAACTGCGCGTTACCGTTTTAAATCTGTGATCGGTATTGGCCTCCATTTCGTTGCCCGCATTGTCTTTAAAGCCGGAAATATGGATCGTATAGTCTGTATTGTAAGCAAGCCCTGAATAGCCAATGGCAAAAACCGTACCACCTGCACTCCATGATCCCAATACATCTACCGTCCCGCTGCCACCGGAAAGAGCCACACTGCCCTCTGTGATATCCATTTCCTCACTGAACGTAATCTCAATCTTACCATTTACAGCTGCATCACTGCCTGTTGGACTGACCAACGATACGGTGGGCTTTGTAGTATCAGGTTCTAATGTCACTTCGATATAAAAGGTTTGCGCGTAATCGCGCCCATTTGCCAGACCATTTTTAATAACCGCTTTTACAGCGGCTGTACCTGCCGCCGATGCCTTAAATGTATTGCCTGTGACAGCTGCTCCCGTACTGCCCGCATCATCTACGCTCCATTCGATGGCCGTATTCGTCGCAGTGTCTGGTATAACTGCGGCCTCAAGGCTTAAATCGGCGCCTGTATGAACTGTGGCGGCATTTATCATGGAAATTCCGGTAACGGGGACAAAGGTCTTAGTCAGGGTCAGGTTCCTGCCGTTCACATTTGTGTCAGACACCGTAATGTTATCAATCACCTTATTCTCATACCCGGTACAGCTTACCTCGATTATATAGGTTCCCGGTATGACATCAGGAATCATGTATGCGCCATTGCTGTCCGCCGTTACCGCGCGGCCAACATCGACATTCCCCTGCTTTAACTGAAGCGTGGCTGGAATGCCTGCGTCTGTATCACTTCCTTTGACAGTACCGCTTATCGTATATACAGCTCCCACATATGAAAACGCCGCTTCTGCAGTCACATTATCATTCAGTGAAAGGCTGACCGGGTTTGTGTCTGACGGGACACCGAGCGGCAGAACCGGCCAGTTTTCAAAGCCATAGTCGGTATCAGGTTCAGCCGTTAATTCTACCTCGTTGCTGCCAAGCTCATATGCTGTTGTCCATACCGTGCCATTCGCCGTTTGCCTGACAGTCAGGGTATGGTCATCCTTTGTCTTAAAGAAAGTAAACGGATTATTATAACAGTACAGAGTCTTTAAGCTGGACTTGCCGGACACATCCAGCTCCGTCAATTGATTTTCGGAGCAGTCTAAGTGGGTCAGATCCTTCAGACCGCTTACATCCAGAGTTCCCTTCAGATGATTATGATAGCAGTCCAGATAGGTTATATTCGTCAGCTTCTCCAGGCCTGTCAGCGCTTCCAGCCTGTTTACATCGCAGTTCAGTTTGGTCAGAGCGGTTAAGTCTTTCAGCCCTTTCAGTTCTGTAAGACTGTTCATACTGCAGTACAGTTCATTTAGATCCTTCAGGCCAGACACATCCAGTATCTCCAGCTGGTTTGCGTAGCACTCCAGTCTGGTCAGAGCCGTCAGTTCAGATACCGCCAGCCTACCGGACAATGACCTGTTGTTGAGTTTCAGTTCTGTAATTCGTTTCGGATTACTCGTGTCCCACGTCACCAAATTTGCTGTTTGCCAGCTTGTCAGGTCATTTTCGTCCATACTGCTGATGTTCTTTAAGCTGGGATGTGCTTCAAGAATCTCCTGGAAAGCTTTTATATCGCTAAGGTTATGCGTATTTTCAAAAACAGCTTCTGCTGACAAGCTCTGATTCAGTGGAATACTAACGGATGTGCCTGAACTTAATGTACCCGGGGATACGATCCATTCTTTGAAACCATATCCGAGCACAGGTGTCGCCGATAACTTCAGCTCGCTGTTGTTTAAATCAAATGAATCCGCCTTTACTGTACCTCCATTCGTTTGGTTAATAGTCATGGTAAATCCATTCACTGCTCTAAATGACTTCAGTGGATTATTATTGAACATCAGAAACATCAGGTCGTTCTTCTCATACAGATCCAGTTCTGTCAGTTCATTATGGGTACAGAACAGCAATTGCAGGTTGCCCTGGGCAGACAAATCCAATTCCGTCAACTCGTTTTTGGAGCAGTCCAGGGTATCCAGTTTTGAAAGACCGGATAGTTCCAGCTCCGTCAACCTGTTATTGGCGCAGGATAAACCTGTCAGCCTGGAAAGGGCAGGCAGATCCAGCTCCGTCAGTTGATTGTTGGTGCAGGTTATATTTACCAGGTAGTCCGAACCGGATACTTTCAATTCTGTCAGCTGGTTATCGTTACAGGACACATGCCACAGACCTGGCAGGTTAGACAAGTCCAGCTTCTCCAGCTCGTTATAGCCGCAAAGCAGACTTCCCAGTTTGGACAGACCGGATACATTCAGCGCCGTCAGCGTATTGTAGGAGCATTCCAATGTAGTCAGAGCCTCCAGATCAGATACGTCCAGTTCCCCGTGCAAGCCCTCATTAGATAAATACAATTCGACAATTCTTTTTGAAGGACTGTCATCCCATACGACGTTCTTCCCCCAGTCTGTAGGAGCATTCTCTGTCCATGCAAGACCATTTTTTTCAATTATTTTGTTAATAACCGCCACATCACCGGCATTGTAATCGTCAAGATTTAACAAAGCAACATTTTCCACACCAATCTGCACGAAAATTTCCGGCAAACTCACCCCCTTTGCGCAGGTATAACCGGCCGGAAGAATGGGTGTAAAGACGTAACGGCCCCCAGCAGATTCATCCCAAGTGCTGCCGGACTCCCACTTCACGCTCTGAATGATGGCAGTCTCCGGGTTAGATTCATCCACGGTATAACCGGACGCGCCAAGCATGGAAGGCAATTTTAAATCAGCCATCCGGGTACCAACAGGAACCGTCTGAAACTGCACCTTCTCATCCAGCTCGTCAAAATCTGTGATGGTAAATACAGCCGTTTCCTCCGGCTGTTCGGGGTTCAATCCAGGTTCCTTCCCACATTCTTCACAGACATAGCCGCAGGCCTGGCTCTCCACGCTCTCCCTGTAACCGCAATTGTCGTCATGTTCTCCGCGTTTATGGGGACAATCCAGCGGATAACAGTCCTGCGTGTGTTCATGTACGGCATCACTGTCTGTCGCCAATTCCATGTCCTCATCTTCATAGCCGCAGTTCACCTCGTTCGAGTAACAATCGTTCGTATGAACGTGTTCACAGGGGTGCCCTGCCTCAGCCGCCCTATAACCGCACTCTGCTGTATGCTTTTGGTGGTGTTCGCACAAACCTTCGATGTCCGGTGATATCCCCTTTGCGTAAACTGCCGTCCCCAGTTGTCCCGCCAGCAGGGCGGCGCACAGAATCAGCGAAAGGCCTCGTGCATGTTTCCTGTTTTTCATTCTTTTCCCTCCTTATATTTTCATTATATAGTTACATCTGCCCTCAGCTCCCCTCCTTTCCCAAGATGAACGAATCTGTTCATATCCCCTTAAACGACGAAATGCGAACGGCCGAAGCCATTCGCAATTTCTGATTTTATTATATCAAGCCGCGGGGCGGTTGTCAAAATTAATTTTGGAAATGATCCTGAAGTAATAATGAACAAGGTTGTATTTTCCAGATGGTATCCTACTATTTTACTTACTGACAGAAATTAGCCAATCATATATTTCATATTGCCCGGAATTCATACAGGAAGCTACCCGCTTTGTTGCATCCCCATGGTTTGCTCCATGCTGTATATCCAGCCACGCCTGACCACCAGCAGCATTAATCGCATGAACTGCCGATTCGGCCATATTTAAAGCAATTTCATGATCCTCAACAAAAAGCCACACAGGAACTGTTTTTAGCTGTTCTCCCCAGTTATCTTCCCATTTTGCAATCGGGCATTGGTAATGGAATGGAACAACGCCTGCCATGCAGGAAAAGGTATCCGGATGAGAGGAAACAATCTGGATTGCAGCATCTGCCCCCATACTAGCTCCTATAATACTGATTTTATTACGATCGATCTTATAAGTATCTGCTACAGATTCAATCAATTCCATAATAGACGGTTCGATACCTGGCCACATACCTTTCCAGCCATGATCCAATTCCGGCGGTAGATAAGGAGCCAGAATATAAGCTGAGGATCCCCGCTTTCCTCCTTCCCGCAAGGCAGCAAAATATTTTTCATTTTTTAAATCATCTATGTTATCCCCAAGTCCATGCCCATGTAAATATACAATTAACGGCATATTTTCAGTTGCATTTTCTGGTGAGAAAATGTAATATTGAAACTCATCCATCTGACTTGTTTTCATTGATCGCTTATTAAGACTGGAATATGCGGACACGATTTGTTTCTCTTCTTTCGTCTTTACGACTCCATTATCAACCCATGCTCCCTGTTCATTTACTGTAAATCCATCAGGAGTTGTAGTTCCTGTAAGCATTTTCCCTTCATCATCGATATAGTAACATTCACTGACACCATCGTTATTGCCGTCGATCCATTGCCATCCTGCCGCATACGCCGGAATGGCTGCGAACCCCATCAGGATTCCGGTTATAAGTAACGTACTTTTCCATCTTCTCATAAATAATCCCTCTCTGCCTTATTATTTTATTGATTATCTACAATTAAAGGTGCTGATCAAATATCGCATCAGCACCTTCTTTTCTTTTAAACCAGATCCCCTAGAGAAGAAATTCCCAATGCACAAGTCCAGCATTCTTATTTGTCTTTGCAAGATAAAGCGCCTGATCCGCCTTGTTCAATAGAACCCCGTAGGAATTATTTCCCTTTGAAGTAAACGTAACCCCCACACTAATGGAGACCGGTTCATGCATTTGCAGTAACTTTTGCCTTTCTCCCCAGTCTGTATTCAGCATTGTGAAGAAACCTTCCATCTCCCCTTTATGGTTCATACCAGGTAAAAACAGAGTAAATTCATCTCCGCCAACACGACCAGCTAAGGCATTCGGTGTAATTACCGACTTCAGGCTTTCTGAAAATGAAATCAACGTCTTATCTCCGGCAGGATGACCGTATTGATCATTAATATTTTTAAACATATCTATATCTATCATTAAAAATGCACCGCTATCCCCAGCTGTCAGAAAGCGCTCACAGGTTTCTTTAAAATACAGCCGGTTTAATAATCCAGTCAGAGAATCGTGTCTCAGATTATACACAATTTGTGTATAGGTCTGTTCCACCATATGATGGGGAAAAAATTCATCACTCGCCTGATTTGGATCGGCTACAGACTGATGAATATGTACTATTTTCCAGCCACATTCCGCTTTTTCCAGCACAATTGTGAATCGAAAACACATATCATACAGGATCCCTTCATCGGCATCTTCTCTTACAGCCAGTTCTCCCATCACGAGAGAATGGGAATCAGAAAGTTCAGTTGTCTGATACCACTGATCCCGGATGATAAAACGCCCTGTCCATTCTTGACTCTCCTCTTCTATCTTAGCAATAAATTCCTGTAAATTTCTTTCAACTTCATGAGCACCCGTTCCTATAATGCTGATTTTATCGGAGATAAAATCGCTTATAAGATCATACCTGCGTTCCTCTAAATAACTTTTCCAAATAAAACGGCAAAAATCATTTGCACTTATATTCTTTTCCATGCTGCATTTACCTGTTCTTTCAAGTCTCAGATTAATCAAACATTTATACAATTATTACTGTCTTTACAAATTACAGTCCCTGTTCTCTTAACTATTACATTTTATATCATAATACCGCCTCGCCATTTCGCAACAAACTGCATTTTCGACTGTAGTCATGTCAGCCTCGGAACACGAAAAAGATGTTTTGCACAGCATCAGCATTTTCATTATTTGAAATCCTCTGTTCCCGGTTTCTTTCATCACCTGTAATTCTTTATATGCTTCGCATAATTCAGAATCATTTTTCTGCTGCACGAATTCTTCCAGATTCATAGTATACCCCTTTCTCGCCCATCTCGCCTTTTATCTGCTTTATTCTTTCACCCGACATTATACAGACCCATTCAAATGCCACACCTTCGTCCAATAAAGCCTCCGCATAGCTATTATACCATACGCGGTGACCATTTTCACTATCATAAATATATTCATAAATACGCGCTGATATAAGAATGTGCATATCAAATGCCTGTATTATAGAAGGGACGGGTATCATTGCGATCATTGGGGGGTACTTAAAGAACTTATGCTATAACGAAGTTAGAGAGGTAAACCTTCTTTAGTAATGACAATACAAGCTATGCCCATCAAATTCTGCTTCATAATCAACATTCATCTGATCTACTTCCTCGTCCAATTTCTTACCTCCCTGCGCTTCCTCTAATAATTACTAAATTTAGATTAAATATAGCTTTATTATAATCCGAAGCATTAGGAAAAATAGCTGACATCCTGATTATTTTTGCCGTTTATTCGTTTTAATTACCTTTTTAATTTATTTTTCGTCACATTATTGACTTATCATGGGTTTTATGTGTATGATTAAAGCATAGAAACAGGAGGAATACATATATGAAACAGGATTTAGCAGCCTTAGAAGAGGAAAATAAAAAACTAAGTAAACTGGCCAACCACGACTGGTTAACCAGCATTTATAACCGTGGTGCTACAGAGACTAAGATCAATCAGCTGCTGTCTGAAAAAAAGACAGGTGTCCTTTTCGTACTGGACATGGATCACTTTAAACAGATCAACGACCGATATGGTCATATTGCCGGTGATTGTGTTCTCCAGGAGGTCGTCAGAATCCTGAACCTCATGACCTTCAAACAGGATATTTTAGGCCGGATAGGCGGAGATGAATTCGTGATCTATATGCCGCTCGAACAGAATCAGAATTTTATCGATGAACGGTGCTATCAGATCCGAATCCGCCTTTTGGGTATCCAAATGACTAATCCGCTTATCAATGGTATCTCCGCCACTGTGTGTGGAAGTCTGTATCAGCCCGGGGATGATTATAAAAGTCTGTTTGACCGCGCTGATCAGCTTCTTTTAGCGGAGAAACGGAAAAAAGACAGGAAACCGGTTGTGGCGGCGGCCGAGCAGCGCCGTTCTGCCGCCAGAAAAAGCATCGATATCGATATGGCACTGATTCGCTCCGAATTGTCAGAGCAGGAGCTTATTTCCGGCGCATACTGCCAGGATTATGAGACCTTCAAAAGAATATACCGCTTTGTAGAACGCAGACTACGCCGAAGCAGTGAGAGCGTCTACATTATTCTCTTTACTTTGACTGATAAAAATGGTGATTTACCAAAGCTGCTAACCCGTGAGAAGCAGATAGATACCTTAAAATCTGTAATTCAGCATTCGCTTCGTCTCGGCGACGTTTTCACCCAGTACAGCAGCTGTCAATATCTCATTATGGTTTCTGACGTGAACAGTCAAAATGTGGAACTGATTGCCCAGAGAATCTCCGAATCTTTTTTTTCAGCGATGACTGAGATTGAAGATAAGCTTCTGCTGCATCACTGCTTCCCGCTGAAACCAGCAGGAACTTCTTAACGCCATAAAAAATAAAAACTCCGAAAGCAAAGTTTAAAACCGTTTCCGGAGTTTTCTATTTCATTATTTATTTCTCGTTCCAATATAGCAATTTTAGAATTTCTATATAAGCAGGAGAAAATTGGATGAAAAACTATAATTTTGAACGGATCGTCGATTTGCGTAAGGACTGCAATTTAAATCAAAAAGAAATGGGAGAGATTCTTGGGGTGCCGCAAAGAACTTATGCTCATTACGAAGCTGGAGATGTTAATATTCCGATAGAAATTTTACACGAATTAGCAAAATTTCATAAAACATCGGTTGATTATCTAACCGGACTTACGGATACAAGAAAACCTTATCCTTTATCTCAAAAATATCATTTACTAACGAGTAAGAAATCTTAGATACCAAAAACACCTCCTAGAACAATGATCATTTTGCAAAGTATAGTAATTGTAAGAGGTACCAATATGATCAGTTACGAACCATTATGGAAAACTATGGATAAAAAGAATATTACAACCTACCAGATTATCAAGCAGGGCATTGATAAGAAGACGATTCATAATCTAAAAAATAATGCTAACATCACTATGCTCACTGCCGAAAAGCTATGTAAAATTCTTGATTGTCAAATAAATGAGATTGTTGAATTTGATAAAGTCACTCAATAAAGAGAAAGCTACAATACTTTTATTAATAGCAAAGATTGCAGCTTTCTCTTTATCGTCCGTCAGCAGAAATGAATCAGTCATTTATATCATGTTATCAACAGTGACTTTCTTTGACTACCATCATATCCAGTATTGTCGTCCATCTTACCGGTTTCTTCATTATCCAAGACTTTCGGCGTTCCTTCTTCGTCTGAAAAATCCAAAGCAACCTCAAATTCTGCAATATCTGATGTCTCCTGTTCATCAAATACCACTCCATTTTCCTGAAGATCTGCCTTATCTATATTTATATCTGTTTTATCTTGCTGATTGTTGTTTGTATCAGCAGATTCTTGTTCATGCTGTGCATTACTTGGAGAGGCTGTCTGGTTATCATCCTTATTTTCTACATTATCAGGCTGATTATCAACATAATTTAGATGAGAATTAACCACCGCTTCTGACAATATCATACAAAAATCAAGACCTTTAATTTCTCCCATACCTATAGAAAATGCCTGCACAATCGTGATACAACCTGGAGCAGATATTTGAAAAATATATTCCCCCGAATTGAGTAATTTACTTTCATAATATCCATTTTCATCTGTATAAATAGTATCTACTATTGTTCCACCATGGACTATTTCAACTTTTGCCCTATAAATTGGGATACTATCAACCATTCTTACTACATGTCCATAGAAGTTACAGCTTTCAAAATAAGTAGGTTTTAAACTAATGGACATGTTTGTTATCTGACCATCAATTATTTCAAACGTCGACTCATAGAGTTCGTATTCTTCAGACGACGCATAAATAGTATATTTGCCCGGTGGCAACTGTTTCCCCTTAAAAAATCCCATTTCATTTGTATAGACAGTTTCAACCAGAACATTATCCTGATCCACTATAGTAACAGTAATATTATTGATCGGATTCTGCGTAACTGAATCTATTATAGTTCCCTGATAAATGCGGTCTAAATGAGTTTCGCCACCTTGGCGGGTGCATTTTGGTACAATACCTGTTTCTTCAATATGTAAATTATCTATTAAAGCATTATCAACATTATAAATACTCTTCTCGTAATGATACAAGGGCAATATCTCGGGGCCGATATCTATAGATTCATCTAAAATCCAATAATCCTTTCCGTCCATACACAAAGCCAATGGATCTCTACTTAAAATTTCCGCTTTTCCAACAAATCCAATTCCTGCTTTTGTTTCATTGGCAGCCAATCGAATTTTCAAAAAACTAACTTCTGGTGCCAACACTATACATGCACTCATAGACCCTTCTAATTTAACACTCGATATACCGCCTTCAAGTGAAAACACAGGAGTGAATCCATCGGATTTAGTGTAACTGCCTCCAGTTACATTATACATCTTAAATCCAATTTCAATATTGCCATCTGAATCAAATGTAAGAGATACTTTACCACTAACAATAAATCCGTAAGGCAGTAAAACATTTATTTCGCCTAATGTTACTTCCAAATTCTTGCTCAGTGTTCCATTGTATTGTATAGTTCCGTCATAAGTATTATTGAAAACAAGACTAATCTCTTCGAGCCCTATACTTGTATCGTCTGTTACAATACGATAATCAACGCTTTCTGTTTTGAAAACACTTGACAGTGTTATACCTTCCCATTCTCCTTCAATTCTAAATGGCTCGAATAAATTTGTGGTTCCGCTGATAATTGATCTCGATCTATAGTTTTTAACAGGAGTTATAGTAACGCCTTCAGCTGGCGTAAACGAACCACTCACTGCTTGTGTTCCCTGGACATCAATAGATTTTATAACTTCTTCAAGTGCAGGTTCCTCATAATGAATGATTACGCCTTGCTCTGAATTTTCTATTGCTGTAACCCTTATAGCAATGTCATTTTCCGGGGAAGATTTATCCTTTAAGACATATACAGTTCCTTCTGTCCAGCCAGTAGTTAGGGCTGAATCAGATACAACTACCGTTTGGTTCTCCTCATCTAATACAAATTCTGTATTCTTTATTTCTAATCCTTCTATATATTCGATACCTTTATTTTCAGTTGATCCACTGGAACTTCCTCCTCCAGAGCTGCTTCCTCCTCCACTGCTATGACTTCCTCCGCCACCGCCACCTCCGCCTCTTGTTACGCCACCGGAAACTTTTCCACTCCCAGGCGTTGTGGCTGTTGTTATAATACCTTTCCCTTCAATAAATTGTACCACTCCATTTACTGTCCATCTTCCGTCTGCATTTACCTCATATCCGTCCGGAGTAATGCAATTTGCATACATTTTTCCATCTGCATCGAAGGAATAGCTGTAACCATCAATCCATGCCCATTGGTTGGATAATGCTCTTCCGTAATAGCCATCATGAGCAGTGTTTAAAAAGTACCATATTTGATTTTCGTGATACCATCCTGTTTGCAGCTTGCCATTTTCGTCAAAATGATACCGACCTGTTCCATCATTTATCCAGCCCGTCTGCTTTGTACCATTCTGCTCGTAGAACCAGTCTGAATTTTCCTGTTTCCAGCCTTCGGCATATGCAGTATTCTGCATTAACATAATAAAAATCAATATCCACGTCAATATGCCTTTGATTTTGCGCTTATTCACTGATTATCCCCCTCCTGAATCAATTAATTATTATATCTTATACAAAAAATCATATCAAATAGAGAAAAAATGATTGTAAGAAAGTTGTGCATTTGTCGGTGGAACTCCTTAACCACCACTTTTCAAGTGTTTTGGAGTGTGGGATAGCTACTCACACTCCATTTTAAAAATATATTGAGAGATTAGGATTTTCCAACAATAGTTGAATTTAGTCATGTCTTAATATTAGTTCCAGTTTGTTTCTTTTTTCTTATTTTATCTGCACAATTCCATTTACAATCCATTCCCCATTTGCATCAACTGTGTTTCCATCAATTACGCTGTTTCTGATCAATTTTCCACGTGTTCCATCCGAGTTTGGATTGAAATAATAGCATTTCTGTATACCATTCTGATCTGGAATCCAACACCACCCCGTAGTCATTTTTCCTCTCGTGCCATCTGAATTCTGATTTAAGTAGAACAGATCTTCACCATCCTGATGCCAGCCAGACACCATATAACCATTTGTGTCAAAATAAAACCAGTCGAATGCAGACTGTCCTAATGCCGGATTAGCATATGGATTCTCAATGGCTGCCCACCTGTTTGTATAAAGAATACCGTTAGAATCAGTAAATGTCCAGTTGAGATCGGCCAGCTGTGTCCAGGTTCCTTTTACTACATAGTCAGGAAGCGAAGACGTTCCTGTACCACCAGGACCTTTTCCAGAACCTCCTGTGGCAGAGCCTCCTCCTGAGGATGAGCCACCGCCTCCTGAGTGAGAACCTCCTCCTGAGGATGAACCGCCGCCTCCTAAGTGAGAACCTCCTCCTGAAGATGAACCGCCACCTCCTGAATGAGAACCTCCTCCTGAAGATGAACCGCCACCAGATCCGCTGGAACCGCCTTCGATCTCACCAGCATCTTCAGAGGGTTCATCTGAATCATCTAATTTAGGAATAAACTGTTGTTCTTTTATTGTAAGACCACACACACTGCACCAGATACCTTCTGTTAAACCAGTTGTGGTGGTAGTAGGCGCAACAGCTTCACTTATCACCAGCGTATGGTCTGCTAACGGAAGTTCTTCCATATCAGATATAATCGTATTACATACACTGCAATAACTCCAGTCACTCATTCCATGCGATATGCATGTCGATGGCCAGCCTTTCTCTGTCTGCACCGTATGACCATAAATATCACAGTATGATTCTTCGCTTGACAAAAATCTGGCTGTATAATGAACATCTTCCTGGGCAGGAAAAACATAAAACCTATCATAAGATACCAGTTTTCCAGCCTGATCGAACCAACCAATAAACTTCTCATCACTGTCACTGACCGTATATGCCCAGACAAAGTCTCCCTTAACATAATCATTTTTTCCTGACGAAGAAACTGTTTCTATATTAGTATCCAGTTGAACAGTCACATATTCAAACTCTTCAGAATCAATAATTTCATGCGGATTCATTACATCAGAAGAACCACTTATAAAAGTCGGATCTTTTTCATCAGCATTTACATTCATAACAAGCTGATCTTTAATCACCTGAAGATCAGAAAATTTATACAATACTTTATCCATACCAGTCTCGTCTGTAATAATCAACTTATAATCCATGGTTCCTGTATCATATCCTTTGATTTGTAACTGATATTCTGCAGTCACTGGATATAAAATTTCTTTTTTATCATCAGAGATAATTATGCTTAAATCATCTGCTTCTACAAAAATAATCTGGTCATTTATAATCTTACAGACAACATCTCCATTGGAATTGATAATATCAATATCTACTGGGCATTCGACTAAATGACGTACTTGGTTATTTGTATTAATAAGTGTATTGGAAAGTTTTACAAAAGTTGATTCTAGATTAACCTCTATTTTATCAATAAAATTTGTAAACATTTGAACTAATAAACCATTATTATAAATACTGTCAATACGTTTTCCCAAGTTATCAAAATCCCAATTCAATTCTTCATATGAATATTTCTTTACGGCATTTTCATATACCGACATTTTGTGTTGAGCAAACACATCGTTTTTTAACTTCAGGTTATACAGCCAATTATATATTGTTGGCGCTATATATATTGGTTTTATACAACTGGCCTGTCTTAAAGCACCGATAATATCAATAGATTTATTATCAAGTGTATTAAAAACACCTGATTGCCCATACTTTCCAAGATTATATCCAGGAATAAATGGAACTATATCTGCATAATTAACAAGATTAAAAATATTACTATTTTTGTCTAATTCTTCATCATCTTTAGCTATAACATTTAACGCAGCAAATGTATAGCAGTAGAGAAGCTCTATCGGTTTTCCTTTTCCATAGGTTGAGTTAATTTTTTCTGCAACTCTATTGGCTATACCGCCACCGCGACTGTGACCAGTAACTAATATTCTTATATCAGAATTAATGAAATTGGCTTTATCACGGTAACTTGCTAATTCCTGTAAATGATTGTCCATACAACGTTCTATATTTGCATGTTCTTTTCCACCAAAATACCATATATTTCCAATCCAATCATAATAACTTTGTAGAGTCGTAAAACTAACATCTGATCCCTGAATTGCAGATAATAAAATAGTTTTTACAGTACCATTATATATCACTTTTTTTGTAGCAAATACATATTCTTCTTGCCATATAGTTCCCTTCCCGCTGTATTGTATTTTTGAAAATCCTAAGGCTGTAAGATTTTTTTTAATTCTTTGTCTCAACTGATCCTTATTAACGCATTCCATCATATCGCTCATATAAGCGCTAAACAGAGCAAGGTCATCATTATAATCTGAGGAATTTCCAAAAAACATCCCCGTATTCCATTCACTATAGGCAACCTCTCCCTCACCTAATTCGAGAGTTATACGGTCAAGTGAAGAATACACATTAATTGACACAAATGTCTTACGTCCTTTATCAAGAACTTCTTGTTCAGTTTCAATTGTATACTGTATATTGGCTTCATTAAATCGAGGTATTATTTCCGTATACATGAAAGAAATTTCATCCCAAATTTCTCTGTTTTGAGAATGTGACGAAAAATGATAGGTCCGTTCATTCTCAATTGTATCCCTAGAAAAGCTAAATCCGTCAGGCAATGTTACCGTGACATTCACATTTTCAGGGAATTCTATCTTTGCATCCGTTTCTACCGTAAAATGAAGGAAACACTGGTCCTTATATGCAGAGGTTTCAGGATTTTCAACATCAATATTTTTACCATAATTGCAGTAAAAATTTCCCGCAGCATAATCTAATGCATCTATTTGAGAACTTAAATTTTCTTCTTCCGAATACAACGCAACATTCTCTATCGTGACCTCACCGGAAAAGTTATCATATGCTTCTTCGCTCAATTCAGGATACAGCAGTTCGTGTGCGGTCATGCCTGTATTTTCAAATGAATTCATGTGCCAGGCAAAAGCAGTGGAAGGACGACGCACATCTGCAAAAGTATATAGATCTTCATTTATCACAGTTTTGGAACCTATTAAAAAGTAATCGTCAGATAAATTCCTTGCATCTGCATCAACCGCTGCAGCATACCATTCACCATCTTCCATTTGAACATAATTCCACAAATGCTGCCGTAAGCTATCTTCATAATATTCTACGGTATTGCCTATGCAGTCTCCCGATTCTCCCCCCGCAATGATAAGGCTTGGAATATCATAATAATCACACAGCACTTTAAAAGCACGGGCATATCCATTGCAATTAGCTTTTTTCTTCACTATCGCGCCATATGCCGTGTTAATTAACCAGTCTTCTTTATCTGTACTATACGAAACATTACTGCAAAGATAATCATAAATCTTTTTGACTCGATTATAACGAGAATTCCCACTTACAGGAATAGATGGCAGCACCTCCATCAATTCATTATATCTGTCGATTACAAATGTTGGCCTTGTTGCCCCTCTAAAACTAAACGTGATATCAAGTCTGATCCTGCCTGAATATACTGTTTTTCCTTCTTTTTCTGTAGCAGAATCAGTATAATATGGTTCATTTTTAATCTTAAGAGAGGTTAAATCATATTCGGGATGATCCATGGAATACGCTTCTGATGCCATATATTCATATATTTCCAGTTCATGCTGAACATCTATGGCAAAGTCGCTGTATTCTTCATAATCAAGGTCATCAAAACTCACAGAAATAGATTTAGTCCAATCAAAAAAATAAGCAGGACCTCCTAAGGAAACTTCTTCAGCATATTCCAAATAACTTTCAATCATATGATATATCACAGCTTCCGAAGTCCGCAATTGGCTTCCGTAAAAAAGATCAATTTCGTCAGCTGTGTTTAGTACATCTTCTAAATAATAAACAGCATTAGAGAGTGTAGCTTTCGCATTTTTTCCTAATTGATCTATGGATAAAATTGATGCCGCAGGATTATTTGAATCTAAATTCTCATCTGACTTATCCCCATCTTTATCCGAATTTTTGTCAGCCTCTGCAGGTGTTGCCTCCGATGGGCTTGCACTGGTATAGCCTATACTGACTGTACTGAAATCATCATCTGTTTTCTGTAGTCCATTTGAAATCGCTGCCGTATCTGCAAATGCAGTGAGCTGAGGATTTACGTGCGGAATAATCAATGCAAGGCACAGCAACATTGCTAAATAGCGTTTAAATCGTTTCTTCATAGTTACGTCCCCCAATTTGCCAATTTTTCTGATTTATTTATAAATTCTCTACTTTCTATTTTTTCAAACTTTCCGCTGTATTTTGTTACACATTTCACTGTTCTACAAAGCATAAAACAAATCCAGTTTCTCAAATCTTTGCAGGTCCAAAAATTCAAAACTATTTACTGACGGAAAGCATCTAATCATAAATTTCATACAGCCTGAAATCCATATAAGAGACCACCTGTTTTGTCGCGGCTCAATGGCCTGTCCAAGCTGTAAATCTATCCATACACTGGTTTCCCTCCTTCGGCATATGCAGTATTCTGCATTAGCATAATAAAGATCAATATGCCCTTGATTTTGTGCTTATTCAATGATTATCCCCTCCTAAATCTATCAATTAATTATTATATCTTATAATAAATATAGCAATATTAGATAATACAGTCAAACGGATTTTAGTAAATATTCCCAAAATTATTAGGAATTAATTTTTGTAAAATCTATTGACTTTTTCTATAAATTTGTTCTAATCATTATCTATTAATACGCTTTCAGCAAAAATAAACCGATGTTCCCATACTATTATTAGATGGAACGTCGGTTTACCTTTTGTTTCTCTGCTATAATCCCTGTTTATTTTTCACAACTGATTTCATTACTCATATGAGCTATAAGTTTCGTTTTGTTATTAGTTTCTTTAACAAATGCAGCCCTCTTGATCACATCATTACCGAAACATTAGACTATCTACAGTGCTGTCTCGGCTTTCCAGTTCCCTTTAATCAGTTTGCCGCCACTTTTGCCCCTTTTTATAACATCAAAAAATGTGGGAAGCCGCAAAACATCAGGTTTTCCGGCTTCCCACACTAAAAAGGGGAGGATAAGTATTCACTCATCTTTGGTATACTCCTATTTTAAACAAAAAATGATTTTCTATACACTTCCCGAATCATTTATTTCCATTTTTATTTTTTCGTACCGTTTTTTATCCGTTTCTTCTAATTGTTTTAAAAGCCCCTCCAGGTAAATACGGTCAAGTTTGCGTTTTATCTTCCATTTCTGTCCATCCGGCTTCAGTGCCTTTTGCTCCAGTGCCGCCATCTCTTCCCGGCACTTAAAAATCCGGGCTTCCAGCCCCGTTATGCTCGGTCCTTTCATGATAGCCGGAAGGTCCAGCGTTCTCGTCAGAAATTCCTGCATGACGGTCTCCGCCATTTCATCATCCTGGAAAATCCGCCGGAAAAATTCCCGGCTCCCACGGTAAAAATCTTCCTGTTCCGACTCCCTCTCCCCTCCGCCAGTGACCAGAAAACCATGCTCAGAAGGAATCAGACACACAGCGCCTTCCCTGACCGTCTCCAAGGAATAAGCCGACTCCCCTGTTCCATGTTTTTCCATAATTTCACGGACAAGATCGTATAAATACCATCTCAGTTCATCCAAATCGTTTCACCTCTAATTCAACCTTTATTCCTGTCCATGATTCTGTCTCATGGCCCAATTTCTTATGATACCAATTTCTTATGACTCCAATCCCTTATTCTTCCATTTACCAATCCTGTAGAATATTACAGTTAATACCGCGCCCAATACCCAGGAGATCAGAAGGGATACCCAGATACACTCGTATCTGCCTCCCGGAAGTTTCGACGTCTTTGTAAAATAAGCGATGCCGTATGCCAGCGGAACACGGATAAATACAGTCGTTACAATGGAAATCCACATGGGTGTCATGGTGTCGCCCGCACCTCTCATCACACCGGAGAGACTCTGCGTCACCGCCATGGCGATATAGCCGACTGCCAGAATCTTCATCATATTGGCACTCAGCGCAACAAGCTCCGAGGTATTGGTAAAGATCCCCATCAGATACTTGCCAAAAATCAGAATCAGAGCTGTGATCACTGCTGACGTTCCAGCTGCTATCACGGTTCCCTGCTTAGCACCTTTATGTACCCGTTCAATCTCCTTTGCACCCACATTCTGGCCGGAATATGTGGTCATTGCCGTGCCAAAGGAGAAATTGGGCATCATGGCAAATCCGTCTACACGCATAATAATAACATTGGCCGCAATCACCATTTCACCGAAGCTGTTGGTCAGCGATTGAACCACAACCATCGCCATGGAGAAAATGGCCTGTGTGATACCGGACGGAAGCCCCAGCCGCAGGATCGTCATGATATTTTCCATATCCGGCTTGAGATATTGGAACTTCAGATCAAAGACATCCGTCATCCGTTTCAGTTTAAAGAAACAGAGGACCGCGGATACCATCTGTGCAATGACCGTAGCCAGAGCAACACCCGCCACCCCCATCTGCAGGCCCGCTACGAACCAGAGATCCAGAATGATGTTGATTACCGTTGCAATCAGCAGATAGATCAGAGCCGACAGTGAATCACCAAGACCTCTTAAGATACCGCAGAACATATTATAATAGGCGACTCCCATGATTCCCACAATCAGAATCAGCAGATAGGAAGTACACCAGTCAATGATACTGGCCGGTGTGTTCAGCATTTTTAAAAGTGGCCGGATTGTCACCGAACCGAATACCATAATGATCAGCGAGGCCGCCGCAGTCAAGGTAATGGTGCTCCCGATCGTCTTCGACAGATGCTCCCTGTCCTTTGCTCCAAAAAACTGTGATACCATGATACTGGTTCCCATCGATATGCCAATAAAAAGTACCAGCAGCAGATTTAAAATCGGGCTGGCACTTCCAACCGCCGCAAGGGCATTATCTCCTACATACTTTCCGACCACGATACTGTCTACCGTGTTATAAAGCTGCTGTGCGATGTTACCGATTAACATGGGAATCGTAAAAATAACGATCTGTTTCCATGGCTTCCCCACCGTCATATCTGTCTGCGCAAATAAAGCTTTTAACTTTCCACCCATACGTCCTACCAACTTCCTTCTCTTTCGAAATAAAAGCCTGATCCACACGACTCTGTTTTCAGGCGAATATCTTTATTATATCGAATAATAAAAGAAACTACAAGTAGTTTCCAGTTTTACAGTACAGCGGCCAAATAGTTTATACCTTTTTCACAATCACAAAACAGGCCAGCACAGAAAAATTCCCTTTCTGTACCGCCCTGTTTTCTCATACAATATTTTCATACTATAACCGGATAATCCTTCAGTTAAATTCTGCTGTTCCGATATTCGTTCGCCGATATCCCCTCCAGCTTCTTAAAAACCTTGGAAAAATGCGCCACATCCATGAATCCCACCTCTTCCGAGATATCGCCGATCCTCAGAGACGGGTCTTTTAACAGCTTCTTGGCCTCTTCGATCCGGATGTGGTTTAAAAGTTCGGAAAAGCTTTTCCCAGTATGGCCGTTCAGCAGCTTACTCAAATGCCACTGGCTGACATACGTCTTTTCCGCGACTTCAGCCAGAGTGATCTTCTGTGTATAATTCTCCTCCATGTATTTGAGCGCCGTCTTTACAATAAAGCTTCCGGCATTATGTTCTGATGAATCTTCATTACCACCGGCACCCGGCGCCGCATTCCCTTCCGGTTCTGCCGCCGTAGTACTTGAGACTTCCGCCGTGTTCTGCGTCTTTAAAGCATGTTCCTGTTCCTTTCGTTTGTTCAGCGTATCCGCCATGAACTGAAGCGCTTCCTTGATCTCATCCATATTGGATGGCTTCAGCAGGAAACGGTTCACCCCCAGGCGTATGGCCTTCTGCGCATAATCAAAGTCCCGGTAACCGGTCAGGATGGCAATCATCATCTCCGGAAACTCCACACGGAGCGCCGCAATCATGGACAGCCCATCCATTCCTGGCATGGAAATATCCGTAAAGATAATATCCGGCCGCAGCTTTCGGATTATCTCCAGCCCCTCTAAGCCGCTGCAGGCGGTCGCTGTCACTTCACAGCCATAATCCGCCCACGGCACCACCTTGGAAATACCTTCTACTATAATCGGTTCATCGTCTATAATTACCACTCTATACATCTGTTTCCCACTCTTCCCCGAACGTCATTTTATAAACGTGCTTTTGCTATCAGTATACCATACTTCCGAGTTTTTATCACCCCTTAACAGCTCCGGCCGTCATTCCCTTGATAATATACTTCTGAAGGAAGATATAGACAATCAGAATCGGAATAATAACCAGTGCCACGGAAGCGGCCATGAGGCCGAAGTTCGTTCCTTCATTGGAAGTCAGTTCGTTTAACAGACGCGTGATTGCACGGTGCTGCGGAAGACGCAGCAGGAACATCTGAGTAAACAGATCGTTATAACTCCAGAGGAATGAAAAGATCGCCACTGTCGCAAAGGATGGCTTTGCAAGAGGTACTACGATCTTATAAAAGATCTGGAAAGGATTGCAGCCTTCCAGGTAAGCCGACTCCTCAAGTTCTATGGGGAGACTGCGCACATAGCCTGTCAGCACCACGATGGCGAAGGACATATTGCCTGCTACCTGCGGAAGAATCACGCTCGTTAAGGACAGAGCCAGACTCTCCGTATTGACCATATGAATGGAACTCAGCATGCGGTATACCGGGATGATTGTGGAGAATACCGGAAACATCATACCAGCTACTACCAGTGAATTAAGCGGTTTCCGAAGCTTGAAATCGTAGCGTACCAGACCGAATGATGCCATACCGGCCAGAACAATGACAATCACTGCCACCGAAGTAGAAATTATCATACTGTTGCGGTATGCACTGAAAATACTGAGGCGTTCAAATGCAGTCCGGTAGTTAGCCAGTGTAAACATCGCTCCTGTAGGAAGTGCAAAGGAATTCGAAAGGATCTCGCCCTTCGCCTTAAAGGAGTTGATGATGACCCAGAAAATCGGATAAATCGTGGTAAGTGCCCAGAAGCCCAGAACAATGTAGATGACTACACTTCCCAGCGATATTTTTTTCCCTCTGTTCATGATGAATCCCCTCCTAATAATCTTTTTCTTTGAAAATTGTATTGACCACCTTCGCCGTCACAATTCCCAGAACTACGATCAGAACTGCTATGGCAGAACTGTAATCGACATTTTTGGTATTAAAGGTCTGGTAGTACATGTATGTGCCGGTCAGCCAGGTCTCACCCAGCGGAATTCCTTTCGGGAACATGGTCCATGGAAGGTCAAATACCTTTAATGCGCCGGTAACGCCAAGAACCACGCAGGTACACATAACATTGTGAAGCAGCGGAATGGAGACATATCTTACTTTCTGGAATCCCGTTGCCCCATCGATAGCGGCAGCCTCATAAAGTTCATCGGAAATATTATTGAGTCCCGTGATCAAAATCACAAAATAGAATCCCACATACTGCCACATAACAGGCAGCATCATCGTAATGAGCGCCAGTTTCTCCCCTTTCCAGTCGATGAGTTCGGTGACGCCGAAACTCTCTAACAGCTGATTGACCATGCCCTTGTCGTACAGGAAGATCAGATTGAACATCAGACCTAACGCAGTCGCCGAAATCACGATGGGGAAAAAGTAGACCGTCCGGAAGAATTTTGCTCCATGGCTGATATTGTCAACCAGAAGTGCCAGGACAATGGCGATTCCAACCTGGCCGACGATGGTGACCACCATCATGAGGATTGTGTTTCTGACTGCTACACGCATGTTTTCATCCTGGAACATGGTAACATAGTTGGTATACCATGGATCATTCCAGCCTTTGCTGGCGGCTCCCAGCTCCGTAATCTGCTTAAAACTGTTCAAGATGTTCTGTATAAATGGATAGTATAAGAAAATTGCCATAAAGGCGAACGCCGGAACCAGAAAAAGGAACAGCGGCTTTTTGTTTTTATAGATATTTGCTCCCATATTCTCACCCTATTTTCCGTAAAAAAGCCAGAGACGAAAGGCCATTACGTCTCCGGCTTTCAATTGACAGTTATTTAGTTTGCGTGGTAAATCTCCAGGCCTTCCTTCACAGCATCCTCTGCTGATACCTTGCCTGTTACGATCTGCGGCATGCCGTCGAATGTTGACGTTCTGCATTCGCCCTGGAAAATATCCTGAACAGCCGGTGTTAAGGATGTAACGCCGCTCATCATATCCATTGCCTTCACCTGCAGGGAGTTAAACTGGCTCTGGTCTACTTCCGGTGCTTCTTTCAGTGCGGAAGCCGTATGCTGTGCGAAGATCGGAACGATTTCGTTAGATGTCATGTATTCTACAAAGTTTACTGCTGCATCTCTCTTTTCCGGATCATCCCATGCTTTCTTCGTAATATAGTAGCCCATGGACAGACCGCCGATTAAATCGGTTGCTTTTCTGTCGCCCTGGCCAGGTACGTAGGTTACGGTAAATTTGTCAAGTTTCTCTTTATCCAGTGTAGCCGGATCATTCGGGTCAGACTGGCATGCGCCTGCGATTCCGCCAACCTTCCAGGAACCGTCGATTAAGAAAGCTGCCTTATCTTCTGTGAAAGCAAGGAACGTATCATCGTCAGTTGCTGATAATGTGTTCTTCGGGAAATACTCTTTTTCATATAAGTCTTTGATATCGTTGATACCTGCCACCCATGACTGTCCCTGTGCGTCATCAACCGTTTCCGGAATATCACAGTGGTTTGCCGGGGTGTTGTGATTGAAGATGGCGTATTCCCACCAGTAATGCGGAATGTTGCCGAGAGCTGCTGCGATCGGGCTGTAGCCTGCCGCTTTGATCTTCTCACAGTCTGCAAGGAACTGATCCCATGTGTAATCCGGTCCCGGTACTTCTACCCCTGCGGCGTCCAGAACAGTCGTATTGACAAACATTGCCTCCCAGAAACCATTTACCGGTACTGCGTATTTCTTTCCGTCGACGAGAGACGCGGCGATTAAATCATCGTTCATGTTGGACGCGTACTCCGGATACTCCTTCCGGATATCATCGATGGACATAACCTTACCGGCTTCGATAAAGGAGTTGGCGTCTGCGCCGTTAAACCAGAACAGTACGTCCGGCTCGGAGCCCATCTGAAAATCGCTTGCCACACGGGCCTTTACCGTCTCATCTGAAACTGCGGAAGAATCGTTTACGGTGTTGCCGGTAGATGCTTCCCAGTCCTTTACTGCCTTCTGGTAGTTCGGTGCATTTCCATCCTCACCGGCAAAGGTTGTCATTACGTTTAATGCCACTGCCTTTTTCGCTTCTGTCGGGGCCTCCGTCTTAGCTTCGCCCTCTGTCTTGGCCTCAGTTCCCGCCTCTGTCTTCGGAGCTGCTGTCGTATCAGCAGTGGACTGCTTGGAACAGCCGGTAAATACGGTTGTGGTCATGGCTCCTGCCAGTAATAATGCCATTGTTCTTTTCTTCATATCAATACCTCCTGTTTTTTATACACCCTTTGCATTCCTGCAATTTGTATACCTTATGTCATTATTATCGCTGATTCGGTTGCAAAAATGAATAACCAGTTATGCCATTTGTTGTATTTTCTTGTTCACTTATCACAGAACAAGTTCAGACAAATGAATTCCGGTCCGATTTTACACTCAGGGCGGGATCGGACCGGGTACCATTTATCTGAACCTGTTCGCCATTACGCCTGTTACCGTGCCGCAATGGTAAGACGCGCAATGACATGCTGTTCATCATCTTTTTCAATTGTAAGGCCGCAGGGTTCTCCATAAAGAATCCTCAGGCGCTGATTCACATTGGCAATGCCAAGATTACCGGACGGTTCCCGGCTGAAATCGTATTCCGGAGAAAGCAGACGGCATATCTTCTCTTCCTCCGCGGGTGTCAGGGTCCCGTCGTTTACAATTTCCAGGTAGAGATACCCCTCTTTCTCATAGCCGCGCAGGACAACGGTTCCCCGCCCGCTGGGCCTTACGCCGTGCTCGATGGCATTTTCAATCACAGGCTGCAGAATCAGCCTGGGCACCTCATACTGCATAATGGATTCATCCAGTTCCTTGACTACGGTCAGGCGCTTGCCGAATCGTTCGGAGTTAATGTACAAATAAGCATTTACATAGATCATCTCTTCTGACAACGGCACCAGGGTTCTCTTCTTCCGGTCCATGGCCGCGTCCATCAGCGTCGCAAGAGCCTCGATCATGCGGGATACCTTTTCATTTCCTCCTAAACGGGCTTCCCAGTTGATGATCTCCAGCGTGTTGTTCATAAAATGAGGGTTAATATGGGACTGGAGCGCCATGATTCTGGCATCACGCAGTGCAATCTCCTCCTCGTAAATATGGTCAAACTGGTACTTCAGCCGCTCGGACATCTGGTTAAAGGACTCCATCAGATACTTAAATTCCAGGTTTTCCGGTGCTTCTTTAATCTGGTATCCGAGGTTTCCCGTTTCGATCTGATCGGCTCCCTCCATCATCACCGTAATCGGTTTCGTAACATTCCGGTTGAACACACGCAGCAGAATCAAAAGCAGAGGTACCAGAAACAGAAGCATGCCTGCGATGACAAAGGGATATCCATAAAACGGAGCCTGGATAATATTCTTGTCCGCCTGCATCAGCACCGACAGGGTAAAATACTCCTCCTTCTGCGTATCGTAAACGTACATATTTCCATTTCTGCGGCTGTAGCCTGTCTGAGATACATCACTGTCTTTTGGTATCTTTTCCTCCATGTTCTCCCCCTTTAACAGGATGGTCTGGCCGTCGAGCCGGACAAGAACATTTTCCCCCTGCGGAGAATCGATGAGAGGTCCAAAACAGTATGACGTGTTCAGGCGCATAATCAGCGCCCCGAACGGATAATACGTATTATCAAGCAGATTCCTGACCATATAAATCCGGCCGTCTATATTGATGTAGCCTAAAGCGGTATCCAGCGTGGACAGAAACTCTTTGATCCTTTCATGGTCCTCTCTCCAGTAGGTCTGCACCTGCTGATAGGTACCGCCGGCCGAATTATTATAGACGCTGCAGTTCATGCGTTCCGGTTCCTCGTAGCACCACAGGATGGTGGTGGAAAAGCATTGGTTCTGGCGGTATTCTTTATTTAAGTAATCATTGCTCACAGTATACAGTCCGCCGTAGCTTCTAATGCCGCGGCTGTATTCCCGCCATGCTTTCTCCAGAGTCTGATCATACGTCGCCTTCCTGGACGCACTGATTCCGTAATTCAGCCGTTCCACACAGATCTGTCCGTCATAGACTACCTGGTCTACAATCCCCTGTGCCACAGTCCCGTAGCGGTTGCTCAAAATATAATAGCCCGCCACTCCGATAATCAGGCAGAACGGGAGGAACCAGCACATCAGCATGATCCCTATCATGCGCCATTTCATGGAAATTTTATCTTTATCTTTTTTCTTCATGCCAGCCCCCTCGCCGTATCAACGGCTTTTCCCAATTTTCAATGTATCTACTATATCACAAAAAGGAGGGGGGCGGCAATAGAATAACTGGCCCGCCGTTTCTTTCCTACTACTGATAAGCCTGATGAATCAGACCGGTATGGGCGGAAAAGACAGGAGGCAGCAGCGAGGATTTTTATATAAATTTTATATTTCATACTTTTTTTATATGCTGTCTAAAATTTATTTACATCTTCTACAAACTTACTTCATAAATCGACCGTATACTATAACCATAGACAAGAACAATACTTGTTTACTAAAAAGACTTTTTTTCATAACTCGCCGGTGAAACCCACATTTCACCGGCTCCTCCCTTTTCAGGGGCTTTTTTTATTTGAAGCCAAAAAAGGCGTCTCTATTTATGAAT
>OBUV01000041.1_pt1 | contig 85999 bp, 116 predicted proteins | sample 1475971 | NCBI WGS metagenome assembly OBUV01 (sample SAMEA2579962, study PRJEB22360) | human gut metagenome | biome: human gut; feature: human-associated habitat; material: faeces | place: Denmark | collected 2008/2010
CAGCCGCTGTCAGCAGCCGTACCGGGAGCCGAAATCGGCATTACATTGTTATTATTGCCGGTCCAGAAGCCATCTCTGAAGCCAGTCTCATAACCTGCATTAAAGCCTGCTGCATAGCCGCGGCGATAGTTGCTGTTTGCCCAGTCATTTCTGCAGCATCCACAGGAAGAATTGTTATTTCCGCATCCACATCCGCAGGAAGAATTACTATTTCCGCATCCGCAGCCCCAGGAACCACCGCATCCACTATTACATCCACAACTTACATTACATCTATTATTACAACAACACATATGATTGATCTCCTTTAATTTATCAGGTTTGTACTATATCATATGCGATCAGTTCCTGAATGTGCATAATGGAGAACTTTGTGCCGGAAGACAGAATCACATCCGGTACATGATCCTGTTTTTAAACTCCTGTGCTTTCCCCTCGTTCCAGTCATGAACCGGCCTGTAATAACCGGCTATCCTGCTGTAAACATCAGCGCGGCCGCCGCATTTGGGGCACACGTTCTGCCTGCCCGGCAGATATCCGCAGGACTGGCAGATAGAATAAACCGGCGACAGCGTATAATAAGGAATATCATGGCCGGTGGTTATGCTGTGCAGCAGATCACGCGCCTTTTTCCAGTCGTCAAATTCACGTTCCATATAAACGTGGAATACAGTTCCTGCCGTATAAAGCGGCTGCAGCCTGTCCTGATGCTCCAGCGCCTTTTCCAGTGTGCCGTCGTAGTCCGCAGGCAGCTTCGTGCTGTTCGTGTAATACGGCACATCCCCCTCATTGCCTGCGGTTCTGATTCCGGGATATTTTTCTTTATCCAGCATGGCAAAACGGTAGGTAGCTGACTCTGCCGGCGTCGCTTCCAGTCCGTAAAGATCTCCATATTCCAGCTGGTATCCCACAATCCGTTCCCTCATATGATTCAGCATCGCAACGGCAAACTCCCTCGTTTTCTCCGATTCCATGCCCTCTCCCAGCCACGGTGCATTCAGGCCGGCCTCATTCATCCCGATCACGCCGATGGACGAAAGGTGATTGCTGAAATCAGACAGATAACAGGCCGTGTAAGGATAGAGGCCATTGGTCAGCAGATTGGAAATCACTTCCCGTTTGATTCGCAGGGACCGCGCCGCCAGATCCATCATCTCATCCAGTCTCTCGTAGAATTCCGTCTCGTCCTTTGACTGATACGCAATTCTCGGTAAATTAATGGTAACCACGCCGATCGATCCCGTGTGCTCCCCAAATCCGAAAAAGCCGCCCGCTTTGCTGCGCAGCTTATGGAAATCCGGAGTGACCCCCTCATAGGAAATCCTCACGTCACCAGGTGTCAGACCACTGCGGACGTAATTTGTAAAATACGGCGTACCGTAGTGGGAAGCCAGGGAAAACAAGAGCCGGTTTCGTTCATTATCGGACCAGTCAAAATCCGGAGTCAGTCCATAGGATGGGATAGGGTACTGAAAACCCAGTCCGCTGGCGTCGCCCTCCAGCATGGTCTCCAGAAATGCCCGGTCCACCATATCCAGTTCCTTCTGGCATTCCCCATAGGTGAACTCCATCTCCTTTCCGCCCACAATGGCCTTTTGCTCCGCCATGTCCTCCGGAATCATCAAATCCAGGGAAATATGGGAAAATGGTGCCTGCGTTCCCCATCTGCTCGGTGTATTGACGCCGAAAACAAATGCCTCCATGCATTTTTTCACCCGGTCATAGGAAAGGTTGTCCGCCTTGACAAAGGGCGCCAGATACGTATCAAAAGAAGAAAATGACTGGGATGCCGCCCATTCATTCTGCATAATCCCCAGAAAATTGACCATCTGATTGCAGAGCGTAGCCAGATGCTTTGCCGGAGACGCCGTAATCTTTCCGGTGATTCCGCCGAGTCCATCCATTAAAAGCCGTTTTAACGACCAGCCGCAGCTGTAGCCGGTCAGCATGGACAGATCGTGAATATGGATATCGCCGTTTACATAGGCCTCGGCGATTTCCTTATCATAGATTTCCGTCAGCCAGTAATTGGTCGTAACCGCTCCCGAGTTGTTTAAAATCAGGCCTCCCACAGAATATGTAACTGTGGAGTTTTCCTTCACCCGCCAGTCCTCCACCTTCACGTAGTTATCCACTACATCTTTATAATCCAGCGTTGTCCTGCCGAGATTTCTGATTTTCTCCCGCTGCTTTCTATATAATATGTACGCCTTCGCCACATCCGTATAGCCGGATTCTTCCAGCACCTTCTCCACACTGTCCTGAATGTCCTCCACCGCAATCCGGTATCCCTGCATCTTCCCCTGAAAATCAGACGTCACTCTGATTGACAACAGCTCCACAATATCTTCCGTATAAAATTTTCCCGTAGCCTTAAATGCCTTCCTTATGGCTTCGGAAATCTTTTCCAGATGAAACTCTACGATTTCTCCATCACGTTTTACTACTAAAATCATGCCTGTCCCCTCTTTCCTCACGTTTCAATTACCCTTACAAATATACCAGATTTCCCGTGAAGTCACAACATATAACAGGCTGAAATACTGTATACACAACATCTTGATCCTTTGTCCCAAATGAAATGTACACATTTTTTTCATACTTTCATCAAAATTTCTTCACATATCCCATGTATAGTAATACATGTAACAAGGAAAAACCAAACAAAACTTTTTTTCATACTCTGGCCGGCAAGAATCCCCCTCTTGCCGGCCCCTCCCTTTTTATCAGCAATTACTCTTTACATCAAAGCTGGGATTAAAAGCATAAAAATTCTTACTGTCCAGATTATCCTGGGTAATCCGCAGCGCCTCTCCAAATCTCTGGAAATGCACCACTTCCCTTTCCCTTAAGTAACGGATCGGGTCACAGACCTCCGGATCAGTCACAACGCGCAGAATATTGTCGTAGGTACTCCGGGCCTTCTGTTCTGCCGCCATATCCTCCACCAGATCGGTAATCGGATCGCCCTTCGATTGGAACTCGCAGGCATTAAACGGAATTCCGCCAGCAGCCTGCGGCCAGATTCCTGTGGTATGATCAATGTAATAAGGCCCAAAGCCAGATTCCACAATCTGCTCCGGTGTTAAGTTTCTGGTGAGCTGATGAACAATGGCAGCGATTATTTCCATATGAGCAAGCTCCTCCGTACCGATATCGGTTAAGAGCCCTTTACACTCTTTATATGGCATCGCATAACGCTGGGACAGATAGCGCATGGAAGCACTGATTTCTCCATCTGGGCCCCCGGATTGAAAAAACCTAGAATAGAAAATAGCCCCTGGAATAAAGGTTTCCGGAGGCTTTTCTTGGCTTTATCATAGCATATTTTTAGGATAATTGCTAATTATTTTTGTGTAATGATCTATTTTAATAGTAGTAGCAATAAAACGATCAGAAGAACTGCGGCCACTTTCAGCGCACGGATCGCTATTAGTTCATAGTGGATCCGTGGTGTGATCTCCCTTTCTCTCATCTTTTCCAGTATTTGTTCAAATTCTCTCATAATTCATCATCCTTTCATATTACCAATTTAGCCCAGATTGTTCTGATTGTCAATAGAACATTCTGTTCTAAGTATAATATGCTCATAGGAGTGTATTAATTATGAAATATGAGAGACTGGAAGATTTAAGGGAAGATCACGATTGGAAACAGACGTACGTAGCTCATTGTTTGAATATAGGTCAACGCACATATTCGCATTATGAAAATGGGACACGTTCGATTCCTATTGAAATGTTGTCTGCACTGGCCGACCTGTATGGAACAAGTGTGGATTATTTAATAGAAAGAACCGATGTCAAAGAACCTTATCCAAAAGGTAAGAAGAGTTAAGGCGGCCCAAACGGACCGCCTATATTATGTAGGGAAGACAGGGCGGAGCTAATGGGGTGGCTGCCGCCCTGCTGATATGAGCATACTTATATAACGTTTTTCGGACTGCGTTGTGACGATCTTATTCATTTATGTTTTATGTTACTTCGTCTCTTTTGTTTCTATTTTATGTTATAATATTATTTAAGTAAATCTCAAAGGAGGCCGTAACTATGAACGTACGTTTGCTAAAATTATCAAAAGATCCCCCATTGTCTGGTAAGGAAACTATTGCTATTCACCTATATCATTTCATTACTCATGGTGAAGTAACATTTTCCACAGGGCTCCCTATTTCAGAAAAGCCCGACTATGTCCTGTTAGTGTCCGATAATTGTAATCCAGATTTTTATTGGTGTCATGTAAAGGATTATGATTACATAAAAAAAGCTAGTCCTTTTCCTTCCCGTTTAGCTAATCAAATACCCGAACGATATAGAACAGAAGAGGAAGAGATTAATAATGTAACATGGTTACTGTTCGATTCAATGACTCATATTCCTTCTGATTTAATTGATATGTTTCTTAATTCTTCAACAGATATAAAAAAATTTGTTAATACCAATAGAACAAACAATCAAAAAATTACCTTTTAGTAAAAACTTAAAGGCGGCCCACTGCGGACCGCCCTTTTTGTATCTATCCATTAGCAGCCACAGTTATTCTGCCTGCAGGAAGCATTATTACAGCCATCTCTAAATCCGGCCTCATAAGCTTCTTTTCTCTCTCTGGCGCATGGATCGAAACAGCAATTGTTATTGCTGCAGTTGCAATTGCATTTATTCTCACAGGGATTGTTGCATACGCATCTGCAGCAATTATTACAGCAATTATTTCTACAACCACACCAGTTACCACAGAGACATCTACATATATTACACATGATTTATTTCCCCTTTTATATATGATAAATTATAGTTTATTATATGCAAAAAGGGGACAAAGGTGACAAGTATTGACTACCCTACCCACTGCACCTCGAGATTGCCCTGGCTGAGATTATTTGTGACCGTCAGTCATACATGGCAGCCTTTTTCAGTTGACATATAAGGGGGCAATGGAGTAGTATGTAATAAGAAGATTAATAGTGTAACTAGAAATGATTACATCGTAAATATACTTTAAAAAGAGGAGGTAATATGCCATGGCCTTTGAATCCCACATAGAATGGGCAGACAGAATAAAAGCTGTAGGGGCATCTGTACAAATCGACGAAAAAAATCATACTTTTTTAGTGAATGGAACGCATGTATTTCATTATACCAATAGTTGTTACCGATTTAATGGGGAATCTGGACGGGGGATCAGCTCGTTTGTAAATTTAGTCAAAAAGGAAATGGAGATGACTCCGGCAATAACCTTTAAAGAAGAAATATAAAAAAGTTTGTATGGCGATCCTATAAAAGATCGCCATTTCTTATTTTTCTACCACTCAAATACATATCTTCTCTGTTCCATATCATACTCCTTTGCAATCCGCAGCACTCCCCTGGCATCAGTAATCATACACTTGCCCTCGTCAGATCCCTTGACCGGACAGAGCAGGAATGCCTCTCCTGTCGGATCCACCTGGTAGCCGGTGAGCATGTAGCCTTCGCTGTCAAACAGGTACCAACCGCATGTGCCATCTGTAGCCTCTCGGAGCCAGTACCAGCCGTTGCAGGCATAGGAGCCATCCGAATACTGATACCACCATCTCTTCCCGTCTGCCGCCGGCATGAAGCCCTCCCGGTATGTCACCGGCATCTGATCTGCTGTATAGTCGATATCGCACAGCTTCAGGGCCTTCTGCCAGGCAGTGGCGGATACCTTACTCCGGATCGTCCCGTAGTTGATCCCTTTGGCTTCAATACAATAGCCATCTCCTACATATACACCTATGTGTCCCGGCTTCCACAGCGCCCAGCCAATCATAGACTCGTCCAGGTGGTCAATGCTCACCCGATCCACCGCAGTGTCATGGTAGTTGTAGCTCCCCCTGATCCGGCCTGTGTACCAGCTGATAAGACCGGAGCAGTCAGTACAGCGCTGGCCTATGTATTTAGCTGCTTTGGCCTTGTAGGAAGACGTATAGGTGCCGGGATTCTCCCGGGCCAGCTGGTTGATGCGTGCCTGGGTCATGACTTCTCCCTTCGCACCATAGACATATGGGGTTCCAATCTTACTCTTGCAATGCTCTATCAGTCCGTTTCTTGTCTTACTCATAAATAACCTCCAATCAAAAAGAGGCCCAGGATCACCCAGGCACCAAAATCTTGTGACGTCACAAGTTGTGATATTACAACTTTTTTCGATCTCGCAACAGCTCCGCTTCTAACCCTACCGGCCGGGAGATGCAGGATCACGCTCCTTTCAGGCAGCATTGTCCAACTCTGGAAGACCGGCCAAAGACATCAGCACAGATGCAACTCCCGCAAGCGCTGCCGTGCCTATCACTACCGTCCAATCAACTTGCGTAATTGTTGCTGCTGCCGGCAGTAATGCTACCGCTGTCTGTGCCATGGTTTTGATTGCTCTCACTCCTGCGGCTTTAATCCATCTCTTTGTTTTCTCACTCATATCAAAATCCTCCTCTGCTTAATAAATATAAAATACCAGCCGCCACCGCTGTTCCGATGGAGCTGGTAATTGACGTAAAAAATGTTTTTTTAGTATTCGACCACTGCTTTGCCGGTTCTTTTTCCAAAATTTCTACTTTGTCTTTTAGTTCTGACACATTCTCATTCGTGTATTTCACTTCTCCGATCAGTTCGACCATAGTCTTAGACATTGTATGGATCTCATTAATTACCGGTTTTAAATCCTCAATCTGATGGGTATTGCTTTTTGATCGCTCCTCGACTTTTGTCAAACGCTCAATGAACTCCGTTTCAATCACATATGGCACCGTCCTTTCAAAATAATTTATATCGCGGCCTCTCCTCGCGCCACCACCAGTACCGCAGCCAGTCGTCCAGGACGATTCCAGCCAAGCTTACCGGCAGCCACAGAAGGCAATACTGCGGGCAGATCTGACCGAGTATATTACCAGACAGCCCGCTGTAATCCCAGATATTCCAGCCCAACCACAGGTTGACTATGCAGCCTGTAATAAACTCCAATGCTGTAACGATGGCCACGCCGATCAACATCTGCTTCCATAATGCCAGGCTCCACGGCAGAATCTCATTGATCAGGCCGAGAGCCATGAAGCAGATCCCTCCCAGTAAAAGCATGGTCCAGTGGCTCCGGCCACGCCAGACCAGCTCCAGAACCACATACAACAGACCGCCCACTGATGTCAATGCCAGATACTTACGCAGGATCAGCGCCATCTCCAGCACCTCCCGTTTGCGCTGCTATCTGAGTCAGATAAGACAGCAGCACCTCTGACTGGTATGCCGGCGGGATATCTGCACCGTAAAAAATCACCTGTATCTCCTCTGCAGTCTCACAACCTGCAATCCACATATTAATCGCGTTACAGTAGGTCGTGTGGTAGCTTACGTGCCACATAGCTGCCGTAATGATAGCCTGCATATCTTCCGCGCTGTAAAAACGGCACGGCTGGCCGTCTGCATGATACTCAATTTGAACAGCGCCAGAAGTTACCTGGATCTGCTTACCAAAGAGGTTAAGCTGGTCTTCTATCGTCAGCGCGAAATGGTCGGTACTGCCGTCAGCCAGGGTGACATTAACGCCCTGATAGATCATCTGCTGGCAAGCCATGGATATCTCCCGAAGCTTTGCCGCCCGCAACTCCTCCAGTGTCGGAACATATGGCTCTGGCGGGTTTCCTGGCCCCTCCGGCGTCTCTGGGGCTGTGTAGACGCTGCCATCATTAGACAGGTACACGGTCTTACCCTCGTCGCGGTATACCGTGTCATACCCAGTTATTGATCCCCCTTCTGTCCCATCCTCGGTATATGTGGTAATGTCGCCCCATTTTGTGGGAACTGCTCTTGCAAACACGATCTGCAGGACGTTTTCTGCTACCGGACGGATCGAGCCAATTTCAAAAAGAGTCTCCTGATTTCCAATTCTAATTTTTTCCATAATATCTTTCCTTTCATTGAATTTTTATGTATTATAAAAAGCCCATAAAGGGCCTGAATTTTTATTTTTCTTGTGTTCAATAGTAATTTAGAACGGACAAATAGTGATTTAATTAAGATAAAAATTGCAACCTATTCTATCGGATGCGGTATTGCTCAGTCAGGAGCAACAATGCCATATCGTAGTGAAGGTGTTGATCTCACAGCAAAATCGGATTATCCGGCAAAAACAAAGCTTATAATACCACTGGCAGCTTATAATGTTAATAAATATGCTATACCGTCAATCACGTCAAACAGATACCTTAACCTTAATGGTGATAATCTTACGTATACATGTGTGGTGGCTTATTTATATGTAGATTGATCATTTTGAAAAGTCGATCCAATTAGTGTGTTCTGTCCCGTAAGCAATCCAGTCAACGCGCAGAGCATTAAGTCCAGTATCTGGGTTATCATCTACATATAGCCGCTTAATTCCAAAATTAGATGGTGCCGCAGGTATATACAATCGACTACCATCAACAGTTACGTATATAGTAGCTGGATCGCTCACACTGTCTGAAAATCCAATCTCAGAAACACGGGCATCACGAGATAACTTCCCGTTTAAATCACTATTTAACTGAGTGAAATTACTATTGCGCACACCAGTATAAAAATTCAAGCAAAATTTACATTTATGCATTTTTCATACTGTGTTCAATAGTAATTTAGACGATACAAATGCAACAGTCACACTTAAGACAAACAGCATAGATTTAAAATATCAAATAAGAGAATTAAATGGTCAAGATGTTATTATACTGCCTCAAGGACGGTGGTGTGCAAATAATGGAACGGCTAATAACGAGCTCGGATACTGGTATGTCGAAGTTGTGGAATTTGATAGTCGCTATCGTACTATTACAGTGCACCCATACGAAGGATCAAAAAATTATTTTTACTATGCTAAGATGATCGAGGGTGTTTGGCAGGGGTGGGAAAAGTATAACTCTGTTTTATGAGCATTTATAGAGCATCTATATTTTTTTGCATGGTCACTGTCCCATTAACTGTTTTGGTGACAGTGCCATCCCACTTAAATGTAACATTATTGGCCGCTAGACCTATACGTATATACCCTATGCCAATATACACGTCTCCTGATAGCAGGCCAGGAGCTTCAGCACTCGATGCTATTGTATAGAGTAGGGTGCCATTGTGTAAATATTTTTTTACAATACCAGTTCCAGCTCCTTGCAACAGAACAGCGCCTTTTGAAGCATCGTATTTATTAACAATTCCATTCCAGATTTCAGAATCATTGCTAAATTGCATCAAGCTAGACCCATTCGGAAATTTTGACCAATTCTGATATATTGCATTTTTAATATCTGTGTCGGAATTGCCACCGGAATAACTAAAAGATATTACAGTAGCTTTCCCACCTAAATTACTATAACGCATTGATGGTCCAGAATGAGGTATGTATAACTATTTAATTCAATTTTTAATACGCTCAACATATAAAAATGCATAAACCAAATAAGCCTCCCTCTCAGCAGGCTTAAAATAATCTTTTACTTTTTTACTAATTATCCAGCTGCATACATATCGTACTCATATTTCATTTTTCCAGCGCCATTTTTAGCATATATACGTGTTGTTTCAACGCTGGAATGCCCCATAAGATCACTTAATGTAGGTAACGGCATTCCCTTATTTAAGGCACGCGTAGCAAATGTATGGCGAAGTAGATGAGGAAAGACTCTTTTACCAATTCCTGCACGCATCGCAATCTGCCTAATGATATTTTCTAAAGCGTTTTTCTTAAGACCTTGATGTGGTGCTCGGTTGGAAAGAATTACAGCGCCAGTTCTCCGGTCACCCAGATATTGTTCCAAATATTCCAATGCCCGATCCGAAAAGAATACGATTCGTTCCTTTTGTCCTTTTCCAATAACTTTGACATATCCAGCCTGTAAATCTAAATTTTCCAGGCGCATATTTACTACTTCACTGACTCGACATCCAGTTGCGAGAAACAATTCTAGCACCGCATTATCTCTAATATTTTCACCGCATGCGATTCGCATCTTTTCCATTTCTCTAGGCGACAAAGCTTCTCTGACCTCAGCTATATATTTAATCGGATCTACTGTAGCCATTGGATTTTTATGTATATACCCTCGATCATGCAGGAAGGCAAAGAAAGAACTGGCAATCCGACGCTTATGGTCCTTAGTTGATGCACTTATCTGTCGCACCTGCTCATAATTGTTTAAGCATTCCACCACGTCTTCACCTGTAATATCCTGCACCGGCTTACCGACATAAATCAACAAGTCCGTAAGAAACCGTCGGTATTGATTAATTGTACTCGAGGAATAATTATCAAAACGCATTTTACCTATAAATATTTCTAATTCTGGAAAACTTATTACATCTGTGCTTAGTCCTGTCTCTCTTTTTTCTACCTCATAATTACGAAGGACCGCTGATAACGCACCATCGATCACCTGCAGAGCTGGCCGATCTAACTCATTCGCAAGTCTGGCCATTAACTCATCCTTTAATCTAACTTCATCCAAAATAGTACCCCCTTCATTAATGTGATATCTTAATGATAAAGCAGGGGGTGTGTTTTTTCAAATACAGTAGTGTGCGCAATAGTAATTCAGTTAAGAAAGAACAGTCTCAAAGTATCAACCCAGACACAATAAAATGTACAGATGTCCGTAGCTTAAACGGTTGGGATGCCTCAATACAACCGTATATCCCCGTTGAATTACGCAATCAGTGGCTATCTTGTGTTACGACAAGCCCTTACGACGGGGCTAATAGCGAGGCATTATGTCAGCTACTAATAAGCGCGGATAAAGCCATCCATGCCTCACGCCGCATGGATAACAATGGAAATTGGCTACCTTGGAAAGTTAGTGATTTAAGCGGGAAGGCTGATATCAGCATGCTGCCCAAAACGGTACATACCTCAATTACTGGTACTGGATCTGATTATTATGATATATCTTGTCCCGGCATAAAATACGGCGCCGCAGTTATTGTTCAATTTGCCTCTCAACGCAACGAGTATTATATCCTCAATGCAGATGCCATGGCAGACAATACTGTGCGAATAAGGGTTAATAAGGCGGTCCCGGCTGGCACAGGTATCTATGTTAATGCAATATACTCTGTTAATTGATCATTTTACCGGAACCGGAATTGACCAAATAATTTCCCATTGCGCTGTTTGGGGATTATATCTTACCAGATTAATGCCATTGTTGTAAAACTCCAGTGATGATTTTGATCCATCGCTATGTTTAAAAACAAAATATCTTTTTTCGTTTTCGGTTCCAAACTCCATGCCGTCAACGTTTCCGACAAATTTAAAATCGGTGAGCGTTGCAAGCGCCTGTACACCATAATCTGACACAATTTGCGGGGCACCATTATCTGGATATATCGCCAGCTTAGCGTGTGCATTTGGAGTACTATTATCCTCATAGTTTTGGACGGTTTTGAAGTTTAAATTACTATTGAGCACAGTATATAAGTCCATAAGTTCCTTACCCTGGGCGGCTGAGAGCGGCAATTTCGCATTATTGGTTACACAGTTGTTTACTATCTGACCGATCAAACAGGCACCCTTAAACGCTGCTTTCATGTTACTTAATATTGCGGACAGCTTCCCTTTACTTCTAATGCTATTGATTGCTGAAGCAGCATCAGGAACCGTCGTACTTCCAGAGTAATCCTCAAAAGTCGGTGTATCCAGGTCTTTCAATGCAGCATCTGCTTTATCCCAGTTATTATTCTGATCCTGAACTGAATAGAAATCACTTTCATCCGGTTTTTTGAAATTGTAGTTTGTTGTGTTAGTTGCCATTTGGTAACTCTCCTTTCGATAAATCTTCATGCGTCAACTGCGCCAGCTCGGCGTGCTGATAGGCTTGCAGTTCCTGAATTCTATTTTTAAGATGACCGCCACGGATCCGTTCGTGAGTATAAGCTGCCAGTTCTGCATGGATAAATGTTCCAACCGCTCCATAGGTATTAAAAATGTACTCATACAGCACCTTCAAATGGGCGGGCACCGCCTCCTCTATCGTCTGTTTGATATCTGCCATATTCCCCGGTATGCCTGATGTACCCGTAAACCGAACAGTGATGGTATACGCCGGAAAATTCTCCACAATATTAACAGCCGCGTTTGTAAAGCTTTCCGCAATATTCTGGATCAGGGAAGTGGTAGTCGTTCCGGCTCCGGATATCTTCGCCTTAATGCGTTCCCGGCGATACCGATCAGATTTAGCGGCATCAGGGATCAAGCCAAGTAAGTGTTCGTACCGTGTGAGTGAATCCGAGGCAGATCCCGCAAAACAGTTATCGATGGTCTTATACATTTCCGTGTCAAGGCCATCTGTCTGTTCTGACAGAATACTTTGCAGCGTCTTCATAGTTTCATTTTCGGAATAGTAATCCGGAAGCAGCTTAATTAGCTCCATACATCCTCACCTCCGAAAAATCTACGGTTCCTATAACCGGAATAGCTTTATCAGTAATAATCACATTTGCCATGGAACCATTCAACGTCAGGTTATCATAATCCTGCACCCCCTCTGTGGCCAGGAGCAGACTCCCGATCCTTGCATAACTGACACGATAGTCTGTAAATACCAGCCCTTTGAGGTATGTGTTTAAAGAGGCACGGAATGCCTGCAGCACATCATCTTTGGCTTTGCTGCCGTCCAGGGTAACATCAGCCACGACGTTAACAGCCATGGAAGACGGGCTGTCGATCGTGACATTAGCTCCGATCGGGCGGACCGTTTCCATATAAGCTGATACTGCGCTTTCAAGAGATGGGTCTATATTCTTATCACTGTCCACGATCAGGACCGTCACGGTACCAGGGCCACTGTCCAGCGGGAAAACCCTGGCATCTCCGACACCTGGTACGTCTAAAGCCCATAACTTATAGTGGTATGCATTTCCCGATGTGGCTGGCAGCTGCACTTTTTGCAGGAATCTCTCCCGCAGGGCTCCGTCCGTTTCCTCGTCGGCTCCTGCTGTTATAATATCAGTCAGTTCAGCGGTCACTCCCGTTATATTTGAGATCGGCTGCACGGATCCTGAATACTGGTTTCCGATGTCGCCCGAAGTTTCGCACTCGGCCTCGTACTCCGTACCAGATGCCAGTTCACGCGTGACAACATAAGCCAGGGAATTTATTCCCCAGCGGCTGCCTATTGGTACCGCTCCTGTTGTTATCATTTTTCGTACTGCAGCGCTGGCCGGTTTTCTTGTCACTCCGAAAGCAGCTACTGCCCTGTCCAGATACTCGCCGACTGCGGTATCCGGAAAGACCAGATCCAGATAGTTTCCCAATTGGAAATTTTGCTGTGCTAGAAAGTAAGCACACGGCGCCAGAGCATCATATATGATGCTTCCCTCCCTCTTATCCACGTTACTCGGTACTCTGTCCAGCATGGCTTGTAACAGCTCCTCATATGTCATACAGGCACCTCCATTTCTATTTCGATATCTCCATAAATACTGAAGACATTAAAAGAGCACTGGCACGTGTCCCCAGTAAAAGAAAAGCTGAATCCATCAACCTCTCGTATCCTGTCATCACGTAACAGTGCTTCCTGTATCATTCTCTTCATTTCCGCCCGTACATAGGGTTGCTCCTCTCCGATCAGTTCTTTCCATGCAATTCCATAATTGAAACTGTATACGGGGTACTCATACTGTTCAGTATCAAGTACTTTATAAATAGCCTGCTTTAATGCTTCCAGATCGTCTACGTACCCTTCTATCTTGCCGGGCAATACTTTATAAGTCTTCCCTTCAAAGGTCTGTTCCCGGAGCACCATACCGGTTGTAAGTTCCATGTTATCCTCCTATCTGATATGGTTTCCCAATGATTTCCAGAATATAGTACTCCCGGCCGCCATCGTTACGGAGCAGCCGCACCTTGTCGCCACTGGCCAGTCTGGTTTTCATGTTCCCTGTTACCATGCTCATAGGAACTGGAAGATCTCCGACCATAACAGCACCCCCTTTGTACTCCCCGATTACTACCGCAGCCACCTTCCGATTATTCAGGTAATTGTTTACTATCGTTTTTATAACGTTAAACAGTTCATTCGCTCCATTCCTGTCATTCACCAGTCATCACCTCAACTTTCATCGTATAAACCGGCAGAAAATCGTGTGTTACTTTCTTTACGATAAGCCTGCGATTAAGTTCAATGTCCTCTATGCTCCCGTAAATGCTGTTTCCAGCACGTACCCTGAGATCCCCCAGGCATTCCAGCTTCAGCGTTTCCTTTTCGTGATTATACAGCTTCAGAAGGTTGTTCGCCCGCTCCTGTGCTTTTGCCGCATTATCAATCCCGGAAGCTGATGTTTCGAAATATTGGAGAAGGCCATACCGGTTTATGGATTCCTGATCAGCTGCGGCACCCACGTCCATTTTCTTGCTATTTTCATCTTTCCAGCCTACCTTGATCCGGTTGTAGAAATCATCATCAATGGATTTCTCCCAGCTGTAGCCGGTGCACAGGCTGCGGTCTCCCAGTACAAGAGGGAGCTGCAGGTTCCGCATATTCCAGAGGCATATGGATCCATACTCATCACGGACGCAGTACATCTCCTGCGTTGCGATCAGCGTATCGGAGATGGCCTGCGCTATCTCGTCCAGCCATGTCTTGTCGGAATCAGCTATAGTCGGCAGTACATACCCAGTTTCCTCCATAGTGCCCGGCTTTAAGGACAGAAAGGTGCACATATTCTGTACCAGGTTCTTCAGCGTCCCATTTTCCAGCACAATAATTTCCTTCGCTTTAGCATACCGCAACTGATCGTAAGCCTTTACCTTAATAATCTCGGATTCGTCACCGGATACCTTAAAAACAGTTCCAAAAAAGATGCCGTCAGCCTGATCATTTTCTGTCAGACGGACGACATCTCCGTTTTGTAATGTTAGACCATCATTAATATACGTGATGTCCATGCTGCTGGATCCATCATTTAGCGCATCGGACCACGATATCTCTGTACACATGCCCGATATATCGTAAATATATCCTCCTGTTTCAACCAATACTTCCATATGCACCTCCTATGCCGGTATTGTAAATACTTGTCCGGGATAGATCAGGTTCGCATTCTTAATAGCCGGATTGGCTGACATGATCTTCGGATATTGGGATCCATTACCGTAATACTTCTTAGCAATCCCCCACAAAGTATCTCCCGACTGTACTGTGTGTGACTTAGTTGCAGTTACAGCAGGATTATCAGCAGGGGGCATCTCTTCCTGTTTTACCGTAGCATCAGGAGTCTGGATAGCTACATACCTTTTTCCGGCCCCTTTATACTCCATGAGTGTCAACGATATGTACTTATCCCCTTCTTCTCCTGCTTTTTCCACTACCTCTACACTCTTTACCAGTACCTTGACGCTGATATCATCTGAAATATCATTCGATGCAATGAACCTGATCGGCTTCTTATTCTTCTGAGCCTTCCGGAACATCTTCTCGTAATAGTCTGCTTCAGCCTCTGTGCCTGACTCCATGTAATTAACGTCCTGACTGGGAAATTCTGCTTCAAAGCTGTACTCCTCTAAAGCACAGTAGGAAGGGATAGAAACCTGCCCTTCCTCCAGTACCTGATACGTCTCAATATTAAGTTCCCTTGATCTCTTAATTTCTTCCGGATTAACCGGAAGCTTATATTTCTTACTGCCATATTTGAAATACACCGAGTATGACATTAAGCCGGCACCCCCTCTGGAGCGGTTGCAATCATTTCTTTGAGCTGTTCAGATACATGACTCATAATGTTGTCGGTATCTGCCTCTTTGGTGATCGGACCGCTGAATTCTACCTTGATATTTGGCGCAAGTGTATTCTGGGCGATTCTGGCAATATAATCGCGTTCTGCAAGCCTTCGCATCCATTCGATATCCTCTTCATTCTCGACCTTCACCGCGCCACTTTTTCCGGTTCCTTTCACAGTTGCCGGATTACCTGCAGTAGCAAACTGGCTGTAGTCGATACCGCCTGCATTAGGGTCAATTTCCAAAGCACTTCCAAAATCCCATTTGTCAATGAAATCCCCAACACCCTTTCCTTTTTCACTCCAATTATCCGAAGTCGACACAATATCTTTCGTATCCATGCGGAGTTCGTCCAAAGATATATAGTCATCAGACTTAAAACTGTCTCCCCAAGCCTGAATTTTATCCATAAATCCCCCAACTGCTCCGGCGAGATTTGAACCAAATACATCATCAATTGCTTTTGCAATACTCTGGATAATTGATAATACACTGGTTGCCATATTAACAAAGAGGTTAACAACTGCAGCTAACGGGTCGTTAAATACATTAGCCAGGAACTCTGCGAATGAAACAAAAATGTTCCATAAATTCGCTACAATATTGTACCCTGTCGCATAAAAAGCCCCAAGCAGGCCACCAATAAAACCAAATATATCAGCAAACGTAGCTCCTGCGGAAATTAAAGCTAAAACAATTGCCCCTAATGTTGCTATAATTAAAATCAATGGCCAGTTAGCAGCAAGAGTAGCCCCGGCTGCAACGAGCATCTGTCCAGCCCATAAGCCTGCCATAATAATAGCAACCGCAAAAAAAGTCCTTACGATGGGATCTCCTCGAATAAATGCATCGATTAGCCAGTTGGCTCCCTCTGCAATTGCCGCAATACCTTCATTTAATGCAGCCAGAAGTGTCTGCGCTCCACTGCTATTCAGCAGGGTATTTAGCTTTTCCATTGTTGGACCGAAAGCCTCCAATGCATTATTTGCCATAAGCTGCCCAACATCAGAAAAAGTCATTGGCATTTCTGCAAATTTATCATTAATGTCATCAGCAGCCGTAAACATTGCATTCTTAATAATATCGGCCGTGATAAGTCCATCAGAAGACAATTCCTTCAGTTCACCTTTACTTTTGCCCATATACTTAGCAATGGCATCAGCAACCATAGGCGCATTTTCCATAACAGATCGGAACTCATCACCTTGCAGCTTGCCGGCCGCCATTGCCTGTGTCAACTGTAAAAATGCAGACTGTTGTTCAGACGTTCCAGCTCCAGACACCTTCAACGATTTTTGCAGGAGTTCAGTAAAACCGATAGCTTCGTCATTTGATGTAAAACTATCGCCGGCAAGGAGGTTCATTTTGGCAACTGCTCCGGCCATGTCCGTATAACTGCCTCGTGACCGGTTCGCAGCATCGAAAACCTTATCCTGCAATTCTGCTGGAGTCTGGCTGTCATCATTAACCATTCTTAATCTGGCAGCTGCATTGGTATAATCGTCTACCAAGTCCATACCTTTTTTTACTGCGGCCAGACTGACCACCGTTCCGATCAGGGTTTTAAGACTGCCGTTTGCCTTAGTGGCTTTCTTTTCCGTATCAGAAAGAGAATTGTTAAACTTTTCCATTTTAGGGGAGGCAGCCTCGGATCCCTTTCCCGCCTTTGTTACCGAGTCATTTACATTATCGGCAGCCTTTGATGCCTTCAGCATCTTATCGGTCGCGGCATTTGTCTTGTTCATCATTTTATCTATCTGCGAACTATATCCGTCCATTAAACGAAACATAGCACTTAAAGTCGGCATGATCCACCTCCTATTTCATCTGATTGGCAAGCCTTTTCTCTTCTTCTATCCGAAGATCTATACTTGCATATACGACAGCTTTTTCCTTTTGACTCATCGCATCTAAGATGGTTGGCAAAATATGAAGCTTCTGCAGAGCGAAGTGAGCATAGCACAGCTCAGGATCGCCCTGCTTCATTAGTTTTTTGCCTCTTCAACATCTTCGTTGATATCTTTATCCAGTCCAGATAATTCCTGTACTGCCTCCATTAATGCTGTAAACTCTCCAATGTAGAGCATGGCTACAAGAGTTTTGTCAGCGCCCAAAGTACCGTATGCTCTCTGCAATTCTGAATTTTCAAGATCAGGTTCCACGACCGCGGCCGCAACCAGATTCTGGTTATATGATACTTTATCAAAATATTCGTTCCCTTTTTTATCTTTCTTTGCATATTTCCGAAGCAGCCCTTCATTTTCCTGCTGAGTAATCGGCCGGATTACAAATGGAACGGGTTTTCCGTTTTCTTTAAATCGTTCTGATACGATTACCTCTTTATTTTCTGCCTGTTCCGGATGTAAAAATGCATTTAAACTTCCCATATTGGTTCTCCTCTCAATTAAAAAGAGACGCTTACTTAGCGTCTCTCAACCATTTAACTTTTTCCATTTCTTCCAGGTCATGCTTGCTGGAACTTCTATATTTTTACCTGTTTTGGGATCTCTGGCGACTCTTGTTTCACCTTCCCTGTCATCATCATCAAAATATGGGACTGTCGTACAGCGGCAGCCTCGGTGCAGCGGAGGCAGATTCTTGCCTATCACACTTCCCTTAATTTTAATGACCTTTCCGTCCATGTTTCCACAAATGGGACATGTTTTGTCATCTAATGCGGCAAGAAATGTTACTTTATCGCATCCGTCTCTTACCAAGCCCTGAATGTCGCTTAGGGTCATGTAACGTGCCCAAAAATAATGGATATCCAAATACACTTCATTGCGTTTTTCTTTATCGGGGCAGCACCATTTTACTACCTTATAAATGTCACTTCCTGTTAAAGCACAGTAGACAGCATTATGCAACATTTCAGGATCCGCCTTCATCGTATAAAAATACTGTATGGTGGATTCTGTTTCTTCGCTCAGCCCTTGTTCAAGCTCCTCTTCCCAATCAAATCCTAAACTGGGCTTTCCACTCTCAACATTCCATTTGCAAACGATCCTATATGCTCCTTTAAAGTCCTTACGCCTTAACGCCTTCATGGCCTCCTGATAGCAAGACTCGTCACTATCAACGACTACCGCCGGATCCTTATGCTTCAAAAAATCAAATAATCCCATTTCACCGCCCCCTTCTTACCATCAATTATAATGGTTCCCGAGGCAAGTGTAAATGACTTATCTCATATTCTCCGGAAAGGCATAGCTCTCCAATTCATCCACATCATCAAATGTAAAATCCGTATCCACGGTGTTCAGATCTTCGCTGGAGTCGTCCAGATATGCCACCGGCGCCTTTGCCAGAATGCAGTTCCTCATAACCACCACCCGGCGTCCCACAGTCGATGCAGGATCCTCATTCGTGGTCTGAATACTGATCTGCGGAACCTTGCCCTCTTTGATATACTGCTGATAGACCGCAAGTGCGGCGGGGCTTACGTTATACATAGTCAGTGTACCTTTTCCCTCTGCGCCTACAACCTTATGCTGTGTCATACGATGCCCCAGGAGCCGCTTTGCCAGCACCTTAAATTCGATGCTAGCATCTACTTTCGATATCTCAAAAAAATACCGGTTCTGGCCATCGATTGTGATAAAGGCGCTGCCTTCACTTCCTGTCACCAGATCAGTGAGTTTTGTGTAATTTCCCATGTCATATCCTCCTTACGACAGATTAACTGTGATATATATCTTCTCTACGCTGTCAACCGGCTGTACCGCTGCTTCAATCAAAACAGCATCGGAGTCATTCCCCTTCGTTACCGTAACATCGTCAGCTTCAAAATTCTGAATGGCCCCCATTGTCTGAAGTGTAGTAAAATAGTCCACCAGAGACGCCTTCAGAAGAGATCTGCCTTCATCATTATTATTGACTTTCCCGACATAATTCGCTTCAAAGATCTTCGTGATATCGTTGGCGATATTGTCAACGGTCCGAATCACTCTGTTTTTCGTGAACATCTTTCCTTTGTCCACCGTAACCGTAGTTAAGGAGTTGATATCATACACTACAGATACATTTTGGGCAGTGTCTACCTTAAAAATGAACTTACCCGCAGTGACAGCCGCCTCCATCTCTGATTTTGTCATTCGGGGTTTAACGTCGATGGCCCCCACATAAACCATTCCGGTATTTGATGTGGTGATACTGGCACCAGCTGTGGCTCCTGCCACCCATGCAGTTACATCTGCAGCCATCAGTTCCTGATTTCCTGACATGGCAACACCCTGAACTACATTGATGATTCCTTCACTGTCTGCGGTGTGATTTGCGAGTACTGCCTGGCACTTCACACCCTCATCTTCACGCATCGCTTTAATCCAGGTTGCAATCGCTGTCTTATTGACGTCCTCTCCTTCCCCGTCATAGGGATAACAGAGCGTGTTGAACTGTACGGTCTTAAGTGCTGTAAGAGCCGTAGTGGCATCAGCCGCTTTGTGACTTGCTTTGAGTTTATATACCAATACGGTCTTTGCCTTCTTCAGTGCTTCTGCAGCCAGTTTCTTATCTGCGGCCGCGGCTCCTTCTGGCCATGCCGCCTCCGTTGCCGTGATCGTATATATAGCACCGTCAGTACCCGCGCTCATTTCCTGCAGGATAACTACGATCCCGCGATCCCCTGGCGTAATAGACAGCGGCTCATTTGTCCGGATATTAATATAGGCTCCGGGCAGTACCTTGTTTTGGGATTCCCATGTTCCCGCCATAACTTATTCCTCCTTTATGTCTGTGTTCTGTGATACCGTCTGCATTGCCGGTGTTTCGCCCGGAAGATACTCCCGGTAATCCACGTCAAACAGAAAATGCAGGACATTATCCACAATTTTTAAGTTTCTGTTCCGTATCTTGAAATCTGCCGCCACGAATTCCCGGCTTAAATCTTCCCCGACACACCAGCACTCCTCGAATGTTTCGCTTTCGGATTCCGGAAAGTACGATATATCTACTCTAACCGTATTCTTCCACTTTCCGTTGATTCCACGGGCGGGGTTCTGCTCATAGAAGGATACTAAAAAAGACGGCTGCGCAAAGTTCTGCGGTATGTCCTCGATATATACTTTGCATGGCCTGACTGCTTTCAGCCCGGCCGCAATGCTCTTATATAGTTTATCAATCATGCCGTTCCTGCACCGCCTTTACCTCTTTCTCGAACTCCTTCACCAACTGCTTCTGAACATGTCCCTTTGTTTTCTCCAGGACAAACGTCCCTTTTACAAAACCTTTTGTTGGACCGCCCTTTTTCGTTACAATACGATGGCCATAGTTCCAGTAGGAGGCATAATTAGCATTGTTTACTACCTCTGCCTCCACTCCTGATTTTGTCTTCTTTGTAGGAAGCTTGTGCCAGCTTTTTCGCAAGAATCCGCCTACTCCCGGATTTGATACCTTAAAACTTACTACAGTTCCTTCAGACGGGCCATTCTTAACAGTGAAACTTACGGGATTCGGATGATTGCCTACCGGGGTGTTTCGTTTTGCATAGGCTATACCCGTATTTACTGCCTTGTTAAGCACACGTACATCAATCTGCCGGATATCCTCCACCATCGCCATAAGTTCCTTGCGAAACTGGTCAATAGCTGCCTTATTCCTGCGATAATTACTACTACTCATGCGTTATCATCCCTCTTAATTTCACACTGCCATTGATAAGTATATGGGTGGCACTCTCCCAGATCGACTTCGATAATCTTTCCGGTCCGAAGGGTGATCAGCAGCTGGTCCCCTTCCTGAACGTCCTCACCTAACCCGCAGAACAACTTATGACTGTTCGTGATGGACGGATTCGGTGTGCCGGTGGATACCTGCCCCGAAGAACTGTACCGGCAGGGTCGGTCCGTTGCCACAGCTGTCCTCACCGGTTTCGTGATTCCGTTCACCTCAGTTTCCTGCCATCGGTAAACGTCCATCTTTGCGTCATACATTGCCTCATATGGATTATACATACCCTCTCAACCTCCTGTGCCTGCGCAGCGCTTTCTTGTCTGCCTCCGACAGGCCATAGATACTTGCCTTCGTGTTTCCCTCCGTCTGTGCCCAAGTAATGCTCCCGTCCCCTTCTTTAATGCTGGCAATTTCCGGATTGTACCCCGTTCCCTCCACAGCTTCATAGTCAATAATTCCTTTCGCCTTTTTTCGTACAAAGGGTTCCAGAATGTCCGGCACACAATCCGGATTCAGATTGCAGTAATCACAGACTGTCAGAATCAGATCCGAGATGATCAGATCATGGTCTTCTGTACCAAGCCGTAGATTTTGCTTTACTGTCTGCAGCATCTCTTTACTATTCATCTCATACCTCCATAGTTTCGATCTTCTGATGAGTCATACTGTGAAGAGCAGATTGGCGGTATTTCTTAAGCTGTGCATAAGTTGGAACAGATTCTCCTCTCAGCCTTAACTGTCCATTTGTATAGGAAGTCAGTTCAGCATTGGTTGACCTTCCCAGATATCCGTGTGTTACAATGGATACACTCACAATCAGGCTTTCATTGACCGTAACCGGATTTCTGCTCAATGATACAGCATCGATCCTCACCGCCATCAGACCACCTCCATCTGCTCCCGATTCTTAATAACCTCGTCCGCAATCATCAACGTGATTTCCAAAATGTAAAGATTGCTCCGGTACTTTGGCTGAAGTTTTGCGTCTACATAGCTTCCAGTTTCCTCCTGGGTCACCTCGCAGCTTCCCGATGCCTCTACTTCGCCATTATATATCAGTTCATAGGTGGCATCTTTAACAACAAAATATTCTGACTTGACTGAGTGGACGAAATACTTTACATGCCGGTCTTCGCCCAAAATAAAACGTATCATAGCGCCACCTCCTGACATATTGGAATTAATCGAGTAAACAAATACCTCGTGAATTGTGACTCCATTTGATACGGCACCTGCAGGAGGTCAAATATATACTTTGGTAACGGCAGCGCATGAATGCAGATATTTCCGGCATCTACGGTATAAAGCATCTTTGAAAGATACGTCTGATTTCCTGCTTCGTCCTCTGCCATGATCTCAACGACATACTCACCGTCAATGTCAAGGGGGACCGGCACATTCCACCGGTCCCCGCCTGCCTGCTGTAATATTACCTCTGCGCCATCAACACGGCCAAAAACACGCGCTACTGCCATGGTATCGCCTCCTTAGTCTGTAACCTCCACGCTGATCACATAAGTCTTACCAGCGTCAACCGGATTAGGCGTGAGGGTCACGGATTTAATCGTCGGTGCTGTTGTGTCAAGGGTAACAGTGCGTGTTACGGTACTGCTCTTACCAGCACTGTCAGTAGCCACTATGGTAATTGTATTATTACCAGAAGCCAGTGTGAGAGACTTACTGAAGGAACCATCTGCACCAACCGTCACGGCCTCAGCTGATCCACTGTTAAGCTTAATAGTTACCGTTACCGGACTGGATGTAATATCATTGGTCGTACCCGTTACGGTGCAGGCTGCCTTATTGGTAATCAGGCCGGCGACAGGAGCCGTTACGGATAATGTTGGCGGTACGGTATCTACCTTGAACGTTACAGTCTTCTGAGTCGCGGCGTTGCCGTCGTTATCTGATGCATCGATCTTGATCGTATGGCTGCCGTCGGCCAGAGCCGTGGTCGGTGTGTAAGTACACTCATAGCCACCAGTAACCGCAGTCTTGATAATCCCTGCGGTGATGGCCGCCCCCGTATCAATCGTGACCTTAATGCTTCCAGAATTAACCCCTGAATCATCATCTGTTACTTTCCATGTGATCGTAGGCTTATTATTGGTAATCAGTGCACTCGCGGTAGGATACGTAATTGTGATGATTGGGGCAACTTTCTCTTTGACCTGCAGCTTCAGGCTGGCTCCCAGCGTCGCATCGGTATCATTCTTCGTCGTCGTATTACCGGCCTCATCTGTTGCTTTAACCGTCACAGGATAATAATGTCCATCGTTATTGTTGTAGGACGACGTGGACGGCGCTGTGATCGTTGCCTCATATTTCTTCGAGGTACTGTTATAGGTCAGTGTGGTTGTAACGCCATTGATTATGGCCTGTACTGTCTTAACTGCCATATGTCAGACCTCCTTATCCGATCTTATGCTTAAACGCAACGATCCTGATCTGCTTCGGCTCATAAACTCTTTCATAGTTGATGGCATTCATCAATTCTGCCTTCGTCGGAGTCTCTACATGCTCTCTGGCAAGGTCAGTCCATTTGATCCCACGTGCATGCATGATGAACGTCTTACGGTTAATCAGGTAATCTACACCGGACCCCTTCTTCTTGTCTCGATCTACTTCAGTAGCAACAAATCCGACGGGAGAACCATTTCCGAATGCGATTGCACCTTGGCCAAACAGATATGTGGTATATACGCCATCTGCAACCGGACAACCATCATCTACAATCACCCTGCGGCCCTGATAAGTGTCAAACTCCACATCTGTAGAATCCCGTTCTGTATCAATCAGGTTATTTTTCTTCAAATATGCCTTCGTGGCACTGTGCATGGCCACGGCCGTCAGCTGTCCCTGTGCGTCACCGAGCAGCTGCAAAGCATCAATAAAAGCGCTGGCACTGATCTTCTGTGCTGCCGCTGAACTCATTGCCGAAATGTCAAGGATATGGTCTGCAAGCGGCGTTTTGGTCTCTGCTGGTTCTGTTACAGTCTGATAGCTGCCGAACACTCCGGAAAGTACCTGGATCAGAATCTTCTGGTACTCTCTCGCCCAATATCCCGCTACCAGATCACCAATGGCTGCCATCGGGTCACTGCCGGCAAGCGCTGCAGATAAGTCTGTAGCAGCCCACATATTAGCCCTGCGTACCGTTGTAGATACATCTTTGTTAGACGTAATCTTCTTAGCAGTCAGATCCTGATCCTCGATAATGTCCTCAGAATCTCCGCTCAGATCCTCGAAAAACGGCATCTGGTGGATCGGCGCTGCTTCACTGGCCAGGCGGTCAAACTCTGCATTATTTGTAATAATTCCACTCTGGAAGAGTGCGGATAACTCCATGGTCCGGTTCACGACATAAGGCGTGAAAAGCTCCGGTACGATAACATCTGATAATCTTGTTACTGGCATTTAATCACCTATTCCCTTTCTTATACGTTAATAGTCACTCCAGCCGCGGCGGCTAATGCCTGTGCCTGCGCCGGATTTTCTTTCAACAGCTTCCCCTGTTCCGTCAGGTTAAAGCTGTCTTTTGCAAACGGATTCTTCGCCGGAGGAGTTCCACCGCCGGCGGGCTTATAGTACGGTCCCGGATCGGCCTTAAACAGATGGGGGGCGGATTCCTTCAGGGGCTTCACAATATCATCGATCCCGATCGGCTTGTTGTCCTTGTCAAAGGTAAACTTATCGAGCCCACCCTGCTTATAGATAATGTAATCGGCATCAACCACGCCTGCCTCTTTCAGCTTGTCTTTCAGAGCGTATTCCTTCACTGCATTGGCCGATGCAGTTTCCAGAGCCATCACCTTCTCCTTATACTCTTTAACCTGCTTCTGAAGTTCCTCATTGTCCGAGTTGTCCTTCTTCAGTGTCTCAATGGTGGTATTAGCCTCCTTCAGCTTTCCATTTACCTCGTCGAAACGCTCCTTTGGCACAAAGCCTTTGACAGCCTCGTTCCACGCGTCAACTGCGATCTGCGCATGTTCCTCTGACAATCCCTTTGCTACTAACTCTTCTTTCTTCATGATCCCTTGCTCCTTTCGATTCATCTTCACTTGTTATCCCGGTCGTGGCCGGTGATGTCTCCCTCTTTTGCGCCTGGGATACCAAAAAAGGCGAAAAAATAACACCCAGGACTATTCCTGCGTGTTTCTTTACTCTTCATATTCAGCGATTCCGACAATATCCTTTTTTCTACATGCCGTCCTGCCTCCCTTCTGTAAATGCAGGACAATATACTCGTCTGGGGCAACTGCCCTTCCGTCCAGGATAGCCATAATCTCCTCAAATGAATCGGCAACCGGGACGACAAAACCTCCAGTCATGTAAATTTCCAGTTCCTTAAGACTTTTCTCACGCGTAGTGCACATAATCCTTCTCCTCATGACACAAAATACCACCAGTCATTTTGACCGATGGTATCATCACTTAACTACTTCTGGTATCTGTACTCCTTTTTGCAGGCATTGCCGTATATAACCAACATACTCATCGTAAGACATTCCGTCATAGAGTATTTCGCTGTATTCGTCTGGCTCCATATGATATTTCTTCAGATAAACCTTATGCAATTCAATAAGTTCTTCTGTAACTTTACCCTTCCACATTTTTCATCAATCCTTTCAACTTCATGTTAACACGTTCGGTCCCAGAAGGGAATAGATCGTTTAACATTTTTATCGCCTTTGGATTATTTTCATAATACATTCTTCCGTACTGAGCCCAGATTTCTTTCATTCTCCGGTCTGGTTTCTTCGTCCAGTACGCTTCTTCATGACCAAAGCCGAGATGTATGGACCCGTCACTCAACGCACTGAAAATATCGGATATGCCTCTATATTCCTCCTTCAAACGATCACGTCCAGTAATAGATTTTTCGAACGCATCAGGATATCTTTTTGTTAAGTACAGGATTGGATTGTCAAACAGTTCTTTATTCTTTTTGATGTCAGCCTCAAAATTAGTGAGCATATTACTTCCCTTTGTTACTTTGTATTTGTCATCAATCCGGTGAAATACCTCGTGTGCGATAGTTCCCCTCCCTCCCATTGGATTGACTCCAATAAGGTTAATGTGCTCCATGTACTCTGAATTTCTGCTGTCAGTAACATAATACTGTGTATCTTTTGATTCTTTTTGAAGCAATTTGCTTACCCTGGAATCAGACATAAGCAGACCTGATTCAAACGATTCCCTTGTTTCCGCTGGCAGCTCGTCATAATTTAAAACGGTTTCCCCAGATACAATGCCCTTTGCCATCTTTTTAGCTTTATCTGGCAAGCTGTCTTCCAGTGTATCCCCTTTTCCAGCATATTTCTGACTCCATTCTTTATACGTCATATCCGCCGGAACCTCCACAGTCTTCCCTGTCTCCGGGTCTCTAGCCACCCGTGTCTCACCAGACAGATCATCATCGTCATAAAAAGGCACATCGGTACAGCGGCAGAAACAGTGGAACGGCGGCATGTTCTCGCCAGTAATCTCTTTTCCCACCTCATAGACCTCGCCGTCTTTATCTCCGCAGATCTCACAGGTCTTGCTGTCCAGTGTGGCCAGAATCTGATATTTCTCCACACCGTCCTCTTTATACCCTGCATGGGTGGCTTCGCTCATCAGGAAGGAGCTCTCTGTATGAAGCAGCCGGTAAGCATCGAACTTCTTAGAGTTCATCTTTTTTGCAAAGTCATTGGTCAGGGACTGCGGGCTCTTTCCCTGGACCATCATAGTTGTGAGCGATTCCATCAGCTGTGTCTGCAAGTGATCCTTCTGTTTCCATAACCGGCTGGAAAAGCTGGCGCCGTTGAAAGGATATTCCAGCAGCTTCTCTACCGCATGTGGATCCACCTGAACGAATGCAGCGTGAAAGCCATGGTACCGATCGATGCTATACCAGGTACGGTAATAGGTATCCTTATAGACCTCCTTCATGGTCTGCTCTGCCGCGGCCTGGTAGTCAACCGCATACAGCTGACGGAGCATTGCGTCCACCTGGGCCTCCAATGCCTGGTATCGGGTGATCCTGGCCTTGATAGACATGTTGTTGACGGTCTGATTATGCTTTCCGATATTTTCCATGGCGAGGTCGATAAAGTCTCTCAGATTGCCTATCTCTGCCTTAGATAACTGGCGCTGTGCCGCTGCATAAGAAAGACCGTTCTCTTCTGCGTATTCGAAGTAAAACGCTTCTATCGTCTTCTGTAGTTCACGGCGGGTCTGATTAAACGCCTTTTCCAGCTTCGCGTAATACTGGTTGACCTGCATCTCTCCGGCTTTGTACATGGCTTCCTGCCGCGTCTCCCAATAGCCCATTACTCATCACCCTGACCTTTACTTACTTCCTCCGGATCCTCTTCTTTCCCTTTCGGGAACATCTCGGAGATCTCCCGTCGGGCCTCTGCATCTTCTTCCTTCTGGGCGTTCAGATTTTCCATTTCCTTTTCCGGATCCTCAACCCACGGGTGTTTTGATACGATAGTTTCATCGGAGATCACTCCCTTTGACTGCTGGGCAATCTGGGAAAGCTCCAGATCATTTTTGACACTGGTACGTGTCCATGTCTGGACAATGGTGTCGTCTTTGATCTTGATATTCAGCAGTCGGCAGACGCAGCGGACAAACCGACCGAAGCCCAGTTTAAACTCTGTCTCCATCAGGCCGGATTTAAGCTCCAATAGGGAATATAAAAAGCCCAGGGCCACCCCTGAGCTGTTACCAAAATTCTGTGGGTCCGGATCGATGCCCTGCCCCTGTTCAAAAATACATTTCCGGGTCGTAGCCAGCAGCTCCTTGCGGGCCTCCACCGGCAACTCAATCGTTAAGGTGGACACTCCTGATTTGTCCTCTCCACCTTCGTTCTCGATCTGAATTGCTTTGTAGTCCTTAAGCTCTCTCAGAAACTGCCCCAGATCGTCGCCGCCGTAGTTGGTCAGCACGAAAATAACTTCCTGGATATCTTCCAGGTCATTGACAAAACCGCTGAACACCTTGCAGTACACGTCGATCAGCGGCTTGATGTTGTCCAGATCGCCCGTGTCAATGTTGTTGTTGAAGAATGGGAAGAAAGGAACCTCTCCGATATCATGCTTGAACTCATTAACCAGGTTGCTATTTCCGGCCGTGTCGATCAGTGTAAACGAATTGTACGGCATCAACCCGGTATCAATTACGCCCCCAGCTTCAATTGCGTACGCCTGACAGGTTGTGTCATTCCAGTACTCGTAGACGTCCAGTTCCTGCCCGTTGTCTGTGATATCGTGGTAGCAGCGTAATGCTCCTTTAAGCTCTCTCTCCAGATTATTACTCCACACTGGAATCACCTGTCCTGATGGCACTATGGCATACTTATACTGCCCGCTCGCTTTGTCCTTCCATAGGTGCAGCCATGCCACAGAAGCGTTGGAAGCCTCTACACAGAGATCCTTACAGGTCTTTGCATACTTATCCCCCAGGAACGCTGTAAGCGCTTTATTAGACGCCTTATCGCCCAGATCGAACAGAGGCGGCGCTGTAAACATATAGGACGCTTTTTGATTGACCAGGAGGCCGTGGAAGTTGAGGGGGATCCTGTTATCTGCATTCCGCAGCGGGTTCTCCCCTTGCTCCGTTTCTCTTTTCTTAGGCGGCTCCAATAAGATATCCGTCTGGTTCCGGTAATACCGGTTCGCCGTGGCTGCCCGTTCAAGGAAGGTCCCATGACCGGCTGTATACTTCTTAATCAGCTTTTTTATTACTTCAAGTTCCATAACTCACCTCTATTTCATAATACGGATCCCTGATCGATTCTTAATTATACTCATGCAGAAATACCGCAGAGCATCTAACGCGTGGTCGTGTTCCTTTACTGGTTTGTCTTCCCCACGCTCCCCGGCCTTTGCGTCCCAAATGTAGGAAGCAAATTCCTTAATCAGGTTGTCACAGGAGGAATCAATAAAAATGGAACCCTGAAGCAGCAGCGTGGCCACGAACCGGATTCCGTCCAAAACATCATTTTTTGCTTTTTTTACTTTATAACCGTCCTTTTCCAGCTGAGCCTTAAAGCTGGCCGCTGCCGGATCCAGAATAACCGCCTTAATTGCAATACCGTCAAGCCAGGCTGTCAGGTCACCGGAGAACTCCTTATCCGTCTTCTGCCTCCCCTTGTCGCGTCCTGAGTAATAATATTCCCGCCGGCAGTACCATTTCTTATCGGCAGCCTTATTCCACAACAAGAAGGCCGTAGGGTTCTGAGTTCCGTAATCGCAGCTGACGTACCGCTCATCTGTCCAGAAATCATGTCCTGTCTTTGCCTTATAGGACACCGCCAGCGCTTCTGTGTCCATTGCATTTCGGGCAGGGTCGAACATATCATAGATAATGCCCTCGGCCATTGCCCACAGGCCCATGATATACCGCTTGAAGAATACCCCGGTATACATACTGCGATATCTGGCCTTAATCTCCTCCGACAGGCTCAGATTGTCATCCATTGTGAAATGAACATACAGCAGTTTTTTGAGCGCCGGATCAGCCCCTGTCTTAGCTGCATCTTCCCGGATTTTTGCCACTTTTGCCTTACCGAGATAACCGATAGCCTTATCAATCCAGTTGACCTTGAACCAGTGATATGGGCCGTCCGGATTGCAGTTAAACCAGTACTTCGAACCAGTAACCGAGCACCGGCCGGTTGCCTGGTTGACAAAGGACTCCGGCATCAGGGCTACCTCATCGCAGAAGAGGCCGGCCAGTGTGATACCCTGAATCAGGTCCTGGCTGCGTTCGTCCTTGCCACCAAAGATATAAAAGTAGTTCGTTATCTGCCCGCGGCTGATTTCCACCAGATTATCAGCCCGATGATCTGATACCCGATATCCACGACTTTTTAGCATCAGTTTCAGCCAAAAGAGAACGTTACGCCGGAAGGAACCAATGGTCTTGCCGCACATGGCAAAGTTCTGACCATTATATGCGCTCATCGCCCAGAAGACAAATGACAGAGACATACAGATGGTTTTACCTGATCGGATAGCACCATCGGCAATAATGCCATCATAATCCTTCACCGGGCTTTCAGGCATCCACCAGGTAAGAATCTGTTTCTGTCTCTGTGAAAATGGCTGGAACCTGAAAGTCTGTACTTTTGTGAGAATTCCCCGCTTTTCTTTCAGTCGAGCCAGATTCTCCTTCATACTGGCAATATGCTCTTTAATTGTCATCGGCTCCTGCCTCCCACAAACTATCGGCTTCTGTATTCAGTGCTGCTAGGAACCCATCATCTTCCTGCTCTGCTTCCTGGCCTCCAATTTTCAGTGTTGCCAGTTCCACCTTCATAAGTTCAACTTCCAGGCGTGCATCATCAAAACCGAATTTATGCAGGGACTCAATGGCTCGTTGCTTTCGGCCCTGGACACGGGTCAATGCATCTTCAATGGACTGGATCTGCCCCAGGACTGCCTGATCCTCTTTTAAATCTGTCCACTTATCTTTTTCTGTTCCCTTTTTCTTTTTAATTGTCGTGAAGTCACAATCCCGCAAATCTTCAATCCGTTTCATCATCCGACGCTCCCGGACTGTCAGCAGTTGGATTTCCTGGAGTAACAGTTTCTCTTTATCTGGCTGGATCATGCCGATCAGCAGCCTCTCGTCGTCTTCCAAGGTATCAAAAAAGAGAGTTTCAAACTCTCCCGTAGTGACTGCATTCTTATTTCCCGGCGGTCCGGTACCGCCGTGGCCGACAGCGTTCTTATTCCCCGGCTGCCCGCCTTTACGATTGGTAACGTTACTTTTCGTATTAGGTAACGTTACTTTATCCCACTTATCCTGATTCTTCCATTTGCGGACCTGTTCCTCTGATACTTTCAGCTCCGCCGCTATATCTTTCAGTGGACGTTTCTTTCCACTTTTCAGCCATAATTCACAGGCTTTATCCCGGTTTGGGCTTCTCGGCCTTGCCATCACCACCACCTCTCATTCGTTTCGTTTTTGGGTAAAAGAAAAAGAGGTGGCTACTCGCCATCCTCTTCTTCGTAAACTTCTCTGTTCCTATTCTTATCCTCGAGACTCTTTAGAATTGAAATTTTATTATAGGCAACAAATACTCGATACAAGTTTATTGCGAAATTTCTCACTTCAAATAGTACTCTGATGTGAAATATCAAATAAACTATTACCAATATTATTGCAACCACATTATTTATCCAAAGTTCGTTAAAAAGAAGCATATCTTCAGGAATCATCTTCATTACGATTATTAAGACAATATTTATCATTATTCCGAACCAAAATAATAGCATTACTCCCAGAAATGAATTATTTGCCTCATCAAGCATATCACCATTTTTATATAGTTCCCAAATCAACTGATCCGATAATAACGCTTGAAATAATGCATATGCGCCCATTTGCATGGCGATAAACGCCACAAACAAATTATTAAGCATATCTACAGTTTCAGAAAATACCCTTACTGTCTCTTGTGATATGCCAATTGGAATGGCAATAGATATGCTTAAAAATATACTTATACTCCACTGCCACCACATTCCTTTAACAGGAGCAATAACATTTAGTGCATATGTCGTATTAGTCCACTTTCTGTCCAAATAATCACCTTTTTCTTTGTTCTAAATATTTCTGGTAATCCACAATATTGGTAGTCGTAACATTGATACTTTCAATATCTTTGCAACATTGGTAAACAGCTTCAGGAGAGTCTCTCAAATCATCCGTTATCTCAACATCCATAGCTTCTGATAGCTGATCATCCCTTATTCTTCCTGTTCTTTTATACTCTGCCCCCTCATCTCCCATAGAATCGCTATAATATTCAACTTCCAAATCTGTTTTCATTAGACCATTTGTAGCTTTGATTATTTTTTCTACTCCTGATTTAGACTGCGGTGAACTGACAACTACCTTTACGGTTTTGCTATTACTAGCTTTTCTAATTTGATCATCTAAGCCATCAATCAACCCGCTCCAACCTCCAAGTTCATTATTTCGTGGTAATAATTTTAACGTAAGTTTTTTTATCTTTTTTACAGATTGAAGGGCTGCAGTTATATCTTTCTCTGTTTTAATAGCCTTTATTCCATTTATCGCATAAGGTAATAATTTTTCTTTCTGTTCTCGCCTTTTTTGGTTTTCTAACTTTCTATAATCTTTAAGAATATCCATTAAGGTGGAAGTAAATAATCGTAAGTCTGGACTTTCCGATTGCCGTTTAATTAATACCATTCTATGATTATTCAAAAATATCATAAATACCGAATAAGGCGCTGAATTATGGTGTTGTTCTGTATCAATTAGGCCTATTTCTTTTGAATACTGTGCATATATATCAATAATTGTGTCTTTAATTATTACTCCAGTCAAAACCAAATTATCTTTTTCGATCTCTTCAATTCTTACATCCTCAAACATGATCTGTGCCTTATTACTTAACTCCCTTTTAATTCCACTATTTAGTGCTGGAACAACAAATTCATCAATCCAATTTAAAAGTGGTTCATCATCTTTTCCAAAAGTTAAATTGAAATTTGCTAAATACATTTTTTTCATGATCATGTCCTCCCAATCGACATTTTTCTTTATTATATCATAAGTCCACTGGGAAAATATTCCAAAATATGGCAATGGCTTTTGTTTATTCAGCATAGAACATACGTTCCACTTTTGTAAAATACCAAAAATCTATAGGAAGAGCACCCGCCATAACCGAGTGCTCAAAATGAGGTTCTATAATTTATTGCATTGATGATTGTGCCATTTTACTTAACGTCTCCTGTAAAACAGCCGAACAACTAATATTGTTTTCTTCTACGTAAGTATTAAGCCACGCAGGTATTGTAAGGGTCTTCTTTACAGCTTTGCTCCCATACTTTTCAGCATAGGTGTCCATATCCAAGGCAACCATATTCACAAACTGGCCAGGCTCTGTATTAATGCCTCCGAACTCTGACGCTTTAGGCGCCTTCTTGCCGTCCTCCAGTTCTGTAAGCACCCAACCGCTGGCAGCATCTTCTGCCATAAAGATCGCTTCTGCCATATCATCTCCACCAGTAACACAACCGGGTAGATCCGGAAACTCAACTGCATAACCTCCGCTTCCATCTTCGTAAGGTGTAAATATTGCCGGATAAACTAATTTCATCATTTTCCTCCTTTTCATGCAGGTATTGGGGGCTTTACAGCCCCGCCTGCTTAAGTATTGATTTTACAACCGTCATGTTTATGTCTTTTCCTTTATGTTCTGGTATTGTAACTTTTCCGCTCTTAGTTGGGTGTTTGTATTGATGATGAGAACCAACTTGTTTTACTTCATACCAGCCGTCTTGTAAAATCATTTTTTCAACTTCTCTGAACCTCATCTCTGTCCTCCTTATAACATTATAATAACACGTGTTATACGTATTGTCAATAGTTTTCATACATATTATACGTGTTATTTAAAAGAGTCCTTACATTTCTGCAAAGACTCATTCAAAGGAGAAAACATGAATTATGGAGAATAAATCAGCCACCGACCGGTAAAAGCCGGCGGCCGTCAATTGGGGGAGGTTATGCAAAATGGCTTTTCCTTACCTTCTGCATGATATCATAATATCATGAAACCTCACTCAATTTGTACCCAATTTTTAAAAGATGTAGATTTCTGAAAAATAATCTTCGATAACCGTAGAAATCAGTTCTGCAAATTGATATTCGTCCCTGCTCCTCATCATATTCTACCATTTCATATGGAAGATCATTCGTAACGCTTTTAAGTATATACTTCCATATACCAGGATTAGCTGCCACCGCTGCCTCTTCTATCATTCTGCAATCTTTCTGGTTTTCCACATTTTCCAGTGCAAACCGCTCTGTCGGATTGCCGGATAGATTACCCTTTGGCATACCATCATTTACGATCGAATTAAGTCCATAATGTATCTTGCTCTTTTTCTCGTCATATTGAAGGCAAAAGTTTTTTAGTTCTCGATATCGAAAAGTTGATATTCCATAGTCATCCCAGCTATACTCTCTAATTCTCTTTTGTTTGTCCAATGGCCCCACCTCCTACCCTCGGATGATTATAACTTCCAATCGCATATAGATGCCCCTGACCCTTGCAATCACAATTCTTCCGGCTACACTCCGCCGGCCATCGCTTCCGGCAGATCAGGCAGATCTTCTCCACCTTCACCGCGCGGATACTCGGTTGACGTCTGTGCCTCATCCAGATCGGCTCCCGTAACTTCTGATCCGGACACGCCGGTGTGTAGCAATACGCTGGCATCGTCGCACTGTGTGTCTCTGGCCTGGAGCCTTTCAGTATGTATTCCTGCTTTGCCGCTCTGGCCTGTGCTGACTGAAGGGCTATAGCATGTTCTTCTTTTCTATCCATGGTACCTCCTGTATATCCGGTACGGAATCAGCCAGATCGGAAACGTAACTGCGATCACGATCTTAGTAGTGACTCCGATCCAGTACCTCGCAATCCGCCTGGCCTTGCGCCACGTAGCTCCCAGGCCGGATACCATCTCGTCCATTTGTTTTATCAACTTAGCTCCTCCCTTCGTTCGGAAAATATCAGTTTTGTGGATTAAACAACTCTGGATTTTCATAGATATTTCCAATAACCGCCACTGCCGAATTGTTGTTTTTGTCTACCATGTCAATATAGACAAGTTTGGTATCCTCGTCGTTTGTTAACCCGATAAACCTTGCGCACTTTTCATCCCATACGATCTTGCATGTCAACTTATAATTCCCTGCTTCAATAATATCCCCTTCGTATATTCTTACGCCGTTCTTATCCGTCAATCCGGTATATTGCATGACGACATAAATCATTGGATGTTTTAATACTCGCGGAAAATTGTCACGTCCATCACTTCCAGCGTTGCTGTAGGGCAGTCCAGTATACATTATTTTTCTTATTTTATCCCATGCTCTAAACGATATCTTTCTCATGTGTCCTCCTCCCCAAAATATTAATTTATCGCTATTCTGAATCCGACAGTGGACACCACCTTGGCCGCGTCTTGATAGTCGGTTTGGTATCATACTCGGAGGTCCCGAAACAGATAAAACAACTATCTTTGTTTCCAAATACTTTTCGCGGCAGCTTTTGCGTTTCTGGATTCTTACAATAAAAGTTTCCGCGGCCGCTCCAGCCTGCAGCCCGTCTGGTCATCTTGCAATAGCAGCACTCACTACACTTTGTCTTTTTACTTTCCTGCATATAGTCCCTTCCTCCGTCCGTACTTAATTATCTTCACCAACGCTTTTCGCCTCCCGGATTCGTTTAAGATTCATACGATACAGATTCGCAGCATACAGTCCCAGTCCGCAGTACAAACGATCAAGTTCCTCTTCCTCATCCGTAATACACATTCGATTCTTGCAGCCAGTAAGCATATCAGCCTCATTCAATATCTGCTTCTTCAAGTTCCTTCCCTTTTCGTCCATGTTTTCTCCCTTCCTAATCTATAATACGATAGCCAGTACCGCCGTAAATCCCAGTGCCACTCCTCCACCGATGCAGATACCGATCAGCACCAGCATCACGGCGGCCTGGGCAGCATCAATCAGCCACTTTCTCATTGCGATCCTCCTGCAGCTTCTTTAAGCATGTCGATACCGTTGTCTCGCTGACCTTCAGTTCATCGGCAATAGCCTTTCCAGTCCATCCGGCTTTATGCAGCGCCATGATCTTGCCGGCATCTACCTTCTTTGCATTGGCCCGCGGCTTCTTAGCCTCCTGCTTTACCGCTCTCACTTTTGTTCCAGTATCAGCTGTCTTCTTTTCCATAACCAAAAGATGACAGCCTTTCAGCCACTCCCCCAGTTCTGAAATAATAAAATCATTCTCGACCATATCCAATGTCCTGGGCTGCAAAACGATAACTTCATTACCTTTATCCAATTCCTGCAGTGCTTCCCGCAGGGTTAACTCTCCTCTGATTCTCCGTTCCATCGTCATTCTCCTTTCCGGTTTGCTACCGCTTCTCCTCTTCTAACTGTGAGAATGTTGCAAGCATAATCCGTCCACATATAGAAGTGGCACCACACCTCTTCATGATCGCAGCGAAATCATCTGTAGCCTCCTGCCACATTCCCGGCTCCATTGGCCGGCTATGATATTTTAAATAAAACTTATATGCTTCGCAGAAGACGCCTTTTACCATCGCCGCGCTTTCTTCATCCCGCCTGCTCATAATCTGCACCCTGCCTTTCTGTAATGCGCCCGGCGCCGCTTCCACTGGTTTTCACAGAATGCTATGTTATCTACATAATCGTAACAAACTGCTTCTTCCTTCCCGACCGCTGCCCTGGCAATCCGGCCAACGCTCTGAGTTACCACTGCATAGTCTTTCTTCGGTGTAGTCATGTACAGTCGGTCCAGACGCGGGATATCAAGCCCTTCCTTCGCCAGACTATAACTGGCAAACAGGTAATGCTTCTTCCCTGACCGCATATCCTCGATCGCCCGTTCCCTGGCGCACCGGTCCTTTTTACTCGTCATGCTGCCATCAATCATTACTGCTGTTTCCCGGCATTCCTCCGGCAGCATCTCCATCAATGTCCTGAGATGCTCCAACCGGTCCGACAATATCAGGTTATAGTGTTTCTGGTTATGTACCAGATCCTCCACGATCAGCTGGCTTCGGTCCCGGTTTCCAGTCAGATACTGCATCAGCCTGCTGTACTCCAGCGTCCCATCCGTGTCCAGGCATTCCCGCGCAGTAACGATGTCAGTATCTCTCTTCAGGATCCTGACCTGCATGGTCTTGTCTGCTACCGCCTCGTCCGGCACCCGGTAGATTACCGGTCCTAATACTGCGAAGGTACTGCGGATCAGGCCGTCAGACCGGTGTACCGTAGCTGACAGTCCATACTTATGCCGCGCCGCCAGGCTGTTCATGACCTTATAGAACATTGTCATCTGCGTCGGTGTTCCGGCCAGCCGATGGCACTCATCTACGATTATAACGTCCCACATGTACCTGTACTGAGCCAGATCAAGCTTACAAAGCGTCTGTACTGTGGCAAAGGTTATATGGCTTCCTATACTGACCTTACCGGCCGTAATAGTCCCCAGAGTCTCCCGGAGGAAGTACTGGGCCGCCCGGTCATAAGATTGTTTCAACAGATCCTGAGTGTGTGTAATCCAGAGCGTCTTCCGCCCAAGGGAAGCCGCCAGAGCAATTCCCATCTGTGTCTTACCGGAGCCACACGGGCTCTGCAGGATTCCGCAGCTTGCTTTCCACATTGCCTCCACTGCCGGCGTCTGGTAATCATACAGCGGAATACTCCCGGCATACTGCAGCTTTCCATTGTCCGCCAGATCGGTGATGTATTCACACTCAGCAGGGAGCAGCGCCCTTATCTCTTTTCCGACTCCAACCGGTAACACCAGATCGCTGCCATCAACCCAATACAGCCATAGATGCTGCGGCGTGCTGCCTGTCCATAATCCCCGGCGGGCCCGGTTCGCATATTCCGGATTCGGGATCACCAGATTCTCACTACACCAGTTCTGCAAGATCTTTGGTGCGTCCTTAATCCTGATTTCACTCCCGATTATCACCTGCATCTCTGTCACTCCATTCCAGCCATTGCTCCAGGGGCATTCCCTGGGTTCTGCATACTGTTTCATTGATCCGTTTAAAACCAGCCTCCTGCAGTTCCTGCAGCTTCGTGTACGGCAGGAGATATATCTGGCAATCAGGGAACCGGATTGCGAACATTCCGGGGGCATTCCCCATCATACTGAACAGGATCATTGCATTGATCTGGTTTTCCTCGATCCGGCTGAGAGGAAATATCTCTGACTGGCAGTCCTTACAGTCGATTAGATAGGCCCGGCCATTCTTCACCGCAATCACATCACAGGGCTGGCCGTTTTTGTTATCCTGGAAGAGATGAACCCAGAACCAGTGGTCTGCCAGGCTCCCTGCAAACTCTTTTTCGAACCTGGATCCTGCCGTTTTATTACTTACCACAGCTTTTCAGCCTCCTTCTCTACCTCAATGGACAGCCGGCGCATCATCTTTAAATCGTCTTTTATCCTCTGGCGGTTCGGCCTCTCCGCGTTCCACAATCGCTTTTCATCTCCGGATTCCAACGCATCTTTGAATTCGTTTATCTTCTTCGCCTCATTGCCGGCATCTTCCAGAAGGAAGCCCAGCATTTCCAATTTTTTAATCAAAATTATCCTCCTTATTCTCCCCAGTCCAACCATTTTTCTGGTCCGTCCAACCAGGTTTTGTTCCGATAAGTATCCGCAACCCCTTGATTTTACGTATGGTCCAACCGTCCAACCTAAAATCCGGTTGCATATCTATATATTTTTAGAGCAAACTATATGCGTTAAATTTTCTACAAACTTTTTTCTCGCGTCACGAGATATATAAAACTGGTTGGACTAGTTGGACTGGTTGGACTCTATATTAAAAAGCCTTATTTTATGCGGGTTTCATGGTCCAACCTATGGTCCAACCTAAAATTTTATGGTTGGACCCCTCTCCACTAATCAAACGGCAGTGTTTCTTGTCCATCAGACACCATAAATCCATCTCGATCTGTATTATCATCGTCCTGCGGCAGGATAAGTTTGATATAACTGGACTTAATTCCATAAACTTTTGTATTGTGTATAAACTTACTTTGAGGCGTCTTTTTCAAATACCCTTTATCATTCCACTTCCTGCTGACCGCGGTATAATCAAATCCATTCTGTTCCAGATAACCGAGCAGCACGTCCCGGTTTAAAATCAGAATTTCTCCATCAATCTTTCCCCAGACTTCTCCCTTATTAGGCGAATTATCTGCTTTTGGATCTTCAAACCGTACCGGATTCTTTGCTGCCCAGTTGAGCACGGACTGGTAAGCGCGTTCAGCGACATCAACCTCCAGTGTACTCTGCAGGTATTGGCTCACCTGCCGGATCCCCAACGGCTGCTCCTTTGGGAAGAATAACTCTGCCGCCAGTTCATCAGCCAGTAGAATACAGGCCATCGCCATTGCCTGCTTGTCAGTCGTATCCAGATGGCATAGTTGTTCAAACAGCTGCCGGTATCTCTCTGTAAGTACCCCCTCTTCCGCTTCCTGAATGTATTCAACCAGTTTCCGGCCGGCAAATCCATAATTCTCCTGTACTATGCTGCTGACATAGTGACCGTCCTCCACCAACGGTCCGTCAATCGCAATCTCTATAACGCGGTTCTTGCTTCCGCCTCCGGAGTTTGCTTTTGTAACCGGCTCCTCTCCGGTAAACAGAAAACTGTTTTTCCAGGTCCTGGTTTCCTCTACTCCGCCATAGGCCCGCGCCCGTCCCCGGTCCACTCCCTCCGTTATCTGATAGATCAGCTGGTCAAAGTTTCCCTGCCACTTGTCTTTGATCGTCTGCAGCTCATCACCAGCGAATGGGATACTGCACAGAAAGGCTGCATTCCGCATAATGGCATTGCGCGTCATGTTCATGGTCTTAACCAGGCCGCCCATCTTCGGGTTGCCCCAGATGCTCATAGACACCATAAGAGCCACGGTCTTGCAGGTCCCAGTCGTGCCCCATACATGCAAAACAAAAGGCAGGACTTTCAATGGCTCCAGAAGCACAGAGGCGAAACTGGCCGCCATCATCATACGAAGAGGGATATTTTTCCGAAGATCGGTACAAAGATTCAGCCAGGTCTCAAAACTGCCATCCTCTTTTACATTCCTGAAAATTGCCTCATAATCCATATCCCCCTCATACCGGATATCATCTGCATACGGGGTAAAGGAATTCCCCACCCAGCCCAGACGATTAATGGATTTTTTAGGATTCAGTGTTAATGGATTCAGCCCCACGCAGTCCGATATGTAACGGACCATATTTTTTGCATTGTCCGACGTAACCTCAATGCCAAACTGGCTCAGCGCATCTACGATCTTATTTGTGTTTGCGCAGACGCTCCGGTCTACGGTAATGGTCTGCCAGGCAGCTGACTTAAAATACGCCAGCGTAATCCGTTCTTCAGCCGTATCTACGTTCTTCAGTATCTCTACCGGCAGGATCGGATGACTGCACGCCTGGTACGGCACCGGCATGGCATTCTTGTCATATCGGATCGTTCTCACTCCGAAATCATTCGCAGTCCACTCGCCGCATACTAATTCCAGCGGCTGATCGGTGAATTTTGTTTTATTCCCGGTCTGCTTCTGACGCTGTGCATAGTCAAGCACAAAGGATTTATACAGATTATTGAACTCCGTTACGCGTTTAAGCTGCCGCGCGGTGTTGCGAAGGGATTCAATATACTGGGTCCGCTCGATATTGTCCTCTATCTCGAAAATCTCGTAAAAGATTTCATCTGGAAATGCTTCCGTCGGCTTCAATGCGGATATACCAGTCAGCAATTCGTCCTTCGATTTCTCCAATCCTTCTCACCGCCTTTTTGTCTTCATAAACCTCTCCCGGACACTCCTCCAGATTCTGCAGCAGATATTCAATATACGTGATATTCTGCAGAGCTTCCGTAAAATGCTCATTTCGCTCATGGATTGCCTCACACAATAGAATCCAGTACATTTTCACGTACATCATAGCCCGCTTTTTAAATGCAGCTACAGCCGCTCTCCGCCGGCATGCCAGCTCTGCTTCCCGCTTCTCCCGGTATGTCACTGGTTCCGACAAGGAGATATGAAAAGCGGCAGCCAGCGTTTTTGCTGCTTCATAATTACTCATATCGCTGTATAATGCTGCAAACTTGATCTGATCGCCGCCAGTTCCGCATGTAAAGCAGTAAAATCCCTTTCCGTCCGGATATATTTTAAGGCTCGGATTCTTGTCCTGATGGAAGGGGCACTGACACAGCCCCTTCCGGTTAAGCTGCAGGCCGTAATACTCCGCTACCTGCTGCATGGAAACCGCTTCCTTTACTTTCCGGAACAGATCCGGATCATAACCTTTCATTATCATTAATCTTCAAACCTCGTATGGCCAAGAAGTCCCTCCATGGCAAACATCCAGCTGTTCTGCCCTATATCATCAGAACAATGGATCCCTCCCTGCAGGCTTCCTATATCGGAATTATCAATCAGGCGCATATCAAACTCATCCGGATCCGGAAACCCTCTCCGGATGAGTCCTGAACGATACCCCGGAATTAATAATGGAACTTCCGGCCTTACATGAAAGGGATCCCTTCATCTCCGCTTCCTTCCGGGATATTCATAAAACCGTCACTGTCCGTAAAAGAAGGGGGCGCCGCGGCATCTGCCGGATTTGGCCTGCCGCCTCCCGGTCCTGGTACTGGAAGCAGCTCATCTTCCGGCACTTCCGCTTCTGCCAGGCCTGACACACTGCGGATCCGCCACAGCTCTGTTGTCATTGCGCGCTCTCCATTATCCTTTTCGTACTGCCGACGGCGGAAAATACCACCAAACTTCTTATTGACAAGCGTTTTCTCATTGTCTTCCTTGTCCCACTGAAAAGTAAAATTGTTAGATCTCTCAATGGCAGTAACAACACCCTTGAGCCATGGCGTTCCCTTATCATCCATGTTCTGTTTAAAAACGCCTCTCCATTTGGCTTTTGGATTCGTTTCTTTTTCAGCCTTAAACTGCTTATCATAGAAATCCTTATACTCGCCTTCTGCAATATCGTACAGGATTACAAACTTTCTCCACTCATGCCCGCTCTTATCTGTATCCGTCACTTCGGCAACCTGACGAATTTTACAAACATATTTTCCCTTTGGAAGCGCCTGAAACTCTCCTGTGTAAGCCGCTGCCTCATCATATCCTGCTGGTTTCTTAATCATGATTCTTATCCTCCTTTTTCTTCCATCCGTAGAATTCGCGGATGGTGTCATCTACCATTTTCAAATTATTTTCAATCTCCGGTTCATCAAACATCTCTTCCGGGGTCTTGGTAATATCCGAGCCATCAGTAACTGTCCGAAAGAAATGATTCCCGTTTTCACTCATACAGCGGATGCAGATCGTGACCATCCCTTCCAGGCACACTTTCCGATCCAGCTGTTTCCCAATCGTCCTGAGCCGCGAAACTCCAAAATCATCCGTATCCTCATGGAAAATGATATACACGATTTTTTCCGGATCCTTCACCTCGGTCTTGATCATTTTTACCAGGCCATACATAGTGTCCGCAATATCGTCATACATTTCAAATGAAGCGTTCCCCTTTTTATTCCGATGATTTGCCATAAAAAGATGGGTCATAATATATCCGGCATCATCAATCACAAACACCTTTTCGGGGTTTTGGTTGATTGTTGTTATGATCTTTCCAATATCATCACTGCTTCCAGTTTTTTTAAAGCGCTTACGAAATGGCAGTTCCTTCTTCTCTGTATTCAGCAACACAATCTCATCTTCATCAAAAAATTTTAGACTCCGGCTTTTCCCGCTCCCGGATTTTCCATAAATCAATACTGGTAATCCCATAGCCTCCTCCTTAATACGGCAGCGAATCTTCCGCTGCCTCCTCTTCCTCATCTTCCTGACCGGTATTCTCCGCAATCCAGTCATCCTCAAAAAAGCTGATGCCGTTCAGACGTGGAAATAATACTTCCAATGCCTTATTCCCTGGTGATTCCGTATGCACCCAGTAGATTGTCGTTTCATTCTTCCAGTAGAGCACATCGGCAAGAAAACTCGGCCTGGTTGGCATCGCCTCCACGGTCGTATCCAGTTCACTCCGTGATATTACCCGGTCTGACAGGGACCTGTCCGCAACCACAAATCTCAAGTCACTATGCTTCTGGCATACGATGTATTCATGAGGCCAGGCATACAGCATGACCGGCGCCACTACCGCGAAATCCTTCGCGTCTTTCCACTGCTCATAAGGATCTGGATAATCCGGCACTGTTTCCGGCTCTGCTTCTCCGTCCGGATTTATTTTGTATAGGTAACACTCATACGGTTCCGGCAGATCACCGATCAGCTCCATGATTGCCGCCTTAAATTTATTCGATGCATAAGGTATTTCAATATACAGTCCCCAGTTATCGGAATACACCAGGTAATGATCATTCACATTCCCCACGATCAGGCCGTGCTTCTTCAGACTGGCCTTCATGATTTTCTTCAACTCCCCGGTTTTCAAAAACATCTCTGTTTTCTCCTTTCCTGTTTCTCTCTGTGCTCTCATCGATTCCGTGCCGTATCAGTGCAAGAACCATATCCATCTCTTCGAAGGACAGATGCCACACGCCCGTAACCATAAGTTTTACAACCCGTGCGGCAACGTCCATTAATACCTGCATACGGAACGGAGTCATATCCCCGCCGCCCATCAGCGGATCCCCAGGTGCTCTCCGCGCGGCTCCAGATGCGCCCAGTCTACCTGACGCTCAGACAATAAAGCACGGACAGCATCACCATTTACCTTTGGCGGCTGCGGAATCAGGAAGCGGCCTGGTATATCGTCAATGGCTCCGTCAATAACCAATGGCTCCTGACCGCCGTTCTTCGCCACACTGATTGTAAAAAGAGGGGTCTTAATTTTCTGCCTTCCAATAGCTTTCATGTTTTCCATGAGAGTTGTCTTAAGTGTCTTCTGACGATTCTCCAAACTCTGTTGGCGGGCAGCCAGTCTGTCTTTCTCTGCTTTCAGGGCCTTAATATCGGCTTCCATGCCAGTAATGATAATTGCATAAGATTCCGCCTTGTCTTCGATCTCTCCAAAAATGGCTTCCATGGTATCCCGGATTACCTGTTCGTCCGTTTCCCCGTCATAGAGCATCTGCTCCAGTATTTCGTACTGCTCTGATAATTCATATAATCTCATCTCATCATCCTCCTTACCACTCTACGTCGTCCGGGCTGACCGCGCCGAAACTCTGGCGGCGTCTCTGCCTGGGTGTCAGTGCCGATGGTACTGCTTCAAAGTCGGTAGTGCGTCCATAATTTCCCATGAGCTCGTCCATCTGACGGCAGAGCTCGATCTCCCTGGCCTCTAAGGCTCCCTTAGCTACCATTACGATAGCAGCCTGGCTTTCTCTGCTTAACCCAATTTCAGCACCATTGAGTACGATGTTATTGTCCAGTCCGTTTGAAACCAGCAGGCGCATAGGCTGCTCTTCCAGCCTCTTAATTGCTTCTCGGCAGAAGCCAATAGCTTTCCTGCAATATGTCGCATCCTTCAAAAAAGCATCCATGCGTTGTAAATTATTTTCCATCTTGCAATCTCCTGTCTCCCTCTGCTATAATGAGGGTGTCAATATATTAGTAGTTACCTTGATTCCCTGGGAGTTGCAGCTCCTGGGGTTTCTGCTTTTTCTTTCTCAATATCTACTATTGTCTGGAACAATTTTTTCAGATCTGCCGATATGTACGAGCGCTCGCCATTTTCTGCTTCGTCTCCAAACCAGCCCAGCAAAAAATTCACTGCCGAGTCTGTATTGTCCATGTACGGATTACGTTTTAAGCATTTAATTACCGAATCGATATTGCCCTGTCTCATCACCTTCACCTCCTCTCACAGTACTTCCAGTGACGCACACAACATCAGTATCAGTACAATGCCTCCCACCGCAATAATCCGTGGTACCAACCACTCGACCACGTCCACGATCGGCGGCCGGCTGTCGTCATAATAATCATCTATGTTATTAAAGTACTTCTGCATAATTCTCCTTCCAGCTTGTCCATCAGTCCCGCCCTCAGGCGGTCTTCCTTTTGTACCCTGCAGATATCATCATCTTGTCAGCTAATAAACAGGGAAGTTTACTCCTTTTTTCCTCAGAAAGCTTTTCCATTGGAATATCCTCTCCGTCTACCTCGATGTAGTTTACAATCCTGTATTTTTCCACATCACCACCCCTCTCTGATAGATTGTATGTATGACTGGTTGTACTTCTTACGTTGTCCCTCCTCTCCCCTTCCTCATTTTTATATCACTTTAAGTGGATTTTTGAGGTAAAAAAATATTATCTACAGGTATTCCATAAATATTAGACAACATATTCAAGTCCGCAAATGACGGCATTGCCACTCCTTTTTCCCAATTAATTACTGTTCTTTTGCCAATTTGCATCATATTTGCTACTTCTTCCTGAGTCAACTTAGCATTCACACGCGCGGCCGCCAAACTAATCTGTATTATTTCTGCCAAACTCACTTCCTCCTTTCTTGAATCTGATGAAAGTATATCATCACTTTAAGTGTGTGTCAACACTTTTAGTGAAATTCTATCACTTTTATGTTGCAATAGTATCACTTTTGGTGTATTATAAATATAAAGAAGAAAGGGGTGCAACAATGCCGGAGCAAGAATTTAATGCCGTTTTTTCTAAACGTTTACGCTACTATCTTAATAAAAAAGAAATAACTCAAGCTGAGTTAGCCAAAAGATTAGGTGTCGGAACCACTTCTGTATACAATTGGTGTAATGGTATAAAAACTCCCAGAATGGATAAGGTAGATGCCATGTGCGATTTATTTGGTTGTAAGCGTTCTGACTTAATAGAAGAAAAAGATGATTCTGATAACCGCTACTACCTTAACGACGAAACCGCCAAGGCCGCTCAGGAAATCTTCGAAAACAAAGAACTCCGCGCGCTTTTTGATGTACAGAGAGACATGGAACCAGATGATCTGCGTGCGCTCCATAATATGGCACTTGCTTTAAAAAGAAAGGAACGTGGTAACGATGACACCGGATGTTAATGTCGTCTTACTTGATTTTCCCACTTCCGGGAACGAAATGGTTTTTGAAAATGAAGATGGCAGTTATACTATTATGATTAACTCGCGGTTATCATGTGATGGACAGCTTAAGGCTTATCGTCATGCCATGCACCATATAGAAAACGACGATTTCACTAAAAATGATGTTCAATCCATTGAAGCTGTCGCACATGAGGTAGTCATTCCAGTGGAAGCTCAGCGAATTCCATCAGATCGATTCTTACAGCGCCTAAAAAGTATCCGTGCTGAACGAAAAAGACTTCAGCAAAAGCTTCAGCAGTATGAAGAAGATATGAAAGTGATACGCAGTATTGCAGAATATAATAAATGGAATTTATCAGACCAGCAATTGCCTGAACATCAACAGTGGTATGGCAGCAATCTATAATTAATAGCCTATGGCTTTTAATAAAAACCTATGGGAGGAACTACCAAATGAAAAAGCAAAGAAGATTAATTGCATTGGCACTAACGTTGGCACTTTCCGGCTGCTCTGCACCAGCTGCAACTGCTCCAGATAATTCAGCGGAGATTGAAAGCCTGAAAGCACAGGTTGAAGAACTGAAAAAGGAAAATGAAACCTTAAAAACACAGCTTGCTACAGTTCCCGAAACGACAGTGGCTGAAACAGAAGCATCACACGAAGGAACATCTATTGCAGTTGGAGAAACGATAACTACCGGTAATATGGAATTAACTATTAATAAGGTTGAACTTACTTACGATGTTCTTCCAGATGACACTTCCGGTTTCTACACACACTACGAAGCAGATGCTGGAAATGTTTATATTCATATTGATGCCGATATCAAAAATATGGGAAAGCAAAATCTGCCATGCGATGAACTCGTAAAAACTACAGCCGACTACAATGGCGGATATACTTATTTGGGACAGGCAGTACCGGAAGACAGCTCAACAGGTTTTACCTATGCCAACATTACAAGTATAAAACCATTAGAGACATTAGGGGTTCATTTCTTATTCAAATGCCCACAGGAAGTAGAAGAGACCACTAATCCTCTTTTTATTACTATCGAGCCTATAGGAACGAAAGATAGTTATGTATTGACTGTAAGATAAAATGTAAAAACCGCCCGGTGCTACCAACACCGAACGGCTTTCACATAGATTTTCTCTTGCCGGACGCACCGGAAGATAAATCACCTTCAACAAGTGAATTATATCATTTCTGGTACGTCCTGGCAAGGGGCGTATTTTTTATACCCAAAATTAATACACTTAACCAAGGAGATGATATCATGACCACCCAGTCCACCGTGGAAATAGGCGCCGCCTATATCCGCGTTAGTACAAATGATCAGACAGAACTGTCCCCAGACGCGCAGCTCCGTGTCATTCTGGAGTCAGCAAAGGCAGATGGCTATGTCATACCCAAAGAATTTGTTTACATAGAGAAAAAAGGTGTTTCCGGCCGCCGGGCAGACAACCGGCAGGAGTTCCAACGCATGGTGGCCACGGCCAAAACGCAGCCCTGCCCTTTCAAACGGCTTTATCTTTGGAAGTTCTCACGTTTTGCCCGAAATCAGGATGAAAGTGTATTTTACAAAAGCGTTCTCCGTAAAAAATGCGGCGTCGAGATCAAAAGTGTTTCAGAACCAATTGCAGACGGCATGTTTGGCCGCCTCATTGAAAGTATCATCGAATGGTTTGACGAGTATTACTCCTTTAACCTCTCTGGAGAGGTCATGCGTGGTATGACGGAAAAAGCATTGCGGGAAGGCTATCAGTGTTCCCCCAGCCTGGGATATGCAGCTGTAGGTGAAGGAAAGCCCTTTATCATCGTTGAAAAGGAATATGCCATTGTGGAGTTCATCCACCAGTCTTTTCATAAAGGCAAAGACATGACTGCTATTGCCCGGGAGGCAAATGACATGGGTTTTCGCACCAAACGCGGAAATCGATTCGACCGCCGCGGTATTTACCGAATCCTCGTCAATGAATTCTATAATGGAATTGTTGTCTGGAACGGTATTAAATTTCAGGGAGCCCATGAGACACGTTCATCGGTCACTGATATATTCGAATCAAATCAGCAGCGTATCAAAAAAGAATACAGACCCAGAAGCCGGCGGGAAACCTCTTCCTGCCAGCACTGGCTGTCCGGTATCTTAAAATGCAGCGTCTGCGGCGCGAGCCTTTCCTACAATCGCTCGAATGATCAGAAGAAACGGCCGGATTTCTTTCAGTGCTGGAAGTATGGGAAGGGTGTTCACAGAGAATCCTGTTCAGTATCAGTCAAAAAGGCAGAGGAAGCTGTCCTGACTTCCCTCCGGCAGGTAATGGCAGACCAGTCAGTGCAGTATGAATACATACGAAAACCAGACCAGAAGGTGATCAGTGAAGAATCCCGCCTCTCGGAAGCATTAGAAAAAGTAGCCATGAAAGAAATGCGTGTAAAAGATGCCTACGAAAGCGGAATCGATTCACTGGAGGAATACAAGGCAAACAAACTCCGGCTGCAGGATGAGCGAAACCATATTCTTGAAGAGCTGGAGCAGCTAAAAGAAACGCCTGGCGAACCGGAAGGTCCTGATATGCAGGAAGTCTTAAAAAGAATCACTACCGTTTACGACTTGCTGATGGATCCGGATATAGACAACGTCACCAAAGGAAACGCCGTTCGCCGAATTATTAAAAAAATTGTTTTCGACCGGCAGATGAACGAATTCCATTTCTACTACTATGCGTAGATGATTACCACAGAATTCCAGACTGTCTCAGTTGACATAATACACCATTTTTTAGTAAATAACAAGATATATAAAATGCCCGGAATCCCTTGTAAATACAAGGTTTTCCAGGCATTCCTATAGGTTTATGCATTTTGGGCCGCCATACTGACTCATAATAAACGTCGCCAGCTTAGGATTCGGTGTTGTAATATTTACCGGATACTGTAATCTCTTTTCATATCTCCACATCAGCCGCACTCTCCTTCCCATGGCCACGGATTGTTGACCCAGGTCCAGTAATTGTCGGACCGGACTTCGTCAATCATCAGCGGGCCGCACTGAGCCTCATAGGCATCCATTGCCTGTTTCCGCAACTCTGATACATACTGGTAATAATTCAGTGCATCCTGATCATCGGGATGAGTATCCAGATAGAGAATCACATCATCCACAGCGAAGCTCGCCTCATAAACCTTGCGAAGCAGAGCGCTGCAGTTTCTATCTATATTTGCCATTATCTGCACCTCCCCATGGAAAACGGTTTATCCAGATCGGGGAAAATCGTCCCTCTGTTTATTGCTTTGTCAACAGGATAGACCTGCTGCCAGCGCTGCCACGGAACATAAGCCATAGCTACCGGAAACTGATCCATATTGCACGGGGAATTCATAAATCCCTGATTCATCGGCATTTCCGGCTGCATATTTGGCGGCATCACCGGCCCGGGGCCCATCGGCATATTCGAAGGCATTGCCCCTCCGCGCCCCATCGGCATTTCCGGCGGCATATTCGGCGGCATCACCGGCCCGGGGCCCATCGGCATATTCGAGGGCATTGCCCCTCCGCGCCCCATCGGCATTTCCGGCTGCATATTCGGCGGCATCACCGGTCCGGGGCCCATCGGCATATTCGGCGGCATTGCCCCTACACGCCCCATCGGCATTTCCGGCCGCGCTGGCTGATCACGGCGAACAGCAGGGCCGGATCCCAGAGGAAGATCAGGGCGGATCACCGGACCAGGCCCCATTGGAACATCCTGGCGGCATTTAGCGCCCTGAGGTACTGGCTGGCAGCCAGGACATCTTTGTTTCGTATAACAATCCATAGGATGAAATACTCCTTTCAATAATGAGTTTCTAATATCAATTTATGAAAGGAAGGCTTTCTTGTGCAGGGCCAGAGCAAATTTTTCCATTTTGTTCAAATTGTGATCCGTGGCAGGGGCACTCGTAGCGCCCGTCCATCCGATTGTATACAAGTCTGCAGCCCATATGAGGACACCGGGGTACCTTGGGCACCGCCCCTTTCATAAGCCCGGCGGCAGAATGACTTGCATGGGAGAGAAACGTGACGGCCGCCGCCTTTGGTCTGAAGCGCTGCGGTGTAAATACCTCCTCGTACGGCGTTTTTCTTCCCATAATCTGTGCCGCAACGATCTTCGCCGCGGCCATCGACGTCGTCATGCCCCATTTCCCAAATCCCGTCGCTACGTACCAGTCCGCAAGCACGCCTGAAAAATGACCGATGTATGGCACACTGTCCACACTCATGCAGTCCTCGGCCGACCATCTTCCGAATTCCTCCGTCCCCGGATAAAAATGTTCCTTTAACCGTCTCATCTCCTCGTAAGGATTCTTCTCCGGACATTTGCCTGTCCGATGGCTCCCATGGCCTAAAAGAAGCGTATTTCCTGCACTTCGGAAGGAGTATGAATTTTTATCAATCCCCAGATACATTCCCTCAAGCTCCTTAACCGGCCCCAGCGCCATCACGTAACTCTTTTCCTGATACAGACGCAGAAAATAGAAGCCCGGAATATTCACAAATGGATAATGACAGGCAAATACTATGTGATCCGCTCTCACCACACCTCTGTCCGTCATAATTTCATGCCCCTTCACCTCCCGGACCTTCGTCCGCTCATAGACCGTTAAATCCCCGGAGAGCGCCTCGATAAACTCCAGTGGATGAAACTGTGCCTGACCCGTAAAGCGGACTGCCCCGTGAACGGGAAATGGAAGCTCCGTCTCCCTGACAAATGTGGCAGGCAATCCGCATCGCGCAGCGCAGTCCGCTTCCCGCCTCAGAATTTCCGACTCATTGACCGAAAATAAATAAGCGTCCTTCTCCTCAAAATGACAGGCAATACGGCGTTTTTTAATTAACTTTTTATAATCCTCAATGGCCTGCTGATTCGCCATGGCATAGGAGGAGGCGTACTTCTCCCCCATGGTGTTGACCAGCTTTTCGTAAATCAGGTTATGCTGGGAGGTAATCTTCGCGGTCGTATATCCCGACTGACCGCTTCCGATCCGGTCAGCCTCCAGCACAATCACTTCTTTTCCCTGCTCTTTCAGATAACAGGCTGCCAGAATGCCAAAGAGTCCGGCTCCAATTACTGCGACTTCTGTTTTCTTATTTCCGGGAAGAGGATTTCTTCCGGGTATTTTCGTTGTCTCTGTCCAGATTGATTTCATATTTTCACCTCACGGTTATCATTCCCCAATCTCCTGTAAATTACTTCTTCCCCCGTATTTCTATTGACAAAATCGAAGCCTTTTGATATAGTTCTAAAAAGAACTGTTCATTTTAAAACTATTCATTGCAGTCCCATTTACACAGGGACTGTTCATATGGAAGAAAGGGGGGAAATGATATGGTGATAAGTGATCTTTTATCCGGAGCAAAATCCTTTCATAAAATTTATAATCAAAGCATTCAGACGGCTGCCTCCAGACACGGGTTATCGCTGATGGATGGAGATGTGATTCTGTTTCTATACAATAATCCGGATTACGACACGGCAAAGGATATCTCAACCTTCCGTATGCTGGCAAAATCGGGGGTATCCGCTTCCGTGGAGTCACTGACCGGCCTGGGATACTTAGAAGGCCGTGAGGACACTGCCGACCGCAGAAAAATCCATTTGAAGCTGACAGAAGCAGCCATTCCTGCTGCCCGGGATTTAAAGCAGACGCAGCAGGATTTCTTCGATCGGCTGAACCGCGGAATATCGGAGGAAGAGCGGCAGATTTTCACAGATCTGCTAAAACGGATGATGGATAATCTCAAACAGACAGATTAAAACAGAAACTATAGAAAAAGAAGGTCTTACCATGTTGGAAAAAATAATTGTATGTCTTTTCGCCGGCCTCGGCGCCGGTTTTGGCACAGGCTTTGCCGGAATGAGCGCGGCAGCCGTCATCAGCCCCATGCTCATCACATTTTTAGGAGTCCCTGCCTATCAGGCCATCGGCATTGCGCTGGCCAGCGACGTCCTCGCCAGCGCTGTATCGGCCTACACCTACGGGAAACACAAAAATCTCGATATCAGAAACGGACTTGTCATGATGGCCGCCGTTCTGCTTTTCACCCTGGTGGGCAGCTATATCTCCTCCCTGGTCCCCAACCATGCCATGGGAAATGCCTCCGTCTTCCTGACCATGCTCCTGGGCATTAAATTCATTGTGAGGCCGGTTCTCACGACCAAAGACGCGCAGGCGTCCAAAACCGTACGGCAAAAACTGATCCAGTCCATCGTAAGCGGCATTGTGGTCGGTTTTATCTGCGGTTTTATCGGCGCAGGCGGCGGTATGATGATGCTGCTTCTCCTGACGAGCGTACTGGGATACGAATTAAAAACTGCCGTGGGAACCAGCGTATTCATCATGACGTTTACGGCGCTGACCGGCTCCCTCTCCCATTTCGCCATCGGAGGCATGCCGGATCTGTTCCTGCTTGTGCTCTGTATCCTGTTTACCTTCCTGTTTGCGCGTATTGCCGCCGTTTTCGCAAACAAAGCAGATCCGAAGCTTCTGAACCGGTTAACCGGAATTATTCTGTTTCTGCTTGGAGCTGTCATGCTTCTCGTAAAGTAGCTTCGATATTTACCGAATTCTTCCTTGATTTCAGGCCTGTTTTATACTACAATAAGGATAGCCGGATTCCCACAGTCAGAAGCTGGGAATCCAACCCACGCGGCAGTCCCCGGCAAACCGGGGCATGCTGTCGCCAGATGGTCCTGTTAGTGCGCCCATCTGGTTCATTGCCCGCGGGAATAATTACAAATACAGGAGGCAGACCACATGAGTTGGTTTCAAAAGAAGTCAATCCCCACTCCATCACCGGCGGAATCCGAACCAGTGATCACAGAGCGGCTGGAAGAAAGCAAGCTGGAACGTGACGCATGCTACCGTCATCTGTCGGAAGTCATGGATACACCGTCAGACCGCGGAGTTGTATTAAAGGTATACATAGAGAATTTCAAACGCCTGAACCAGGTATTCGGTTACGATTACTGTGAGAACCTCTTAAGCCAGATTCTCTCCTATTTGAAGGAAAAGACCGGAAAACCTGTTTATCACTATATTGGTGTGGAATATATTATAATCCTGGACCAGTACTCACAGGGGCAGGCCTCCGATCTGGCAGAAGAGATCGCGGAACAGTTTGATCACGCCTGGAAAGTGAACGGCACTGACTGCCTCTGTTCTGTACAGATGGGCATGTGCTCCTATCCCGGCCACGCAGCGACGCCGGACGAGCTATTAAAATGTCTCGATCTGGCAGTCTTAAAAGCGGAGGAAGGCGGCCCCAACCAGGCCATCATGTTCGACAGCACGCTCCAGAAGCAGCTGCTTCGCCGCCACACCATCGCATTATATTTGAAGACCGCCATAGAAAAAGAGGAGATCGAGGTTCGTTACCGCCCGACCCTTAATATGGAGACCGGAAAGTTCAGCCGCGCAGAGTTTTATATGCGCATCTTCATCAAGGGGCTGGGGCTCATCGGAGCCAGTGAAGTTCTGCCCATCGCCGAGGACTCCGGCCAGATCCGTTCCCTCGAGTACTTTGCACTGGACAAGGTGGGCCAGTGTATCGCAAAACTCACCGAAGCCGGCAAGGAATTCGATTCCATTGCGCTTCCGATATCTTCTATCCTCTTTTTACAGGAGGATTTTCTGGACGAGGTCAGACGTGTCATCGATACCTACCAGATTCCGAAGGGCAAGCTTGCCATCGAGATCCAGGAAAGCGCCTTAACCACAGCATACTTAAACATCAACGTCATGCTTCAGGAACTGTCCGATATGGGTGTGGAGCTGGTATTAAACGAGTTCGGTTCCGGGTACTCCGGCGTAGCCACCAGCCTGGAGCTTCCGGTCAACACGCTGAAGCTGGAGCGTCTGTTCGTATGGCAGCTGGAGACAAACCCGAGATCCCACTGCGTGATCGAAGGGCTGATCCACATCGCAAGAGACTTAAATTTAAACATCATTGCAGAAGGCGTGGAAACTGAGAATCAGGTCAATATCCTGACAAAGGCAGGCTGCGACTACCAGCAGGGTTTTTATTACTCCCCGACTCTGGAGCAGGACACACTGCTTAAAGTAATCGACAACACCTTTGCCGACTCCATCCCACTGTTAAATGAAGAGAAAGAAAAAATGTCAAAAGCATAAACTAAAAATGAAAAAGTCTGCCGGCGGAAACGGTTACTTCTGTAACTGTCGTTTCCGCCGGCAGGCTTTTCACATTTCACCTTCGCCGCCGCTGCACTCAGAGTGCCTGATCTCCGTCATACTTATCCAAGCACCAGACGCACCTTATCTCCAGTGTTCCGGCCTGTCTGCGCCGCCTGACTGCATTCCTGGGACTTATCATAGTAATAACGAATGATGTCCTTTCTGGTAATGATTCCAATAAAATTCTTCTGGTCGTCCACCACGGGAACAAAGTTCTGGTTCAGCGCCTTATCGATTAAATCTTCCATATTGGAATTGGCATATACCGGACGGTTGTCCAGTCTCCGGTCGATCGCCGCCACGGTTACACGCTCGGCCTCCTTTAAGCTTAAATTAAACTTATTCTTGATTCCCCAGAGCATATCGCCCTCCGTGATAGTACCGATGTATCGTCCGGTTCTGCTGATAATGGGTACCGCGGAGTACTTGTGATACTCCATCTTCTCAAGAGCCTGCCGCAGCGTCTCGTCCTCATAAATATATGCCACTTCGCACTTTGGTGTCAAAAAAAACAATATGTTCATAGCCGCACTCCCGTCACATTATTTTCGTATTTATTATAGCATATTACTAAACTTCACATATGAACAAATTATTATTTTTTTATAACATTTTAGTGGTCCGGAGAGACGCGCGGAGAACGCCTTCTGCCCGGCGGGCTTTTTTGTAACAGGAGTGCTTTCCCATTACAAAAAGACAGAACAGAAAACTTAAATAAGTCTTCTGCCCTGTCTTCTTTTCTTCCCCGTATGGAACAGTACGGTCCGCTCGTTTTCACTGCATGAAGTCCAGCGGATCGACGGGTTGATTCTCGTGTTCCAGCTCGAAGTATAAGTTCGCGCCTTCGATGGAATAATATTTCGTAGGTTCTGCTACATAGCCCAGCACATCGCCCTGTGCCACGTACTCATTTTCTACCACCTGCAGTTCCTTTAACTGGCCGCAGACAGCGGTATAGTCATTTCCCATGTTGAGAACGACGTAATTGCCCAGTTCTTCATTGGAACCGATCTCCTGAATTTTTGCGTTTGCAGGTGCTATAACCGGTGTGCTCACGGCGCCCTGGATGACGATGCCCGGATTACATTTATACTGATCCAGAGTCGGGAAATAGATGGTGGACTCCATGCTGTAATCCAGAATGACATTTCCTGATACCGGCCATGCCATCTTTGTTGCGTCATTAAAATTGAGGACCAGCGCTGCGGCCGCCTCTTTTTCTGTTCCGGCCTTTACCGCCGGCACTTCTGCTTCTGTCTCTGCTTTCGCTGTAGCCCTGGCGGAGTCGGCGACCTGTGTATCTGCGTCCGTATTCTGCTCCGCGTTGGAATCACCGGCAACTGCTACCTGGTTCTCCTGTGGAATCGTCTCTTCTGCAATGACGCCCTTCTGGTCCGGTACTTCAAGATATGGACTCTGACCGCCATCGTTTCCTCTTTGAATGGTAATGACTCCTGCCGCAGCTACTATAGTCAGCAGGCCTAAAACCAACAGGACAAGGAATACTTTATCCTTGAACAATTGACTCATTTTCTCTTTCACGTTTATCACCTCGGTAATATTCTTACCAAAGGAGAAAGAGTTATTCAGAAATCAGAACAATATTTTTATAAAAATAATCAAGAATCTCTTCCGCTGTTTTTCCCTCCTCCGCCATGCACTTAGCACCGTACTGGCTGAGCCCGTAACCGTGGCCGACCCCCTGGCACACCGCCCGGATTCCGCCGTCGTACTCCTCCAGAGTGTAGGCCGGAGACGGCAGTCCCAGCGCATACTGGACTTCCTCTCCGGTATACACCTTCGTACCGATCTGAATCTGCCCCACATAACCGCCGTCGTCACGGACAATCATCTGAATGGACTGGGGAAGCTGGCCCGCATCCACCGGTACACTGCCGGCAATCTGGTTAATCCTTCCGGCAAACTCCTCCTTGCTCCATACCATCATGGTCAGATAGCCTTCCGCCTCCACATCGCGTTTGCTGGCCACCGCCTGCAGGTACGGATGGCTCTCATCCCCGCTTCTCGTCATTCCGGTGCTGGCGCGGTGAAACAGCGGCTCGATGAGCCTGCCGTCACAGGTGATTACCCTGCCCGCTGTCGAGCGCACCGCCTCTTCCACCGCCTGAAAATACGTTACAAAGGATTCACTTCCCCACATGGCCTCCATCTGCTTCTCTTCCAGATATTCCATATGAAGCTCCGACTCCTTCACCTCGTTCTCACCGTTCATCTTCTGGTAAATAAACGTCCTGGCTATGATGGCCTGTGCCCGCAGCGCTTCCTTCCCATACTCGGCAGGCATCTGCTTTGCCACCACTCCCGGCAGATACTCTTCCACATCCATATAGGATTCCCCGTTTTTCCGGTCCAGAATCACTTTTTTTCCGCTGGTAATAAGCGGTACTTCCTTCTTTTCCTCGATTCTGCCTGTCCATGCAAGGGTTATTATATAGGGAAGCAGCAATGCCATGACGCATACCATGACTATTTTTTTTGCCACCGAAAACCTCCGCAAGTTCCTTTAAAAAATTCTATGCGGACAATTCTCATTTATGCAGAAACGTTCCTTTTCCTTCCCATTCCATGTAATCCCCACAAATACGGTGCATGGCTTCTCCAGACACCTTACAGCTTCTTCCAGCGGCTGCCCGGTCAGACAAACGTCTCTCGCACCTGCCTGGTAAAAGGCATCCATAAATGCCTTCTCCTCCACCTCAGTCAACTCCTCCGGCACGCACACCGCCACCCGCGGCTTCTTCACGGTGGCACCGGTCAGGCGCTTTACCATGGAACGATCGTATCCCAAAGCCCGGCGCAGATAAGAACAGAACATCCTTTCCGCCAGCATATAGGAGGCAATAATCCCTCTCCGCAGCGGATTCACGGCAGTTACAGGTGTCACAGCCTGATCGATGGCCTCTTCCGCCGCATTCCCCATGGCAATAATCAGGCCGGTATCCCTGTTTACAAGGGCCATGGAGGATTCCTCCAGTACGATCCCTCTGTCTTTCACATAAATCGTAATTCTGGCCGGTTCATATCCCGGTTTTCCAATTGTACTCTCTATCATATTCTCCCCCTTTTACTCCCGCTGACGCGAACCGTTCAGACAGGAAGACACATCCAGCCGGCGGCCGCCGCGAAGTATAAAATCCCGCTTCCTATGATGTTTTCTGACTCTTCCGAATCAAAAAAAGCACGGCAGGAAAACACCGCCGGGGCTCCGCCATGGCGACGGTATTTCCCGCTGCATTTTCCCACCGTACTTCTCTTTCACGGCTTATTCCCAACGGCCTTAACTGATCTCCTAAATCTCTACCTTCACCTTTTCCAGATGCCAGATATCACGGACATATTCTTCAATCGTCCGGTCTGAGGTGAATTTGCCGCTGCAGGCTACATTTAAGATAGCCGCCTTTGCCCACCACGTTTCGTTTCTGTAGGCCTGATCAATCCTCTTCTGTGCTTCCGCGTAGGATGGTAAATCCTTTAAAATAAAATACGTATCCGCGCGGTCGCTGCTCTGCGTATTCAGCAGAGAATTATAGATATCACGGAACAGTTCCGGGTCCTGAGGTGCAAAGTATCCGTTGATCAGCTGCATCAGAACACGGCGGATCTGATAGTTGTTGTTGAAGATCTCCATCGGATTATAGCCGCCTCTGTTCTCATAACCGATGACCTCGTCAGAGGACATGCCAAAGATAAAGGCGTTCTCCTCACCAACCTCTTCCACGATCTCCACGTTGGCGCCGTCCATGGTTCCCAGCGTCAGCGCACCATTTAACATAAACTTCATGTTTCCGGTGCCGGAGGCTTCCTTGCTGGCTGTGGAAATCTGCTCGCTGACATCGGCTGCCGCGAAAATGATCTCCGCGTTAGAAACCTTATAGTCCTCAATAAACACAACCTTGATCTTTCCGTCGATGGTTTTGTCGTTATTGATCACATCGGCTACCGAGTTGATCAGCTTGATGGTCAGCTTCGCCCGCTTATATCCGGCCGCCGCCTTGGCTCCGAAGATGAAGGTTCTCGGAACCATATCCATGTTTGGATTATCCTTCAGTTCATTATATAAATAGATCACATGAAGAATATTCATCAGCTGGCGCTTGTACTCGTGAAGACGCTTTACCTGAACGTCGAAGATGGAACGCGGGTCCACATCGATTCCGTTGTGTTCCTTAATGTATTTTGCCAGGCGAACCTTGTTCTGGTACTTGATGTCCATAAACTCCTGCTGGCACTTCGGATCATCCGCATAGACCGCAAGGCGGTGAATATGCGGCAGATCGGTAATCCACTCATTCCCGATCTTTCCCGTCACCCACTGAGCCAGCAGCGGATTGCCGTGAAGCAGGAAACGTCTCTGGGTGATGCCGTTCGTCTTATTGTTGAATTTCTGCGGCATCATCTCATAGAAATCGCGCAGCTCCTGTTTCTTCAAAATCTCCGTGTGCAGTCTTGCAACGCCGTTGACAGAAAATCCGCCTACGATCGCTAAGTTTGCCATGCGCACCTGTCCGTCGTAAATGATGGCCATCTTGCGGATCTTATCCTGGTTGCCCGGATACATCTGCTGAATCTGTTCTACGAAACGGCGGTTGATCTCCTCCACGATCTGATAGATTCTCGGAAGCAGTCTGGAGAACAGTTCGATCGGCCATTTTTCCAGCGCCTCGGACATGATGGTGTGGTTTGTATAGGCGCAGGTCTTTGTGGTCACGGCCCATGCCTCATCCCATGTCAGATTATATTCGTCCAGAAGGATACGCATTAACTCCGGCACTGCCACAGTCGGATGGGTATCATTTAACTGGAACACGGTCTTCTCGAAGAATTTATGGATATCGTCATGCTTTTCCATATACTTCTTAACCGCCCGCTGAACGCTGGCGGAAATAAAGAAGTACTGCTGTTTTAAACGAAGCTCCTTACCGGCGTAGTGATTGTCGTTGGGATAGAGAACCTCTACAATCGTCTTTGCCAGGTTTTCCTGCTCTACAGCCTTCTGGTAGTCGCCCTTGTCAAAGGAATCCAGGCTGAATGTATTGATCGCTTCCGCATCCCAGATTCGCAGCGTATTCACCACATTGTTGCCGTAGCCAACGATAGGCATATCATAAGGCACGGCACGGACGGACTGGTATCCCTCCTGAACGAAATGCTCTCTGCCGTTATCCCAGACCGTTCTGACGTAACCGCCGAACTTCACCTCCGTCGCATACTCCGCACGGCGAACCTCAAACGGATAACCGTTCTTTAACCAGTCATCCGGAACTTCCATCTGATAGCCGTTTTCAATCTTTTGTTTGAACATACCGTAGCGGTAGCGGATGCCGCAGCCGTAAGCCGGATAGCCCAGCGTCGCCAGGGAATCTAAAAAGCAGGCGGCAAGACGGCCGAGGCCGCCGTTGCCGAGAGCCGGATCCGGCTCCTGATCCTCGATGGCGTTTAAGTCGAAGCCCAGCTCATCCAGCACTTCCTTCACTTCCGGCAACGCCATGATATTGATAATATTATTTCCAAGGGCACGGCCCATCAAAAACTCCATGGAGAGATAATACAGGGTTTTTACGTCCTTCTTCTCATACTCCTTGTGAGTTGCAATCCACTCATCAATGATCACATCCTTAACAGCATAGGCAACCGCCTGGAACGCCTGCTCCGGAGTCGCTTCATCGATCGTCTTGCGGAATACATTTTTAACGTTGTAAATAACGCTTTTCTTAAAGGTTTCTTTATCAAATCCCATACTCATTGTGAATGACCTCCTATTGGTTCACTGTTTCAATCCGCTGAACTTTTTCTACGCCCAGCGTGACATTCTCACCATTGATGTTCCATTCCTTCGTATAGCCTGCTGCCTTACCCAGTGTGATGTCTTCTGCGAGAACCTCGCTCTTTATTACTTCGCCATGTGCTTCCAGAATACCGGCAATCTTCTCATTGCCTTCGCTGGTGATGAGAATATGATCCATCACCTCAAAACCTGCTTCCTTACGCATGGTCTGAATCTTGCTGATCAGTTCGCGGACGAAACCTTCCTCGATCAGCTCAGGTGTCAGGTTCGTGTCAAGCACAACCGTAACGGTATTATCTCCTTCCGATACGTAGCCCTCCATCTGAGCAGTATCGATCAGTAAATCTTCCTTCGTCAGAACCACCTCACTGCCGTCAAATTTGAACGTGAGAGCGCCCTTTTCATTCAGAGTATCCATGGCGGTATTTCCGTCCACCTCGGAAAGGGCTTTTCTGATGTTGTTTAACTGTTTTCCGTATTTCGGGCCGACCGTCTTTAACTGCGGCTTAAAGCTGTAGCTGGTGAAATCGCGGACATCATCTGTAAATACAACGGTCTTGACATTCAGCTCCTCCTCGATGATCTCCTGATAGAATACAGAGAGCTCATGAGGCGCTTTTACAAACATCCGGCCGATCGGCTGGCGGTTCTTGATATTCGCCGTATTTCTGGCCGCACGGCCCATCACTACGATCTTTAAGACCTCATCCATGTTGTCTTCCAACTTCTCATCGATGCAGGATTCATCCGCCACCGGATAATCGCATAGATGGATGCTCTCCGGCGCATTCTTATCGATGTTACATACCAGGTTCTGGTAGATCTCCTCCGTCATGAACGGGATCATCGGCGCCGCCACCTTGCTGACGGTCACCAGTGCGGTATACAGGGTCATATAGGCATTGATCTTATCCTGTTCCATGCCTTTGGCCCAGAAACGCTCACGGCTTCTTCTGACGTACCAGTTGCTCATGTCATCCACAAACTCCTGAAGCGCTCTTGCCGCCTCCGGAATCTGATAATTTCCCAGATTACCGTCCACGGTCTTGATTAAGGTATTTAACTTCGACAGAAGCCATTTATCCATAACCGGAAGCTTGTCGTATTCCAGTTTGTATTTAGTTGCATCAAATTCATCAATATTTGCATAGAGAACAAAGAAAGCGTACGTATTCCATAAGGTGCCCATAAACTTGCGCTGGCCTTCCATTACGGCCTTGCCATGGAACCGGTTCGGAAGCCACGGCGCGCTGTTGATATAGAAATACCAGCGGATGGCATCGGCGCCAAACTCTTCGAGAGCCTGGAACGGATCAACCGCGTTGCCCTTGGACTTCGACATCTTCTGTCCGTTCTCATCCTGTACATGGCCCAGAACGATGACGTTCTTATACGGCGCCTTGTTAAAGATCAGGGTGGAGATAGCCAAAAGGGAATAGAACCATCCTCTCGTCTGATCCACCGCCTCGGAGATGAAGTCCGCCGGGAACTGCTGCTCAAACAGCTCTTTATTCTCAAACGGATAATGGTGCTGTGCAAACGGCATGGAACCGGAATCGAACCAGCAGTCGATTACCTCCGGGACTCTCTTCATCTGCTTTCCGCACTTCGGGCAGGTGATGGTCACCGCGTCGATATATGGCCGGTGAAGCTCTATGTCATCCGGACAGTTCGGCGACATGGACTTTAATTCCTCGATGCTTCCGATGGCATGCTGATGGCCGCACTCACACTCCCATACATTTAACGGTGTGCCCCAGTAACGGTTCCGGCTGATGCCCCAGTCCTGAACGTTCTCCAGCCAGTCACCGAAACGTCCCTTGCCGATACTCTCAGGGATCCAGTTGATGGTATTGTTGTTGCGGATTAAGTCCTCCTTCACATCGGTCATCTTGATAAACCAGGACTCTCTCGCATAATAAATCAGGGGAGTGTCACATCTCCAGCAGTGCGGATAGCTATGCTCGAATACCGGTGCAGAGAACAGGAGCCCCCTCTCTTCCAGATCCTTTAAAACCAGCGGATCGGCCTTCTTACAGAAGGTGCCCGCCCATTTCGTCTCCTTCGTCATCTCACCTTTGGAATCAACCAGCTGGACGAACGGCAGGTCGTATTTTCTGCCCACCTTGGAGTCGTCTTCACCGAAGGCCGGTGCGATATGAACGACGCCGGTACCGTCAGTCAGTGTTACGTATGTGTCACAGGTTACATAGTACGCCTTCTTCGCCGGATGCACGAAATCAAACAGCGGCTCATACTCCTTAAACTCCAGATCTTTGCCGGTAAAACGCTCCAGTACAGTGTATTCACTGTTCAGAACCGTATCACACAAAGCTTCCGCAAGATAGTACGTATAATCTCCGTTTTTCACCTTTACGTAGGACTCGTTCGGATTCACACAGAGCGCCACGTTGGAGGGAAGCGTCCACGGTGTTGTCGTCCATGCCAGAATGTAGGCCTCCTCGCCCTTTACCTTGAATCTGGCGATGGCCGAGCGTTCTTTCACATCCTTATATCCCTGGGCCACCTCGTGGCTGGAAAGCGGCGTTCCGCATCGCGGACAGTAAGGAACGATCTTAAATCCCTTGTAGAGAAGCCCCTTTTCCCAGATCTGCTTGAGAGCCCACCACTCGGACTCGATATAGTAATTCTCATAGGTAACGTACGGATCATCCATATCCGCCCAGAAGCCGACAGTCTTGGAGAAATCTTCCCACATGCCCTTGTACTTCCATACGCTTTCCTTACAGTGCTTGATAAACGGCTCAAGACCGTATTCCTCGATCTGCTCCTTGCCGTCCAGTCCCAGCATCTTCTCCACTTCCAGCTCAACAGGGAGTCCATGGGTATCCCAGCCGGCCTTTCGCGGCACGTCGCACCCCTTCATGGTGCGGTATCTCGGAATCATATCCTTGATCACACGGGTAAGGACATGGCCGATATGAGGTTTTCCGTTGGCGGTAGGCGGACCGTCATAAAATGTGTAGGTTTCAGCCTTTTTTCTGTTATCAATGCTCTTCTGGAAAATATCGTGATCTTCCCAGAATTTTTCAACTTCTTTTTCTCTCGCTACAAAATTCAAGTCTGTAGGAACTTTGTTATACATCTCTTTTGACCTCCTTTATGAATAGTAAAAAAAGAAGGCCCTCGTCCCGTAATCAGGACGAAGGCCGTGCTTCGCTAAACCACCTATTACAGCATACTGACATATGCGTTCCCTGTAACGTAGGATTCACGTCCTGGCTTACTGCTTACACAGCTTTCAGCCGGAGACTCCAGAGTGATATTCGTTCCCATGACTACTCTCACCAGGCTTTCACCATCCCCGGCTCGCTTTGGATTTCCCACGGTCCTACTGTCTCTTTCATCGTCTTTTTTCCTATAATATAATGGCAGGTTATGCCTTATATGTCTTCTCATTATAGGTTTTATGGGAGGAAATGTCAAGTAAAAGACGAAATTTCGGGTATCTGCCGCTTATTTTCGTCATTATGCCCCGTATCAGACCTCATCAAACTGCCCGTATCAGACCGCGAATAAGTCGTTAAGCGCCTCACTCATAGTCGGATGCGTATAAATCTGATCTCTCAATACCGTGTAGTCTGCATTCAGATCCATCGCCAGCTTCACGATATTAATCATCTCGTAGGATTCCTCACAGAACAGCATGGCGCCTAAAATCTGATTCGTCTTTGCATCAATTACCGCCTTTAAAACGCCTTTGGTTTTATTTAAGACAGCCGCCTTCGGAATCGCAGACGCCGGCAGTCTGGCGATCTTCACGTCTAACCCTGCCTTTTTCGCTTCCTGTTCATTCATACCGACTCTTGAAAAGGATGGCTCAATAAAAACGCTGTACGGAATATGGCTTCTCCTGGCTGCCCTGGCATCATAGGCTCCGCCGTGAAGACTGGACCACACGATTCGGAAATCATCCAGGGAAACGTAGGTAAACTGAAGCCCCCCGGCTGCATCTCCCATGGCCCAGATATTCGGAGCCGTCGTCCGATAAGCATCATCTACTTTCACACCGCCGCGGGCCGTAACTTCGACACCGGCCGCCTCCAGATTCAGTCCCGCCGTGTTGGGTCTTCTGCCTGTAGCGACCAGAATTGCATCCGCCTCCAGATCACCCTCTTTTCCATCGGCAGAATAATGAACGTAAGACCGGTCCCCTTCTTTTCTGATGCTGGAAATGGCCGCGCCAATCACGAATTGAACGCCCTTTTCTTCCAAAACCTTCTGGATCTCCGCTGCGATATCTTCATCCTCCCTCGGAATCAGGCGGGCTTCGTTCTGAATGACCGTAACCTCAGAGCCAAATCCGGAATACATGGACGAAAACTCCAGTCCGATATAGCCGCCTCCAATGATGACCAGCTTCTTCGGAAGCGTCTCCAGATCCATAAATGTCTCGCTTAAGTACACCTGGGGATTCCCTTCTATTCCCTCAATCGGTGGCACAAACGGAGTGCTTCCCGTATTGATAAAGATCTGGTCTCCTTCTATGGTAAATTCTTCTGAACCGTCTGCCGGCACTACGTTTACCTGCGTATTGGAGAGGAAACTGGCAGTTCCATTATAAATCGTCACTGTTTCCAGATGATCCAGCTTATCAAAATTCTTTTTCCGAAGCATGGATGTAACACGCCGTTTTTCTTCAATGGCTGTCCTGTATAATTCCGCCTTCTCTTCAAAAGAAATCTCTCCCTTTGACTCTGTGATCTGAGAACTTCTCACCAGAGACTTGGAAGGAATACATCCCACATTAATGCATGTACCTCCATACATCTTATCTGATTTCTCAATCAATGCTACGGCTTTTCCTTCGCCTGCCAGCTTTCCCGCCAGTGTTTTTCCGCCTTTGCCAAATCCTATAATCACCGCATCAAACTTTTTCATGTCAAACCTTCCTTTCCTGTCTTCTCTATTTTTATTGTTTTTCGCCGGACACGGTCTCATAGGGCCAGTCCTTAATGCCGCCTATATCAATGATATTCTTATAACCAAGGTCTAACAGCTTCTCCGCTGCGTTCTTACTTCTCACGCCGCTTCGGCAGTAAACCATAATCTTCGCATCCAAATCCGGCAGTTCCCCGGGCATCTCCTCTCCGATCTCTTCCACCGGAATATTAATCGCATCGCCAATGCGGCTCTCCGCGTACTCCTCCGGAGTTCTTACGTCCACCACGATCAGCGCTTCATCCGAATCCATAACTTCCTTTGCCTCTTCCGGCCTGTACTTTACATACTGCGAAGCCTGGGCCTCTGTTCTGCTCTCTGCCTGCTGTGCTGTCCGGGCCTCTGTTCCGTTCTCTTCCTGCTGTGCCGGCCGATTCTCTGTTCCAGCCTTTTCCTGCGGTGCCTCCGTCTTCTGTGTCTCCTTACCGGCAGCACTTTTCTGACCGCCCGAACACGCCGTTAATGCCAGGACCGCTGCAGCGATACCCGCCGTAATCAAAAATCTCCCTGTTATCATCTCGTCCGCTCCATTCTGTAACTTTTTTTGTTTCAGTTATTATACTGTAATAATATCAGTTACAGTTTGTTCTGTCAAGTATTTTTTTCATTAATTCTCAACCTTTGCAATCGTCCACTCTCTACAGGAAGCTGCCGCCGTCCAGCTGTCTGCTGAAACCGCCTGAACACAAACCGCCTGAACACAAACCGCCTGAACACAAATAGAAACGGGTACCGACTCATTCACATGAATTTCGATACCCGTTCCTAAACTACTTCATCCATTGGACTTTACCCTCACTTTTTGTTTTGTCACTGATACTTATGTACCTGGATGCTCTATATGAAATTTTTTCCCTTTCGCCACTCCATTACCGGGCCTCATCTATCATCTGGTTTATCTCTGCATCGTCATTTTCATTCTTCTATATGGTAGTAAGCTACATATGTGGAAACCTTTGTTCGGACGAATCATACTTTCTCGTCATATGACTCATACGATGAATTTTCCTTTGCAGTTTATAACGGAATATAGGCATATGTAAAAGATATATAGATTTTTTCCAACTACTTCATCCATGCTTTCGCATTTATTCATCATAGAAGGAATGGCTTTTCACTGTGGCTGAATGGTTTTTCCTATTGCCTGCTTCCAAAATGGAAATCAGACGAAACTTATGTTTTCGGTGGAATCTACCTCCTTTTCAGTTATATTTTTATCCTTCCCGCTTCCTGTTCCCGGGAAGATTATCTATATCTTCTATCTCTTTCTTTTGATAGCTTTATTATATAGTATCTCTCTTCATTTTGCAAGACTCTTTAGAAAAAATTAATAAATAATTTCGTAATTGTAAAATTGTATATAATTATTGCAAATATTTATATTTTTATTTCTATTAAACTTTTTGTTATGTCAATGTTCCAGAATTATTCTGATATTATAGTTTGTTATTTTTTTATCAATCACATTGCGTTTTTGTAAAGTTATGGTATAATGTCCAAAAAGGACAGAGTCCCCGGACCTTGCGGTCCCAATCGCTCCGCCCCCTACATTAATTGTTCAGAAGGAGAACACATATGAGCCAGCGCAATTTAACCTTATTAACGGATCTATACGAGTTAACCATGATGCAGGGCTATTTCAAAGAAAAGGATGCCAATGAGACGGTAATCTTCGATGCATTTTACCGCACAAATCCGGGCGGCAACGGTTATGCGATCTGTGCCGGTCTGGAGCAGGTGATCCAGTATATCAAAGATCTTCATTTTGAAGAGGACGATGTGGACTATCTGCGCTCAACGGGGCTGTTCGGCGAAGACTTTCTGGAATATTTGCGCCATTTTAAATTCTCAGGCGACATCTACGCCATACCGGAAGGGACTGTCATCTTCCCACGTGAACCGCTGGTCAAAGTAATCGCTCCCATTATGGAGGCACAGCTAATTGAGACCGCACTGTTAAATATTATCAATCATCAGAGCCTGATCGCTACAAAGACGGCGCGCGTCGTATACGCAGCAGGCGGCGACGGAGTTATGGAATTTGGCCTTCGCCGTGCTCAGGGGCCCGATGCCGGAATCTATGGCGCAAGGGCCGCCATGATCGCCGGATGCATCGGAACTTCCAATGTTCTGTGCGGCAAGATGTTCAACGTTCCGGTCAAGGGAACCCACGCTCACAGCTGGATCATGAGTTTTCCCGATGAACTGACTGCGTTCCGCACCTATGCCAGACTGTATCCATCCGCCTGTATCCTGCTGGTAGACACCTACGACACACTGAAGTCCGGCGTTCCCAATGCCATTAAGGTATTTAAGGAAATGAGGGAGGCAGGTATCCCGCTGACCTTCTACGGAATTCGTCTGGACAGCGGCGATCTGGCCTATCTGTCCAAGAAAGCAAAAAAAATGCTGGACGACGCCGGATTCCCCGACGCAGTCATCTCTGCCTCCAATGACCTGGATGAGTCTCTGATCAACAGCTTAAAGATTCAGGGTGCTGCCATCAACTCCTGGGGCGTCGGTACAAATCTGATTACCTCCAAGGACTGCCCGTCCTTCGGCGGCGTATATAAGCTTGCTGCCATCCTGGATAAGAAGAGCGGAAAATTTGTTCCGAAGATTAAGTTATCCGAAAATGCCGAGAAGATTACCAACCCGGGCAATAAGTGCATTAAGAGGATTTACAGCAGGGAAACCGGAAAAATGATTGCCGATTTAATCTGCCTGGAAGGCGAAAAGTATAATGAAAATCATTCGCTGCTGCTCTTTGATCCGATCGAAACCTGGAAAAAGACGCATCTGGCGCCCAACACCTACCATCTGCGTGATCTGATGGTTCCGGTATTTAAGAACGGAGAATGTGTCTACGATTCACCTGCCGTCATGGACATTCAGGCGTACTGCAAAAAAGAACTGGATACGCTCTGGGATGAATCCCGCCGTCTTGTGAACCCTCATGAGGTACATGTGGATCTCTCCAATGAGCTGTGGCATATGAAAAATCAGCTTCTGGACAGCTATCATTTTTCAGAATAACGAAAAAAGTTAACCTTTGTTATAGTTTCTGCGGTTGACATCGGTTATAATAGAAGTAATATGACAAAGGAGGTTGTTTTTTATGAGTATGGGGCAGGAAACCAAAATTCGCGCCAGAGACAATGATAAACTGGCTTTAAAAGTAACAAAAGGACATTTCTCATCAGACCGTTTTCACATTAACTATTACATTGACATGACCACGCTGAAGATGCGTCAGGAGGAAGCGGAACAGGTTGCCAAATCCATGGTTAAGAGATACGTAAACCGTGTCGATTTATCAGGTCTGATTGGCGTAGGAGCGGAAGAACTCAAGCATTATTCCAAAGCGTTTGCTTCCAAGACTCCAATCGATACCATCATCTGTATGGATGGCTGCGAGGTAATCGGCGCCTATGTGGCAAAGGAATTATCCGAGCTCGGCGTTACCACCACCAATATCCACAAGACTACTTACATCGTAACACCGGAATTCGATTCTGCGGGACAGATGGTCGTTCGTGACAACATCAAGCATATGCTGAAGGATAAACACGTATTAGTCGTTCTTGCTACTGCGATGTCCGGCCGTACTATTTTAAAGAGCATTCGCTGCATCGAATCCTACGGCGGCATTCTGGAAGGCATCTCCGTTATCTTTGCGGCAGTGAATGAGATCGACGGTTATCCGGTTAACTCGGTATTTGATTCTTCCGATCTTCCTGACTTCCGTCTCTCCGAGCCGGATAACTGTCCGGATTGTAAGAATGGAATCAAGCTGGATGCGATTGTCAACAGCTACGGTTATACAAAACTCGATTAGTTGAGATAAAATGAATCAGATCATAAACCCCGGGCCACGACGGGAAATTCTGTCGTGGCCCGGGGTATTTTGAGAAGGCGGCTTAATCATCAGGTTCGTCCTCGGAATCGTCATTGTCTGAGTCCCGGTCATCGGAATTGTCATCGTCTGAGGCTTTACCACCTGATTCGTCATCGTCCGGGGCCTTGTCATCGGAATCGTTATTAACCGAGACCTTGCCGTCGGAATCCTCATCGTCCGAGACCCTGCTGTCGGAATCCTCATCGTCTGAGGCCTTGCTGTCGGAATTGTCATCGTCTGAGGCCTTGTCTTCGGAATCGTCGTCTACGTTCTTACCAGGCGAATCAGCATCGTCTAAGTCATCATGATCAGCCGAATTCCTGTCGTCGGAATCGCGGTCGTCAAAGTCATCGTCAGCCGGATCCCTGTCGTCGGATTCATGATCGTCCAAATTGTTATCATCCGAATCGTTATCATCCGAATCGCCATCGTCTGAATCGTCGTCATCGAAATCGTCGTCATCTATATCATCAGACGAATCTCTATCGCCGTATTTCGCTTTTCTCATTTCTTCTTTATACTCATTCCAGTCTTCCTCGTCCATCTGAAGCCATACTGGTTTTTCCTTTTCCCGCTCAAGGATTATGCGGTAAAGCTCTTCCATGGACATTCTCGACAGCGTCATTTCATCGAGATCCGGGTAAGCAGCTGTCATCATACGGATAAACTGTAATTTCCCGCTGGATATATGGTAATTCAGCGCCGTCTGATTCAACGCCCCATCTTTTTTCTTTTCCTGTGTCACGATATGGACTGTCCGTTTGCTCTCCTCCGCAGTTTTTCTAATACAAGCGCTCAGCTGGCTCTGAAGCTGGTCTACACGGTTCGGATTCTTATTTTCCACTGAAATCAGAACGGTTTTCCTGTCATCCGTCAGATACGCTTTTTCTTCCATAATCCGGTACAGATCCTTAACTGCCTCCTCAATGTTCCAGTCTTTGTACGTGTGCCCTTCTGCAGCCTGAACCGCATCTTCATTCAGAGGCACAAAGGAAAGAACTCTGTCTTTTTTATTGATCTTCAGTTCGAAGCTTGGGTTTACATCCATATCAACAATACTGTCTACCACCAAATTCTGATAAGAATATACTCCGCCGATGCCCGCTGCGAGAAAGAACAGAGCACAACCGCATACAGCTGCCATACGCCGAACCTGTACCGGACTGCACAGCCTGCAGAACCAGCCGCCTTTTAAAGGCTCTTGTCCGGTGATATCGTCCATCCGCTCCATTTTTACAACGGGTGTATCAATTATTTTTTGCAGGGAAGGCTGAGGAAGCTGGCTGACTGCCCGGTTCAGCGATTGATTGATCTGTGATGTCTCTATTTTTTTACTCATCGCCCTTACTCCTTTCCTTCCAGGTACCGTTTCAATTTCTTCAATGTCCGCTGATAGCAGGACAAGACTGTGGACAGCGGGAGCCCCAGATTCGCAGCAATCTCTCTGTGCCTGATTCCTGCTACCAGGTGAAGCAGAAGAATCTGCCGTTCCCGCTCAGTTAAAATATTCATGGCAGTCTCTAAAACCAGTCTGTCTGTCATTTCCGTTACATAGGAGTATTCCATTGTGTCATCCATCTCAAATGCTTCTTCTGACAGGAAGCGTGAGTTTCGTCGGAATAAATCCATAGCAAGATTACGGGCAATCGTAAAAAGCCATGCCATCGGTTTTCCCTGTTTCTGATACAGATGCGCGGATGCCCGAACTTTTAAATAGGTGTCCTGTACAATATCCTGGGTATCGTATGGATTTTTCACGATCGCAAGGACGTAACTGTACAGGGTACGCTCCGTAAGGGTATAGAATTCCTCAAGCGCGGACCGGTCATCCCGCCCAATCCGCACAATCAGATCTTCATCTATATTAAGCCGTTGTATGGATACCTCCGGCTCCCCTCCCGTTACCATGAAAAATATCATACTCATTTCTCCTCACCGCGCACCTGCATTTCCATTATGGGATACTGTGTCCGCGATCTTCTTATCCAGAATATTCTCGTTCTCCCTTAATCAGACTTTCTCTTTTTCATGTAATCCAAATTTACTTATAAGCTGCCATATCAGGTTTCTGGCACTCATCGATTGATGTTCTTACCGATCATCGTGGTCATTATGATCATCATTATCGTAATGATCATCATCATCGTAACGGTCATCATCATCGTATCGATCGTAATGGTCGTCATCATCGTAACGGTCATCATCATCGTAATGGTCATCATCATCGTTACGATCGTCGTCATCGTTACGATCGCCATCATCGTATCGGTCGTCATCATCGTATCGGTCATCATCATCGTTACGATCGTCATCATCGTATCGGTCATCATCATCACCATATTTCCCGTCCGCAGCCGCCTCACTCTCTGCCATTCGATCCAGCTCATCTTCCAGCATTTCAAGCCTGTCGCTGCGGTACCAGTCATTGGCGTGATCCAGCTTATCTTCCAGGGAACCGAGGGAAATCCCCTCATCCCTCGCGTAAGCTGCAAGATCACTGATCCGCATATCAGCCAGCTGGCTGGCCGTTACACTGTCATCCTTTGCCAAAATCTTTTCGATCAGAGCCATGCGGCCTGCAGATATGTGATGCTCCTCTGCCAGCTTCTTTAATTCTTTCGTCAAACTGACGTGCTGATCCAGAACCCGCCCCTCGATCTGGCATTCCTCCAGATAGCCGGCAAGGTGACGGTTCACATTTTTAACCGTAGTCTCCGAGGCGGAACCGGATTTTACGGTCAACAGGATATCATTTTTATCCTTGTTGGTAAAATACCCCGCCTGATCCAGCAGATCAACCACATCTTCCAGGACGCGGTCGAGATTCCTGTCCTCCATGCGGTATCCCTGCAGCAGCTCTTTTCCGTCTTCGTTTGTACCCTTCAGAGAAACAACCTGATTCAGCCTGTTTGCTTTGATCTCGATGCTGGGGTTAATATCAAATGCCAGATACTGGCTCGGTCCTCCCAGATAAAGCCCCAGTCCCCCTAATGTTACCACTGCCGCTGCCGCCATGGCCGCCATAAAATTTTTCTTCATATCTTTTGCTCCTTTCATGCAGAATTATTTTTTTCCTTTTCATCCTTACAACGGAGCAGAATGTAATTTTATCGCAGCCATATCTCATTTTTTACCATATATTTTGTATTTCATATTCTTCCCATTGCTCCGGCTGCGGTGTGATCAGATTTTTCGCTTCATAAAGCCCGCACTGCACCATGTGTTCCCTGACAACTTCCAGCACATGACAGTAGCAAAGCGAAAGCTGGCGGGCATACGCCTGTTTCTCTCCTTTCATCAGGCAGTCCAAAGCAATTCGGCATCTTTGATTCAGCTCATTGGAACGAGTGGAGCCATCACTGTAAAAACTATAGTAATAGCCCCAGTGGAGAAGTCCGCCCACCTCCTGCAAAATCATCTGAAACGGCTTTAACGGAAGGTGTTCCTTCATGGCGTCCGTAATAAGATCCAGCGGAACCGCCCCGGGCTGTTCCATTTTATCCACCAGCTCCTCCGCCTCCTTTTTTATCGATTCAGCGGTAAGCATGGCAGCAGGCCAGACAGCCGCAGCCATAAACTGAAGGCCGCTCAAATACAACAGCGTATCGTTTTTTAATACCCTGTTCTTCATACACTGTGCGGTCGCATCGTCATTAAACAGAGTTACCTGTGTCCCCTTGACATTGTATGTGTGACAGAAACCACATTTGTTCAGCATGGCGACCGCTTTTCTGATCGTCGACACAGAGACCTTATATTCATCGGCCAGCGCGGCTTCGGATGGTAAAAACGTTCCATCCCGGTAAATCCCCACTCCAATCTTATCAATCAAATCACGGGTAATCTGCATGTAGTAATGGTTTCGCCCGATCTCCGGGCTCCAGCTGTAACAGCAGTCTGTTTCTTCCACCGGAAATGGAACCATAGCGTCCAGTTCTTCCAGAAACTGCTTTACGTCATCCGCAATCGCTCGATACATGGTCTCAAAACAATGCCGCATCTCCTTCAGATCGCCGCTATTGGCTGCCTCCAGCATCCACATTGGATCTTTATAAGCCATGGCGTAAGCAGAAAATGCCGGTGACTCCCGGAACTCCAGGAAAAATGGAACCCGCGCGCAGATTTCAAGACTCGTAAATATATCCCGAAACAACAGGTTGCCCGAGGCATCCAACAGACTATGAAGCGCCATCGATGAAGCCTTCCACCGGAGGTCAATTCCTTTTTTGCTGTTTCGTTTTAAATGCTGAAAACTAAGCCTCACCTTTTCTCCGCCGCAGGAAGCGATGGAGCAGGCAAAAAGCCTCGGCATAATCAGTTCCATCGTCTTATAGACTTCCAGAATTGCAGTTCTCCGCTCCAGTACCGATCTCAAAACATCTTCCTTCTGTATCTCATCAACCGGCTGATAGGCTACTCTGGAGGTCCTCCTCTCCTCGGTATGGATCAGCCCCTCCCTTTTTAATGCCGCCAGTACCTCCCTTACCGTCCGGATTCCCACGTGGTAATTCTCGCTGAGCTGACTCATAGAAGGCAGCGGATCACCATATTTTAAGTATCCTGTCATAATCTGTTCTCTGAGATTTATTCTAATCATTTAATAGATTTCCAATTATCTCTTTAGGTTTTCTTATATGCCGGTATAGCCCGTAACTTCGGGCTTTTCCGGCACTTTTCCTATCGGAAGAACCTCACAAACGTTCTTATTACCCTTCATGTTTTCGCTCTCAAACGTAGTACAAACAGTAGTACATTCTGCGCATTCTATGCGGCTTGGGCTTCCTGGGCGCTCTCTGACGCTGGCTGCGTGTTGACGGTTGCGCTGGTCTGTGCCTGAGCTTGCAGCCGTTCCATTTCCTCCTGTGCGGAATGGAACGTGGCGTGAGCGTAATAGTTCAACGTCATAACGATATTGGCATGCCCCATGATGTACTGTAATGCCTTTGGGTTCATGCCTGCGTTTGCCATTCTGGTACAGAATGTATGCCGCATGGTGTGCGGCGTCATGACCTCCGGCAGCGGTTCCTTATGGAACTTGTTGAACTTCTTAGCAAGGCACTGAAACATGGCATCATAGTGGACAGCCACTTTCGGCAGTCCATCCCGGTTTAAGAACAGGAAGCCCTTATATCCGTCCACCACAACGCCTTTGCCATCCTTTCGCCTGTGCAGCACGCGCTGAAATGCTTTGTAGGCTGCTGCGCTCATAGGCACCTGGCGATAACCGCTGTCGGTCTTTGGCGCTTCGATGTAGTAGCCGTCCTCGGTGCTTCTCAAAAGCTGGTGGTCTACATTCACAAAGCGCTTTTCAAAATTCAGGTCGGCAGGTGTCAGGCCGCAGAGTTCGGAAACACGAAGCCCGGTTTCCAGCAGAATCAATACCTCGTCATAATACTTGGCATAAACGGGGTCACTCTGCATGAAGTCCAAAAGCTCCTTTTCCTGTTCAGGGGTAAGCGGCACCTTTGGTACGGTATCGTCGTTGATAACCTCATTGATCTGGAAGTCAAAGGGGTTCTTGCGGAGGCAATCGTCCTGTACGGCCATGTAAAAAATGGCTTTCAGGGAACGCTTGCCGTTGCAGATGGTGTGATAGGCCACGCCCTTTTCCTGCATACGCAAGGCCCATTCTTTGGCGTCAGACAGCTTCACGCTGTCGATGCTGGCCCCTCCGATTTTATCCTCGGACAGAAGTTTCATTAACTGCTGGCGGCTCTTATGGGTTCCCCGTTTCACATTGCCCCGCTGCCGGATATACTTTTCATATAGCTGGCACACGGTCATTTTCTTACCGATGGTGTCAATCCCATCGTCAAGGTCTTTTTGTATCTGCTTGATTTTCTCACGCAGAGAAATATCCGGGCGTTTTCCGGCAGGGATTTTGTCCGTAGGGACTAACTTCCATGAGTACACAAACTTCGGTTCTCCAAAGGTATCCGTATATTTGTAGGCGTATCTTCCGTCTGTTCGCTGGCTCTCTCCAGATTTCAAAAGGCGGCCTTTGCTGTCCCGCCTTTTTTCATCTCGTTCTTTTTTTGACATTTCGTCATGCTCCTTTCCATGACGGAAAGAGCCTTGACACGCTTTAAGAGTATTATAGCATAGTCAAGGCTCTTTTTCACTAGATTGTGTCAAGAGAATCAATGATTTTTTCAAATTTTTGCCGTTTGATCTGGATGCGGTTGCCGTTCAAAATCACCCAGCCAGCGGATGGGTTTTCCTCGGCAAGCCGACGCAGTTTGTTTTCTCCAATGCGAAAATATTTCGACGCTTCCTCAATGGTAAGCGTATACTTTTCCCAAATAGGCACATCGTTATTACTCATAATATGGCCTCCTTCTGTTCAAAGCAAAGGTTCCTTGTAAATGTGGGCAAAACACGGACGGCTGGCGGCCCAGCTCCACGGGCTTTTCACCCCCGTGTGGTTCTCACACGGCCCTACCCATTGCCTGTGACGCTTTTAACGCTCGGACTGTGGCTGTAAGGGAGTATCATTGTCCTGCCTGCACGTCATCGCCCATAAGCAGCTACGCTTATTTTGCGGCTGGGTGGTTGTCGCTCCGCTGTTTTCGTAGAAACCAGCATCATGGCGCACCCGCCGTCCGGCTCGGTGTAGACAGAATGTGTCCGTATGCCCTATGACGCGCCGCCATTGTCCTGCGGGCGTATTTGTCAAGGTACATACATCAGCCACCGAGCCGGCGGAAATGCGGAAAGAGAGTAATAAGACATTTCCGTTACCGTGGCCGGGTCGTTACTTCAAGGCAACGATGATGGAATGAATGAGCTTGATTTCCAAACGGTGCTTCATATACTCGTCCACGCACACATAGGGGATGCCGTTGCTGTCATACAAGGTGCGGATGCAGAGCTTGTTTATGTAGTCCTCATAGTACCGCAGCACTTGCTCCATAGCCATTGCATCCCCAGCGTGGGCAGCTTCCATCACCGAAAGGGGAAGAAGCTCTCTGCCGTTGAATGTAGGTTCCTTCATCCGCGTTTACCTCCCTCTGGCATGAACGCCATCAATTTCATACGCAACTGTTTCAGGGTCCTTGTCCTGTGACGCTGTACGGCGCTGCGGGACATTCCCATGAGGCTGCCGATTTCTCCGTCTGCCAAATCCAGAACACAGTGCAAAATCAAAATGCTTTGTTCCTGTTCCGGCAGGCTGGCGAACGCCTCGGCTACAAGCTCGTTGTCGATCAGCAGGTCATACCCATACGACGAAAAAACGTAGCTGTCGCTGGGGTAATCATCCACGACTGAGAGCTTGTCCATTTCCTCTTGTGTCAGAGCATCCAGCGACTTTTCACGTTCGCGGCGATGCGCCATCTCCGACCAGTAGCTTTTAGCCTCATTGCGGAGTACCGCTTTGCAGAAAGCATCATAGCGGTGCCGCAGGATAAAATCATTGCGGGGGATCGTTTCCATCTTTTCACCCCCTTTCTGTGGGGGATTTCGGTGGTTTTCTCCCTTTCCGCCAAAGTTACTGTTGAAAGGCCTCCAGCTACCCGCCAAACACCACTTTTTTAAAAAAATTTTGAAAAAGTGTTTGACCGATAGAGCGGGCCGAAGGAAATAACAAAATTCGCCCGGAAGGGCATAAACCCTCCGGGCGAACAAAAAAATAGTATGATATTTTATTGCATACGCAAATTCATGGTTCCGGCCACATTTCCCACGGGCCGGGGGATGTTTTTTTTAACGGTGTTACTCCCATTTCCGTTGGTCGACATCCCGTTCTACACATGACGGCTCCCTCCTGAAACCGCCAATGGGATCAGCGTTAGGGGGAATTGCTCCCATCCAATACCTTACGAACCGCGGTGTGGTTGCTCGGGGCGATCCGGCTGATGTAATGACGGCCTGATTGCGCAACGTTCCTTTGGTTTGATGTTCCATCTTTCACTTTCTCCATTTTTTTAGAAAATAACTTCGATACAAAATCCAAGGACAACAAACAGTAAAATGCTGATAATCGTTCCAACTCTCGTCATGATCTGATACTTTGTAAACTTCTTATTTCGCACAAATGTAATCCCTCGCATTCTCAATAAATGTATCTAATATCAATTCGCAATCTGTAAACTTGTATTGTCTTGCACTTTCTATATCTTGATTTAAGAAAATAAAACCGATGCATTTATCGTAGGTTCCAAGATAATCAAAAACAGATTGTATGTATTCATTGCGAACTTCATCACTGGTGCTATGCTCCGCGATCTCTCCAAAAATAATTGGCTTATTATATGCTTCCAAATAGTCTCTTTGACCTTCATTTTCATAGAATTGCTGAAAACTCTCACGGGAATCCAATGTGTTATTCAATGTCAATCCGACATAATCAACATACTCATCACCTGGATAATATTTCGTTGTGTATTCGTCTGCCCTGTTGGGAGACCATACCCACTTAACATTGGGAGCATATTCCCTACCCAAGTTCACAATGTGAACCCAAGCGTTTACATATGCGTGAGCATCATCTGTTTGCCAACTGTACCAACCAGATTTGTAAGAGGGCCTCATTTCCATTTCATGCGCTAATCGAACAAAAAGTTCTGTATTGGCTCTGTTATCCGAAGAGAGTTTCTTAAAATATTCAATAATTAAATCATCATAATACCCGTCAGAAACCAATTTTAAGTCCCAGTCGGTAGGCTGCAAAGTGATAAACGCTATATATTTATTGTCGTCTAAACATAAAGAAATCTTGTAATCACTTGTCTGATCAAAACGATCAAACCAAGCTAAAGTATTGATGCTGTCAGCTAAAACATCAGTCTCTTCGGGGCCTTGAACATAAACGCCCAAATATCTTTGTCCCTCTGTAATAGGATAATATTCAGACTCGACAACTGAGGATTCTGTTACAATAGATTCCGTAGTTGGTTCTTCCAGTGTAGCTTGACTATTACTCGGAGCCTCAATAGACGCAATGCTGTCAGAGCCATCGGCCTTCTCGGTATCGACAGGCTGTTCGTTGCAACCAACCCATAATATAAATATAGCAGCCGCGAATATACAAATGCAATTAAGGAACTTCCACTTTATCATTGTCCTCCTCCAATTTCCGGGTGCCCCATTCCATATCGTCAGAGCAGAGCATAAGGCCTAGCAATCGGATAGGAACCATGACAACAGTTAAAACAAGGATGAATACTGGAAGCAGTAATGTATAATACCACTTCACACTTCTCATAACCTTAATATTTCGTGAACCAAAACTAATGATACAACCAAGAAGAATAAAGAGAATGATCTGCCACCATGGAGCGGTATATGCCAATGTTGGAATCGCGCAGCCAAGTATATTTAACACCTTGCAAATTATAGTATTGGCATAAACGCTAACCAGCATCATCGGACTAATCATATCTGACCAGTAAATAAAGCACATCAGCTTGGCGTTTTTTAACATCCAAGGAGTCATTCTCAGATTGTTATACTGTGAACCTTCCGACCATCTTAACTGCTGCCTGATAAATTTTTTCCATTCGGTGGGCGCATCTGTATAAATTACTGAGGTGTCTTGCATAACTGTTTTGTACCCCTTTCGGAGCGTCAGGTTTGTGAGGCTTCTGTCATCGGATACTTCTTTGTGAAATCCCATGAATGTCTCATTCATAAAGTCATACATCACATCTATCAAAATCTGAGTACGGAAAGCAATTGTCCTGCCGGGAAGGCAGCCCACTTTGCCTGTAACGCTCATTGCTTTCATCGTTCCTTCAGCTCTGATCTCTTCAAGCAAATTTGCAAACATGGTTACGAGTTTGCGGTCAGGATCAAGTATTTTCTGTCTGGTTGTAACACCGCCAATTTTTTGATCACAAGCAAAAGGCTTCAGCAACTCGGACAAAGTATCCTCTGTCCATACCGTATCACTATCCACAAGCACTGTTATATCGGAATTCGGATTAATGTGCTCCATTGCCACACGGATCCCATTTCTCTTACCGGCAACAGGTGTATAATAATGCTGAACAGGAGTAAAGCAAATTGGTAAATTCCTGTTGAAATCTACACACAGGTTTTCAAGCCCCTCGTTTTTTGGCCCATTAATGACAACTATAATCTCAGACGGATTCTGGCGTGCTATTTTCATCAGAACACTATAAAATAGATCTAATGGTTCGTCAACGACTGGGATCAGCACCGATGTAAAATAATTTATTTCTTTATCTTCATAATCATATGGCTTATATCGAATAGCATGGAAAAATACTATTCCCCATCGAATGAAAATGAATGCGAAGAAAAACATAAAGAGGTGAAGGTTATGAGTTTTGATATAATCCTCGACCATCAAGAAAAATGTGTACATTACAATCACCGCCTCGCCGGGTCAATCTCTTCCAAAGATGTCTCTTGTATAAACCTTATACATAACTTCCGAGAGTTCACTGGAAACTCTATTAGCAACAATAACATCACATGAACGCTTAAACTCCGCAAAAGAATGTACAACCTTATAACCCATAAACTCTGCGGCATCGCCTAATAAGGGTTCATATATTACAATTTCTTGTTTTTCTTTGGAAAGCCCCTCCATAACACCCCAAACAGCACTTGAACGGAAATTGTCAGAATTAGACTTTGCCGTTAAGCGGTAAATACCAACTGTGCCAGGATGTTTATTCAGAATTCCCTTTATGACATGGCCTTTTTTGGTGTGGTTTGCCTGACACACAGCGGTAATCAAATTTTCAGGAATATCATGAAAACTTGATTTCAACTGCTTTGTATCTTTCGGGAGGCAATATCCGCCATAGCCAAAAGATGGATTGTTATAATGCTTACCAATTCGAGGATCATGACAAATTGCATCTATGATGTTCTTTGTACTTAACCCATTCATTTCTGCAAAGGTATCCAATTCGTTAAAGAACGCAACACGCATGGCTAAATAAGTATTAGCGAAAAGTTTAGCGGCTTCTGCTTCATCAAGCCCTATAATCAAGACGGGAATATCTTCTTTATTTGCGCACTCTTGCAAGATGGTTGAAAAAACCTGTGCATGGATAACCATAGCAGGGTCTGCAATATCTGTACCAACAACAATTCTGGAAGGGTACAAATTGTCGTATAGGGCTTTCGTTTCTCTTAAAAATTCAGGGGAAAATAGAATGTGGCTGGTGTTATATTTTTTTCGCACACTCCTTGTATACCCAACAGGAACCGTACTTTTGATGATCATAATGCAATGATCATTATTTGCCATACAAATTTCTATGGTGGAATCAACCGCATGAGTATCAAAGCTATTGGTTTCATCCTCATAATTAGTAGGTGTTGTAATAATTACATACTCGGCGTCTTTATATGCTATTGCCGTATCTACAGTGGCTGTCAAATTTAGTTTTCTTTCGGCAAAAAACTTTTCGAGATATACGTCCTGAACGGGAGAAATACGGGAATTAACTTTCGCAACCTTTTCTTCATCAATATCAAGCACTATTACTTCATGCTTTTGGCCTAACAGAGTGGCAAGAGATAACCCCACATAACCTGCGCCTACAACAGTAATTTGCATAGCATTCTAACCACCTTTCTATTCAAATTCATTCTCGGCTCGGATGACGTTGCAAACCGCTGCAGTGTTCCGATAGATGCTTCATCAACGTTTCTTTCGCGGCGGATGCATCCGCTTGCTGGGAAAGACCCGTCAGATAAGCCAAGGCGTCATTCCACGTTTTTAGCGAAAAGGCTTCCGAAGGAACATGTAAAAGCTCCCTGGACAGATGGAATTGCTCCCATGGGCTGAGATACCGCAAATCCGACAGATACCCACATCCGGCCTTCTGGGCCAAGCACTCCAACAATTCTACCGACCATCTTTCTTCCACTTTATTCACCTCCTGTCATTTCAAAGGGAATATCCTAACCACAAACTTTCCTTTTCTGAACGATTCAATTACCGCAGAATAATGATTCTGGGGTAATCGTTACTGCTTCTAGGAAGAAAATTATTATTTTAATCAACTAAGGGCGTTCTGACAGGCATAAAAAGCAGACCTGCGCACATATTTCGCGGTGCAGGTCTATTTTTCGTATTTATTTTGCTGTTCTATATGTAATAAATGGTTGAAAATCTGCTCTGATACACTTATAATAGAGCTAATCAGTTCTACTTGTAACTGAGCAAGGGGGCCATGGAACCACAGAATCATTATTCCGTGGTGCTATGAGATTAGATGCATCCGCTGTAAGGTTCGCTCATGTTCCCGTGTGCCCATAGCTACATAGATACGCGTGGTGTCCACGGAGGCGTGTCCTAAAATATCCGCAAGATATGCCAGATTCTTTTTGATGGCATAATAGCATTTTGCAAACAAGTGCCGCAAATTGTGGGGAAAGACCTTTTCAGGATTTACCCGCGCCGCCCGGCACAGCTTTTTCATATCATGACAGATATTGCTTCGATCTAAGGGCTTTCCGGTACGGGTGCAGAACAGATACCCCGTTCGGATGCCTTTTTCTTTGGCATAGGCGTTCAATTTCCGGCACAGCTCTTTTGTCAAGAGAATGGTGCGGATTTTGCCTTTCATGCGGATTTCCGCTTTTCCTTTGTGCAATGCCTCCACAGTCAGAAAGGAAAGCTCACTGACCCGGATTCCGGTGGTGCAAATGGCAAGCATCACATGATACAGGCGGCTGTCCTTTTTCCTTTTGGCAGCGTCTAACAAGCGGTGGTATTCCGCTTCGGTCAAATCTCGGCTGTCATCCACAAATACCGTATGCTGGATTTTCAAAAACCTCACCTTGCAGGCCGCCAGCCCCAGGTAGTCCAGATAGGAATGAATGGCGGACAGCTTGGCATTTACGGTGCGGGCATGGTGGCTCTGTTGCAGTTGCTCTCGATATTCCAGCACCTTTGCTTTTGTAGGTTCTTCCCCCTGTAAAAATGAAAGAAACCAAACCAACTCACGAACATACTTTTGTATGGTTGCGTGAGATTTTTCATGTTCGGTCAAGTAGATGCGGTACTCCCGCAAGATTTCATTGTAATTTTGTTTCATCGTGTTTTACCTCTTCTAAATTGATAGTATGAAAGTAGTATGACAGAATCTTTTATACCGTATTCTCTGCAAAGGTAAAACAAAAGAACGGGTAAGTTTAACGATGTGCTGTAGACACGGACCGTCAAGCGAACGCGTCAAACGGATTCGGCATTTGTTTATCATTTGTTGTATGGAGGCCAAGGGCCTCTTATTTTTTTGCAAATTTTTCTTTCCAAAGCGCTATTTTGCGGGTAGTTTGATGGCTTCTCAGAGTATTAGGAGTGGAGGAAAAGAAAAACAGCAAGCATAGGGAGTGTAGCCACACTCCCGGCAAACGGCTTCCCGTTTGTATCTTGGGGAAGTCCCCAAACCCCTGAATGAACGGAGGTGAACCAATGGCAAACCGAAAACGGAAATTTGTGCTGCGCGTCCCAGTGACGCCGGAGGAACGGGCGCTGATCCAACAGAAGATGGCCCAGCTTGGCACAAAGAACTTTTCTGCCTACGCCCGGAAAATGTTGATCGACGGCTATATCGTCCATATCGACACCGGCCCCGTCCGGGCGCAGACCGCAGAGCTGCAAAAAATCGGCGTCAACATCAACCAGATTGCAAGGCGTATCAACAGTACCGGGACTGTGTACGCGCAGGACTTGGAGGACATCAAGGGGGCGCTGGCACAGATATGGCAGTTACAAAGATCCATCCTATCAAGTCAACGCTGAAAAAGGCGCTGGACTACATCGAGAACCCGGACAAGACCGATGAAAAGCTGTTCGTTTCTTCCTATGGCTGTTCCTATGAAACGGCGGATATAGAATTTCAAATGCTGCTGGATCAGGCGTACCAAAAGGGAAACAATCTGGCACATCACCTGATACAAGCCTTTGAACCGGGGGAAACCACGGCGGAGCAGGCCCACGAGATCGGGCGGCAGCTTGCCGATGAAGTGCTGCAAGGCAAATACCCCTATGTGATTACCACCCACATTGACAAGGGCCACCTGCATAACCACATCATTATCTGCGCCGTGGATATGGCGAACCAGCGCAAGTACATTTCCAACCGTCAGAGCTACGCCTTTATCCGGCGCACCAGCGACCGGCTGTGCAAGGAACACGGCCTGTCTGTGGTAAAGCCCGGCAAGGACAAGGGCAAGACCTATGCCGAGTGGGACGCACAGAAAAAGGGCAAGAGCTGGAAAGCAAAACTAAAAATTGCTATCGACGCGGCCATCCCGCAGTCCAAAGATTTTGACAGCTTTTTGCAGCTCATGGAGGCGCAGGGCTATGAAGTCAAACAGGGCAAGTTTATTTCATTCCGCGCCCCCGGACAGGAACGCTTCACCCGCTGCAAGACCTTGGGGGAGGATTACACCGAGGAACGGATCACCCAGCGAATCAAGGGCATTGCCATCGACCGAGGGCCGCGCAGAAGAAGCGCCGGGGAAATCTCCCTGCGGATCGCCTTGGAGGACAGTATCAAGGCCCAGCAGTCGGCGGGCTATGCGCGGTGGGCGAAGCTGCACAACTTGAAACAGGCCGCCAACTCCTTAAACTTCATCACGGAACACCAGATTGACAGCTACGAGGGCTTGGAAAGCAGGCTGGCCGAGATCAGCGCGGTGGGCGACGCGGCGGCCTCCGCCCTGAAAGACGCAGAACGCCGCCTTGGGGATATGGCGCTGCTGATAAAAAACCTCTCCGCCTACAAGCAGCTCCGGCCTGTGGTGCTGGAACTGCGAAATGTCAAAGACAAGGCCGCGTTCCAGCGGCAGCATGAAAGCCAACTGATATTGTATGAGGCGGCGGCAAAGGCGCTCAAAGAGGCCGGGATCACAAAGCTCCCCAACCTGTACGCCCTCAAAACCGAGTATAAAAAGCTGGACGCAGAACGGGAACGGCTGTCCGCACAATACAGCGAAGCGAAACAAAAATTGAAAGAATACGGCATTGTCAAACAGAATGTGGACAGCATTTTGCGGACAGCGCCGGGAAAGGAGCTTACGCAGGAACGATGAATATACCGAGAATGAGTTACCCCCAATACCGCAAGGCCCGCAGGCTCACCCATGAGTGCTGCAACTACTGTAACGGAAACTGCCTCCTGCTGGACGATGGCGAGGAATGTGTCTGTGTGCAGAGCATTTCCTATTCCGTGCTGTGCCGATGGTTTCAGGCTGCCGTCCTCCCGCTGGACGCGACACTTTATGCCGAACTGATGGAGCGAAGCCAAGCGCGGCGTTGCCGGGAATGCGGGGCACTGTTTTCTCCCAGACGTCCAAACTGCCTCTACTGTCCAGACTGTGCCAAGAAACGCAAGCGCCAGAGCAAGAAGCTGTGGGCAAGGAAACACCGGGAGCATGCGTAGAAAAAGTAATGGGAAAAGGCCCTGAAATATCAGGGCTTTTTCCTTTGGTCAGAGGGGTGGGTACTATGTTACTACCTTTTCTCCTGGAAGCGGCATTTACTTTTTCTACAAGGTGATACCGATATCCCGCTCTCATTTCTGCGTTGCCATTCTGTTTCTTTTTCCTATGGCTTTCCCCACAATCATATATCCTTGAAAAATCAGTAGATTTTTCGATGGAGTTTCTATATAATAAAATCAGTTAGTTAATGCGAACTTAGTAAGAGCAAGGAGGTTATTCCATGGGGATTCTCAAACAGTTTTTTAACAACACCCGAAAGCCGAACGGTTGGATGGGGAAATTGATGGTCAACGGTATGAATCAAGGGCATGCCGCTGTTTCCGATTGGGGCCTTTCCTATTTTCCAGATGTACCGGGGGCAGCTCATTCTATGCTGGCGGATTTCGGATGTGGTGGAGGACGCAATACCGCAGAACTTTTAAAACGGTTTCCGGAGGCAAGAGTGACAGCCCTGGATTATTCCAAGGTCGCTTGCGACAAAACAAAGCAATTCAATCGGAATGAGGTGCAGGCTGGGAGATGTAACGTTGTGCAGGGGGATGTGTCCCGCCTTCCCTTTGAAGCGGCGACATTTGATGTGATCACTGCCTTTGAAACGGTCTATTTCTGGCCGGGGCCAGTGGAGAGCTTTCAAGAAGTCTGGCGGGTACTGAAACCGGGTGGCACATTTATGATTGTGAATGAATCGGATGGTAGGAACACAAAAGACGAAAAATGGGCTGGTATCATCGATGGAATGCGTATTTTTACGCAGGAGCGGTTGACACAATACTTAAAAGATGCAGGCTTTTCCCAGATAGCCGCACATGTAAATCGGAAACAACACTGGATTTGTCTCCTGGCGGAGAAAGCACGGTAAGAGGAATCGCCGATTCAAAATTCGGATTTATAGAGATTTCTTACTTACAACATAGGATGGAGGGATAGAATGACACGCGGAGAGATTTGGAAAGATTTTTTGAAACATACTGTTTTGACCTTGGTAATCGCACTGTTTCTGTTTTTGATCTTCAAGTCTGTTTTTACCAAAAACGGCGAAACGGAATATTTTTATGTCTGGCTCTGTTGCGGGATTCCCTTTGGGATTCGGAGGATGTTTGTCTGGCTGGTTCCCCATGGATATGACTTAGGCGGTTCGGTTGGTATTATTGCGGTGAACTTTATAATAGGCGGCCTGATCGGCGGGGTCATCCTGACCTGGCGTCTGGTGGTTGCTGTATGGTATATTCCTCTTACCATTTACCGATTGCTCACAAATTGAGTTGGATTTCTGGTTGAGTTCTAAAATGTCAGGGAATACGTAGAAAAAGCAACGGGGAAAAGCCCTGAAATATGGGGGATTTTTTCTTAGTCGGGAGTATATCTGCGTGTTATTATCATTCCCCCCGGAATCAGAGGTTACTTTTTCTACAAATGGCAGCGTAGCTTCTTTCTCCTTGTTTGCCTGATTCTGCCGCAGCCTGTATATCGGGAAGGTTGAAACGAAAGAGCAGCCAAAGCGAATAATCCCTGCACTGCTGCAAACGGTCACGTTTGATGTATCAAAACGGGATGGATTGGTATGACACGCGAAAAAAAGCGCCGG